>Ga0126343_10000047_pt1 | contig 31552 bp, 29 predicted proteins | sample Cyp2metagenome_FD_92531 | JGI IMG/M metagenome (GOLD analysis project Ga0126343, IMG submission 92531) | Coral microbial communities from Lord Howe Island, Old Settlement Bay, Australia - Cyphastrea 2 metagenome | ecosystem: Host-associated > Invertebrates > Cnidaria > Coral ...
AGTCCCGAAATAACTTCCGCATTTATAGAATCTGAACTCCGTTCGGACTGAGCCTGTCGAAGTCCGGTGACAGCACCCTTCGACTTTGCTCAGGGTGAACGGAAACCGGGAAGTTATTTCGGGGCAGACCCTAAGGATTGATGGTTAAAGTGTCAGAATGAGCTGAGATGCCGTTCTTGCTGAACGGGCTGGTGTTTACCAGTGATGATGCGGGTAGGTATGGCGGTGAGAGAGGGATTCGAACCCTCGATACGGCTACAAACCGTATACTCCCTTAGCAGGGGAGCGCCTTCAGCCTCTCGGCCATCTCACCGTTTTGTATGGCGCACTCGGGAGGATTCGAACCTCCGACCGCCTGGTTCGTAGCCAGGTACTCTATCCAGCTGAGCTACGAGTGCGTTGTCTTGGCTGTTCCGAGCTTTGATTGAATCCTGTTTGATTCAACGATAAGTCGATAAATGGCGCGCTCGGGAGGATTCGAACCTCCGACCGCCTGGTTCGTAGCCAGGTACTCTATCCAGCTGAGCTACGAGCGCCCTTCGCCGTCAACGGAGGCAGACTATAGAGATTTCATCGGGTTGAGTCAAATGCGGTTTTTACGGATATGATTTGTTGTCGCTGCCGGTGAAGCGACTATCATTGCAGGCCGACTCAAGTGATTCCCTCTGGTGTGCTCTCATGCTTCCTTTGTTGGCTTTGATCGCTGGCGGTGCCTCTCTGGTAGATGGGCTGGATTCGGTGCAGGCTGTTGAGCGGCTCGGATTGGTGGTTGATCCGACCGCATCTGACCCGGCTGGTCCCACGGTGGAGCCCCATTTTTTTCTGCCCAAAGAAAACGACAGTAGCTCTTTAATGAGCAGCAGGGCACTGGATGATTTTCGTATTGAGCACGATGATACGGTTGTGAACCGGCTGGCCCCTCAAGATACCAGTGCGTTCACAGTGCCTGTTGATATGACCGAAAATGCCATCATGCCCCAAAGTCCGGTGGATGAGCAGGCATTTCCTTGCTGGCCCGGGGCACCGGGGATTACCTACAGAGAGTTTGCGACATGGCTGGGCGGCGTCAATCAGCTTGCCGATTCTTCTCACGTTGAACTGGGGCAGCCCTTTCCTTTTAATGTGGACTCCTTTGTACCTGACCGTGTTGTCGGACGTCCCATCTACGCAGGCATGATTGATGATGGCCTTGTGCACTGGCTGGAGAATCGGATTGCTGATGCCCGCCAGTCAGCATTTGGTGTTGAACCGTCCGATGGCTCCGTAGCTGAATTTGAACAACCGTATCCATGGCAAGTTGATGAAATATCCATGGAGGCGCGTCGGCAGAACTTGTCAGGATTGGTGGAGCTGTTAAGGGGGGGGATGATTATTGCCGGCTTAAGCGAGCCTCACAATCCTGGTGCTGCGATGTGTTCCGGGCGCCTGGCTCCAATGGTGGGAGGGCGCCATCGGCCGGGGGAGCAACAAAAAGGGCTGTGCAACTATTTGGGCTATAGACAGTCCAACGAGGGTGTCATTTTGCCTGCCCAATGGAGCACTCACCATGAAAGCCGTGGTTATTTCCGTACTGATGTTCGGCTGTTTTTTGCTGATGGCCAACTTGGCTCCCAGCTTGCTAACCAGTAATCGCCCGGAGAATAAACAGAGTTCTGACAGGTCGAACAGCAACCATGCGGTAAAGTCCGTTGCATCGTTGCTTGTGATGCTGATTGCTTTGGTGATGGTTCTGCATTACTGGCGGTGAGAACAAAAAAACACCAGCAGGCTGGTGGGGCGGGTTCACGTCCTTGTGATTAATGCATTCCATGCAAAATCCATAGTAACCACAGGCTGTTCAGACTGACAGCGATGATTGCGGCGCACAGTGTGAGAGATGTCCTACGGGGTATCAGCCTCTGATTTGTCGACAATTTTGTCATCACGAATCACTTTGTCTGAAAGCAGTTCGTTGAGTTTTTCGTCATCCGGTTCTAACAGAATGATTCGCGTCTCCTCGGATGATTCATCGAATTGCATGTCGTCAGCGCTCTCTGTTTCGAGTGCGGGCGTGTTGCTTGTTTCAGATATTGATGAGGTTTCTGTGGTTGTCGGAGTGGATGGAGAGGGTTCTCTGTTAAGGAATAACACGCCAGTTACGGCGATGATCACTAAAGCTACCAATACAACGGCTACTGTCTTTTTGCTCATGCAAGGCCCTTTGATCGTTGTCCAGTTGAGTTAAGCGCCACTTTACAAAGTTGCCTCTCGTCTCTCAAGCCTTTCGCCCCAACAACTCCGGTAATTAATGACTATGCTTGGCGCTTGCCTCTGAATGGAGATTTTCTGATGACAATAAAAAGCACAGGCAATCTGGTTCTGCTTAATGGCCTTCATAGCCGGATAGCGATTGATATGGCTTACGCTGGCAGCAACAATTTTACCGGCAAGCCCATTTACCACAGTGACGCGTGTTATCTGCATGCTGATGCTCTCGACCGCCTGCTGCGTGCGGTGGAACTGCTCAGGCCGCTCAATCTGAACATTAAGGTTTGGGATGCTTTTCGCCCCTTGTCGGTTCAGGCTGCTTTATTCAGGCAGATGCCAAACCCGGCTTATGTCTCTGATCCTGAGTCCGGCCCGTGTTCGCACTGTCGGGGTGTTGCCCTGGACCTCACCATCACCGATCGCTATGGCCGGGAGTTGGCCATGGGGACGGAGTTTGATGATTTTCGCCCGTTGGCACACCACGGCAATGATCTGATTTCAGAGGAGGCGCAACGTAACCGGTTGCTGTTGGCCGGGGTGATGAGTGTGGCGGGTTTTCAGCCGCTTGAGACCGAGTGGTGGCATTATGAACTGCCGGGTTGGAATGATTATCCGATTATTCCTGAGTCAGAAGTTCCGTCAGGAAATAATCAGTGAAAGCGTGATGCGCAAATGCTTTAAGAATCATTGAAACCATTTAACTCCGCCAAGGTCTACCGGAGGGCATACCAATAGTGAGGGGTAGATTATGGATGGCCTGAGTTTCAGCAAAGTTGCCGATACCATTCAGCACTTTGAAGAAAAAGCAGCGCAGGGGACCAATAAGAGCACCAAGGGCAATGTTGAGGGGCTTTCTGATACCAGGCCCCAGACACCGCCCGCTGGCCCGGCTGCTGACCAGGGTGAGACAAAGAAGATGGCTGAGCTCAGCATAAAAGAGCAGGAGGTTAAGCCATCAGCGCCATCGGTGGCGGATCAGGTGCCATTGCCGGAAGGCGGGGCGCAGTCGACGGGTGACAAACAGACGGCTCCGGGGGCAGACGGGCGGAGTGATCCGGACGGTGGTAGTACTGATAAAACGGAAGGGACAGCTGCGGCTGTAGAGGCTGATGTGGATCAAAGTACCGAATTATCTTCGGATGTTTCTGAAGAGCCGGATGCAGGATCTGTCAGCGACGGCGAGAATTCAGTCACGGCAGCAGTCGCCGAGGCTGTGATAAGGGATGCTGAGGATGCGGTCGGGGATGCCGAGGGTGCGGTCGGGGATGCCGAGGGTGCGGTCGGGGGCGCAGAGGAAGTGCCTGAAGATATACCGAGTCTATAGTCGAGGCAGCCACTGAGGAAGACCAGCGTGGCACGGGTTTGTTGCGTCGCTGGCAAGGTCAGTTTTTCGCCCTGGACGCTGCTGAAAGCAGCGTCTCCTTCGAAGTGAGCCTTCCAAAAAAGGCTGCGGGCAGTGTGCGAGGTGCGAGGGCTATTGCTGGTTCAATGTGGTCGGTGCTGCTTCGATTATCGGATAGCGCCTGACATCGCGCAGTTGATAGTGCCACCATTCGGTATCAAGGCTGTCAAAACCAGCGATGCTCATCACGCCGGCCAGTAGTAGTCGGTTCTTTTGTGCTTCCCCGGAGACTTGTTCGTTGCCGTGGTGTGCCAATGGGCGAAAGTCATCGAATCCTGTGCCCATGTCCAGTTCCCGATTGTGCTGGTCGACAATGGTCACATCGACGGCCACGCCACGGCAGTGGGAGCAGACGCCGGTTTCAGGGTCGGAAACATAATCAGGGTCGGGCATTATTCTGAAAAGTTCAGCTTGGGCAGCTTTCGGCCTGTAGGCATCCCACACCTTTAATTTCATTTTCAGGGGGGCGAGCAACTGCACTGCTCGTTTGAGCTGTCTGGCGGCCGCGGGGTGGAGGTAACAGTCCTGACTGGAGTAGACGGGCACGCCAGTAAAATTGTTGGTTGTGGCGTAGGCCATGTCAATAACCACTGAAAATTGTTCTTCGGTGATTGGTACTAACTGACCTTGTAAGGATGACGTCATAAATAGCTCCTCTCTAGCCGCATAATCAATATCTCGTTTTGGTTACTTTCAACAATAGTCATTTGCCCAGTCTGAGTAGGTGTTCATTCGCGGTGATGGCGGAGTGTGCAAGAGGAGCAGGCGGCCGCTGTCGATTGAAGTGATTGGGGAGTAGCGGTATCACCCACTGGGTGATACCGCAAAGGGGAGAGGTTAACTGCGCTCAGTGATTGGTACGTAATCGCGTTTTGTTTCACCGGTATAAAACTGCCGGGGGCGACCGATGCGGTAGTTGCCGCTGATCATCTCGTGCCAGTGAGCAATCCAGCCGGGGGTGCGGCCAGTGGCAAAAATAACCGTAAACATCTCTGTCGGGATGCCTATTGCCTTGAGGATGATGCCAGAATAGAAATCCACGTTGGGGTACAGCTTCTTCTTGATGAAGTACTCGTCCTCAAGGGCGATTTTTTCCAGGCGTTTGGCAATGCGGAACAGCGGGTCATCCTCAAGGCCCAGTTCAGTGAGAACTTCGTCACAGGTTTGCTTCATTACTTTGGCCCTGGGGTCAAAGCTCTTGTAGACGCGATGACCAAAACCCATCAGGCGGAATGGGTCGTCCTTGTCTTTTGCCCGGACAATAAACTCATCAATGTTGGCCTCATCACCAATCTCATTGAGCATCACCAGCACCGCTTCATTAGCGCCACCATGGGCAGGGCCCCACAGGGCAGCGATGCCGGCAGCAATGCAGGCAAACGGATTGGCACCAGAAGAACCGGCCAGGCGAACTGTTGATGTTGATGCATTTTGTTCATGGTCGGCGTGCAACAGGAAGATGCGATCCATAGCCCTGGCCAGCACGGGTTTGACTTCGTAATCTTCGCAGGGCGTGGCGAACAGCATATGCAGGAAGTTGCCACCATAGCTCAGGTCGTTGCGCGGGTAGATAAATGGCTGGCCAATAGAGTACTTGTAGGCCATGGCTGCCAGAGTTGGCATTTTGGAGATCAGCCGGTAGGCACAGATCTCCCGGTGTACTTCGTTCGTGATGTCCAGAGAGTCGTGATAGAACGCTGACAGGGCACCAACAACGCCGCACATAATCGCCATCGGGTGAGCGTCGCGACGGAAGCCGGCGAACAAGGCACGCATCTGCTCGTGAATCATGGTGTGGCGCATGATCGTATATTCGAACTTCTCCTTCTCCCGGCGGCTGGGGAGGTCACCATAAAGAAGCAGATAACAGGTTTCCAGATAATCAGAGTGCTCGGCCAGCTGTTCTATGGGATAGCCCCGGTGCAGCAAAATGCCATTATCGCCATCTATGTAGGTGATTTTTGATTCGCAGGATGCGGTGGAAACGAAGCCGGGGTCGTAGGTGAACAGGCCGTTTGCGGTCAGTTCGTTGACATCGATAACGTCCGGTCCCAGAGTTCCTGAGTAGATCGGCAGCTCCAGAGCGTATTCGGAGTTGTTGTGCTGATCAACGATGGAGAGTAAAGCTTTCTTGTCAGCCATATCTGGCCTCCTGTCATGCCGTTTGGTCTCGTTATGATTACTCTACATTGAAGCTTCTGGAAAAGTGAATCACTAAAGAAGAGTGCGGGTTGTAACCTGTGCAAAAATGTTCTTATTGTGCGCTGCCAGCCCCCTTTACGGTTCGTCCACTATAGGGTGATATATTTTTTTGTCAAACGAACTGTTTGTTGTCGGAAAGCGTACTGAGACCCGTGCTTGAATCTTACCTTGGTGTTCGGGTTATGCCTATATGTGTGAGTAATTGTAATTATTTTTTTGTCTGTATATACTCCATGCCGAAGCTGCACAGGTCTTGATGCTGTACGGCAGCGGCTTCGATCAGAGAAAAATTGCTAGCTTAATCCGGCAGTCTCCCGCGCCTGCCGCAGGGCCCGAACAGGCATGAGCAGAGAGTGCAGCTCGCCCCAGAATACGAATAATGCCGGGCTGCATTTTCAACCTAAAAGGTTTGGGCATTCTTGCTGATTCTACCGTGTGCGCCACCGTGCCCGGGGGTTAATAGTGAATAGCAAAAGACCTGTCAATCTCGATATCACAACAATCAGACTGCCCCTGCCCGCTTACACCTCGATACTGCATCGGATATCGGGCGTTGTTCTTTTTGTCGCCCTGGGTTTTCTTCTTTATGGCCTTGAACAGTCTCTGGCTTCCGAGAAATCGTTTGAGGCGCTGAAGAGTCTGCTGGCATCGCCGCTGGCCAAATTTATCGTTTGGGCGATTCTCTCCGCGCTGATCTACCACTTTGTCGCCGGTGTAAAACACCTGCTGATGGATATGGACATTGGCGATGGTAAGGAGTCCGGCATTGTCGGGGCGATTTTAACGCTGGTGCTTTCCGTTTCACTGATCACTCTCGCGGGGTTCTGGGTATGGTAACCAATGTCACCAATTTTTCCCGCAGTGGCTTGTACGACTGGATGTTGCAGCGTCTGACGGCGGTTATTCTGGGAGCCTACTCGGTTTTTTTGCTTGGTTATCTGCTGATGAATCCGGCCTTGCAGTTTGCTCAGTGGGCGCAACTGTTTGAAGAGACCTGGATGCGCATATTTACCCTGCTCGCACTGATTTCCATTCTGGCCCACGCCTGGGTCGGCATCTGGACCATCACCACGGATTACCTCAATGATCACACCTTTGGCGGTAAGTCCGTCCTGGTGCGTTTTCCGTTGCAGGTGGTGTGCTTTGTTGCCCTGTTCAGTTATGTGGTCTGGGGCGTACAAATTCTTTGGGGGCTTTGACCTATGCCAGCACTTCGTACTCTTGCCTATGATGCCATTGTTATTGGTGGCGGCGGTGCCGGCTTGCGCGCCGCACTGCAACTTACCCAGGCCGGGGTCAAGACCGCCTGCGTCAGCAAAGTGTTCCCCACCCGTTCCCATACCGTATCTGCCCAGGGCGGTATTACCTGTGCCATAGCCAGCGCTGACCCTGACGATGACTGGCGCTGGCATATGTTCGATACCGTCAAGGGGTCAGACTACATCGGTGATCAGGATGCCATCGAGTATATGTGCTCCGTCGGGCCGCAGGCGGTTTTCGAGCTGGAGCATTTGGGGCTGCCCTTTTCCCGCACGCAAGAAGGCCGTATCTACCAGCGCCCGTTTGGCGGACAGTCGAAAGATTTTGGTAACGGCGGTCAGGCCGCCAGAACTTGCGCCGCCGCTGACCGCACTGGTCACGCCCTGTTGCACACGCTCTATCAGGCCAACCTGAAAGGCGGCACCACGTTTCTTAACGAGTGGTATGCCATTGATCTGGTGAAAAACCAGAAAGGGCAGGTGGCCGGTGTTATCGCCAACGACATTGAGAGCGGCGAAACCGTTTACATCAAGGCCAAAGCCACGGTTATGGCCACCGGCGGTGCCGGGCGAATTTATGCCTCCACCACCAATGCGCTAATCAACACCGGCGACGGTATTGGCATGGTGCTGCGCGCCGGCTTCCCCATGCAGGATATGGAGATGTGGCAGTTTCACCCCACCGGCATCCACGGCGCGGGTGTGCTGGTTACGGAAGGCTGTCGCGGTGAGGGTGGCTACCTGATCAACAGTGAAGGGGAGCGTTTTATGGAGCGCTACGCGCCCAACGCCAAGGATCTGGCAGGGCGTGACGTGGTTGCCCGCTCCATGGTGATTGAAATCCTCGAGGGGCGCGGCTGCGGACCCAACAAGGATCATGTGCTACTGAAGCTGGACCATCTTGGTGAAGAGACTCTGAACCTGCGCCTGCCCGGCATCTGTGAACTGTCAAGAACCTTTGCCCATGCCGATCCGGTGAAAGTGCCCATACCCGTTGTGCCCACTTGCCACTATATGATGGGCGGCATTCCTACCAATGTGGGCGGACAGGCACTGCATCAGGATGAGGCGGGTAATGACCGGGTGATTGAAGGGCTCTATGCCTGTGGTGAAGCGGCCTGTGTTTCGGTACACGGTGCCAATCGTCTGGGAGGCAATTCGCTGCTGGACCTGGTGGTGTTCGGCCGGGCAGCCGGTCTGCAAATTGAGCAAAACCTCAACGATGGCTTTGATACGGTGGATGCCTCTGCCAGTGATATTGAGGTTGCTTTGTCTCGGCTCGATCGCCTGAACAACTCCACCAGCGGTGAGAGTGTGGCGACGCTGCGGGCCGATTTGCAAAATACCATGCAGCTCTACTTCGGTGTATTCCGTGAGGGTGAGAGCATGGAAAAGGGCCTGAAACTACTGGACGAGCTGGGCGAGCGCATTGCCAACCTGCATCTCGTAGACAAGACTCAGGCCTTCAACACCGCCAGAGTGGAGGCTCTTGAGCTGGAAAATCTCTATCAGGTCGCCTGTGCTACTGCCATATCTGCAGAGGCCAGAACTGAATCTCGCGGCGCTCACGCCCGTAACGACTATCAACAACGGGACGACGAAAACTGGCTGGCCCACTCACTGTACTCACCTGTTGACAGGTCGGTGAGCAAGCGTGCTGTTAATTTCGCCCCAACAACCATGGAGGCATTTCCGCCCAAGGCCAGAAGCTACTAGTTCATTGCATCAGGGGAGTGAGGGTTATGAAGGTAAGTGTCTATCGTTACAATCCGGAGACTGACAAAAAGCCATACATGATGGACTTTGACGTGGTCATCCCCGAAGGCAAGGACCCCATGGTGCTCGACGTCCTGAACCTGATCAAGGAGCAGGACCCGACGCTGACTTTTCGTCGCTCCTGTCGGGAAGGGGTTTGTGGCTCCGATGGTCTGAGTATTGGTGGCACCAATGGTCTGGCGTGTATCACGCCATTGTCGACAGCAGCCAGGGGCAACAAGCTGGTGATCCGTCCGTTGCCGGGGCTGCCGGTGATCAGGGATCTGGTGGTGGATATGAGTCTGTTCTATAAGCAGTACGAAAAGGTCAAACCATATCTGATCAACGACACGCCAGCACCAGCCATTGAGCGTTTGCAGTCGCCTGAAGATCGTGAAAAGCTCGATGGCCTGTATGAGTGTATTTTGTGCGCTTGCTGCTCCACCGCCTGTCCGTCATTCTGGTGGAATCCGGATAAGTTTATCGGCCCTTCGGGGCTGCTGCAGGCTTATCGCTTTCTGGCGGACAGTCGGGATACGGGGACGCAGGAGCGCCTGGCGGATTTGGACGATCCGTTCAGCGTTTTTCGCTGTCGGGGCATTATGAATTGCGTCAGTGTTTGTCCAAAGGGGTTAAATCCTACCCGGGCCATTGGCCACATAAGGCAGATGTTATTTAAGAGCGCGACTTAACAAGATAATAACAGTATATTTGCGTTAATTTAGTTGTGCTGCCATCGCGCAGGGTTGTGTGGTGGCGGTGGTTTGAACCAGCAGGGGCGGTCGGTCAACATCCGATCTTATCTGAGGGGGATTGTTCACTGACTGACTATCGAGACACCATCAGTGACAACTGATATTTCGTCCGTCCTGGCACGAAAGACACTTTCCTCGGGATAGGCCCCAGTTTCACGGGGTAAAGAAGATGCAAGAGGGTGTCATGCAGCAGATGTGGAGTTCTTCGCACATCGCTGGGGGGAGTGTTGCTTACGTCGAAGAGCTTTACGAACGGTATTTGCGCGATCCCAACAGCGTAGATGCTCAGTGGCGTGACTATTTTCAACAATTGCCTCCGGTCAATGGCGGCGGCGCGGATGTTTCCCATTCAGCCATTCAGGCGCAGCTTCTCGCGCGCCAGCGTCACTCTCTCCAGTCAGCTCAATCGTCCGTCGTATCCAGTGAGCACGAACGCAAGCAGGTGCAGGTGTTGCGTTTGATCAGTGCCTATCGTATCCGGGGCCACCAACAGGCTACCCTTGATCCGCTGGGTCTTATGAAGCGCGAGCAGTTCCCCGATTTGACCCTGGCCTACCACGGTCTCAGTGACGCTGACCTGGATACCGAGTTCCAAAGCTCCACGTTGTTCATTGGCAAGGAATACGCTTCTTTGCGCGACATATGTGCTGCACTGCATGCCACCTATTGCGGTGCCATCGGTGTTGAGTACATGCACATTCCTCAAACTGAAGAGCGACGTTGGTTCCAGAGCCGCATGGAGAGTGTCCGCAGCCGTCCGCAGATGGGCGTTGACGCGAAACTGCATCTGCTGGAACGGCTGACCGCGGCGGAAGGGCTGGAAAAGTATCTGGGCACCAAATACCCCGGCACCAAGCGCTTTGGCCTGGAAGGGGGGGAAGCATTAATCCCCATGCTGGACGAGATTATTCAGCGCTCAGGTTCTTACGGTGCCAAAGAGATGGTTATTGGTATGGCGCACCGTGGTCGTTTAAACGTGCTGGTGAATATTCTGGGCAAAAAGCCGGGAGATCTGTTCAATGAGTTTGAAGGCAAAAAACTGGTTGAACGGGGGTCAGGCGATGTGAAGTACCATCAGGGTTTTTCTTCCAACGTCATGACGCCGGGCGGTGAGGTGCATCTGGCCCTGATGTTCAATCCGTCTCATCTTGAGATTGTTACCCCGGTGGTGGAAGGGTCGGTCAGGGCGCGTCAGGACCGGCGCCGGGATCAGATGGGTAATAAAGTGGTGCCCATAGCTATTCACGGCGACGCGGCTTTTGCCGGACAGGGTGTGGTGATGGAGACGCTGCAAATGTCCCAGACCCGTGCCTACAAAACCGGTGGGACCATTCACATTGTTGTTAACAATCAGGTGGGCTTTACCACCAGCTTCCGTGAAGATGCCCGCTCCACCGAATACTGTACCGATGTAGCAAAAATAGTGGGTGCCCCGATTTTGCACGTTAATGGCGATGACCCTGAGGCGGTGCATTTTGCCACCAAGCTGGCGCTTGATTATCGGATGGAATTTCATAAAGACGTTGTCGTGGACCTGGTTTGCTACCGTCGTCGCGGGCATAACGAGGCTGATGAACCTTCAGCCACTCAGCCGCTGATGTACGACAAGATTAAATCCCACACCACCACCCGCGATCTCTATGCCCAATCTCTGCTCAGCGAAGGCGTGCTCAGTGCGGCTGACGACAAAGCACTGATCGAAAGTTACCGCGATGCCCTCGACACCGGCGAACATGTGGTTAAAGCGCTGGTCAAAGAGCCCAACAAAGAGCTGTTCGTGGACTGGACGCCCTATGTTGGCCATGAATGGACCGCCCGCCACGACACCCGCGTTGCCATCGAGACCTTGCAGGCGCTGGGGCAAAAATTGTGTGATCTCCCCGAGGGTTTTGTGCTGCAACGTCAGGTAGGCAAGGTTGTTGCCGACCGTCGTGAAATGGCCGCCGGTGCCTTGCCCATTAACTGGGGTTTTGCCGAACTATTGGCCTACGCAACGCTGCTGATGGAAGGCAACGAGGTGCGCATTACCGGGCAGGATGTGGGCCGGGGAACCTTCTCTCACCGCCATGCCGTTTTGCATAACCAGAAAGACGGGACAACCTTGGTCAATCTGGCCAGGTTGGCGGACGATCAGCCCAGATTCCAGATTTGGGATTCCCTGTTGTCAGAAGAAGCGGTGCTCGCTTTTGAGTACGGTTATTCAGCCACAACACCCAACGCCCTGGTGGTCTGGGAGGCGCAGTTTGGTGATTTTGCCAATGGCGCCCAGGTGGTAATCGACCAGTTTATTTCCAGTGGTGAGCACAAGTGGGGTCGCCTGTCTGGCCTGACCATGCTGCTGCCCCATGGTTACGAAGGGCAGGGGCCGGAACACTCTTCCGCCAGGCTGGAGCGCTTCTTGCAGCTCAGTGCCGAGCACAACATTCAAGTCTGTGTGCCGACCACACCGGCGCAGGTTTTCCACATGCTCAGAAGGCAGGTGCTGCGCCCCCTGCGCAAACCGTTGATTGCTTTTACGCCAAAAAGTCTGCTGCGCCACAAGCTGGCCACGTCCACCCTGGAAGAGCTGGCTGAAGACGGCTTTCAGACCATTATTCCCGAAATTGATGCGCACGATCCCGCCAAGGTAACACGCATGATCATGTGCGCCGGCAAGGTCTATTATGACTTGCTGGAGCAAAGACGGGCAGAAGGGCTGATGGATACGGTGATTGTGCGTATCGAGCAGCTTTACCCGTTCCCGCAGGATGACCTGGATGAGCTGATTGTCCGCTATCCGCACTTGCAGGATGTGGTCTGGTGTCAGGAGGAGCCCATGAATCAGGGGGCGTGGTACTGCAGCCAGCACCATATGCGTCGCTCCGTGGCGGTGCACCCTGACAAGGCATTATATCTGCGCTATGCAGGGCGTGAAGCATCGGCGGCACCGGCATGTGGCTATATGTCAACCCATGCCCGGGAACAGCAGCAACTGGTAAATGATGCCCTGGGCATCTAAGAAGCAAAAAGGATTAATAATGGCCACTGAAATTAAAGCACCAACATTTCCTGAGTCGGTTGCCGACGGCACCGTTGCCACATGGCATAAGAAAGTCGGCGAGCCGTGTCTTCGTGATGATCTGCTGGTGGATATCGAAACCGACAAAGTTGTTCTTGAGGTGGTCGCCCCGGCGGATGGTGCGCTCAGTGACATCAGCAAATCCGAGGGGGATGTGGTTCTCAGCGGCGAGGTGGTCGGTTTGTTTGTTGAAGGGGCTGTTGCTCAGGCGGCTGTGGCCGAGACCCCATCGGCAGAACCGGCCGCAGCCGTTTCAGAGGCAGCGCAACCGATTCTCAGCCCGGCAGCCCGGCGAATGGCGGATCAAAACGATCTTGATCACGCTGCCATTGCCGGCACCGGCCGAGGAGGGCGTGTTACCAAAGAAGATGTGGTACGCCATGTGGCCGAACAGTCTGCACCAGAGCCAGCAGTAGCCCCGCAGCCTGAGCCAATGGCTGCAGCGTTCGTCGGTGAGCGGGTTGAGCAACGGGTACCCATGACCCGCTTGCGTGCCAAAGTTGCTGAACGTCTGGTTCAGGCGCAGCAGAACGCCGCCATGCTGACCACCTTTAATGAGATCAACATGCAGCCAGTGATGGACTTGCGTGCCCGCTACAAAGATCAGTTCGAAAAACGCCACGGCGTCCGGCTGGGCTTTATGTCGTTTTTTGTTAAAGCCTGTGTGGAAGCCCTGCGTCGCCACCCTATTGTCAATGCGTCTATTGATGGCAACGATATTGTCTATCACGGTTATCAGGATATCGGTGTGGCCGTGTCCAGCGACCGTGGTCTGGTGGTGCCGGTGCTGCGTAACACTGAAAACATGAGTCTGGCCGACATTGAGGCGACCATTCGGGAGTTTGGCAAAAAAGCCTCTGAGGGCAAGCTGGGTATTGATGACATGACCGGCGGCACCTTTACCATTTCCAATGGCGGCGTCTTTGGTTCACTGCTGTCAACACCGATTCTGAATCCACCGCAATCGGCCATCCTGGGCATGCACAAGATTCAGGAGCGACCGATGGCGGTCAATGGCAAGGTGGAAATTTTACCCATGATGTACCTTGCCCTCTCTTATGACCACCGCCTGCTCGATGGTAAGGAGGCAGTCACTTTCCTGGTGACCATTAAAGAGTTGCTGGAGGACCCGGCCAGAATGCTGCTGGATGTCTGATTCCGGTATGAACCGGGCGGCGTATTGATTTCTGATGCCGTGCCGCCCGTTGACCCGTTTTAAAACAATTGTTGCGGAATTTTATTTATGGCAAATCAGTTTGACGTGGTGGTTATTGGTGCCGGTCCGGCGGGCTATGTTTGTGCCATTCGGGCAGCTCAGCTGGGGTTGAAAACGGCCTGCATCGAAAAATGGTCTGATGATCAGGGCAAAGCCAAACTGGGCGGCACTTGCCTGAATGTCGGGTGCATTCCTTCCAAGGCGCTGCTGGACAGCTCGCACAAGTTTGCTGAAGCCAGGGAGAATTTTGCCAAACACGGCATTATGCACAACGGCGTGGAAATTGATGTGCCAACCATGCAGGCGCGCAAAGATGACATTGTGAAACAGCTGACCACGGGGGTTACCGGCCTGTTTAAAGCCAACGGCGTAACCTTGCTGGCAGGAACCGGCAGATTGCTGGCCGGTAAACAGGTGGAATTGACCAAAGCAGATGGTTCTGTGGAGATCGTCGCTGCCGACAATGTGGTGCTTGCCTCCGGCTCACGCCCCATTGAGATTCCGCCAACGCCGCTGACTGAAGGATTGATTGTTGACTCTACCGGCGCCCTGGAGTTTCAGGAAGTACCCAAGCGTCTGGGCGTGATCGGTGCCGGTGTTATCGGCCTTGAGTTGGGTAGCGTCTGGGGCCGGCTCGGGGCGGAGGTGGTGGTGCTTGAGGCGCTTGATGCTTTCTTGCCGCTGGCGGATCAGCAAATCGCCAAAGAGACCCTGAAAATCTTCCAGAAGCAGGGGCTGGACATCCGTCTTGGTGCCAGAGTGACGGGCTCTGAAATCAAAGGCGATGAGGTTGAAGTCACGTATCAGGATGCCAAGGGTGATGAGCAGAAACTGACCTTTGACAAGCTGATCGTTGCCGTTGGTCGCCGGCCTTACACTGAAAATCTGCTGGCGTCTGACTCCGGCGTGAATCTGGACGAGCGCGGTTTTATTGTTGTTGATGACTGTTGTGCCACCGATGTGCCGGGTGTGTACGCAACAGGTGATGTGGTTCGTGGCCCAATGCTGGCTCATAAGGGCAGTGAAGAGGGGGTTATGGTGGCTGAGATCATTGCTGGCCAGAAAGCCCGGATGAACTACGACCTGGTTCCTTCTGTGATTTACACCCATCCGGAGGTGGCCTGGGTGGGCAAGAGTGAAGAGGTGGTTAAAGCCAGTGGTGATGAGTACAAGGTAGGCACGTTCCCATTTGCCGCCAGCGGCCGCGCCCTGGCCGCCGACGATACTCACGGTATGGTTAAGGTGATTGCTGACAAGGCCAGTGACCGCATCCTGGGGGTTCATGCGGTGGGTCCAAGCGCCGCAGATATTGTGCAACAGGGCGTAATAGCCATGGAATTTGCCGCCAGCAGTGAAGACCTGGCCCTGACCATATTCTCCCATCCGACGTTGAGTGAAGCGCTGCATGAGGCCGTGCTGGCTGTGGATGGGCATGCCATTCATATTGCTAATCGCAAACGTCGTTAACCTGTGTGGTGGGGTAGTCACGGTTGATCTGTCCCTGTTCTTTAATAAAGTTGCCAGGGATATGGTGTGACGATAAACCAGTGCTTAAAAATAATGAGGGTTACGTCAGAATGAATCTTCACGAGTATCAGGGTAAACAGCTCTTTGCCAGGTACGGTCTGCCGGTGTCCCCCGGTGTTGCCGCTGACACGCCGGAGCAGGCCGCCGCCGGCGCCGATGAAATTGGCGGTGAGCGTTGGGTGGTCAAGGCTCAGGTGCACGCCGGTGGCCGTGGCAAGGCCGGCGGGGTCAAAGTGGTGACCAGCAAGGATGAAATCCGCGCTTTTGCCAGACAGTGGCTGGGCAAAAACATGGTGACTTATCAGACCGACGATAACGGCCAGCCGGTCAGTAAAATTCTGGTGGAGGGTTGTGTCGAGATTGAACAGGAGCTGTACCTGGGGGCGGTTGTTGACCGCGCCAGTCAGCGCGTCGTCTTTATGGCCTCCACGGAAGGTGGCGTAGAGATTGAAAAGGTCGCCCGGCAGACACCGGAAAAGATTCTCAAGACCAGCATCGACCCGCTGACCGGTGCGCAGCCTTATCAGGCCCGTGAGCTGGCTTTTCAGCTGGGTCTGGAAGGCAAACAGATCAAGCAGTTCACGCAGATTTTTCTGGGCCTGGCCACATTGTTTCAGGAGTGCGACCTGTCCCTGCTGGAGATCAATCCGCTGGTGATCACCAAAGACGGCGATTTGCACTGTCTGGACGCCAAAATCAATATCGATAGCAACGCGCTTTACCGCCAGCCTGAGCTAAAGGCCATGCACGATCCTTCTCAGGAAGATGCCCGCGAAGCCCACGCAGCACAATGGGAGCTTAATTATGTTGCCTTGGATGGCAACATCGGCTGTATGGTCAACGGTGCTGGCCTGGCCATGGGCACCATGGACATCGTCAAACTGCACGGTGGCTCACCGGCCAACTTCCTCGATGTGGGCGGGGGGGCTACCAAAGAGCGGGTGACTGAGGCGTTTAAGATTATTTTGTCCGATGACAGTGTGAAGGCGGTTCTGGTCAATATTTTTGGCGGTATCGTGCGTTGCGACCTGATTGCAGAAGGTATTATCGGTGCGGTCAGGGAGGTGGGGGTTGAGGTACCCGTGGTGGTCCGTCTGGAAGGCAATAATGCTGACCTGGGGGCAAAAACGCTGGCTAGCAGTGGACTTGATATTATCGCAGCCAGCAGTCTGACCGAGGCAGCTCGGCAGGTAGTGAAAGCAGCGGGGAACCAGTCATGAGCATTCTGATCAATAAAAACACTAAAGTGATCTGCCAGGGCTTTACCGGTGCCCAGGGAACGTTTCACTCTGAGCAAGCCATCGCCTACGGCACCCGGGTGGTGGGTGGGGTAACGCCGGGCAAGGGTGGGCAAACTCACCTGGATTTGCCGGTGTTCAATACGGTGGCTGAGGCGGTGAGCGTCACCGGTGCTGACGCATCAGTGATCTATGTGCCGGCACCATTTTGCCAGGACTCAATTCTCGAAGCAGCTCATGCGGGTATCAAGCTGATTGTTTGCATTACTGAAGGGATTCCAACGCTGGACATGCTTCAGTGTAAGGTTAAGTGCGATGAGTTGGGCGTGCGCCTGATTGGCCCTAACTGCCCGGGCGTGATTACTCCGGGGGAGTGCAAAATCGGCATTATGCCAGGTCATATCCATATGCCCGGTAAGGTGGGGATTGTTTCTCGCTCCGGCACCCTGACTTACGAGGCCGTCAAGCAGACCAGCGATTACGGCTTTGGCCAGTCTACCTGTGTCGGCATTGGCGGTGACCCGATTCCCGGGGCTAATTTTATTGATATTCTGGCGTTGTTCCAGGATGACGATAAAACTGAGGCCATTGTGATGATTGGTGAGATCGGCGGCTCTGCCGAAGAGGAGGCGGCGGCTTTCATCAAAGAGTATGTCACCAAACCGGTGGTTTCCTACATTGCCGGTGTCACCGCACCTCCGGGCAAGCGCATGGGGCATGCCGGGGCTATTATTGCCGGTGGTAAGGGCACTGCCGATGAAAAGTTTGCCGCATTGGACGCTGCTGGCGTCAAAACCGTTCGCAGTCTTGCCCAGATTGGTGAAGGGTTGAAAGAAGTCACAGGCTGGTAAACATCCGGGGCAGTCGGATTCCGGGCTGCCCGCTCTCCCTTCGACGACGGCTTCAGGCATTCATCCTGCCAACTTCTCACTCATCCTGATTATCTCGGTTTGCTGCTATGGCGAGTCGTGGGAACATCCAATACCATTGCGGCTTTTGCTTGGGAGTCTGTAGGTGGATGCACTTGATTTGAATCCTGACAAGTACCGGCTAATCAGAGCCCTCAGACCCTTCTCATACTCCGTGGCAATAGTCGCTTGCGGCCTGGGTGTTGCGCTGGCTTACCATCAGGGCAATGGCAGCGAAGTGCGTGCGGTGCTGGTGATTCTGGCTGGGTTGTTGTTGCAGGCTGCCTCCAATCTGGTCAATGATCATGCTGATATCACGCTCTGGCAGCAACATTCGGGAGAGCAGGCCAGGCAAGCGATTGCTCAGATCAGCTTTAATTTCCGTCTTGCCGGCGTGCTGGCTTTGTTGGGGTGTCTGATCGGGTTGTGGTTGGTGCAAGAGGTTGGCTGGCCGTTACTGGCGCTGGGTATTTTTGGTGTTATTGGCGGGTACTGCTATACCGGTGAGCCGGTGAATTACAAAGAGCTTGGTTTGGGCGTGCCGGCAGTGTTTCTGTTCACGGGGGTATTGATGGTGACGGGTGCCTGCTACGCCGTCGGAGGCTCGTGGAATTATGAGATGGTCTGGGTATCCATTCCGGTCAGTATGCTGTCGTCCGCGTTGATTCTTGCCAACGAAATTCGCGATCACCAGGATGACGTTCATCACAATATTCGTACTCTGACCGTGCGCGTCGGATTGTCGAAAGCAAAATGGCTTTATGGTGGACTGTTACTGGCAGTATTTCCATTCAGCATTGCCCTGTACTGGGTTGGGAGCCTGAGTAACCCGTTGTACCTGTTGTTGGCGCTGCCTTTTGTCGTTGCGCCGCTCAAGTTACTCAGTGATCATTGTGATGAAAAGGACAGGGAGCGTTTGCCGCCCCTGACAGGCCGGTTTTTTGTTTTGTTCGGGTTCAGTTTTATTCTCTCCGTCCTGCTTTAAGCTACGGCGTTCTTAAATCGTAAGCGGGTGTTTCGAACAGGTTTTCAGGTCGGTTGGGTAACTCAATGGCCCGGCTACCGCCGTCGATCAGCTTGAGCTTGGTGTAGCGATCTTGTGTTGCTTTTACCAGCGTCTCAGAGTTGCGCATGATGGTCGGGCGAATAAACAGCATCAGGTTTTTCTTTTCATCGCCCGTTTGGTGGTAACGAAAAAGATTGCCAACAATCGGGATGTCGCCGAGCAGCGGAACCTTTTTCCGGCTTTTTGACCTGACGTCCTCGATTAACCCGCCAATAACGATGGTCTGCCCATCGTCCACAAGCACCGCAGTTTTCAGGCTGCGGGTATTGAACAGCAGGTCGCCGCTGTTTTCACCGAGAATATCTTTACTGGTACTGACATCCAGAGAAGATACTTCCTGCTCCAGCATTAATCTCAGGCTATTACCTTCGTTGATGTGTGGCGTTATTTTCAGTTTCAGGCCCACATCTTTACGCTCAGTGGTGGTGAAGGGGTTATTGCTCGACCCACTGGACGACGTCTGGTAGGAACCGGTGGTGATGGGGATATTTTTGCCAATAATCAATTCAGCTTCTTCGTTATCCAGCGTCAACATACTGGGCGTGGAGAGAATATTGTTGTTGGAGCGTGAGCTGAGCGCCCCCACAAGAACGCCAAAGTTGTCCGCCCGCAGTGCGATTGAGCCAAGGGTTATGTTGGCATTGTTCCATATCTTGCCGGTTATGCTGCTGAGGGTGGAGGACGCTGAATCACGAACGGTGTGGGTGCCGTCGATTCCCCACTGGACACCCAGCGCATCGTTAATGCCGCCAGACACTTCAACAATCACTGCTTCGAGCAATACCTGGGCCCGTGGCACATCAAGCTGGCGGACAATCTTCTCCATCTCCTGCAAGGTTTCGGGGTTGGCAATCATGACCAGGGCATTTTGCGTCTCATCCGCTTTGACGAAGGAGGTTGCCACGGCCGGGTAACTTTTTATGCCCGATTTGGTGCCGGCGGTGCGCGGGGGCTGGTTTGTTGCTGCTGGTGCAGGCGGGGGGGCTGCGGAAGGGACGGGGGCCGGGCTGCTCTGGCTGTCCTGAATGATTCCGGAGGCTTCTGAGAGAATCTCGGCAATATTTTTAGCGTCGGCAAAGCTCAGGAACATCACCTTGGTGGTTGATTTGCGGATGCCTTCTTTATCCAGCGTATCGGCCAGTTTTCTGACCCGTGCCCGTTTGCTGGCATTACCCTTGACCACCAGGCGATTGCTGCGCTCATCAGCAATCACCTGCAGACCGCTGGGCAGTTGCCCTTTGGCCATGATCAGGGTGTCGGAGATGATTTTGGCCACATCGCCCACCCAGGCGTGTTTCAGCTGCACAACCTCGTAATCGTTATTCCCAGCGTCATCAAGCTCGCGTACCAGCTTGGCAATGCGCTCAACGTTATCGGCAAGGTCACTGATGATCACGGCATTACTGGAGGCTGAGGCGGCTGCATGACCGTACTGGGCAATCAGCGGGCGGATAATGGGAATCACTTCAACAGCGGATACGCTGTGCAGCTCCAGCACCTGTGTGGTCATCACGCCATCAATGGGTTTGCTTTCGCTGCCGGGACTGCTGGTTTTTGCGGTGGTGTTGGGGATCACATTGATGATGCGGCCGCCGGCTTTGGGAATCACGGTATAACCATTGGCGGAGAGCACTTCGAGAAACACATCATACACTTCGTCGCGGTTCAGTGGTTTGCTGGAGATAACCGTAACGGTATTACCACTTTTAATGCGCGGATCGATGACGAACGTCTCTCCGGTGATTTTCGCGACTTGGGTAATAAATTCGCGAATATCAGCATTTTGCTGATTCAGTGTCCAGAGCTGGCTGTCGGGTAACGGTGTCGTGTTATTGGTGGGAGGCAAGCCGGGGCTGGCGGCGTGGGCGTACATCTGAACCGTCAGCAAAAAAGCAATCGCTACGTTAACGGAAAAAAAAGACGGCAAAAGAGGTAATACTCTGTCATTCATATTGGGACCATTAACTCAGCAATTTGTCGTTCTTGTAATTACAGTTCCTGACTGGCTTCCCGGAGTCGCTCCCTGAGGTCCTGCATCCGCTGCTCAAGGGGTACGTCATCGGGATAGTCATGGTTGCCAGGGCGCACCGGTTCAGCAGATGCCTGCAGGGGTGGCTGGTACTCGCGCAAGGCTCTGGCGTCCCGGGCGGTTTCAGGAAAGTATAGTTTTTCAAGCTGGCTGCCCCGTTTAATGATGATGTGGTCAGAGTAAACCTGATGTAAATGCGCGCCTCCCGGCAGTGCGTCACCGACTTCGTAAAGCTTATCCTGATTGGCTGTTTGAATAATTGCGCTGGCATACTTTTTATTATCAATTTCTGAAAGTACTCCCCGGAGAATCAGATTCATTTTGGTCAGAGGGATTTCCTGACTGGTGTTTGGTATTTCATGATGGTCATTAAAACCAAACAGCAGCTGAAAATCTTCAGGATTGATTTGTGAAACGTTGATTCTGTTTTTATCTGATTGATTGGTGGTTGGGGTTAGGTTGGTATCGATGATCTGATAAAAGTCCACCGACTGAACACCGATGCTCAGTACCATGGCCAGAGCGACCACCATAGCAATCAGTGTTTGACGGCCATAAGCCTGTCGTCGGGAAGCCGTTAACAGGGAGTGCAGGCGTACAATAAATCCTGAGCGTGTGGCAGAATCCACGGTGTTCATGGCCATATCTATTAGAATTAACGACTTGGATTAATGGGCTATTCTTTAGTCTAAATAAAAGCATAAGAGTCTTATTTATTAAAGAAATTCGTTTTTTCAGGAGTGATCGGTACTGGTGTCTTCATTAAATGCTGGCGAGAATTCCGGACGTAAGCTCGCTGAAACAGCCAGCGTTGTTCCGAGATTGCCTTTTTCCTTTGCCAAAAGACATGGTGTGGTGTTGAGTGAAACAGACAATGGCGCTGCCATGCTTTATTTTCACAACACACCATCGCCGCCTTTGCTGGCTGAAATCGGGCGTTTTTGCCGCATCTTTCCCCTCTACCAGCAAGTCAGTGCAGATAAACTGTCAGAAGTGCTGGCCCACTGCTATCACAACGACAGCTCTGAAGCACTGCACGACGCCGCTGGCATCGGTGATCATCTGGACTTGACCAGTCTGGCCGATGCCGTTCCGGCCACGGAAGATCTGTTGGAGCAAAGTGACGATGCGCCAGTCATTCGCCTGATCAATGCGCTACTTACCGAGGCCATCAGAGAAGGTGCCTCCGATGTCCATATTGAAACCTTTGAGTCAACCCTGGTGGTGCGGATACGGGTTGATGGGGTGTTGCGGGAAATACTGTCGCTGCAAAGAACCATTGCGGCCCTGCTGGTATCGCGCATCAAGGTTATGGCCCGGCTGGATATTGCCGAGAAGCGGGTTCCTCAGGATGGTCGTATCTCCCTGCGGGTGGCCGGCAGGGAGGTGGATGTCCGGGTCTCCACCTTGCCATCAAGCAATGGTGAGCGGGTGGTGTTGCGTCTGCTGGATAAAGCCGCTGGCCGCCTGAAACTGAACCACCTGGGCATGACCAGACAGAACCATGCCCTGACTAAAGATCTGCTGAGCAGACCTTACGGCATTATTTTGGTCACTGGCCCTACCGGCTCCGGCAAAACCACCTCCCTCTACGCCAGTCTCACTCTGCTCAACGACAAGACTCGCAACATTCTCACGGTTGAAGACCCCATTGAGTACCACCTTGAAGGCATTGGCCAGACTCCGGTCAATGCCAAAGTAGAGATGACCTTCGCCCGGGGATTAAGAGCCATTTTGCGCCAAGACCCTGATGTGGTCATGGTGGGTGAGATTCGCGATCGGGAAACCGCTGAAATCGCAGTTCAGGCCAGTCTGACCGGACACCTGGTGCTGTCAACACTGCACACCAACACGGCCGTTGGCGCATTGACCCGATTGCAGGATATGGGGATTGAACCTTTTTTACTGGGTTCCAGTCTACTGGGAGTTATTGCCCAGCGTTTGGTACGTATGTTGTGCAATGACTGCAAATCACCCTACTGTCCGGATCAGGCAGAGTGCCAGCAATTGGGGCTCACAGCTTGTGAGGGCGTAACGCTATACCACGCCAGGGGTTGTCAATCCTGTAATTTTACCGGCTACCGTGGTCGAACCGGCATTTATGAAATTGTTGTTATTGATGAACAGGTCAGGCGCATGATTCACGAACGTAAGGGAGAGCAAGAGATCGCCGATTGCGTGCATCGGTACACGCCCGGCATTCGTGAGGACGGCAACAAGAAAGTACTGGCTGGGGTAACCACCCTGGAAGAGGTTCTGCGTGTGACTCAGAAGGACTGACTGATGCCAATAAAGAATCAACGTTATGGCCGCCTTTGAATTCACCGCCCTGGATCACCGGGGGAAGCAGCATAAAGGCACGCTGGAGGCCGATAGCGGCCGCCAGGTGCGGCAGATGTTGCGGGATAAACAGTGGACGCCGCTGTCTGTTAACACGTTGGCCGATCGCAGGCATGCTGTAACACCGGGCAAAAACCCACTGCTGCGTCGCGGTATGTCAGCCATGGAGCTGGCGACAGTAACCCGGCAACTGGCCACACTGATTCAGGCTGCCATGCCCATTGAAGAGGCATTGAATGCTGTTGCTGCCCAGCAGGAGACTCGCAGAATAAAAAATTTGCTGCTGGCTGTTCGTTCCCGAGTGCTTGAGGGCTACACCCTGGCCAAGAGTCTGGAAGCTTTTGGCGACGCCTTTCCGCCCATGTACTGTGCCACGGTTGCCGCCGGAGAGCATGCGGGTTATCTGGACCGTGTGCTGGACCGTTTGGCTGATTACACCGAGGCCAGAATGCGTTCAGGGCAGAAAGTACAGCAAGCCTTGGTTTACCCGATTATTTTGATGGTGGCATCCATTGGTATCGTCGGTTTTTTGCTCGGGTTTGTTGTGCCCGATGTGGTTAAGGTCTTTCTTGACTCCGGTCAGGAACTGCCGTTAATCACCGAATTACTCATCACTGCCAGTGCCGGCCTTCAGGCTTGGTGGCCCGTTCTTTTTGGTGCACTTGCCGGGTTGGCGGTGTTGCTACGCTACCTGTTGCAAAAAGAGGCAATTCACCTTACCTGGCACCAGACATTGCTACGGCTCCCACTTATCGGGCGCTTCGTGCGTACAGCTAATGCAGCCCGTTTCGCCAGTACGCTGAGCATTCTGACCCGCAGCGGTGTGTCGTTAGTGGAAGCGTTGAGAATCGCAGCACAGGTGGTCAGTAACGATGCCATCAGGCTTGCAGTGCAAGCGTCGGCCAAACGGGTCAGTGAAGGCAGCAGCCTTAACCGGGCACTGACCGAAACCGGTTATTTTCCACCACTGATGCTGCACATGATTGCCAGCGGTGAGGCCACCGGTGAACTGGATCAGATGCTTGAGCGCACGGCACAAAACCAACAGATGGAACTGGAAGGGCGCATAACGGTAATGCTCGGGCTGCTTGAGCCATTGATGCTGGTGTTGATGGGAGGCGTTGTCATGCTGATCGTGTTGGCCATCCTGCTACCCATACTTAATATGAACCAGCTGCTGAGTTGATTGCCCTGCTTTTGATCAACTTGATGTCAATTGAATAAAAGTCAAACACCACAGAAAACCGAGGTTAGCTGACATGATAAAAAAAAGGCTTGCACCGCGCTGTTCTTCACCGGAGCGTGGCTTTACCTTGATTGAGATAATGGTGGTGGTGGTCATTCTGGGCATATTAGCCGCCATGGTTGCCCCCAAAATCCTCTCCCGGCCGGACCAGGCCAAGGGTACCGTGGCACGATCCGACATCGAAACCATCTCTCAGGCCCTGGAATTATTCCGACTGGATAACGGTTTCTACCCCACCCTTGATCAGGGGCTGGAAGCGTTGATTCAGCAACCGTCGTCTCCCCCCGAAGCCAAAAACTGGAACCCGGAAGGGTATTTGAAAAAAATTCCCGTCGACCCCTGGGGCAACCCCTATATGTACCTGCAACCGGGCAACCACGGCAAGTTTGATCTGTACTCGCTGGGCGCTAACGGTCGAGAGGGCGGGGAAGGGCTGGATGCTGAAATTGGTAACTGGGATAACTGATATTGGCTATGGGGGCGATGCACAAGAGACGGGGCTTTACACTGATCGAAATGCTGGTGGTGGTGGTCATCATCGGCGTGCTGCTCGGTATTGCGTTGCTTAGCCCAGTCACCGGCAGTCAACGGGTGCAAAAGGAGGCAAACCGGCTACAGGCACTTTTGGTCCAGGCGCGCGACAGGGCGCTGATAGAAAATAGTGTTTATGGCTTTTCTGTTGACGAGCATGGCGTTTACCACTGGTGGCAATTAACGGCGGAGAGTCAGCAGTGGATCACTCTTGAGCAGCGACCTTTCCAGCCGCGTCGGCTGCCTGAAGGGCTGGATGTGGTTCTGGAATCCCCGGGAGACGTTAAACCACCTGAGCGTGATGGGTTAGTACCAACCGTGGTGTTCTTTGCGGACTATCAGGTAACGCCGTTCAGGCTACATATTGCTTCACGGACAGACCCAAAGCAGTCGCTCTACCTGACCACAGATGGGCTGGCCGATATTGAGCGAGTCAGGGAATGAAGCATAAGAACACCAATGGCTTTACCCTGCTTGAAGTTATGGTGGCCCTGGCCGTGTTTGCCTTGGCCGCATCGATGCTGATTCTCTCGGATGGCAATAGCATTCGTCAGACCCGCTACCAGCAGGAAAAAATACTGGCCACACAAATCGCTGATCACTACCTCAATACCCTGCACAGTGAAGGGCGCTGGAGTGGTCGTGCTGCCAGGCCGCAAATAGAGAGTTATGCCGGTTATCAGTGGTACGTTCGTGAGGTTTCTGCTGCAGCCGGTTCTCCCGATTTTCGCAAAGTGCAGGTTGAGGTGTTTTTGGGGGCGTCGGAGCCAGCAAAAAACGCAGTGCCTCTGGCAAGACTGACCACCTGGTTAAGGAGGCCAAAGCGATAATGCCAGCCCCCAATGATGTTGCCGCTGCCAAAGGCTTTACGCTGCTCGAGTTGATGGTGGCCATTGTCCTGTTCAGCATGATCAGTACTGCCGCCTATAAACTGCTCACCTCAGCTACCCGTGCCCAGGAGGTAACACAGTCGGTACTGCATGGACTGGATCAATTACAAAGAGCAGAAATAATAGTGGAGCAAGACTTGCTCCAGATCGCAGGGCGGATGATCACTGATGAAACAGGGCCACAGCCAGCACTGCAAGTACCCGGCAGCGGCGGAACTCTGATGGAATTTACCCGTTCTGGCTGGCAAAACCCCCTTCAGGCAGCACGGAGCACACTTCAGCGAGTGGCCTACGCTCAGGAAGGCAGTGAACTGATTCGTTACTACTGGCCCACGCTGGACAGGACGTCCACTACTGCCCGCGTGCGCCAGTTGTTAATGACAGGGGTCAGCAGTGTCAACGTTCGCTTGCTTGATTCGCATAAACACTGGCTGACGCTCTGGCCTCATTCACCGCTGCCGGTTGATCAAGGCAGAAACCTGACCCGGTTGCCCTTTGCTGTTGAGATAACCATTGTGCATGAAACCATGGGTCCAATGGTTACAGTGGTTCCTTTGGCTACTTACAGACCTGTTGCTAACAAAGCAAAGTCTGCTGACCCGCGCCATCCGGCCACAGGGGGAGGGCGTAATGGTGACTGAACCCGTCTTGGTACACAAACCTCGTCAGCAGGGCATTGCGCTCATCTATGTGCTGCTGATTTTTCTTTTGATTACCACCGTTGCCTCGGAGATTGTCACCAACCTCTGGCTGCATACCGAAAAAAATGCCCGCTACCTGGCGCGAACTCAGGCCAAGCAGTACGCTTTGGGAGCCGAGCAGTACGTTGCCGGGTTACTGGAACAGGATTTCCTGCAAGATCAAAAAACGCAGCGTATGGTGGATCACAATCTTGAGTCGTGGCGGGTGGCAACCACCAGTTATGAAGTGGAGCAGGGCAGTGTTGAATTACACGTTGAGGATGAGCAGGGTCGCTTCAACATTAACTGGCTGCAGGCCAGGCGATCCGGAGCTGATACGGCGGGCGACTCGCCGTATTTACCCATGCTGGAAAATCTGTTGATTGGCCTGTCCATCAATCCACAACTGGCTGACAATATTCAACAATGGCTGAACAAAGATCAAAACCAACCCTCCACCAAGAGAGGGATGGTCTCTGTTTCTGAGCTGATGCTGGTGGATGGGGTGGGCAGGGAAGATGTTGCCCGGCTGCTACCCTATATTGCGGTTATCCCGGCACGGACGAAAATGAATATTAATACCGCTCCCGCCGAGGTCATTCGCCTGTTGCACCAGAATCTCACTGACACAGACGCCCAGAGGATCAAAAACGGCCTGGGAAAAAACGGTCTGGCCAGTGCTGAAGAGCTGCGCCGACTGGCCGCTTTATCTGGTAAGGACGCTCTGTTTAATGAAGGGTTGCGACAAGGCGGACTGCTGGCTTTTAACAGCCACTATTTCAGTGCCAGAATCAAAGCCACCTACCGAGATACGACCTTCTGTTTAACAACCCTGTTTCACCGAAATCATGAGGGGCGGGTTGAAGTGGTGTCCAGAGAGATTGGGCCGGCACCTGTTTATCACAGCCCTGAGGTTTGATAATGACATGAAAACCGTGCTGGTAATTCGCATTCCCCCGTCGTTCACTGCTATTGATGGTGACACAACCGTTCAATGGGCCAGGTACACATCGGAAGGTTCGTTAATCGAAGAACTGCACCTGACGGCTATTAACCAAATCAAAGCCACCTTACCCGATGACCGCCCACCGGAGGACATCGTGCTTTTGGTGAATGGAGCGCTGTGCTTTTATCAGCGCCTGACAATCAGTTCTGGCCAAAAAAAACATCTGACAACGGCGTTGCCCTATCTGGTGGAAGAAGACCTGGCGCAAGATATAGAAACCATGCATGTGGTCCACGGCATTCCCGATGCTGACCTGAACGTCAGCATTGCAGCTATTGGGCACGACGTTTTACAGGCACTGTTAACCCTGTTTGAGGAATATCAGCTGCCATTGACGCGAGTGGTCACTGAAACCCAGTTTTTGCCATCACAAGCAAATTTCACGTCATTACTGCTGGATCATGATGCGGTTATGATCACAGCCCCGGAACACGGGGGTATTACCCTGAATTACCAGGCACTGCCGATTCTGTTTTCACAGCAATCCATGGGTCAGGCTGTGCCAGACACGCTTGATGTTGACTCTGCAACCAATGGCAATCCTCCGCCCCGGATTATACTGAGGTACTCAGACAGCAGGCTGGCTATCTCAGCCGGCAAAGTTGACGAAGTAGCCAATACGCTCTCTGAACGCGGATGGCTGATCGATAAAAAGCCGCTTCAGGGAGCAGTGTTTGAGTTATTTGCCCAGCAGTACTTTGCTGCCAAACCTCGCCAACTGCTGGACTTTCGCCAAGGTGCTTACCGGTGCCCACGGCGCACAGGCCGGATTATCCGCCGCTGGTGGCCGTTAACTGCAGTAGCCGGCTGCTGGCTGTTGCTTGAGCTGGGGCTCATGCTTGCCCAAGGCGTGGTTTATCAACAGCGCTCGGAAACTCTCTGGCAAGACTCCCTGGCAAGCTACCTCTCCGTCTTTCCCAATGACCGCCAGGCCAGGCAGGCACAGGCCAGACAACAAATGTCTTTTAACGTGAAGCAGGTGCTGGAAAACCGTCTTCGCAGTCTTGACCAGTCAACGTCAAAAACACCCTTTCTGCCCATGTTGCAAACACTCTCCGGTATTTCCAGCCAGACTCAGGCCAGAAGCCTGGAATTTAACAACACCTCGGGCCAGTTGATTTATGAATTTGCTACGGATGAACTGGCCGGCGTTAACCGATTTGTGGAACAACTGAGCGCAGCCGGCTTGCAAAGCAAGCTCGACAGTGCCAACCAGGGTGAGTCAGGAGTGATTGCCAGAGTCAGCATCAGGAGATAATTGAGGTCATGCAAAAACTGAATCGCCTGCTGATCAATAACCCATATTGGCAGCAATGCAGAACGTGGTACGTAATGCGCCCGGCCAGAGATCGAAGAGCGCTGCTGATGCTGACTGCGGCACTGCTTGCGGGCAGTATTTATTTGCTTGCCTGGGAGCCACTGGCGCAGTGGTCTGAAGCGCGCAAACAGGATTATCTCTACCAGCAATCGATCAATACCTGGCTGCACAGCGAGCTGCCCAAGGCCCATAACCAGCAGCAAACCACCCATCAAGACCTTTCTGCCTTGACGGTCAGGCTTGCCCAGCGAACGGGAATTACCCTGGGGAAAGTTCAGCCGGATCGCAAAGGTCTGTCGGTGTGGGTTGAGGATGCCGCTTACCAAAAACTGCTAACGTGGCTGGTTTTAGTCCACAACCAACACGGCGTAGCCATTGATCAGGTGCGCATTGAACAATTATCCGACAAAGGACGGGTAAAAAGTTATATCCGCCTGAGTAGCTGAGTGTTGTGGTTATTCTTTTAATAGCGGTTTTCCCAAAGATTGCCCGAACTCAGAACAATCCCGACGTGTCCCTGAAAAAGGGATTGACTCTATTCATCGATTCGTTATTATACCGGCCAAGCCAAGGGTGATTAGCTCAGCTGGGAGAGCATCTGCCTTACAAGCAGAGGGTCGGCGGTTCGATCCCGTCATCACCCACCATTTGGAAACTGGTTTTTTGGAGCCAGTAGTCAAGTAGCGGACCGGTAGTTCAGTCGGTTAGAATGCCGGCCTGTCACGCCGGAGGTCGCGGGTTCGAGTCCCGTCCGGTCCGCCATATCTTTAGCCTTACGATGTTTGTCGTAAGGTTTTTGTCGTTTATAGAGCCTGTAAGCAAAGAGCCGGTCGCACTGCGCCGGAGTTTTCACTCCCACATAAACAAGCTATTTCTCACCCTTGTTTTGCCGTTTTCTCTTTTCCGTCAGATAAAAGTGGAGGTCGAGTCATCCACTTTTTTGTTCTTCAGTATAAGTACGTTAGTATGATTTCGCCGAAGGTCGCGCTGTGGTGGTTCGCAGGTGTTTTTCTGAGTAGAGGCTCGGAACCTTTGGTGAAATAATCTAAAATTCCATCAGTCATTTTTTTACTCCAAGTTTTTATAAGGATCCTGTTTCGTGCGTCCGGCAGATATCGATGAAAAACAGCGTGAGATGCTTCTTGATAAGTACAGAAAACACAGAGAGCTTGGCCGTATGCTCTTTAGAGACATGATCAAGTATATACCGGGGGAGGGGCTCTTCAAGGCAGCCAAGAAACTGGGGTTGACTTCTGGCAAAACATTGGTGATTGGTTCAGATGAGGAACAGGCAATTCTGGCAGATTATGCATTTTTTAATGAATACAGTGGGAAATTTAATGCAATTGACCGCTATGTGAATATAAATAAGCCGACGGCGAAAAAGGAAGTAGAATTTCTCTCAGACATGCGATCATCATTCTTTTCAATTTTCAAAATTACCAGCAGACTTCCGGGGTTTGGTTTCGGCGTTGAAGACCTCATGTCTGGAAGTCGTTTTTCATTAATAGATGTGAATTTCTCTGAATCAGAGAATTATACAAATGTAATGACTGGCCGCGTCGTGATGTTTGCCGAGAATTGTGGTTGCTCAACAGGCTCTCTTATACCTTTGCGAGAACGCTCGACAATTAAGTTAGTTGAGCAGACTGCAAACAAGTACCTGAAGTATGCGAAATCCAATACACAGCCCGTTTTTTCCAATAAGCATGCTGCCTCTTTTCAAGCTGATGTCCAGAGAATTCAGCTTAAACATAATAGTCTTGCAGGTGTTGTTTACGGGTAATCCTATGGATGCAAAAGGGTGGGAGGGCTCCCCTCCATGCCAATCGGCGCAACATTAGGGTAGTGGTGGACACAAAAATACCACCACACTCCGTTCATCCTGAGCCCGTCGAAGGATGAGGGCAGCACACTTCGACAGGCTCAGTGTGAACGGTGGTACGAATCTGTTTACTGCCCCCCTTAGGTGAGCCATTGCCAGATGGGCATCGCTTCGGCTGTTTCTGGCGGCATCTTATCATCCTTGGAAAGACCCGCCTAAAATTCAAAAGAGCTTGTTTGCCTGGTTCTTTACCAAGCTTGCTGCTCACCGGAATCACTGACAAAATCATTGCAAGATTTTGTCAGTAAGGGCTGCTTTTCAAGACAGCTTTCAGGTATCCATGATTTTTTTTGTCATTCACCGGTGGCAGACTGAAGCTTCATTTTTTTCGTTCGTTTGCACCGTGATCATCCAGTGTCGTCGATCAGAAGATTTCCCTCTGATAAGTTGTAATGGTCAATAATGACGAGAACACTGAAGCGTAGTAATAGATGCCAGACAATTTCAGATCAGTAAAATATCCACCATAAGGCAGCAGGTGAGTATTGGCTGAGGCTTCTGCGACTCATGGTTGCCCAGCAAAGCCTTTGGGTTAAAATCATCGCGGAAATGACAGACGCCAGAAAATAGCATTGTTTACGCGTCAGTCGCTGAGCTTGCGGAGCCTGATGCAATGCTTGATCGAGATGTTCAATAAACTGGGTGGCGCAGGGAAGAGTACGTACGATTATGGTCGTATAAGTCTTGCCAATACACTACTTTACAGTCAAGCTTGGCACAGCAGGCATCCTGTTGTCACTATGACGGCTTTGTGCAGCCGTAAAGCCTGAGTGACAGCAGTGAGACCTACTAAAATCTGACCAGATAATCAGGCTAAAACTTGAAAGTCGAGTCTTAAGGATTTGTCCTGAAATAACCTCCCGGCTTCCGTTCATCCCGAGCAGAGTCGAAGAGTGCTGTCACCGGACTTCGACAGGCTCAGTCCGAACGGGGTTCAAATTCCAAATAATGCGGAAGTTAATTTGGGATTATCCCTAAGTATCAGAAATTTGAG
>Ga0126343_10000048_pt1 | contig 31483 bp, 22 predicted proteins | sample Cyp2metagenome_FD_92531 | JGI IMG/M metagenome (GOLD analysis project Ga0126343, IMG submission 92531) | Coral microbial communities from Lord Howe Island, Old Settlement Bay, Australia - Cyphastrea 2 metagenome | ecosystem: Host-associated > Invertebrates > Cnidaria > Coral ...
TGTCAAGCATTCGTTTTTCGTTAAGAGAAAGAAGCTCACCAACCCACCAACACTATGCACTTCGTTAAGCGCGTTGCCGTGTCAGTGGTGGCGCATATTACCGTCAGGATTTTTTTTGTCAACCGATTATTTTTTATCCTCCGGACAACCGCAGCCTGGTACGCCCAACGATTCGATCCCATTATGGGACGCTATGGCAGTGGCCATTCGTACGACGGCCTTTTCAAGAAGGCTACGACTACAGGCAAAGTTGAGGCGCACATAGTTGTTATCACCAAACTGACTACCCGGAGATACCCCCACCCCTGCATCCAGGAAAAATTGCTGCGGATCAGGCAATTTAAGACTACTGACGTTTACCCAGGCAAGGTATGTAGCTTGCAGGGGCTTCATGGACAAGCCCGGTATTTCATTGATGGCGTGCAACAGGTAGTCGTGATTGCCACGCAGGTAATCGAGCAACTGAGCGTGCCACTGCTCACCACCTTGGTAAGCTGCCCTGGCAGCAACGTAGCCAAGGGAGTCTGGTGGCGGCACAACTCCCTCACGAGTCTGGTTAAACCGCTCGCGCAATTCCGGATTGGGAATAATGGCATAGGCACTGCAGAACCCGCCGAGGTTAAACGCTTTTGACGCGGACATCAGTGTTACGGACTGGTCTCTGGCAAATTCACTGATGGAAGCATACGGCGTATGACGTGCATTTTGATCAAGGATCAGATCACAGTGGATTTCATCTGAGCAGACAATCAGTTTGTGTTTCTGACAAAACTGCTCAAGCTCGCCAAGTTCTTCCCGGGAGAACACATGACCATTGGGGTTATGGGGATTACAGAGCATTAACAGACGGGGTAAAACCCCATCGCGGTGCTTCAATTCCTGTTCAAGCCCGTCAAGATCCAGCGCCAGCCGGCCGTTTTTTTCCGTCCAGCGCAGTGATATAAGCGCTCGTTTGCTCTGCTTTGCCGCCAATGGAAAGTGATGATAAACCGGCGTGGGGCAGATAACCGATTCATGCTCATCAACAAAACTGCGAGCACACAGATGCAGTCCGGTGACCAGGTTAGGCAACCAAACTAGCCATTCCGGTTTAATCTCCCACCCGTAATTCTGACGACAACGGTCAACTATTAATTGCGCGATTGTCTCATTGGCCCGGCCATAGCCAAATATTCCATGGTCGATGCGCTGTTGCAGATCCTTGATGATCTGCGGAGCTGTCGGAAAATCCATATCCGCAACCCAGAGAGGGATCACGTCAGAAGCAAAGTGATCCCATTTCATACTGAAGGTATCACGCCGACTGGGTACATTATCGAAGTTATAAACCATATTATTTTCCCATCGTCTGCAGTAAATGACGCTTGTAGCTGCATGAGTTATCAGATGAGCAGTTTACGCAAGTGCCGGTGGTACTTTTTATGACCTATAGCAACGTCTTGTCAGGTTGCAGTAGTGAGTTTTTTACCTGCGTCATCACGGCCCCCTGCAATTATGAACGGAAGATGAACAGGACGTTCAGCACCAGTTAACAACACATGACGTTTAATTGCGCCTCGCAAAGATTCCTTAATAAATCACTGCGCTGTGTCCACTTTACCGGTAATTTGAATGAAAAAGTCATTTGTACTGTTGCCACTGGTAGCCATCCTCACCGCCTGTGGCGGAGCTTCTGATTCCAATACCACCAACACAATTCCACCAACGGCTGCGGCAGCACTGCCAAGCGTTATTTCCGGTGAGTTAACGCAATATAATGAAGCAAGCGGCGCTGCTACGGTCGGCAGTTATAACGTTAATCTATCTGGCCTAACCGTGCAGCGTGCAGCGTCTGTCCCTGAGTTCCACGTCGGGATGATGCTGACACTGGAGACCGACGGCACCAATAAAGTTACCCAGGTAACGTACGATGACCTGCTGCGTGCACCGGTCACGGCTATCGATATCGCTAATAAAACCCTGGCCATGGCCGGTTTGACGGTAAAAACTGAGGGCGCACAGTGGGCCAGGGGGCTGACGCTGGAAACCGTCACTGTGGGTGAGCTGTTAGAAGTCAGTGGTTATATGATTGATGACCAGACCGTACAGGCCACCTATATAGAACTTGAGATAGATCAACAAATGCAGTTTGCCGAGATGCAGGGAATGGTCAGCGCACTCGACTCAGATGCAAAAACATTTAAGCTTGGTACCATCACAGTTAAATACTCCGGCGCTTATATAGATTCGAACCTGTACAACGGTGACTGGGTAGAGGTTGAGGGCGAGCTTACAGGTGACTCGCTCGTGGCCAACAAGGTTGAGCACGAGTATCTGGACTACGACGATCGCGCCCACATGGACATTGAAGGTATCGTCACCGCCAGCAGCACCAACTGGCTGATGATCAATGGCAACAGAAAGGTTACCCTGACCACATCTACACGCTATAGAGGCCTTGCCGGTGCTGCCGCCATAACCACAGGCATGTATCTGGAAATTGAAGGTGTGTGGGACAACGTTAGCAAGTCTCTGGTAGCCTATGAAGTGGAACTGGATTACGACGACGATTATTGGCCACAAGTCCCGCCAACTATCCAACCGCCCACAACAACACCGCCATCCACAACACCGCCACCCACAGTAGCGCCAACTCATAGCTATGAATTTGAGCTGGAAGGAACCGCCACCTACGATTCCAGCACCAGAATGCTGAGCATTAATGGCTTCTCATTTCAGGTAAACAGCAGAACAGAACTGGAAGGCGCCTATTCTTTTGAGGAGCTGACCAACCAATGGGTCTCAATTTCAGGCTATACCAGTGCTGGTACCAACCTTGCCATGGAAGTCGAGGTAGAGTTTCCAGAATATAACATTGGACTCGAAGGTGTCGTTGCCGAAGATGGCAGACTCTGGGGTTATCAAGCCAATGACGGCACCCTGAACACTTGGGCCGGTCGCTACGTGCAAGTTGAATGCATCCGTCTGGGCCAGCAGGCAGTCTCCTCCTGCCGTTGGGACGACTGATAACCACCACTTCAGCAAACACGGGCAGCACCTTGCTGCCCGTGTTTGCTCAGTTGTCATTCGCGAACGTCAAACAAAATCGTTACTCAGTACCACTCTGTATTGGGGATGTTCCTGCTCCAGATGCTTCATTGCCTGATTAACTTCACTCATGGCAAACGGTTTAACATCCGGACAAATGCCGTGGCGCTCGGCAAACGACAGCATTTTGGCAATAGTGGCCGGGCTACCCACCGGAGAACCCGATACACTACGCTGACCACTGATCAACGAAAAGACATTCATTTGCAACGGTTCCAGCGCAGCACCTAAAAAGTGCAAACGCCCCTTACTCTTGAGAGTAGATAGATAACCCTCCCAGTCCAGACTGACATTCACCGTTGACAGAATCAGGTCAAACTGACCGGCTGCCGCTTGCAGTGCTGCACTATCGCGGGAATCAAGGGTTTTGTGGGCACCAAGAGCCAGCGCTTCAGTTCGTTTGGCCGGTGAGCTGGTAAGCGCCGTCACCTCACATCCCCAGGCATTGAGAAACTTCACCGCCATGTGGCCCAGACCACCAATGCCGATGACCGCCACCTTGCTGGTTGGTGCCAGATCAAACTGCACCATTGGATTAAATACAGTAATCCCGCCGCAAAACAACGGACCGGCCAGTTCATTGCTGATGCTTTCAGGCAACTTGACGACACTGATCGCCTGTGCCCGCACCTTGTCAGCAAACCCGCCGTGATGACCAACGATAGTCCCCTGAGCATCCCGGCACAGATTATGATCACCAGACAGACAACTATGGCAATGGTTACAGTAACCCGCGTGCCAACCCAGACCAACCCGATCTCCGGGCGCCAGCCAGGTTACATTTTTGCCCACAGCACTGATGTGCCCGGCCACCTCGTGACCCGGTACGAAAGGGTACTGAGTCATGCCCCAGTCGTTTTTCCACATACTCAAGTCACTGTGACAAATACCACAGTGGCTGACGTCTATTTCTACTTCATCATCGCGCAGGGGCCCTGGGTCGTACTCAAACGGTTGTAACTCACCACCGGGTTCGTGGGCTGCATAAGCTTTTATCATTTTCCAGCACTCCGGGTTGAAATCAAACGGATGTAGCGTTCAGCCAGCATAGGCCCAATGATCATCGGGGTAAACCGGCAACGTTCATGTCGGAAGGCCAGTAGTGCAGCCAATACACATTTTGGCTAAGATCGACCCAACAATAATAAACGTCGCCCGCTGTTAGCTGGCAGGAGTGATCGGTGTCTTCGTCCCTACCCCTTTCCTGGCGTACCAGACGCCTTTACGTACGTTTTATGTTGTCATTTATTGGTCACGGTTTGGCCAAAGCCTGTCGCACAGACAACATTATCCAAAAAGAAATGGCCGCGTTGCCGGATGGTTTTATCTTCACCGTCGGTGTCACACCCACTGGCCCTTACCTGCACATGAGAAAAGATAGCCTCGGCATCAATCTCTGCCCGCTGCTTGAGCGTCCCGATGTGGACATTCAGTTCAAACACCTGGCCCACGGGTTTACCACTCTCTCCTTCCGCGAAGGCATCACAGATGCTTTTGCCAGAGAACGAATAATGGTCGACGGCGACCTTCCTGCGGCAATGAAACTGGTGCGCTGTTTTGAACGGCTCGAAGCGCTGATGCTACCCAAGTTGATTGGTCGAAAAATCATGCGCCACTACCCGAATATCTCCCTGAAGGAAAAGCTCTTGGGAGCACTACACATTTACCTGGGCGTTGTCGTCGGCCTGGCCAGCGGAGGGCTGGTAAAATGAGCCAGAGCCATTATGAATTCTTTAATCCCGTCAAAATCATCTGCGGGTATCAGGCCCTGGAGCATGTACCCTATGAGCTGGCCAGTCGGACAGTCAGTAGACCTTTGCTGATTACCGACGACGGTGTTGTGCAAGCCGGTTTGCTGGCACCGGTGAAGCAGGTGCTCGGCGTTGCCAGAGTTACGCTAGCCGGCATCTACCACGAAGTACCGCCCGACTCATCAACGACAATTGTCGCTGCTATTGCGCAGTTTTATCGGGACAACGATGCCGATTGTATGATTGCCATTGGCGGTGGTTCGGTAATTGACACGGCAAAAGCGGTCAATATTCTTGCCTCCATGGGTGGCGATAACCTGCTGGCCTACTGTGGTTCTGGTGCCCTGACCCAGCGGCTCAGGCCGTTATTTGTACTGCCCACCACCGCTGGAACCGGCTCCGAAGTAACCAAAATTGCCGTCATCCGCGACGAAGCCAGCGGACGCAAAATACCGTACGCATCTGCTTTTTTAATGCCCGATGTGGCCGTGCTTGATCCACGCATGACTCTGACCCTGCCCCCGTCCATCACCGCAGCTACAGCCATGGACGCCATGACCCACGCCATCGAAGCCTTTTTGGGAACCGCCAAAAATCCGCTCAGCGATGCGTACGCCACGGCTGCCATCCGGGGGATAAAAGAAAACCTTGGTCGTGTACTAGACAACCCCGACAATATCAATGCCCGGTTAAAGCTCGCAGAAGCTGCGGCTACGGCCGGCATTGCCTTTTCCAACTCCATGGTCGGGCTGGTGCATGCCATCGGGCACTCCATCGGTGCTGTTAGCCACTTGCCGCATGGTGTCTGCATGAACCTGATGCTGCCTTATGTGTTGCACTACAACCTGCCCCGCTGCGAAGCAGCCATGGCAGAACTGCTGTTGCCACTGGCAGGGGCGGACGTTTACAGCCAAACATTACCGGCACAGCGACCTGCACGGGCCATTGCCGCCATTTGTGCCATGCGGGATGAACTGTTTGATCGCATTGGTCTGCCCCGGACACTTTCTGAAAGCAGGCAGGTGCAACAGTCAGAGCTGGCTGATATCGCCAGGATGAGTATCGACGATGGCGCCTTGCTCTATAACCGGGTAGATGCCAGCTATGAGCAGGTGCTGGAACTTTTACGCAAGGCTTGGTAAGCAAGGCCTCTGATAAACAGCTATCGGTAATTAATCAGGATGCGGGGAGCCGCGTTTCACTTAGCTGAACTGTGCCTCATGTTCGTTCAGTAAGCGGACGCAGCCCCAACGTTCTTTCCGGGCAGCCAGTTCGGAAGCAGTCAGACCACTGTTGTTTTTTATCCTGGTACTAATATTGGGCTGCTGGAGAAGTAGTGAAACACAGCCTTCATATCCTTCAACAGCGGCTAACATCAGTGCTGTGTATCCGTAATTGTTCTGCATATTGATATGACCCCCATCATAATCAAGCAGGGTTCGAACACACTCCTCATATCCGTATCTTGCAGCTTGCATTAATGCCGTCCAACCATCAGCGTGTTTCAGATCAACTTGTATTTTCTTGCTGGTCAGAAGTACCTTCAGACAATCCGCATGACCTTTTCCTGCAGCAATTATCAGTGCATTCGAACCCAGGCTGGTAATGTGATTAACTTTGACCTTGCTATGTGCAAGTAGCATCCTGATGCAGTCACTCTGTTTGAAGTATGCCGCCAGTGTCAATGCAGTCCATCCTCCCCTGTTTTCAGCGTTGATATCAACTTCACCGCAAGCCAGCAGAGCTTTCAGGCACTGCGTGTGACCATGCGCTGCGGACGACATCAACGCAGTCTCGCCCGAGTCGTTCCGGGCATTTGGGTTAATGCCTTTTTGTTGCAAGAGAAGTCCAAGACAATTTGCATGGCCACCTCTTGCTGCAAGCATCAGCGGTGTCTGATTTTTCTCGTTACGGACATGAATCACAGCTCTGGAAAAATTGAGCTGTTCTGCCAGCAACCGATCATTGCCAACATTTGCTGCCTCAAGACATTTTTGAAAGGATTGCCAAGGGGGTCGTCTCAGCATAACGCCATCCACAAGGTTAAGTGCTGTTTGTCCCTGTGAATTCACTTTTTCGATATTGATATCTGGATGCTTAAGCAGTACGGTGGCACAACATTCACTTTCCCCAATAGCAGCCTCCATCAGTGCCGTCATTCCGTTTTTGCTCTGCAAATTAATGAGCTTCGGATTACACTCAAGGAGTAACTGAACACAGGTTTTGTGTCCATTTTTTACAGCCTTAGCTAAGGATGACTGCCCATCATAATCCAGCAAGTCTGTTCTAATACCTTCGTGTGCTAAAAGTGCCCTCAGACAGTTTTCAAAGCCTTTTTCTGCGGCCAGTGCTAATGCGGTCAAACCGACATCATTTCTTTTATTAACTCTAATTTCATGCTGAGTCAGCAGGGCATTCACGCAATCTGTATATCCAGACGCTGCTGCATACATTAATGCCGTAAGCCCATCGTTATCACGGTCATTGATATCAAGTTGCTTATCAGCCAAAAGCAGTGTCAGGCACTCTGCGTGATTATTAGCAGCAGCCAGCATTAACGCATTATGCCCAAATCCATTCTTGATCATGGTTTTGGTTTTGCCATACGTCATCATCGCTTTAAGACAATCTCTGTGGTTGTGGATTGCTGCCAGCATTAAAGCGGTATAACCGTCATTGTCCTGCAAATCCGGATTTATCCCTGGTTGTGCCAGAAATACACTAAGACAATGCAAGTGACCATTTTGGGCTGCGAGCATCAAGGGCGTCCTGCCATCTCGATCACGAGCATGAATCAGCGACCGGGCAAAATCGAGCGATTCCGATAAGAGCCAAGAGTCTCCACTGCTTGCGGCATCAAGGCACTGTTGATAGTACTTCCAGGGAAGCTGACCTAAGTTTTCATTGGCAACAAGTGCTATTACTGCTTGCCCTTGCGGACCAACTTTTTCGATGTCTATATCCGGGTGCTGAAGCAACGCAGTGGCACAACGTTCATCCCCACCAAGGGCTGCCATCATCAATGCTGTATCTCCAGCATCATTCTGTAAGTTGATATGCCGCGCATCATAACTAAGCAGTGTCTGAAGACAGTCTGCTTGCCCGCATTTTGCAGATATCATCAAGCTTGTTGAGCCAGGAGGTATAAACCTGTTGTTGCTCCCCGTAAAATCAGTCAGTTTGATTTTTTTGTGTGCCAAAAGTGCCTTCAGACAGTCAGTATGTCCTTTTACTGCTGCTATAGTCAGTGCCGTCCAACCGTTATTACTGCTTTGGTTAACTTCAGTTTGTCTGTGAGCCAGCAATCTTATCAGGCAGTCTGTATAGCCTTTCTCTGCGGCATAGATTAATGCAGTAGAACCATATTTATTACGACTATTTACATGGATACCGGGAGAAGCCAGAAGCGCACACAAGCACTCTTCATGATTATTTCTCGCAGCCTCAAATAATGCACTGTTGCCGTCCTTGTCCTTCTGATTGATGTTAATTCCAGTCTTCGCTAAAAGCTGTTTAAGAAATTTAATCCGTCCTTGTTCTGCCGCTATAATCAAAGCGGTACGACCACGCTCATCACTTGAGTTAACACTAAATCTGTTACAGTGCACTAGTAGTTCAAAATAATGACATTCATCACTTACAATAAAGGCACGCACCAGTTCATCAAACTTACTACCAATATGGAAAATAAGATATTTGCGACCTTCTGAACTGAACAAACAGCCAGCAACATCATATCGGCCCATATTTAATGCCAAACGAAACAAGGTAACCAAAAAATATTTGCCATTCTGATCATCAGATGTAACAGGATATTTTTCCAACTCCTCATTTAACTCTTGAATGATTCCATCACCACGAATAATGCTGGTTAATTTTTCCAGCAATATATCTTCCAGCCCTGGATTTTTTGTGTGGATTTTTTTCCAACGAACTACGGCTGACTTATCCAGAAAAAAACTTAAAAACTCACCTATTTTCGTAGTATATTGAATAGAATGAGTCAGGAGGTCAAAGCAAATCCTCTCTGGAAAAGATTGAAAATCCACATTTTTCAGGTGCGCCATAGAAAGGGCTTGATGATTGTCCCAATCAAAATAGCAGTCCGAACCCCGCTCCAAATGACTAGCCGATTCAAATACCCAAAAATAGAGGCCATCCATTGAGCCGATCAAAAGGTGTGGTATTTTGCTGAAACCAATATTGGCAATCACGGTAACAGACGGAGCAAACAACCTGTTGATCAACCATACCAGAAATCGCTCATAACTATTAGAAAAATAAAAGCAACCATCATCATCACTCTCAACGAGCGCCCAAAGGTTAAGCTTATTTTCTTCAGAGGAACCAATCTCCATATTAATAGGCTGAAAAAACTCATCCTCAATATCATTGGTTATTTCAAAGGATAACTCTGATGCTAAAACAGCGCGAGTCAGCCAATCCTGTTTGTTATTTTTTTCCAAAGCAGATATTAAGTTCTGATACAGCTCATCTGCCAACCGTCTGATAAAATCTCGATTTGAAACCAAAATAGGCAGGGCATGTTCAAATCTGCCAAGAATACTCAGGCTGTCTCCCAGCGTTGCCTTTGGATCAATGATTGTTTTCAGGCCAAAGCGATCACAAGCGACATTGTAAAGTGCATTATGCCAGTGAACCTCATTCCCTAATCCATAGTCAACGAAACCACCGGCTCGTTCTTTTGCCAAAAACAACTTTACTGCATACTCAAGTGCATCATGACGTATTTTATTAACCCTGAGCCTTATATTCCTGGCAGCAGTCAGTCGAATAAAGGCACTTTGAAGACGACTGCTACTGCCCTCAACGCAATAGTTTATACCAGACAAACACTCATGCAGCAATGCACAAAGACGGTCTCTGTCTATCGGAGAGTTTGCCGATTGATCACGCAAAAAGGACTCAATATGGGAAACCAAAAAACGAAGGTGATAACGTGTATCACGAAACGACAGCAGGCTGGCATATTGGGTATCAACACCCGAAAGTCCACCATCGATTTTTGAATAAAACTCATCAATATCCCCATCATAGACTTTACCTATTAGTCGATTTGACAGGGACTTCAGTCTGTTTATGTCACAAAGATATTGATTTTTGATTGCAATAAATTTTCTTGCATCAGAACTCTTAACTGCAGCAAGATTTCTAAAACTTCCTTTAGGAAATGGAAGGTAATCAGAAGCTTTCCCGCTAGCACTAGGGGCACCACAAACGCAAGAGCGCTGACTCGCTGAATCACGGCACTTTCCCCCAGCATTTGCTGCATCCATTTTAATGGCACCATAAAAAATAGTTATATTATGAATCAGAAGATGTTAACCCCGCCGCCTGCCCCCGACGCCACCGAGCCTGGAGTTAACTAATACGTTCGCTCTATAAAATCGTCTCTGCCCCCCAAAGGACCGCTCGGTTTACTCTGAGGCTAAAAAACAAAAAAGAAATAATAGCCTCAGATTTTTGACTTGCCAGTTATTTTTGATGGCGTTTATCAACAACGTTATCGCAAATCCAAATCTCTTCCATTTTGAAGATAGAGAGCGGCTCGATGATCTTTTATGCGCAAAACACTTGCTATTAAAGGATCATTGCCGCGACCCAGCCAAACAGAATCATGGGGAGGTTGTAGTGCAAAAACGTAGGGATCACCGTGTCGCGAATGTGATCGTGCTGACCGTCAACATTTAATCCGGCCGTGGGGCCAATGGTGGAGTCGGATGCCGGTGAACCGGCATCGCCAAGGGCACCGGAAGCACCGACAATGGCTGCCGTGGCCAGGGGTGAAAACCCAAGAGCCAGCGCCAGAGGCACATACAGTGTGGCGATAATGGGAATGGTGGAGAACGAAGAGCCAATGCCCATAGTGATCAGCAGTCCAACCACCAGCATGAGAATGGCTGCCAGTGCCTTGCTGCCATAAACCATGGATTCCACGGCCGCAACCAGAGCGGGAATATCCCCCGTCGCCCTGAGCACTTCGGCAAAGCCGGAGGCGCTGATCATGATAAACCCGCACAGTGCCATCATCCGTACGCCCTGGGCAAAAACATCATCGGCTTCGCGCCAGTTGATGATGCCGCCGAGCATCATCATCACAAAACCGCTGGCTGCCCCCATGGCCATGGAGTCGGTAAACAATTGCACACCAAGTGCCAGGGCAATGGCAACCAGAGTGATCAATACCGTTCCTGGCGCTATGGCCAGATGATCTTCTGCTGCACTGGCCAGAGTGTTCTCATCAACATGGTAGTGGCGTGGCTGGCGGTAACTGACGAAAACGGCCAGCAACAGGCCGACAAACATACCCGCCACCGGCAGGGCCATGGCTAGCGGCATTTGGTCCGGGTCGATGTTCAGGCCATTATCATTGAGGTTGCCGGCCAGAATCTGGGTCAGATAGATATTGCCAAAACCCACCGGCACCAACAGGTAGGTAGCAATCAAACCAAACGACAGCGTACAGGCCACCGCCCGCCGATCCAGTTGCAGGGAACTGAACACGCCCAGAAGTGGCGGGATCAGAATCGGAATAAAGGCAATGTGTACCGGTACCAGGTTCTGCGAGGCCACGGCCATCAGCAAAATACTGCCCAGAATAGAAAGGCGGATACCGTTGCTTTTATCTGTTCTGGCCACTTGCTGAATAATCCGCTGCGCCAGCCACTGGGGAATTTTCGAAGCCGATATGGCCATGGCAAAGGCACCGAGCATACCGTAACTGATGGCAATGCTGGCACCACCGCCAAGCCCTTTGGTGAAGGCCGCCAGCGAGGCATCAAACCCCAGGCCACCAGCAAGCCCTCCCCCTATGGCGCCCAAAAACAGTGCCAGCACCACGTTTACGCGCAAGACACTCAAAATAAGCATGATGGCTACAGCCAAAATGACAGCGTTCATAGTAATCCAGTTTTTCTGTTGGGTTGCGAGACCTCAATCGACGCAGATAGTCGGACGATTGAGGGTTATTGCAGCCTGAGATTAACTTTTGCCCGCAGAGCATTAGTGCTGGTTGGGAATCGCACTCAATACAGGTAAAGAAATACCACCAATTTGTCGCTGAGCGCAACAGAATCTCAGCGCAAATCATATTCTCATGAGGCTAGAATCTCAGGAAGCTAAAGCAAATTGGTTCATTGCAATCCGGCGTTTCACGATGCCGGCAGATGTGAGATCAGTGGTGGTGTCGGTGGGCGTATACAGAAGGGGTGCTAGCGGAATTACGCAGTTTTAACCGGGATTCTTTAGCGGGCATAGATTTGAGTATCATTGTCTCTTCTCTGTTCGTCAGGCACAGACATTAGTGCTCCATTGCTGCTCTTTAGCTGTCTGTGCTGTGTGGCAGGCTACAACGGTTTGCCAGTCCCGGCAATGATTTTTTCCTGATCTGTCGGCTAAGGGGAGTAGTAAACAAATCCGTACCACCGTTCACACTGAGCCTGTCGAAGTGTGCTGCCCGCATCCTTCGACAGGCTCAGGATGAACGCCCTTCGACAGGCTCAGGATGAACGGGATGTGGTGGTATTTTTGTATCCACCACTACCCCAAGGTACGTTTGCGCGACCGCTACCCGCCCTCTCTCACTCCTGAAGGGAGTGAAGAACGCATCTTAGTTTTGTTCAGGCTCCAGCATGGCCAGATACGTGTCAACCATCTCAGCCGGTAGAGGGATATAGCCGTTTTTCACCACCACTTCCTGCCCCTGCCTGGACAGGATCAGCCTGACAAACTCGCGCTCCAGAGGTGCCAGCAACTGACCAGGCTGTTTGTTGACGTAGATATAGAGCAAACGGGACAGGGGATAACTGCCATTCATGACACTTTGTGAAGTGGCTGTCACAAACGGCTGCCCTGCCTTGCTGGCCAATGGTACCATTTTCACGCCGGCACTCTGATAACCGATTCCGGAATAGCCAATGCCACCCAGTGAAGCCGAAACGGACTGCACCACAGAGGCAGAGCCCGGCTGTTCATTAACGATGTTTTTAAAGTCCCCGCTGCACAGCGCTTTGTGCATGAAAAAGCCATAGGTGCCCGATGCGGAGTTGCGCCCGTACAGTTGCAAAGAGCGATTCTGCCATGTACCACCGAGCCCCAAACCTCCCCAGCTGGTAATGCTGCTTTGTCCACCACAGCGGCCGGTGGCAGAGAATACGGCATCCACCTGAGCCATGGTCAGCCCCCGGACAGGATTGTCTTTGTTGACGAAAACCGCCAGCGCATCAATGGCCACCGGAATTGCTGTGGGTCGGTAACCATGCTGACGCTCAAAGGCTGCGAGTTCGTCACTCTTCATTTCCCGGCTCATCGGGCCAATATTGGCAGTGCCTTGCATCAGCGCGGTGAGCGCAGATGAGGAACCGGCACTCTGGACCTGAACATTGACATTGGGATAGATGCGTTTGAAATCTTCCGCCCACAATGTCATCAGGTTTGCCAAGGTATCGGAACCGGTGGCTGACAGGTTGCCAGATACACCACTGGTCTTTTGATACATGGGCAATAATGAAACATCCGGCAAACTGGCCAAGACTGCACAACTGGCCATTAGTGTGGCCGCAGCCAGAAGATGTTTAAATAACGACAATAAGTACACCCACAACCTTGCTCATTGGCACTCGCCAAAACCCTTTGATTTGTTTGGGACTGGCAACGGCGTCTGATCACAAAAAAATGATACCTACGCAAAATATAGAGCCAGAGTGTGACAACTTTTTTACATCACCATCTCAGGCTGAGGCACTGGCCGTTTTATCACTAGTACGACTGATTGGAACCCCTTTGGAAACAAGCAGTGCCAGCAAATCAGCATCCCCCCTCCTGGCAGCGGAAACGGCCAGATGGTAAAAATCCTTGTCTAACTTCGGGTGAAAAAATTTCAACAAAAAGCGCACTGTGACAGGACAGCTCTGGACGAAATCATGAGTCAGCAACGACTTCAGTGCGCCAGCTTTAACTAGGTACTTGAAAACCCGGCGATGGCCGTTGCTCGCCGCAGACAGCAGTGCCGACGTACAGGTAATCCCCTCCCCCTGACAAAACGCCGGGGCACCAGCAGCCACCAAACAGCGCACCATGCGAATCTGTCCCGCCGATGCTGCCCGCACCACCAGCGGGTAGTGCTCCCCACTGAGCCTGAGTGGCTCATTTTTAATCAGTTGCCTCAGGGCATCCGGACTAACTTCATACAGCGCCTCCATGAATTCACAACAGGGTCTGTTCCGGATCAACAACGTCAGCATGGCATGGTCACCATTGACGGCAGCCTGACGAGCCAGTTGCCCATGCCATGACTGAAGCCGCATACCGTTATCGATCATCCACTGAGCATTGGCAACGTCCTGATCCCGAACGTAGCGGCGCATAAACATGGTCGCAAAAGGTTCCGTCCGGGCAACCCTGCGCCCGGCCAGAGAGAGCTGATCGTACATCATGCCCGCAACCGATGAGATCATCCGCCGCCCAGTCGCTACGGGGTAAAAACGGTTGCTGCCGGCTTGTGGGTTCTCCAGCGTTTCCGGGTCAATATCAATAACGGTGTAGGGAAGTTTCTCCCTGCCTGTTATGTCGTTAAGCATGGTCAACTCCCTGGTGGTATGTGTCGCCATCAGCGGCCCGACAGTGATCAAGCAGCCTAAATTCTGCCTTTGGGACAACCATCCCTCTATTTAGTTCCGACCAGTTTTGTGATATCCATCAGCAACAATTTGCGTTTGTCCCCACAGGTCATGGCTTACCAACTTCGCCCTTATCAGAAAGACGCTGTTCACAGTGTGATCCGACATTTTCGCCAATCCAACGATCCTGCCTTGCTGGTGTTGCCCACCGGAGCCGGCAAAAGCCTGGTGATCTCTGAGTTGGCCCGCATTGCCCGGGGACGCGTGCTGGTGCTGGCCCATGTAAAGGAGTTGGTGGAACAAAACCACGCCAAGTATCAAAGCTATGGCCTGAACGCCTCCATTTTCAGTGCCGGGCTGGGCCTGAAAGAAGACACCGAACAGGTCATTTTTGGCAGCGTGCAAAGCGTTGTTCGCAACCTGGTACGGTTCAGCCATACCCCCGGGCAGAAGACGTTTACGCTGTTGATTATCGATGAGTGCCACCGGGTATCCATGAAGAAAGACTCAAGCTACCAAAAAGTGATTACGCACTTTCAGCAGCTAAACCCAAACCTCAAAGTACTCGGGCTAACCGCCACTCCCTACCGCTTGGGCATGGGCTGGCTGTACCAGTATCGGCAAACCTCAGGCAACAAAGGCGTAATCAGAACCGAAGAACCACGTTTCTTCCGTGAGTGTCTGTTTGAATTGCCGCTGTCTTATATGGTGGATAACGGTTATCTGACCACGCCAGAAGTCATCGATGCCCCTGTCGTGTTCTACGACTTCAGTCAGCTGGCGAGGGACAGCTTCGGGCGTGTCGGTGAGCAGGCGCTGAATCGGTTATTGCAAGGCAAAGCCCGGGCAACCCGGCAGATTATCGAACAGGTAAAACAAGCCGGCGCAGAGCGTAAGGGCGTCATGGTGTTTGCTGCCACGGTTGATCATGCCCGGGAAATTATGGGCTATCTGCCCTCTGACCAAAGTGCCCTGATTATTGGCGAGACACCGGTGAAAGAACGGGATGAGTTGATTACGGCTTTCAAACAGCAACAGCTTAAATATCTGGTGAATGTCTCGGTGCTGAGCACCGGTTTTGACGCCCCCCATGTGGACCTCATCGCTATTTTGCGCCCCACTGAATCAGTAAGCCTTTACCAGCAAATTGCCGGGCGTGGCCTGCGCCTGGCACCGGGTAAAAAGGACTGTTTGATTATTGATTACGCCGGCAATCGTTTCAGCCTGTACAGCCCGGAGGTGGGTATCCCCAAGCCCGATTCCAGGGCAGTGCCGGTGACAGTCCCCTGCCCGGCCTGCGGTCACGACAACCATTTCTGGGGCATCGTTGATGATGACGGTGATCTGATTGAGCACTACGGGCGGCGCTGTCAGGGGTTTGAGCTGTTGGCCGACGGTCAACGAGAGCAGTGCAATTTTCGTTATCGTTTCAAAGAGTGTGATCAGTGCGGCGCCGAAAATGATATTGCCGCCAGAAAGTGTCACAGCTGCCAGCGTGCACTGGTTGACCCGGATAACAAACTGCGCGAAGCCCTTAACCTGAAAAACTGTCTGGTCATTCGCTGTTCCGGCATGGAAATGGCCTCAGACACCACCTCCCACGGCCGCCAGCGCATCAAAATCACCTATCACGATGAAGATGGGGCACAGGTTCATGAGTACTTCGGGCTGGACAGTCAGGCCCAGCAAGGGGCGTTTTATCATCGCTTTGGCAAGCACGCCCTGATCAACCGTGGTGAGCCGTTTCGGGCGGTATCGGTGGACAATGTTATCCGCAGCCAGAAAAAGTTTCGCAAGCCCGATTTTGTCATTGCCCAAAAAGAGAAGCGTTACTGGAAAATCATCGACAAACTGTTCGATTACCAGGGCCGATACCGCAAGGCTGAAACGCTGTGACAGGGAGCGCTTCAGTTCTTCGGCTCTTCAGAGATCTTCAGATCTGGTAGCAGTGCCTTGATGATTTGCTGGTATGTATCATAGCTCTCTTGGGCCCGAGTTAACTCCGCTTTGAGGTGTGTGCCCGGAGCCATCGCCACCTCAAGCTCGGCAACATTGATTTTCAGCTCAGCATTTCTCACTGAACCATTGAACTTGTTTTGCTGCTTCTGGCACTCCTTGCGGATTTTATTAATTTGCCCCTTGCACCACTCCTCTCTTTGCATCAATTCTTTGCACTGATCCGAATCGTCGGCCCTTGCACGCCTGAGTCGATTAACCATTTCCAGCGTTTGACCAAGTTCCGTGTTGAGAGCCTTCAGCCTGATCAGCTGTTCGTTCAGACGTTGCAGGTGTTCTTTGGCCTTGGGTTTATTCTTGAGCTGGTTCAGGGCATTGTTAAGCTGTTCGGCCTTTGGGGAACGATGCTCCTCTTCTGCTCCAGTTGCTGTCGTTATCTTTCGGGATTGAATGCTGGTATCGGGCACAGAATCCTGAGCAGCAGGAATGGCTTTTGATGACGGAGCGACACGGGTTGTTGACGTACCCGACTTGCCCGTTTGGGCCTTGCCAGTCTGGTCACTGTGGTTTACCGAACCTGAGTTATTGACCTGAGGGTTGTTATTGCCCACTCCGTTCATTACCGTATCCCTGAGAAATGATCAAAGGTTTGCTATCGACCCGGCTCTTGCGTATGTTACTGCCAGTCAAACAAGACTGGCATAGGCAAATGCACATCACCTATCACATCACCGGGCAAGCCCAGAATCGCATGAATCAGCTCATGATCAAGTACAGCCCAAAGTACACGCTGACCATCTGGACTGCTTCTCTGGCCTGCCTGTTTTTGCCGTTGCTGGTGTTTCGCAACAGTCTGAGCACGATTTTACTCTCCGGCCTGTTCGGCTCGGCGTTTATTACTTTCTGGATTCTCAACCTGGGCCTCAAATACGCTGTGCACAAGCGCTTTGGCCTGCACTACCAACCCGACCTGGAGCTGGAAACCCGTACACTGTCGCTGGAAGCAGACGGCATCACCATCAACTCCTCACTGCTAACACCCGCGTTTCGCGCTTATCGGCAGGTGCGAATGATCACCGTCGAGGACAACATCATTGTCATTGCCGGCAAGGGCGGCTGGCTGGAGCTGGTTCCCCGGGACCGGGTTAGCGAAGGCAACTGCGGCCGCCTGCTCGATGAGCTATGCCTGAGAACCGGAAAAAAACTGAAAAATCCCAGCTGAACCCGTCTGACTCATCTACAATTTTGCAGGTTTGTATGATTGTCCTGCTAACCGCACTTACTGCCTCCATTGAGATGACCAGACTCGCCATTGTTGTCCTTTCGTCCCTGCTGTCGGCCTGCTTTACCCACACCGGGCCTGACGCCATCCAACCTGAGCAACCTGCTCAACGCAGCAGCGTCAGCCAATGGTTACAGATCAACCCGGATCCTGAAGTGCTGGCCATGGCAAAATTTGCCGCCAGAGATCTGCCACACGACTCTGTCTCAAGGGTCACGGATGCCAAAAGGCAAAATGTCCTCGGCACCTGCTACATGCTGGCCTTCGAGATGGACAGCGGCAACAGCTGGCAAGCCGAACTCTACCGTGACCCCCATGGCCAGCTGACGCTGCTGGAACTGCTACAGCAACAGTAAGTGCAATCGTTTTCCCTGAAATAGAAATCCATCCTTCAGCCCTGGCAGCGCCTGCTGACTGGTGGATGCCAGCAATCCGCGAACTCTCATCATTACGGCCTGTATTTCAGGCCTTTTTCATTGTTTCCCCACCAGATGCTGTCCATTATTGATGAGTCGGAAGATAGCTTACTATGTGCACGGCAGGGATCGCGGATTATAAATTACTTTGTCATCCAGAACTGTCGCACAGGGCTAATCACAAGAAATTGACCTTGGAGGTAGACCATGGAACTGCAAAAATACACCATGCCCCTGCTGAACGGGACCATGCAGGCGCTGTCCGACTATCAGGGCAAGGTGGTTTTAATCGTCAACACCGCCAGCAAGTGCGGCTTTACTCCCCAATATCACGCCCTGGAGGAGCTGTACCAAAAATACCGCGACCAGGGGCTGGTCATTCTTGGCTTTCCGTGCAATCAGTTTGGCCACCAGGAACCCGGGGGCAGCGACGAGATTGCCGCATTCTGTGAGAAAAACTACGGAGTCACTTTCCCGGTGTTTGCCAGGATTGATGTCAATGGCAGCGATGCAGCGCCCATTTATCAAGACCTGAAAGCAGAGGCTCCGGGCTTGCTCGGCACCCGCAATATTAAGTGGAACTTCACCAAATTCCTGCTCAATCGCCAGGGTAAGATCATCAACCGCTACGCCCCCACTACCAAGCCGGAGGACTTGGAAGAGGATATCTGTACCGCACTGAGGGAGGCTTATAACAGCTGACAAAATATACTCCCTGCAAACAACATGTCAGGAGATACCGGCCAGTGGATCGGTAGTGACCACATCAATCACCGTACTGGGCAAGAGTCTTAGCTCACCCACCGGCAATACCGTTTTGATCCTGACGTTGCCAAGCCCGGGGCAGTGGACGGTCTGCTCATCCACCACGGGTGCCTCATGGTAAATAGTCCCCCGTGAACCGAAGCTCTGTTTCACCAGTGGCGCGTTAAAAACAATTGCCGGCGTCACCATCAACCGTACAGCATTGCGGTAATCTGAACGAAGGGGAAGCTGGTCAGGTGGTGGTCTTTCAGTCCTGAATTGAAGTCTCGGGCTGTGCCGGGGTCTGGCCTGAGTGTCAAAATACCCAACCAGCTCTCCCTTGTGATTTTTACCGCGTAACACTGCGCCCTGCCCAAAGGCAGCTGAATGGAGAATTTCGGTCGATGGTGTCGAGACAATGTTTCCGCCATGCCAACTGCCCTGAACCAGGTTGTCCGTAGTGACAAACGCCAACAACTCCTGCGGGACAGCTCCGGGAGGCACAGGTAATCCATCAGGAAACAGTGCAGTCATCTGCAATTCAATGTTGAAGGTGGTGTCCTCATCGAGTGCCCCCAACATCAACACATGCTGACTGGGGTCCACCGATTCAAACCGTAGTTTGAGATCCGTGTAGCTCGCGTGCCCGACAACACAGCGGAGCAGGCTGTCAGCAAACTCTTTTTTATCAGCCAGTTTTCGGGTGCCCTGCCAGTCGGCAGGATAAGCGTCCAGTAGCTGAACACCAATCCCGTTAATTGCTTTGGGTTTGCCACCAAGATCGCAACCGATAAACGTCAACGCCAACTCAGTATCACCCCACGAATGAGTCTGGCATCTGAAAGTCAGACCACAGCTCTCTTTCCTGACCGGACTCTCCCGAGTGAGCTTTGGCAACTCAGCAGCGAAAAAGTCATAACACGAGGCTTTCCTGTAAGCCGACAAGTCCAGTGTCTTTGGGATTTCACTGACAACATTGCTGTCAGGGGGCTGGTTTTCCACAGCGCGCCTCTGAAGCATAGGTACATCAGGAGCATCAACACCTGAATGGCAGGCAAACAACTCGGGGGAACGACGCAAAAAAGGAGGCTGCGCGGCTTTTGTTGTTTTTCCTTTTTGGGCTGGTTGCCCATGAGAACCAGGCTCCATGGGCTCATCATCTTGCCCGGATGCAGCTTGCCCAGAGATCGGACTGGCCAATTGATTACTGATGAAACGGGCTGGCCCCATATGACCCTCCTGAAAAAAGCGTTGAGAACTTGCAGCACCCTGAGCTAACCGACCGTACGGCGAAATAATAGTTCCTCATCATCAGGAAGGGTTTTACCAGCAACAGGCACACCAGACACTCAAACCTGCGGTTATTCCGTCTGTTATAGGTCAGCGCCCGCAATTATGCTCACACCCTCTAAAGCTTGCGGTCGCCCCTTGCCACGACCCAGTACCAACCAACACTGCTCAACCCTCTGAAAAACCACCGCCTGCAATCGCTGACTGACTGAACGTGGAGCATGTGATGAGCGAACACAACCAATGCATTCACACCGGGCTAACCGGTCGTTTACTGCTGGAAAACTCTTTACTGAACAAGGGCACGGCCTTTTCCATGGAAGAACGCAGTGAGCTGGAGCTACATGGTCTCCTGCCGCCGCGGGTAGAGTCCCTGGAAGGGCAGTGCCACCGGGCCTATAAATCCTTCTCAGCCAAGCAGACGCCAATTCTCAAGCACATCTACCTGCGCGCTTTGCAGGACACCAACGAAACGCTGTTCTACGCCCTTTTGCAGCGGCACTTGCAAGAGATGTTGCCAATCATCTATACGCCAGTGGTTGGCCAGGCCTGCCAGCGCTATAGCGACCTCTACCGCCGGCCAAGAGGTGTCTTTATTGCCTACCCACAACGGGAGCACATCAAGGCGATGCTGGCCAACTTCAAGCGCAACATTGAGGTGATCGTGGTTACCGATGGTGAGCGCATTCTGGGTCTGGGGGATCAGGGCATCGGTGGTATGGGCATCTGCATTGGCAAACTGTCTCTTTACAGTGCCGTGGGCGGCATTGCCCCCAACAAAACGCTGCCGATCGCTCTCGATTGCGGCACCAACAGTCATCAGCTGCTCAATGACCCAAACTACCTGGGCTGGCGCCACGAGCGCATCAGCGATGATGAGTATTACGCCTTCCTGGAAGAATTCATCTGCGCTGTTAAACGACGTTGGCCGAAAGCCCTGCTGCAGTTTGAAGATTTTGCCATTAACCACGCTACCCCTCTGTTGGAAAAGTACCGGGATGCACTGTGCTGCTTCAATGATGACATTCAGGGCACTGCCGCAGTTACAACGGCATCGTTGCTGGCGGCAGCCAACGCAGCGGGCAAGTCGTTGGAAGAGATGACCGTCGCTTTTCTGGGTGCTGGTTCGGCAGGCTGCGGCATCGCCGAACAGTTGATTCGCCTGATGGTCGGTCGTGGACTCAGCGAAGAAGAGGCCCGCCAACGTATCTTCATGATTGACCGCTCTGGCGTTCTGCACGATGGGATGACCGATCTGCATCCGTTCCAGCAACGCCTGGTGCAGCGTTATGACGACCTCAGCCGGTGGGGCTGTGCAGACAACCCGGGGCTTGTGGAAGTCATTACCCACGCCAGAGCGGACGCCATTATCGGTGTATCCGGCCAGCCTGGACTGTTCACCCAAGAAGTCATTGAAACCATGGCGCAAAACCATGAGCGACCAATCATCTTCCCACTCTCCAACCCCATCAGCCAGGTGGAAGCCACACCGGAACAGATCATTACCTGGAGCGAAGGGCGCGCCCTCGTAGCCACAGGCAGTCCGTTTGAGCCGGTGGAGTTTGGCGGCAAGCACTATAAGGTGGCGCAGTGCAACAATATTTACATCTTCCCCGGGCTGGGGTTGGGTGTGCTGGCCAGTGGTGCTACCAGAGTGTCTGACGGTATGCTGGATGCCGCTGCAGAGCGGCTAGCCATGGTATCTCCGGCGATTACCAATCCGGAAGCCCCTTTGCTGCCGGAATTACACCAGATCCATCAGGTGACCGATGAGATTGCCATTGCTGTGGCCAGAAAAGCGCAGGAAGAAGGGTTAGCGCCACCGTGCGAACAAACTGTCCTGAAAGCCAACGTCAAAGCCAAGCGCTGGAACGCCGAATACCGGCCCGTTTGCTTGTCTGACTCTTGAGGGGCTTAGGGTAGTTGTGGACAAAAAATACCACCACACTCCGTTCATCCTGAGCCTGTCGAAGGATGCAGGCAGCACACTTCGACAGGTTTAGAACGGGGTGCAGATTCCACAAATGCGAAAGTTATTTCGGGGCTATTCCTTAATAAAGTGCTGGCGATAAAACCGCAACTCGTCAATGGACTCGCGAATATCCTCCAGCGCCATATGCGTTGCCTTTTTAGTAAAACGATCGAGGAGTTCCGGTTGCCAGCGTCTGGCCAGCTCTTTCAAGGTACTGACATCAATATTGCGGTAGTGAAAGAAGTTATGCAGCTCAATCATGTAGCGCCAGAGAAAACGGCGATCCTGGCCGATGGAGTTGCCGCACATGGGGGATATGCCCGGCTCAACGTAGTCTTTGAGAAAATCCAGCGTCATCTGTTCGGCCTGCGCTTCACTGATGGTGCTGGCCCGGACGCGCTCAGTGAGGCCGGTGGCCGCGTGGGTATTAACGCACCACTCGTTCATGGCACCAAGCACCTCGTCACTTTGGTGTACAGCAATAACCGGGCCTTGGGCAAGAATGGTTAACTGACCATCGGTGACGATGGTTGCGATCTCCAGAATCCGGTCGTTCAGCGGGTCCAGCCCCGTCATTTCCAGATCGATCCATACGAGATTATCCGATTTAGCCATCCAACACCCGGTCAAAAAATAGGAACAGTTTGAAGATTGTCAGCCGGCGAATGCCGACTCCATCAATATTGAGCTGACATAGTAAGTCTACTTCATCCATAATTGCAGCGAAATCAACTCGGCACCAATTTATGACATTGCAAACATCATCTCCAAAGCACCACCATGAGTAAGCGCAAACTAACGCGCAGACAAAGCTGGCGCATCGAAAAAATTCAGGAAGAACGCAAGGCCCGCGCACAAAAGCGTGAGGATCGCATTGTTCAGGAACTACAGGATGAGGCGCTCGGCCCTGAACAGCAAGGGTTGATTATTGCCCACTACGGCGCCCAACTGGACATAGAACCCATTGGCCAGCCCGGTCACACCAGCCGCTGCCACTTGCGCACCAACCTCCCCCCACTGGTGACCGGAGATCGTGTGGTCTGGCGGGCATCGAACAGGGCCGACCTGGGCGTGGTGGTCGCCCTTGAAGAGCGCGACAGTCTGCTGTCAAGGCCCGATCCAAGGGGTCAGCTCAAGCCGGTGGCGGCCAATATTGACTACATTGTCCTGGTCATCGCCCCGCTGCCGGTGCCCCACGCCAACCTGATTGACCGCTACCTGGTGGCTGCAGAAACCGTGGGCATTGAGCCGGTCATCCTGCTCAATAAAACCGACCTGCTGGAGCGTGATGAAGCCAGTCGCCAGCGACTGGATGCCATGCTGGCCAGTTACGAACACATCGGTTATCAGGTACTGCGGGCATCAAACTGCACGGCTGATGGTCTGGAAGACCTGAAACGCTTGCTTGACAAGCACACCAGCGTTTTTGTCGGCCAAAGTGGCGTGGGCAAGTCTTCCCTGGTCAATGCCCTGTTACCGGGTGTTGAGACCAAAGTTGGCGCACTGTCCGAAAGCACTGGCAAGGGCACCCACACCACCACGGCGGCCCGGCTGTTTCACTTTCCGGCCGGAGGAACCTTGATTGACTCACCCGGAATCCGGGAATTTGGCCTCTGGCATATGGAAGCGCAGGACGTTCTGTACGGATTCAAAGAGTTCCGGCCATTTATTGGTCACTGCAAGTTCCGTGACTGCAGTCACGAACAAGAGCCTGGCTGCGCCATCCACCAGGCGTTGTTACGTGGCGACATTCTGCAAGAAAGAATGGACAGTTACCGGGTTATTCTGAACTCTCTGGAGGCAGCCCAGCTTTGGAGCTAACAGCTTGCCGGCATAGAACAAACTTGTATTTTATGAACTTATTGCTCTCTGATCTTGTCCAAGTGTATGAGTTAGTGTCAAATGTTTCGCGCACTACCTTGCGTGTGCGGTGATTTATCAATGAATGAATATCAAAGATAAGCATGCGATCTTAATAATAAAAAACAGGGAGCGTCTCGATATGGAAATTCTGTTGTCAGTTTTGCCGCCTCAGCTGAGCCGACAAGTCAAAGCCAATTGTGACTTTGTTAAATCTAATGGTCGACCTCGCGTTCAATTTTACTCCGAAAAATGCCAGCACACATTATCAGTAGCGGAATCATTTGTTACTTATCTCACCCAAAACGGTCAGCCCTCTGACGTTGAGTATGCCAATAACCTGTGCCTTCTGGTTCGTAGCATCAATAAAACACTGACAGATAACTCAAAATTACTTCCCACCAACAACCCTAAGTCAAAAAACACAGGAACACTTATAGCCTGGGAAAATAGTTGCAATGTATTACTCGGCAGTATTAAAAAAGCAGTCAATGACTTCATATCTGATCATCGCCAAAAAACCAATCAATTAAATGATCTAATCAATGAGTCAGTTTCCATTGTTCCACCTGAATGGCAGATAATAGCTTTTGATAAGAACATTTCCTCTGATGAGCAAAACAAAATCCTCAAGCAGTTGCAGTCATTGTGCCAGAAGAGCGCTTCTGGTAAGAACACTTCCTCTGGTGAGCAAGACGAAATTCTCAAGCGACTGCAATCACTGTGCCAGACGGGAACTTCTGATCAAAATATTTCCTCTGGTGAACTAGACGTAACACTCAAGCAGCTTGAACTTAACCTGTCCAGTGCTGATCTGTCCAATATTGATGCGCACTGTCTGTCACTTTTCTCCAAGCTGGATTATTTCTCGGACCCAAAGACAAAATTACTAAAAAATTTAACTGCTCAAGAAATAAAATACTTCAGTAAATGGATCACTGCATTTGATAATGCATTCAAAAAATATGCACAGATTAATGCTGATACCATCAGCCCAATCTGTTTAAAGTCAATAACACAGGTGTTAACAATTTTTGCTGATACGCCACCCTATTTTGATAATCTGAAACCCCTGATAAAGTTCCTGCAATCGCTGAACAGTCCCTATTTCCAAAAATATCACCCTCAGTTTGCCGACACCCTGATCAGAATCTTCACACAACAGCTGAAAAAACTGAACGCCACCATTGAGGAAAAGGCGAAAAAAAATGAGTCATTTAAACTGGATCTAGGCTTTAAAAGCAAGTTAATCGATGCAGTCAACGTACTGCTGCCTGACTGGCAATCACTCAACAATAAGCAGCACCTGGAACTACTCAGCAACATCGTGACCAAACACGATGAAAGTTACTGGTTCGACCTGATTCATACCCTGACTGACCATGGCTGCAACCATTCACATCAGTTGTCGTCTGATCCATGGCAGCAGAGCATTCTGGCGCAACTTGAGAGCCACGATCCTGCCGCCCGGCAAATGCTGACCGCTATTTTCAATCAGAATCCCTCGGCAGCCTTGCAGATTGAAACCAATAATCACCGCTTACTCTGGCTTAAGGCCGCGCTATACAACAAGGCCGGCGACCATCCGAACGCCTATAATGCCATCACCCGTGCCGAACAACGCTGCGATGAGCTGGGAATCACCACCGAACCACGACTGCAACTGGAAATAGCGCGCATTAAGCTCAACAGCTTCAAGGCCATGCCAAACAACAACGAACTGTCGTCCGATGCGCTCCATCACATCATCAAACAGCTCGACAAGCTCGGTGAGATTACAAAAGGCTGCACTAGATTCAATTCTTCCGGACTTCACCAGTTAAAGGCATGGACCGAGCAAGAGTGCGCCCAGGTAAAACAGCTAAAAGCCGAGGCACAGGCATTGAAAAGAGCCTCGGGCAGGACATCGCCACCACAAGTGCAATCAACAAAAGAGAATGATCAACCACCCCTCCGGGAAGCCACTGCACCGGTGATGCCCCCCCTTGAGACATTGCCACCAACTAAAAGCCCTAAAGTTATTTGCCAGGAGATACTGAGGCATTTACGGGTTGAACATCACCGCAACCAACCTGAAGCATTGACACCAAACGACACATTCATGGTAATGGCCAGTAACGGCAAGCCGGTGTCCGAAGCAGATGCCATGAAGCGAGACAACTGGAACATAAAAATCACCGGGCTACTGGGCCAAGTCAACGCTCACCGCAGTGATGGCGATTTTATTAACGAGTTACTGACTTACCAGGACATCCTTACCAGCCCTACCAACAAACAGGCCTTGGGCATTCACCGCCTTCTGTTGGAGCTGTCCTGGACCCTGATGCGCCACGTCGACCACGCCCGCAGGGAAGACACGCTAACCAAGGCAGAGTACGCCACTTTGCTCGACTATGCCTGGGAGTTCATGATGCTGTCTGTCTGTCGGGCGATGCGCAGGAGCAGTGCTTTTCCTGAAAATTTGCCAGATGAGCAGCTGGTGACAACGGTCATCGAATGGGTGCAGGCTCTGCAGGACCCTAAACTGAAACGTGAGATGGAGTTTTTCATGCGCTGCGCTCTGGGCAGTACCGCTGGCCATATCAATGGCTTCAGGGCAGAGCTGTTTCCAGAACGCAAGCATCTGGAACAGCGGGCAACCCATTTCTTCAATGCCAAGCACCGTTTGCAACCGGGTTACGTCAAACCTCAATACAGTGAAGATCGCCAGATGCGCAGCGTCTGCATGAGCAAACCTCAAGAAGTACGATGGTGAGAGCGGTTTCTTTATCCGACCGGTATGAATAGCGTCCCGTTTGCCATTACAATGCACGCGGGATAACACCGGGACACGATCATGCATGACATAGATAACTTGCCGCTGGTTCTGGAACCTGAGTTTTACCAGGCTTTCCTGGCCGGAAACAGCGAACTGAAAAAACGGCTGGTGATTATTGATCTCTGCCCCCCGCGCCTATACCACCAGGCCCATGTGCCTGGTGCCATCAATGTGCAACCCCACCTGTTAAGCAGTGGCATCCTGCCCGCCCGGGGCAAGCTGCCGCCCCTTAGTCAGCTGGAGTCGCTGTTCAGCACTCTGGGCTTCACGGGTAAAGAGCACTTTGTTGTTTATGACGACGAAGGCGGCGGCTGGGCCGGCCGGTTTATCTGGACGCTGGATGTGATCGGCCACCGTCATTACTCCTACCTCAACGGTGGTATCCACGCCTGGTTGCAGGAAGGCTACCCTACAGAGTCGGCAGCCCATGAGCGCGCACCTTCGGTTATCTCCCTGAGCATTGATGACAGCGTCATCGCCAGCAAGGATTATATTCTCGGGATGCTGAACAACCCGGAAGTGGCCATCTGGGATGCTCGCTCCCCTGAGGAGTTCTCAGGCGAAAAAGCCATGGCACTCAAAGCCGGCCATATTCCCGGTGCGGTTAACTTCGAGTGGACCCGTGCCATGGACCCGGCCAGGAACTACCGCATCCGGGATGGACTGACGACCGAACTTGCTGCTCTGGGTATTACCGGCGATAAAGAGATCATCACTCACTGCCATGCCCACCACCGCTCCGGGTTCACCTATCTGGTGGCCAAAGCGCTGGGTTTTCGGCACATCAAGGCATACGATGGCTCCTGGTCTGAATGGGGCAATTTGCCTGATACACCAGTGGCGCAGTAAAAGCTACGGAGCACCGTTTTTTTTGGTATGCCGCAGCCGGCGGTATAACATCTGCTTTTTGTCCAGTCAGTCCTGAGTTTTTATCCCGCACACAGTTGGCAAATAGCTGCCATTTAATTCCGAACCAAAGGACGAGGAGCCCAAAAATGAACGACGCTCATGGTAAGAATGATACTCACAGCAAGGTTATTGGTTATGTATTGTGGATTTTCGGATTTCTTGGCGCACACCGCTTTTACTATGGTAAGCCGGTAACAGGAACCATCTGGCTGTTCACTTTGGGCCTTTTGGGCATTGGCTGGCTGGTTGATTTTTTCCTTATCCCATCCATGGATCGTGAAGCGGACCGGCGTTTCCATGCCGGTGAATACGACTACTCTGTCGCATGGATTTTGCTGACATTCCTCGGCCTGTTGGGCATCCACCGTATGTACCTGGGCAAATGGTTCTCCGGTATTGTTTATCTGTTCACCTTCGGTTTGTGCGGTCTTGGCATCATTTACGACTTCTGGACACTAAACGACCAGGTTTCTATAAAAAATTATTCTGAAGGAAACAACTGAAGAACTGTATCCAACCAGCAGCATCCTGAACGCTGGTCCTGACAGTGTTACTGGTGGGATTCGTTCAGAGCGATTTCTACCGCCCCGGCCCGCAGGTATCTCTGCACTTTATTCTTGATACCGGGAAGATATCCGGCCTCAATCTTAGCCCGGGCCCTCAGAGCATCTCTGAATTCGTGGATCAGTATCCTCGTCTGCCCATCGTGGCTGTCTGCTGGGTGAAAATCCATCGCCAAGTGTAAAAGGTTGTCTGTCAGCTCTGGCTTTTTGGCACGCTGACGCAACCATCTGGTGACAGCATCATAAACGTGATTGGGGGTTTTCTGTTTACGCTCTTTAAGGTTAACCCGGGCAAGATAGGCTCTGGCCAATTTTTTCGGAGCACCATCTCTGAAAAGAATCTCTGCACCACTGAGGTCGTTGATGATTCCCAGTGCCGCTTCGTCAGTCAGCCTGGGATCGTCCAGGGTTACCAGTGCTTCCGTCGGATAATCGTTATTTAGACAATCCTGAATCAGCATTTTACCAGCCATAACCAGTAACTCCTGTGCGCTGGCTGGAGTAAGGACCGCCCACAGAGCCTTCGCCCGCCTGATGTCATTCCCCTCATGTGCCTGTAAGTACTGCCCATAGAGATCAGGAAACCGTGAAGCGGCAAACAGCATATCATCGGCTACCTTTTCCCACTCTGTGAGCCGTTGTTCAAGATAAACCGCCCGTTCCTGACGATCCTCTATATTCCCGGCGTAAGCCATAACCAAAAGCTCAATATCAGGCAGTGACCATGGTAGTTCCTCCGACGGGTCAAGCATGCTGTGCATCATCCGGCGCTGGAAAACAATGGAATCCTCCTGAGAATTATCGGCAAACGTATCGATACTGGCGGCATCTTTTTCATGACGCCTGACAGCCTCCGTAGCTCCCAACGCCGGCATTTTAATTGCCGGTAGTCGTTTTTTCTGACGCTTGGTCAATACATTCCGTTGTTGTTTTTCACCTCCACCACCACGCGTTTTCAAGACCTTTCTCGCCACAGCTGAAGTGCAGTAGTTGCCGAGCGCAAAACCTGCGATTCCGATAGCAAATTGGTAGATACCACCAATAAGCATCGGTAACGCGAACAGGCCTTGAGTCACTCTGTAACTCGGTGTGGACTTGACTTTAACCCACTCGCGGGACAGACAACTCTGACAGACCCAGGCCCCCAGGCTCAGGCCAACACCAAACAACCCCATAGTACAATATCCCACAGCACTTGATGTGGCGCAGGCCAAGGCACACGCAACCGGGTGTTGAGCTACAGCGTCACGATGAATGTGACCGGTAAAACCCGCGATCATGCCCAAAAATAGCCCCGGAGCCAAGGCGCGAACTGGTGCCACAGCAGCCCCCCCCACGATACTGAAAATTGCATAATTGTTACCATGGGGCGGGGCCGAAGGTGAGGACGCCAGCCGATTGTGACTCTGCAAGGGCTTACAGCTATGACAAAACCATTCAGCTTGTTGCCGCGCACGCAGGCCAAGGACTTCTTCATTGAATTTTCTTAATTCGCTGACAAAATCAGTGCTGGAGGCCAATCGCCTGGCATCGCTCAGTCTGATTACGGGTACACAAGGTGGCCGCGAAACCTCATCCATCCAAAATGATGTTTCCAGAAGGTAGTTTGTCCTCTCAGAGTCGTCCGGAGGAGTGGGGGTTTTAAATGTAAAACACGCCATCCCGGCAAGATTGTTGCTGAGGGGTGCTCTGTGAGGCTGTAATAACCACATAACATTGCTTGTCTCTGCCAGCGGGTTTACGGTCTCAGAGGATTTTTGAGACGAGTACTTGGTGGGCTGCCCTCCACGATCTTGAGCAGTTCTTTTAAAACCCGGATGCTGATATTCTGTACCCAATACAGAGATAAGACTGAACCTTAAATCAACATAAGAGTTAAATGTGTCACTCGTCCAGCAATAGAGTTTAGTGTTTTTTTCCGGCCAGAGCTGGATGGATTGATGACAGATTGCTGTATTTTCAGCACCTTTGCTATTCACCATTGCTGCCAGTGTCTCACTGAATTCCACAAAAGATAAGGGAAAGCCTCTATGATTTTCAGTTAATTGAACGTCTTTCGTGCTCAACAGAAATGGCCGATCAAGATAATGGGCAATGACTTGATTAGCGATTCGTGCCAACTCTTTGGCCAAATGGTGTGACGTTACCCAGAGATGGTGCGGGATGATAAAAATACTGAAGTTATCAGCATAGCTCGGGATAAAAAGCCCCCCCTCTAATTGACTGTCTGTGCTTTTATCAATAATAAAAGATGGATAAGGGACCTTATCCGCCACTCCCCCTCTGACTCCCTTGATGAACGCACCAGCAGCAAGTGCATCGTTGTCAGCATCAGCCGGCAAGAATAAAGAACTAAAAAAATTATTTCTGGTAACGGTGACTACTTTGAGATGCTTATTATTGCCAGCGCTGAAGGCATAGTCAGGCAAGAAAAACGAAATCATATCAACATAGAGTTCAGACATTTCCCTCTTTAAGGTATTACGACGCGAGTCTGCTTCGTCAGAACTGTACAAGTTTTCAAGCATCTCCAATGTGACTGAAATCCTCGGATATCGCTTTTCAATGAATGCAGCAATATCTTCCATCAGTATTATTTCAACGCCCTCTCTAGACAGCCTTTTATGCAATGGCTGTCCCTGACTCAAATAGCTACGAGCTTGCAAGTAATGACCCTTATCAAAGACAACCTTACTGATGCCACGCTGTCTTAAGGGTATTGAAGTGCTGTAGTCAAGGACCTGTTCAAGAAATTCTATTTCGTGGCTGTACGTGCCCGATCCCGATACTACCCGGTAGTTTTCCACCTCAGGATTTATCGTGATCTTTTGGGCAGTCGACGTGTGCCTTGTTTCCTGATGGGATGGGGACCAGGCCGGATTCATCCCGTTATGCGCTGATACTTTCAATCTTACTGCCTCTCAGCCTGAGAACTGGATCAACACTACCGGACAGCCAATGTGATTGGCACTGCTCCCACGGCACCGCTGATTAAGAACCCGGCAAATCAGCGTTGGACTTATGGAAACTTGCGCAGATGTACGGTTACGGCAGTTTTGACCAAGACAAAGAGCAAAAATTCTAACGACATATACTGCAATGGCACTGACTTAAGCGGAAAAACCTGTCATAGCAAGGGCTTGCCCAAGAGAAATCGACTATAAAATAGTCACACAATCTTGAATCCTAATGAGCAA
>Ga0126343_10000049_pt1 | contig 31193 bp, 49 predicted proteins | sample Cyp2metagenome_FD_92531 | JGI IMG/M metagenome (GOLD analysis project Ga0126343, IMG submission 92531) | Coral microbial communities from Lord Howe Island, Old Settlement Bay, Australia - Cyphastrea 2 metagenome | ecosystem: Host-associated > Invertebrates > Cnidaria > Coral ...
CCTTGTTAAAGGATGAGGTGGTGAGGTTGCAGGAAATAGAAAGGAAATACTGCCAATTAATTATGACTGTGGGTAATAAGCATCCAAACGAGACTAGGCACGAAACAGCTTTGCGATACATAAAGCAAGCAGAAATGGTTTCGAATAAAGCAACCCAGCAGGTAAAGTGATGGATATATTACATCTCACGCTTAAAAAGAAATGGTTTGATATGATTGCTTCTGGTGAGAAGAAAGAAGAGTACCGATCAATTAAACCTTATTGGAATACAAGATTATCACGCAAAGCATATGATGCCATAAAATTTCGTAATGGGTACAACCAAACAAGCCCAACCTTTTTGATTGAATTAAAAAATGTTACAACAGGATTGGGTATGGTTGAGTGGGGCGCTCCCGCAGGTAAAGAAGTTTACATACTTAAGCTTGGTAACATTATAGAGGCAACCCAATATGCCGATAACGATATGTCAATGAATGCAGAAGCAGCTGTAATTGATTTACAAGCAGCCGTTGAGAAGGCCAAAGAGCAAGAGAAGCGTTGAAATGATAGAAGACACATTAAATTATGAAGAAATCGCAGAACTGGCACATTGCCAACCAAGAACTGCGCGGGAAGTTATTATGAAACACCCTGATGCCCCCGTTAACGTAAGTTTAGGGAGGGAGCACGCCTTTCATAAAAGCGAAGTTATTCATTTTCTTCGAGCTTATCTACAAGAGAAGCAACAGTAGGATTGTAGTAAATCATGGCATGCCTGGGATCTTTCCAGCCAAATACACGGCATAAATCCAATACATGCAATTTAGAGGCAAGTCGTGTTGCAGCGGTATGTCTTGAATCATGGAACGTCACATTTCTCACCCCCGCCTTTTTCGTTGCCAGTCTAAATATGCGTGATACACTTTCACTAGTAATATCAAACGGCCCTTTATTAATGAGTTCTTTCGCTTTTTTGGTTAAAGGGACTTCTCTGGATTCGTTGTTCTTGGTGTCTTCTAAAAACGCCACATTACCCTTAACCCTATCAATACTTAATATCTCAGATAACCTCATACCGGTTTCCAAAGCAATCTGAAAAATAATCGCAGTGTGTTTCCGCTGACGGCCACCTATCAATACCTCTAGTATCTTCTCCACTTCCTTATCATTGATGATCCGGTCCCTACGCTTGGTCTTAGGCGGCTTCTTGATCTTCCTAACAGGATTTTCATTGATCCAGTGCCACTCTTTTTCCGCCGTAGAAAATAGCCCCGACCATAAGGACAGTTCTCTGGCTACGCTGGTTTCAGCCAGCCCCTCCCCCAACCGCTGATCACGCCATTCCGCCAGGTCCGGGGGTCTCACGCTTTGCATCGTTTTTTCAGCAAGCGCGCAAGTCTTAAACTTATTGAGTCGAATAATCTCCCAGCGCTTACCCTTGTGTTTAGGGCAGACCTCTTTTATGTATTTGTCGATGGCTTCGGCTACAGTGTATGTGGCCTCCACAGAGCCCGCTTTTTCAAACCCCACCTCGACCTCTCTCATCCACTTTTCAGCCGTATGCTTGTGTATGAACGTCCTGGAGCGGTAGAATCCCCTGGTGCGGACCTCAGCCCGCCACTTCCCTTTTCTCTTGTAAATTGAACCCATGGGCGTAATTATGGCGTAACGAGCCATAGATATCTATGGAAATACGTGGTTTTTTACGGGTTTGTATGGACTTGTAGAATGCAGGAAAGTGCTATAATATAAGCACATATAGACATGTATAGGGCGTAAATGGAGTGTATTGGAGTCAAGGGATTATCCTCTCCTGGGCACGATTCACTGCTTTTTATGCTTTACAAATCAATGACTTATAAGGAGATAGGCGTATGTATGGCGTAACCGGAAACCGAAGTAATTCTTGCTATTCCTTATATAATAGAACACAATTAGAGCCGTGATGAGGCTAAAAAAAATACTCGCTGGTTCTAATATCTTGAGGGCAATCATGTTTCCTGTATTGAGGCATCTTGATTTTAAAATTAAAGTAAAACACGATATTACAAAAAGACCCCTAACACTATTATCATGGTCACATAAAGGTTATTGGTATTATGGGTCAAGTAGAGAAGAGAAAGAAATTGAGCGGTTTCGGGAGTTAATTGATAAGGGAATGGTGGTTCTCGAAATTGGCGGGCACATTGGGTATGTTACACAGCTCTTTGAAGAATTAGTAGGTGAGCATGGGAAAGTTTATGTTGCCGAGCCCTTTCCTTATAGTCAGTATTTTTTGAAGAAAAACGTATTGCCCTCTACCTGTGTTTTACCCATAGCGTTATCTGATACTGTAGGTCGAAGCGAATTTTATACAGACTCATTCGGAGGATTTACTAATTCACTGGTTTGTGAATTTACCACTAAAAGTAACGCTTCAATGTCATTATCGCAAAAGAAACGCGGTATTACCTTGGGGAAAAGTGAAGTTGATACAACAACTGTTGACGATTTGTGCGAAGATTTATCTATTTCTCCCAACTTCATCAAGATTGATGTTGAGGGCGCTGAGCTAAGTGTATTGAAAGGGGCTAAAAATACACTTGAATCTGTAGATAGTTTGATGGTAGAGATTTCTCGTAATCATGAAGATGTTTTCAGGCTTTTGCGTGATTGTGGTTTTCGAGCTACTAGTAAAAACGGAGAGATCATTAAGAAGAGTGAAAATAACAATGAAAATATCTTTTTTAGTAGATATAACTAATAAGGAGTTTATAATGGAGGTGTTAGTGGATGATCTCCCAAAAAACCGTTGAGGTGTCTGCACCATTCGTTGACCGTATTTGAAAAGACACGCCGTTAACTATACTAGTTGTATCTAATTCTCCAGTTGTTCCTCCTCTAGTTCCTCTGGTGACTATTATAGTGTCACCCGTTCGAACTTCTGTCGTATTAACCGTAACCGCCCCGGCTACAAGTGTTGCCGTGCCTTGCACTGGTTGTTCAGTTAATTGATTAAAACGCTTGTGTACTTCATCATTTGAACCATCGTCTAGGTAGAATTGAGTTACCGCTGCACTACTATAATTATTGGTTAATTTAACAATATCAGTACCACGAATATAATAATCTGTGTCATTGTTTTGGCTGTAATTATAATCTATAGACAAGAAAAGTGTTTTAGTGGATTGGTTAGGAAGAACCGCAACACCCCCACCGCCAGCTATACCGTTCCCTTTAATTCGGTTATTCCGAAGACGAAAAGGACCACAATTTCCTGTATAATTTGATACAGGACTTTTATTCCCCGCATCATAAGTTATAATATAGAATGCTGATTGGTTAGAAGGATCAAGGCTATTGCCTTCTATTACTAAATTAGACATCGCAGAATTAGCTTGAGTACCATACAATTCTGTAAACGTCCCACCGGTATCGCCGACGGCATCAATCCTTGAAAAGTAATCCTTGATATCATTATCTTTAATTAAGATATTATCGTAACCACCGCTGATCAGAACGGCATTTTTAGCGCCAATAATTGTATTTTCTATCACTTTGATGTTTTCATGAGGTAACCCCCAGTCATAGCCAAAAATACCAATACAAGTTTCCTGTCTGTTCACAGAGTCATCCAAGATATTATTTGAAATCGTCACGTTTTTGTTTCCGACATTTGCCGATGCGGGGGGGCCGCCAAAATAAAAACCCTCAACAGATAGCATGGTATAACCTGTCTCACTGTTTGAGGCTTGGTGAACATAATTCCCTTCAATCAATCCACCCCAACATGCGGACAATCGCATAAACTGGCCTAAAGTATTATTAGACGTATTGTTTCTAACCGTCACGTTGTCACCATCGTAGTAAAGGTCAATTACAGCTAAACGATGAGTACCAACATTATTCCTGCCGCACCAATTAAAGTAATTGTTCTCGATATTTGTTCTTATAGAAACTCCCGAGAAAGAAATACCAGACACCCCATTATCAGAATTCGGAGGCATGGCATTATCAAAAAAGCAATTATAAACATCAAAAGTCCCAATAGTTAATACAGCAATATGATCTATAATTTGATTTTGGTTCTGTACAGGCGATGTAAACTCACAATCCGAGACTTTTACCGCAGTGGCGGTTCTTATGTCTATCGCCCTTGTGTATAAGTTACTGAATCGGCAATCGTATACCTCGATTGTGCCTACAGCAGAGACAGCGCCATCACCATAGATAGCACAATTGTAAATTGTTGGGTAATCACCTACTAAATATTGAGTAACCGTACCAAACATCAAATCGAAATTAAATCCATAAAAACGGATATTGTCTGCACCACTTATATTAAAATAGCTTTGAAATCTTGATGATGTACCTTTGATTGTTGCACCATAACCAAAAAAATCAAAATCATCTTTACCATCCAAATCCAATTCAGCGGATAGCACATAAGTGCCTGGAGGGAATATAAACGTTTGATCTGATGTGTAGGCATCAATAGCATTTTGAACGGCAGCATCATCATTTGTTGCACCATCACCAGTAGCACCAAACCACCTAACATTTGCAGGTCCATCATCATCTCTTAACCACGCAGCAGATCCATCGCCGCCTGAAGGCGGAATGATTGTTCCGTCATTATCAACATAAGTACCAGGAGATGCACCTGTTACCGGTCTAAAATGGCCGTGCCCCTGATCGCCTGCGGTCGTGTGATACCTTAAATAAATATCTGCCGTACCAGGCGTAAGCCCTCTTAATGCAGTCAGACCGTTAACTTGAGCTGAATACGTTTTCCCGTCATCATTAACAGTAATATCTTCAAATTTCCAAACAACGGTTGTATCGTCATCCTCTCTTAACTCTAAATCATAAACAATCGAATCATCCAACCAGATCGGATGCCTAGTCCCTGATGTCTGTATATAACCTTCAGAATCTAAAGTCTTTGTTGTTGCGCCACCTCCGCCAGCATTATCTGAAAACATATTGGTCGGTGTAGAGGTGCCAGCTAAAAACGCATGCAGCACATAATTAGCAGCAGGATCATCATCGGCATAAACTTGTACAGGAATTCCTGACGGGACAAAATAAGTTGCCATAATATTTCCTAAAAATTAGTTGGTAGTGCAGAAGTGGATTTTGGCCTATCTTTAAGCCTTTCTTCTGCTATTTGCGCTTCAGCCGCTAAAGCATTTTTAAATCCAAAAATAGCATCATCAATTAAATGGTTGCCTGTCTCCTTCAGAGTTTTTGGTTTAGCACCGGAACTCAGCAGCAAGGATGCTATTTCCGCAGAATTTCTTGCTTCCTTTGGCGTATTTTTAATGTAAGCCTGTATAATCTTAGGTCCATCATCGGCGGCTCTAATAATATCGTCTGCTAATTTTGCATTATTTTGTGTTATACGAGATGCTGTCCGTCTAAAAATAGTAGGCACACCAACAGCACCGACCACTCCAGCAATACCGCCTGGTAAACCGCCAGCAACAAACCCACCAGCACCCCCCAAACTACTAATGAGTGTTAGCATGAGCGCATTGGATGCTTGGTCTTCAGGAACGCCCAGTCTCCCCAGCTGAAAAGCCATATTTTGAATCGACCCCCCTTGGGCAACTTTTTTTATCGCATCAACCTCTTGTTGTGTAAAACCCGTAAAGCCTTTTGTTTTGCGAATAATTTTCCTATGTAAATTAGCAAACTCGTTTCTTAACCCCAGGTCAACACCTGATCGTCTTGTTGATGCAATTTCTATAGCTTGTTGTATGGTTTCTGAACGTCTTGCTCTCCCCCACATATTCCTTGCCTCACCCAAAGCTCTTGAGAGAGGAACGCCATCTATTCGTAGATCCGCTTTAGCAATAATATTTTTATCAATATTTTCCACAAAGTCGTCGATAGCCTCTACAGCCATACTGCCGAGAAATTTATCTGTGTCTTTTTCTGCACTATTGCTAACACCATTAGCGATTTTACGCAACGTTTCCATATTGCTCACAATAAGATTTTCTGTTGGTTCGTTTTTTAATACTTCTATCAACCTAGCAGACTCGGGCGTGAGTTCAGGGCGCATACCTTCTCTTGTCATGCGCTCCTCTAGTTGAGAAATCATGTTTCTATAAGCAGTGGGTTTAACTTTGACGCCCAATTCATCAGCTTGATCATATATTGATCCTGCTGCCTTCCTTAATGTTTTTGTTGTTGGCGCGCTTTCTTGAAGTATCTTTCTAGCAGGTCTGTTTTTCACAAAATCAAATCCGCGCTTAGCCGCTACTGGCACGCCTTGCCCCATAACAGCACCTATAGATGAAAAGGCCACATCATCAAGATTAAAATCTCCTCCTAAAATCTCCTCTGCTGTTTGTGCGCCAGCCTCTATTGCTGCTGTTTCCCCAGCAACCTTACCCACTGTTTTAAGACCAAAACCTGTCCTTCCTTTTGTTAAACCAAAAAGCGCCATGCGTGTTATAAACTGATCGATATCTGTTCTAGAAAAACCAGGTCTATTGACCACATACTCTCCGCTAGGGAGCGTAATCCTTCTATCACCAGCAACACCAGTTGATACTGTTGATCCGGGGTATATCTTACTTAACGTTGTACTCAACTCGTCATCGTCAATCATTAAAGTAATAGCTGCTGCTGCTTTCCATGCCCTCGGGTCTCCTATCTGGCTTATACCAAGCTCTGGAGCCCTAGCAACTTCTTGTAAGTTCTCTATAGGTGTTTCTGATAGAGGAACTCCTGTCGGCTGATCAAGAGAGAATCCTTTTGGAAGATCATTATCTAAAACAAACCCATCTGGTAACTGTGAACTCATTGCTTAACCCACTGACCGCTTCTAAAAACTATTTTTTCTCCGTTTGGGCCGGTTGCTGTTTGACCTTCCCTGAATTGTGGCTGTTCTGTAACCACAGCAGTTGTTCTCGCTTGTTGCCTAGGAGATGCTAATTGCAAATCAGCTAACGTATTCCCCGGAATATTTAAAAATTCAATCGCGCTCCCAATATAGTCAGCAAGTTTTTGTTGCGCGTTTCGCTTATCAATTAACCACTGTTTTAGCTCTTGTCCTTCAAGATTAGTCGGCAATGCCGTATCAATAGCAAAGTTCAATTCGGACTCTGATAAAGCACCAAACGTCGTATTACCAACAACATCTAAACCAAGACGGTTTTTAACGTTATCCAATTTCTGCGAAGCTGCACGAATACTCGGGAATCTTGACGCTATAACACCAGTAGCCGCCCCTTCATCAATCAGCTTAATCGCTTCGTTGTAATTGACGATATTGCTTTCGATGTTTCCTAATTGAGTGAAAAATTCTTTTATCTGGCCGGTTGCGCCTTTAGCATTTTCTTGTGCTCTGGTTTCACGTTCTCTAATAATGGCTTCAGATTCAGCAACATCTTCCGTCAAGCCTTGTTGCGCAGTTGTTATTGCAGCAGAACCAACTGCTCTTGGTATTAAGCCTGCTCTAACTCGTCTAGCCTGCCCTTGTTCTTCTGGGGAAAACCCAGCAATAAGAGATTCAAACTCACCTTGTCCAGCAGAAATACCACCCCCTAAAATGCCACTCTGAATACCAAATTGAACATTTGCATCTACTTGATCTTTAAATGCCTGTGGATCATCTTGAAGCAACGCAATTGCTGCATCAGTTGTTTCTGTTGGAAGATTAGAATTAATAAGCTGCTCTCGCCTGGTAGTTAAGAAATCCATAGTTCCTTTAATGTTTCCAGCATCAATAAGAGGCTTAACTTGCGCTGAACCCTGAACAACAGAACTAATCAATGCTTGTCGTCTTTCTTGATCAAATTCAGTTTGCTGCTGTAAATCTTGTCTTTCAAGCATTGCTTGCTGTATAGGAAACAATTGATTTCGTTGAGAGGCATCCCTTGCTTGCTGGAACAAAGGAAATACTGTCGTTAAATCTGCTTGACGTGCCATTAAATTCAATTCTGGTCTAAGTGCCATCTTTAAGCTCCAAATACATTCTGCAAACCAGGACCAAAAGCGCCACCGCCAGCAAATTGGCCAAAAAGTCCAAATAGATTCTGCAACCCTTGCTGTCTAGCGTTGCTGGCACCTATGATTCCTGCCGCTCTAGATGCGCCTATATCAGTAATAACAGGCGAGACTCCAGCACTAAGTCCCTGCAATACGTTAGCTTTAGAGGTCAATGCGCTTGTACCCAAATTAATTAAATTGCTAACGTCTTGTCTTTGCGCATCAATCAACGGTAAAGAGGATAAAATAACGTTTCTAGCTAGCTCCGATTTTGTATCCCCCGCACTAAGTCGCCCCGTTGCGGCTGCGCCTTGAAGCGTTCCAGCATTGGCCTGGTCTAAAGCTAATTGAAATAATGGGCTTGATTGCAAAAAGTCAAACTGAGCCCGAGGATCTGCTAAAAATCCAACCTGATCCAATCCTTGACCAATAACCGGATCTAATTGACCTAAAATATCAAGTGCTTTGTCCGCCTGTTCTCTTTGAAATTGAATCGCTTCTCGTCCGCTCGCAGCTTGAGTCTCAGCTGCTCTTTTAGATGCTTTAGCAGCGGATCGCGATGATAATACTTGCGAGCCACCTACTGCCGCTACTGTGCCCGTAATTGGATCTGGCATATCATTTCCTCTTTGTAATCATTCAAAGACTCTCCATAAAATCTTCTTACCAATGGGCCTATTTCTTTTGCCCATACATCGCCGTATAAACAATAAGCAATAATAACGAACAGATCATATAGCCCAGCTCTCAGCATATAACACTTATTCAAATCATCTTCTGATGGGTTACCTTTTTCGATGGTGTTCGCGTCCCGCCATCTTAAATAACAATTTAAGATATGATGATTTAGTCCGCATTGATTCCATAGCGGTAAATTTTGTACCTCAAAAATAGCATTTAAAAAAGCGCTATTGATCTCATCTTCTTTAAGATCGCGATCTTTATCTACAAGATCATCCCATGTACTAGCGATATTCAATACTCTGTTTGATATATCAATAGCCTCAGCATTGCCTTTATAAATTTTATTAAATAATTGATTAAAGCCCTCTCTACCTTTTATCATCCTACGTTTACACTTATGTTGTAATCAATAACGTCATCCACTGAAGCCGCCGCCTGAATAGTGGCACTTTGCCTTATCACTTGACCCATTAATGACAAACATTTCCATGTCTTACTAGGAGGGATGTTCTTGGCACTTACTAAAGCACCATCGCTCGCTGAGGTTTCACCAGACCTTGTGTAATAAACCGTTACCGTAACAACTGAAGTGTGAGTATTATGGAAAATGGCTTGTACGATTTGCCTGGCATCACTTGCCGTTGATGCGTCTACTATTGTTGAAACGGCTGTTGATAGTCTTCCGTGACCCACATCAGTGGGCGTACTCATGAAAATTCCCTCCAAGTCATGGCACCGCGCACAGTAATGTTTGCTGTTAACGGCTCATAACACAGCACGAGTTCGTCTGGAGTTCCGCTAATATCGGCACCTATTTTTAAAGCATTCTCTGCTTCCTCACTAAAAGGCTCTGCTGTAACGAAATACCCGCCATCAATAATTGTTCCACTCGTTACAGTATTAGCAGGTGCTCCTTTGGCTACTTGTAACACTGAATTTGTATAATTATTGTAGGTAAAGGCCCCTGCAATAGTCGGATTTAACTGTAACGTCCAATAGACCCTATCGTTTGCGGTTGTACTAATCATCGATAGTTTAACCAGTTCTATAACACCATCTAAATCGGTGCTTTTTAACCTCAGCCCTAATATTGCATACGCATTTCCTGTCGTGATAGGGCCGACAGATCCAGATTCATCATGTAACAAAACCCCATTCTTTTCCTGGCCGCCCTCTGAAATAACACTCGAACAAATATGGACAAAATCGTCTGATGCTCCGGTTCCATCATTTTGTATTTCATACCTAATCGGAAGATTAGGATTGCTCATGTATACAACAGATAAATTATTGGCATTTAAAAATTCATGGCAATAATAAATCATGCCATCTACTACGAATCCAACCCTGACTCTACCGACACCTAGCCATTCAAAATCTATAATCCCTATTTGCGCATTTGAAAAATTTAAATTAACGCCGCTAGGATTGTTACTGCCTCCTGATCCGTCCATGACATCAAGATTCCAGTTTGATTGCGTTACTGTATTATCTACAGCACTGCCTGTTACTGATGTTCGCCTCGTAATACCTACCGTTCCGCCATCACTCTCGAAAAATATTCCGTTATCATCGTCATATAAACCAACGCCTTTGAACAGACCAGAAGTGGTATCAAATTCCGAAAAAGTAACTAAAATAAGTTGCGACTTTCCAGGCTGATAATTAAATCGTTGGAACGTTTGCCTAACTCTTACCCCTGCGGTGGTTGCACCCACTGAAATAGTGGTGGCTGCTTCATCTAAGCTATGGTTTGAGCTTGTCCCTGCGCCTGAAGTCTGGGCATCATCGAAGAATAGAGGCTGATTATCATGGATCTGCTTAGAGTCAAAAATAGTTTCAGGATTAGATACCCTCCAGCGTCCAAATGCATCTATGGAAGGAGAGTTACCTGCCTTAATGGATACATTTAAATTATTGTCAACAGGAAAAGGAAGATGGCTACCTGAAGGCATTACGGCACCCACTTTCCTAGATCAACATAATACACATAACACACAACCGAGTTTTTAACCTTAATAGTATCTGTGTTTGATCCATCAGTAACTAGAACGGCATCTCCTGTTGTGCCGTCATGGTAAACAACGACCGTTTCGCCATCGTCAGGAGTAGAATTTAATGTGATTGTTAATGCAGCAGTACACCTGATAATCTCATTCCCTATAGTGGTATAGTTTGTAATTTCAGTATGAGAGTAAATACTATCTAACTCACTAAAAAGATCCGAATAAACAGATCCTATTAACGCAGAAACACTATCTTGATCTTTAGGATCGCTTAATGGCCCCGACGATGATGTCACCCACAACTGAAAGATAATTTTATTAATCGCGTCCTGATAAGCTCTTATATCAGGATCTGCATACCATTTAGGCGGTAATCTAGGAATTGGAGGAGGATTAATATCAGTCATTAATACCCTTCATCAGGTTTAACTGAAACAAAGCCACCATGAATAGACACATACGCAGGATCGGTAATACGCATTTTTATGAACAGCTCTTGGAATTCGATAACGCAGTCATATCGTACCCGAATAAGATAATCACCTCCCTCCCCCATCGACACATACCCTACTGCACTTGAATCAAACGTCCTTCCACCATCTACAGAAATCGAAAAAATAATATCCGGTGTCTTACCTTGTCCTGTTGGGGAGCCTACACCTGTTTGTATGAATACCTCGAAATACTCAATAATGAATACAGAGCCGGGTAAATTTAAAGCATTTCCATTTATAGGGCCGAATGTTCTTTCTTTTAATTGAACGTCTGAGTTGTCTGTAAATGTATCAAAATCTAATTCGTAAATATTCCCATTACGATAATCAGTAATTAAATGCCTATCATAAATATTTATATATGAATTCATGAGGTGACGGCCACCATTAGCACCAAACGATAACTGAGCCCATGCGCCAAATGTTTCGGAATACATCCATGTTTGACCGCTCGTTGGGAAAGTAAAAATAACGAGCCATTGTCCCTCCATTTCTATGGAATATCCGACGGCATCAGAACAATCCAGTTTTGATAGCTGATGCGCCGTAGCAGGAGGCGTTATCGTTGAATCAATTTGATACCCTGACATGCGAACAATCGTTTTGTTATTATTTATAAAATACACATAATTCGGTGTATTCGTCACAGCATAAACACTAATGATACCAGTGTCTTCTATAATTCCGCCTTCAATACGAGTAAAAGGAGGGCTTCCAGAACCGGAATTAAACCAAGACTCTATCGAGTCACTACCCATTAAGTAAAGCGTTTGATTAAATACATAGACCCTAATTAAATCATCGCCCTGACTTTCGGCAGCGGCATAATTAATGTCAGGGACGTTATCAGGATCAGCAGGGGATGCAACAACCCACCGCCCATCATTACCATCATAAATAACCTGATTATTCAATATATCAACCGAATCAGGATTTTCCAAATCAGGATCCGTAACCGTCGTTAACGCCACTCCGTTATATTGGTAAACATTACCTCCAGTAACTATGATTAAGTTAGTGCCATCATTCGCAAACAAACATCTTCCTAAACCTGGAATAGTCCCAATAGTCGTTTTTACACCAACACTATTGATAGAAATTAAATTTGTACCGGTTACTTGATATAAAACATTTTTATAAATAGCCAAACCACGGTCAGCGCCAACACCACTAATCCATAACTTAGCTCCCGGCCAATTCTGAAGCGCTGTCACCGTCCTTCCTGATGGGTTGACTTCTGGGTATAAATTTATAGTCGTTTGCGCAGAAAGCGGCAAAGACCTGGAAGTATAGTACTCACCAACAACATTAACGGGCAAACGACTATACGCAGGCATCCATGTACCTCATTTGCGGTGTTGGACCAATCTCCACATCCTCAGCATTCGCACTATTAATCGCTCCTTGAAATAAATTTGCGTAATCACTTCCTAGCTCACGATTCCTTACCCATTTAGCCATTTGATATAAGCATCCGTATAAAAATATGGATGGGAACCGCGTTAAAACAGCATGTGTCGTCTGAGTCGATGATAAATCTGTTAACTTGGCGTAATAAACACGATTTAACGTATAAGCAACATCAGCTACACGTTCAAACTCTAATTGCGATGTAATGGTATAAAAATTAGGTCTACCAGCAGAATCATATACGGTCAATTCGTGTGGAGTTTTATATTGTAATGGAGGATAGTACGCATCAGTTTGTGACAATTGAAGCTTTCTGTACTCAAGAAGCCCAGTAGGGTGGGCCAACGTCCTGACCGATGTAGATAGTGTTGCGGTGTCAGTGGTAATAAGGTCGCGTACCCTTAATCCCTGCGGATCACCAGTAACATACACACCTTGATACATCTCCTCTTGAGCAAGTTGCAAATAGGTATCAAACTTACCTAATATATCGCTCCTATGAGACCAGCTCTGTTTTGCGGTACCCGCGACCTCAGTTCTAAGCGTGGCATAATTCGTTATCATTGAGCTCTCTTCTTGGTCTTCCGTGGAGCTTTCTGGAGCTGCATCCAACTTTTCGATAATTGACCCTTCTTAATCAGTTTTCCATTATCAATTACGTCTTCAAGTGGGTAATTGTCATCGTAATAAAGATCGAATATTTGTCCGTCCTTAATACGTCTGCCAGGATTAGCATGTTTTCCAATTTTAGGCGGTTGATAGAATCCTATTCCGTCCGTTAACATGGCTTGGACTTTAACTGTTGGCATAACAACTCCTTAAAAAAAGGGCGACCCGAAAGCCGCCCCCATTGGTTAGGTTATAGAATACCCGGATGGATAAGATGGCTGCGGTGCAACCTCAGCAAAAGACTGAGGCACAAGATGTGCAGTCATCGTAATGGTCGGTGTAGTACCCGCTAACACGTAACGAATACCTAGATACCGAGCATCTTCATCTTGGGTAGTTGGAGGTATAGGGATAACAAACTGAAAACCAGCAACCAACAAATCTGCATCTTGTGCAGGTGCAGTTGGTGTACCCGATTCAAATACCCTACGTCCGATAAGTTCACGGCCCGCTGACTGATCAGCAGCTGAAGCATACTCAACATCAAAAGTATAATCTTCGTCGCCTGTCGTTTGATCAGCGGCAACATCAACTGTGAAAACAACACACAGCGGCTCACCGTTACCAATCGATCTGGCAGTTGCTAAATCAATAGCGTTAGTACCAACAGCCGAAGCTGTAAGAGCCTGCGCATCGGAGAACTGGCCTTGTACATCTAAAAACATAATGTCCTCCTTAAGTGACTTGAGACTCAGTAGAAGTTAATTGATCAACCAACCGTACAGGGATGCCCAAAAACGTCAGATTAAAGATGGTTTTACCAAACTGGTTTAACCCTTCTTGAATCGCCAGCACATTATTGGATTTTTCCTGAGCTGCCACTCTCAACAGCGAAAGAATGGTTCTATTGGCATAGAACACAGGCTTAATGCCGTTAAGTGATGGCAAACGATCAATTGCCCGTGACATCATCTTAGTGACGAATGTCGCATCGGTTACTTCTTGCGTACCAGACAAACCAGCAAGATCAGAATTATCGATGTTCGCAATACGAACCGCATAACGCCAATCTTTCAAGGCAAGTCCAGCTTTCCATTGCCAGTGCTCCTGGTAAGCACGTAAACGTGTACCACCAATACCAGCAGATCCTGTGACAGTAACCAGCCCTAGGTCTTCGTGCATGATTCCAGCTTTCGATCCTTTCGGGAAAACGCCGCAAACGGAGTTATCGCCCCAGCCTACTAACCAGATAGACGAATTATCACTACCCGTACCACCAGCATTCAAAATATTTTGACCGTTGGTAGCGGATAAATCCGCATAGCGATTAGAAAATCCCACAAATTCCTCGGGATTTGCAGCAGAACCGTAGAACAGTGTTTGCGCCATCTCCTGATTCATAGCTTCCATAAACGCCATAGCCTCAGAAAGACGATACGCATTCACATTACCATTCAATTCTGCTTCGTCTTTGTCTACTTCTGACCACGCTTCAAGCATACCGCATTGCTCATCAACCTGAGTTGTATTCGATTTACTCGTTGCAACCGCTTGGTTAATTAAACGCCAATATACCGTCGGCAAGCCAGTCCTTTGAGTAATACGATGGCCTGTAGGTAAATTACCCTCACGCCATAACATATCCTCTAATATCGAGTTAGTTTCATTCAACAACTCGACAATTGTCGGTACCTTCCCATCTGGATCGAGCCTCTTCGCCCAATCCGCAAGAGTCAGAACCGTTGTGCCTAATGTTGCCATAGTGACTCCTATGTGCCATAAAGAATATCCTCCGCATATTTAGGTTCGTCTTCAGACTTAGAGGATTTCTTTGATTGAACAGATTTAGGAGCTTTCTTGACTTCTTTGACCGTTTCCTCTGTTGACTCCTTTAGTGCTCTAAATTGAGCAGCATCAAACAAAGCTTGATACAACTTGTGACTATAAAGATCCTTAAGATCATCACCTGTCATACCAATGTCGGTACAATACTTGGATATTTCCTCAAAACCCTTTGTGACTTTATCCTGACTATCCCAATTCATTACATCACAAAGCTTGCTGAACTCTTCTTTTGCAAACGCTTGGTTTGCTTCATTGCGCTTCGCAACTACCTGTTGCTTGGCGCTGTCAATCTTATCCTTACGTTGCTGGATGAGTTCTTTCTGACGTAAATACTCTGGCGTGTCATTGTCCCTTAAGTCATTCCAGTCAATCTGCTCCGGTTCCAATAAACCACTCAACGACTCGCTCAATGTAAGCAAATCATCCTCAGCCTTCTTTAAAGAAGCCAAAGCTTCAGAATGTTCTTTCGCTCTCGCCTTGTCTTTATTGGCTAAATCAGTGGTTTTTTTGGTGAATCCCTCACCTTTGGAATAGTTCTCAATCAGCTTCTCAATATTGGCCGTTACGGTCTCGCCGTTTGACTTAAAGCTGTACTGCTCGCTTTCATCATCAAACTCATACTTAATCGTTGACGGCTTATCATCAGTTGATGATTCCTCTTCCGTTCCTACCTCATCGGAAACCTGTTCCTCTTTGGTACCTTCCTCTTCAGTTGGCACTTCCGGCTCTGAATACAATGCGTCTACATTTACAAATACTTGTGCAGCATTTACTTCATCGCCTGATCCGTCAGTATTACTACTTTGGTTGTCAGACATAATTTACTCCTCTTGTATAAATAAAAAGCCCCGAGTCGTTAAACTCAGGGCTTGCGTTTTCTTTAAAATTAATAAAATTATTTTTTTGATAAATTTGCATCTTGAATCATTAATGCAAACTCGTTTTCAAGCTCGTCTACAGCACGAGCCTGCCTCCACAATTCTTTCCGCTCTTTACCCTGGAAAAACCCTGTATTCATCCATTGATCAAATCGTTTAGCCCTCATTCTTGCAAAAGCCGCTTTTACAGCAGGATTGTTCATAATTGCTTCGGCGTGATCACCAAGAGCGATGTCGTCTTGTTTACTCATGTCACTGCTCCAGGCACATTTGTATCATACTCAAGTTCTAATTCAGTTAGCTTAACCGCTGTTTGATCGGACTCTTTATCCTTGTCGGCTGCTAGCTGCGCGTTAAACTGCCTAGCATCTTCTGATAACTTCAATACAAATTGCCTGTTCTGATTTTCTAGCGTCTGTCTCTTCAACTCGATTTCTTTAACAGCTTTAACCTGCTCCGCCTCAGCTAATGGGTTCTGCTGAACAGACATTTCCAACATCTGCTGTAATTGCTGAACCATAACCGTTAACTGTTCATTCTGGGCTAATAACATCTGCTGAGGGATCTCAGGATCATTCAACACAGTAGAGACATCTTTCCGACCCATGATCCGTGTAATGTCTTTAATAACGTTATAAATCTTTTTCTCGTCAACCAATAATGAACCTCTAGCTTTTAATTGCTCCAGAACAGCAAGCAAAGCTGAATTATTCTGTAATGCTTTTTCATCATCACCAGCACCTGTACCAACTTTAGCGGCAACCTTGTTCTCATTCTTCCAATCTGCTGGATTAACAGTGTAGGTCTGACCTAAGACTCGTATTTCTTTCTCATCGTCTTGGAAATACTTAACGTACCACGCAGCACCCTCGTACAGATCGATATACCCACATTCTGCAATGACTCTAGCTAATAGCTCTATCTTGGCCTTGCTAGCGTCCTCCACGCCCCTAAATCGCGTAGCCGTCTCTTTGTGCAGATCGTCACTCTCTAAACCCTGGTTCGCCAGCAAGGAACCCGTGGTCTGTGCCCGCCTAGAATCGAAATACTGAATGACTTGTAGGGTCTTATCACCCATATAGGGAGTGACTAACGGTAAAACGTGATTCGTGATAGGCTCTTTGCCTCTGTACCGAATAATACCGTTATGCCTCACTGCCAACAGATCATCTGTATTGACTTGATCTGAGACAATATTCCTACCTGCATTTGTCATGTAGACGTTATCCAAAACGCCTCTCGATAACACAGATTGTATTTCCTGTGTTGTCATCACGGTGTCAGCTCTAGACCGACCAATGAGATTATGCGGGATTTGAATTGCAGAACAGATTACGTAAGGAACGTGATTAAAGACTTCATTCTCAAGTACGGTACTACCTGACTTAATTACATGACGCCTTTCCCTGATCCCGTCTTCGTCATAGTCCACCAAAACATACACATCAACACCTGCCACCATTTCCTGAGTCCAGTGAAGCTGCGTATTACTGGCCGTTAACCTTTGGCCCGAATTGTCCCCACCAACGACATTCTGCCTGTCGTCCTTTAACTGCTGGTTTTCAGTGCTGTCTGTTCTGGGCAGGTTTTTGACCGTTTCCTTATCAAATCCCTCTTCAACAAGTTCCCCTCTAGTTTTTCGCCACCGCTTTCCAACGATGTCCGCATCATCTTTAGTCTGAGCATCACGGCTTAAAATCAAATCTTCTATAGGAACATTCGAAATGAAGAACTGCTCACGCTCATAGACCAAATAAACTTCAATATCAAATCGTTCCTCCTCGCCTACTTCTGTCGTGATCTTCGTGATATCTCTGGAAACAACCTCAAACTTCGTAATATCCTCATCATTCTTGAATTCTTCTAATTGAAGCGTCATTTCAGGGCCGCTCATGCCCTTAAACCGTTTGTTATCGACCTTTCTTATGGTTTCCATCCCATACTCAAGAACGCCAGCTTTGTAGATCTCTATCGATTTTAGAAAGTCGTGTTGCTTCTTAAAGGAATTTCGGCAGTTATCAATCAAATACGGGATATAGATATTCTTTTGCCTAGCTTCTTCTAAGTCTTGTTCTGCCTCTGATACCGGCTCGAACTCTACTACATCACTCGATCCTAGAAAGACTCTCGCCAGTGACGGCATATCGGATTCAACCACGTCAGCAACGTCAGTAGTCACGACCTGTGACCGGTTCTCTTCCTCGTTACCAAAGGGCTCACCCATGTAATACTCAAACGCTTTTTTGTTATCAGCGATGAATGTTCCAGATCGACTAACAGATGTCGCCTCCATCGAATTCACAATCTGGACCAGATCTTTTTCATTCATATGATGTTAGCCTTTGGATACTCAATATCGTCTTCAAACCATTGGTTATTCTGAGGTGCTTCGTAGGTACAACACATCAGACCAAACGCATCAGCGCTGTGACTCGACCAGTCATGATCTGGTCCTAATCCTATCTGCCTCTGCTCGTCTATCTTTTCGTGATACCACCCTAGGGCTTCACGACCTCCGCCTGTAGTGCTCTCGTTAAACCAAATTGACGGAAACATACGCCTAGTGGTCTCGACTCTTGTCATAGCAGCACCAGCACCTTGATTAGGAACCACCGTAACCTCGTAACCCGCATCCCTTAACGATGATTCATAACTAACGTTGTACACCTTGTCATGTGTGGCACCATCATGTGGTAACCAGATCTGAGCTCTGTCAGGTGTGTACTTTTTTTGTCGTAACCAAGATAAATGGTGGGCTAAAGGCTGACCTTGTGTCTCATAGTGATCTAATACACGAATCTCTCTGCCTACAAACTGACATGCCCAAAACACAAAATTATCCGCTTTAGCGCCAGTTCCACCAATATCCGCATACAATCGTATGGTCATTAATGGATCAGCAGCCACATGACCTATTCGCCCCTGCTCCTTGGCTTCAGATAAATGAGGCGCAAAGTAGGCACCATCGACTACAGTCACAAAATCCCCTTCCCAAATATGCGCATATTGTTCTGGCCTGTTCTTCTTGTCATTCTGCCGTTCTTCCTCTAATACGTCTGGAAACCAAGGGTTATCCTTCCAATTCATCTCCACAATAATCGAATTATCAGGAGGATTAATTCTAAATCTCTGGTGTGTCGCACTAGCCTTTCTCTCAGGATTCCAAGTAACCCAAACTTCAGAGCCATGCTCGCGAACAGTGGGGATAGCTTTAATCCAAGCCCTCTCGCTAACAGGTTCAGCCTCATCAACCCACAAGATAAATATCTTGGCTTTTGACTTTATGCTATCCAGGTTATGTCTTAAGCCAATAAACGCAAATTCTATTCTTCCGTCCTTTGTTCTTATATACCGCTCACCAATATCAAAATATGGCGTTAACCACCCTTCCGAGTGGATAGCTTCCCTAACTTCAGCGAATGAGCTCTCTGCCAAAGAATTCATAAACTCTCTAGCGCAAACTATTAATCCTCTTTCACCTGCTTGGGATAACTGATAAGCCTTAATAGCAGCCATCTTCGCAAATGTTCTTGTTTTGGCTGACCCTCTACCACCATAAGCTCCACGATATCTAGCAGGCTTAATAAATACAGGAATCAGTTTGGGTGGTATCTGAACTTTCGCTTTCTTCGTCATACTCTGGAGATGTTAACTCTACTGTATGAAAATGCTCTATAGGCCCACCATCAGGACCAAAATGCTCCAAGTCCTGTTTATCCCTCCACCCAAAATTGTTTTTGAGATTAAAAATACAACCCGCCGCATTATTATGATAAAGCCTTTGCTCAATATAGCCTTCAACTCTAGCTTTGGCTTTTTTTACAGTGTCAGAAAACTTACTTTTTCCGCTGTACTCAATTAACCCCTGTCTAGTTAAATCCAACGCCAAGGCTAATCCGGTAACAGTTGGATGCGTGCACTCCACGTCATTAACAATCAGTAAGTCTTCATCTGACAAGCCATTAAGTAAATCAACATCACCAGTCTGGTGTACTTTGCAGGCAATAAAATAAAGATCAATGATTCTCTGCATTTCCTTTGGAGTTTTATACTTCACTGGCCTACCTACTGGCATTTACTTTCTCCTACCACCTCGACCTTTCTTACCTTTTCCGCATGGCATAATTAATCTCCTCTTGATCTGCAAACTCTATCGCAAATGTAATCCGCGGAATCTACAGAAGTGTCAAACGCTAAATCTGGACTCCCCAATTCATGAACAACAAATGCGTTGCCATTGACATAAAATCCTTTTGTATCCCTTTTCTTTAAGACATCAATAGGACAATCTAAGTAGACTTCAACATAATCGGCGATTATATTTTTAACTAATTCCCTGTCTTCAGCGTAAGGACTCATATGGCTTACTACACAGTCACCAAATAACTTGGCAATATGCGCTGTTCTTAGAGCCGATTCCTTTTTGGATGCTCTATCATAACCAAGATCGTTATTGATCCCTTTCCTTAGTTCATCGCCGTCAAGCAGTTTCCAGCCCAAGATTTCCGACAGCTTCCTTCCTATTGTTGTCTTCCCCGAACCAGATCGACCCGTTAGCCAAATTACCACAACATTCTACCGCTAACTCTATGGCCCATTTAGGCACTTTACGATAGTAGTAATCAAAATTGCCCTCATCTAAAGCCTGATGCAATTTAAGTGCATCAGAATGAGAATTAATCGGTTTATTATGAAACGTAATACCATGCTGCATTTGGCCTTTCGTGAAATCTAAAATTATAGGGTCAGTAGATAATAAATCCTTGTAGCAGTTCCATTGCATTTTCCACTGATTAACCACATTCTTGCTGAAATAATGTCCTCTGTTTAACCAACTTGCGCCTACTCTCAACGGATCACGATACGTTGTGTAAACAATATGCCCTGGAATCTTCCTTTTCCAAACATCATTTAAATGGCTGTAGGTTGCTCTACTTGTCTTTCGGTAATGCCTTTCTAAACCGATCAGAAAATACTTAGTTCCAGTATGCCAAACAGTTAGAAGTATCGCTTCGTTAATTATCGCCTAACTGCTCCCAAGTAAATACAATGGTTCCCGTGAAAGTTGCCGTACCAGCAGTGTGTGTTGCATCGTCATCGATAACAAAATTGAGATACATATCTTTCGCTGTGGCTGTACCATCTAACCATCTTGCCCCGGATTCCGTCAATGCCGTGGCAACAGATACCGCATCCACAACACCCAACTTATCCGATGCGCCAGCTGATACCGCTACAGACGGCATATAATCTGCTTCAGTACCGGTTAACGTCGCACCTGTAGTCGCAGTCGCAGAACCTAAAGCTACATCACCATCCCAATTGTCGATAATAGTACCAGTAACGCCAGCCGTAAGAATTCCATTAACTTGAGCACCTTTCAGCAAAATCATGCCTTCTGGAAAATCATATACTTTGACACCACCATACTGAGCAACGCCTGCATCATCACTGATTGTGACTGATAATGCATTACACTCAATAACAGTCCGTCTTGCTACGCCTTCCGTTTGCTCATAAATATTCTCAGATGTATTCGGCCTTACTACTGTATCGGCAAATTCCGATGTGGCGCTCTTAATGTTGCACGTTGCTGTACCCGATGTATAAGCCGTACATATCCATCTGAATAATGCATCATTCGCAATGTCATTGTTGACCGTAGTAGGGCCAGTATTAGCCGTTGCTGTAACCAATGTTTCCCAAGTTGACCCAGCGGATGTGCTACGTTGCAAAACCACTGTTGCCGTAGCACCACCAGTTACAGAATACGTATAATCTTCTCCAGACTTAATAAGAATCGCAGTTCCGTTACCAACAGCCCCAAAAGCTTCTGTTTGTGTATTTGCCATTATATTTCCTCACATTAATAAATTAATCTACTGCTACAGCAGCAGATCTATCTTACTTACGCACCAATCGTTTGATTTCTTCTTGCCCCTTTTCCAAAGCCTCAAGCTTTGTAGCAATCACCGCATTGTTAAGCTTGTTCTCGTTTATTTGCTCTTGTAGTCCAGATATCTTCACATGAGCCCAAGCTACTACCGTTGCAGTAATACACACCACCCCAACAAGTAATTTTGTCCATGCCACAGGGTCATTCGCTATTCTTCTCACCATATCCTTTCCCATACGTAGTTACCCTGTCACTCTTATTGCCGATAGCTAATTCGCTTCAAATAAGTTATGTTCGATTTAGCCATTGAGCCTGTGTGTGCAGGTTCGGTGGTTAGATCCGTGCCGGTAATTAGAGTGCCGGTGCGGATCGCAGCTATTAAAGTTATCTAGATTTGAATGCTTCTTCCCATTGCTTGATACATTCATCTAAAATAACAATCTGATCATGTATTTGATCTACAAATTCTGGTGTTCCAGGATCTGCTGTGATTTCTTCCGTCGGCGCGCAATCAGGTTCTAGAACTACGGGAACGCTTGCGCAACACCCTGTTAATATCATTAACAGTATTAGTCTTAGACTTGGCCTCATTGATTGCACCCCATGCTTTGAGTTTCTGTTCCCGATTAGCTTTAACCTGACGAGTGATCGATTCTCTTTTTGCTTTCTCTCGCTTTAACTCTTTTTTTGTTTGTTTGAGTCTTAATGACTGAAGTACAACAACAAGTACAGCAATGATACTGCCCATTATCGTAACTAAGATGTTCTTGGCTTTACTTAACATCTTTATCTTTCCACTCTCTTGCGACCCAAGCGCCGATAATACCTGTCGCTGCCAGACCAAACTCACTTGCAGTAATAACAGGAATCTCGCCTAATCCCACATCTAAACCACCAGCAACGAATTTCAACAAAAGCACGCTTAAAGACGCTGCTACCATTATCAATGTCTTACTCGTCTTGCCTCGCGCATCTTTCATGATACATCCTCAACCGTAATAAATACTTGATTGCCTGCACTCAGTTCACGTTCGATTAGTGGATATATATCCATATAAGCCGCTACAGACTTTCCACAAAACCCTTTTACGAAATCTAGAGTTTGACCCACCAGAATACATCCAGAACTGTCATCGTCCGTATTCCCAATGTGTATATATATCCACTCAAAACCTGGTACACCCTGCAACCACAGCATACCGTTGTGTATGTCTGGGAATTTCTTCTTGTACTTCTGAGTTAACCTGCCTTCTCGTCTGAGCAAGATTTCGTAGCGCCCAGCCGGAATTCTCGTCTCATGCTTGACCTTGACGTCTCTGTGCTCGTCTTCCAACGTCGCACACAAAAACTCAGGCTTCGGAAGATCGGTGCGCAGGAGATACCCTGCTGTCCAGTCCGGACGGCTACAAATTCGTGATAGTTTTAATTCCATAGGCTTAAAAACAAGGGGGACCACGGGTTCTTTAACTCAAATATAACTTGACCTGTCGTCTGCCCCGGCCCCCTTGATATGACTCAATCAAAATGGGAAAATGGTCAGCTATTAATATTAATGGTTTCCCACTCAAACAAACCGCTATTATCGACTAATTTATAAACTATTCCTTCGCCTGTAACCATATAAAAAGGGGTACTAAATGAATATTCCACAAGATCCTCTCAAATATGTTGAAAGACCAGAACTAACAGATATTTACAGCGACAACATCGGTCGCGGCAGCTCGGACGCGCAAATAACGCGCATCGAATTCTGCGTGACAAGACTAGACGAACCAGGCCCAAAAAAGAAAGTAACAGGCAAAGTATACCCAGTCTCTAGGATTGCATTACACCCAAATGCAGTGGTGACTCTACATAAGCAACTCAGCCACTTCATACAGGTGATGATCAAAAACGGCATCCTGAAAAAAGAAGAACTGCCGACCGGCCCAATAAACTAAAGCAGGGAGCTGCCGAAACAGCTCCCGCGGCAGTAGCGACTACTAACTGCTGGCCTCACAGCTACACCCTGCGGAACACAAAAAAGCCCCGAGTCGTTAAACTTGGGGCTTGTCGGCGTTTATCCCTTCAATAATTAGTGTTTAGACTGATTCAAATATACACTATATAGTGCCTGATAGGGCTTGCACCATAACTCACATGGGGTAGAATGCGAAGTAACCGCTTAAATTTTCAGGTAAGCGGGAAGCAGTGCCTTTATGGAGTTTCTAGCGAAAATGCCGAGACGCCACAGCAGGCTAAGCTTGGCGGGGAGTTTCGCTTTTACTTCGCCTTCATAAGTTGCATATGCAATTTTAGCAACCCTTGCTTTAGCGTCTTCAGGGCTTTCCGCCTGAATTTCCAATCCCCACTCGGCACCATCGTGCCTATAGGTGAAAAGGTACTTTCTATAATCGTTCATATGAGGTAGTCAACATGTATTACGTTATTTACGTTGATACGCAAGGCTACTGGCGGTGGACCCTATTCGCTGGAAACAACCGGAAAATCGCTAACTCCGGCGAAGGGTACTTCAACAAGAAAGACTGCGAACATGCAGTCAATCTTGTTAAAGGTTCGTCCGACGCGCCAGTATACGTGCGCTAACTTCTGACAGAAGTTCGGGGTCGTAATAGCGGCCCCTCTTTTTAGTAATAAAACCATGGCTTTCACAGGCATGTGGGTTCGAGTCCCACCTGGGGTATTTTCTTTGCAGGCGGGTCGGTCTGAAGTGCGGCTTCCCACCCAGCGCTTCGCGGGTTCGATTCCCGCCGCCTGCTCCACTATAACATGATATAACTATTATCATGTGACTATTATAATAGCATGGCAAATAGCCGCAAGCAATGCATAGTACCTGAGTAATTTATATGGGTATTTAGGCTGTGTTAATCTAGTCAATAGCGTCTTCGTATTTATCCATCGCTTCACAATTGTTAGGCATTCTCCAGACCCAAAAATTTGCTAATCAATTCCCAACGGCTTTCATATTCTTGATGATTTTGTATATCACTCAACTTTACCTTTCCCCAATCTTCAGTTCTTGGAGCCTTCTGAACTAGGTTAACCGGAAATACAAAATATCTGGGTTCTAAGATCGGCTTTCTTCCATCTTTTGAGCCTCGATTAAGCATTACTGAGACAACAAAGTCGCAATCAAAGTTTTTTATAGGAAACCCATTTGCCCCAGTACGCCATCGGCTCTTTACCTGAATCATGGCAGATTTATTTTTCTCGGGATTTGTCGCGACAAGATCATAACCAGGCATATTAGTGTATGTCTTATATGACGCGATTCTTCGAAGTAGCAATTGCCCAAGAACCAAAAATTCTGCTCCCTCTGCTTCAAGCTTTGTATCTAATCTAGTCATTTTCCCGCAGTGGCAATTCTGCCATTATTCTCTGTTTTAAATACCATATTGTCGCGACAAATGCAAGTATTTTCACCATTCCCTAAGCATTATTTAATAATTTGTGATGCTTGCAGATGGGAATTAAGCAGTCCTCACTTTGCTTTCGCTTTCTAAGCGCTCAAACCTTCTCGCCATCACAAATATAGGAATAAATTCCTTTAAAGCATAATACTTTTCTTTCGTGATTTTAAACTCTTTTAAAATTATTTCTCTTGGGGACCCCCAACGATAGATATGGTTTGCGGCGCTTCGTGCAAGCGGATCATGTTGCTTTAATGCCGCCATATAGCCATCAATCTCTAAAGCAAGGTCATCGTGGTTTTCTGGGTGAGGCTGTCCTCTTTGGTTTCGAGTGCTCTTTGCCTTTTGCTCTTGGTGTGGCACTGAAATTACGGTTGTACGATACTGGGCTGCCGCTGCACGCCCATCTATAAACTGTCTTTCGATAGAAAACCCCTCTAATCTCCTAGAACGTCTTCTGTGTTTTTGGGTAACATCTTTAGTTGGCCACGGCGAGCTACCAATGCCTTGGTTAACCCGGTTACGTTCAACCCATGCTCCCCACGTATACAAATCGTGCTCAATTTCTTCGATCAACTTTTCTTTTGGCATAACACCTCTTGCAATATCTCAAATAAATTTGTCCACATTTACAAATCTTTGCTTTCACTCAGCCCTAGCTCCTTTAGTCGATGACAAATCACTCTCATGGTAGATGCCGGTAAATAAAAACATGGGTCGCCATAGTCCCGCTTAATCACTAACATATCCGCTTGCCCCATAGCCTTATCACCTGTTCGCCAACCATGCTTCCAACTCTTACACTCAATAATGACTTTGCCGATACCCGGTAACTCAACATAGTTATCATGTTTGAAATCTTGGTAAATGCCGCTACCGGGTTGTCGTCGCGAGACAAAACCAAATTGCTCAAAGAATTTTGCAACCCACTTTTCAAGCCGAGTACCTTTTGCTTTTGCGCTTCTAGCTTTCATCACGCTCCTTTGCGCATATTGGCTTGCTGTGTGCGCCATATCTCATACGTAAGCTCGGCAGCCTTGTTCTTGTCTGCAAGCTCGGCTTCTTCGGTAATGGATTCGATGAGTTTTGATATTGCTTTGCGTACGTCTTCATCAATCTCACTATGAGCTTGTCGCTCAGCAACACTGCCTTCCGACGCAAGGTAAGCAATAGCTTTACGGCGCTTAATCTCATGCTCATGGAAAGCCTTTGCGCCTTTGAGTTGACCGTGCCTTTGGGCGTTGTCTCGGATAAATTCACATGCTTTCTCTGCTCTGTCGTCGGTGATCATTGGTCTTCAGGCCAATAAACTTTTCGCGCTTGCGCCAATAAGTCAGTTACCTGACTACTTAATTCCCAAGACGGCCATTTATTTGATAATTGATCGCGTAAACTTTCCCATTCCTTGGCGCTTGCTGTTATTGTCATGGTGTACATGATCTTTTCCGGCTCCTCACACTTCAATCTACATTTCATCTCTCTTTCCTCCTACTCTGTCGTCGTGATCATGGATTAATAACCAAGTAAAAACCTATCGCTATCTCCACAATAACTAATACAAGCAAAAAAGATATCCAAATTGGAGATAACACCCACATCCACGACCAAGTAATATATCCTGTAAGCTTTAAACCAATAAATAAAACCGTCAACAGTCCAGCCAATAAACCAATGATCGCGGACAAAAATGTTTCTAAGTAATTCATCGCTTCGTATTCTCTAGACTGCTTATGCGGCATATCGTGCATCTAAGTTTTTAATCGCAACATAATCAGCTAACCACGAAACTCTAACCATGCCATTAGGGCCGTGCCTGTTTTTCAAAACGTTGATTTCCATTACTCCTTTGTCCATCGTATCGTCGAAGTAAACTTCATCACGATACAATGTCATAACCTGATCAGCTTCTTGCTCAATACTTCCTGAGTCTTTGATATCTGACATGTACGGTCGTTTATCTGTTCTCTCCTCAACCCTACGATTAACTTGAGCCAAAGCAACAACAGGAATTGACAATTCCCTAGCCAAGTTTTTTAGCGACCTTACGATTTCTTCAATTTGCAGATGTCGAGGACTTCGGTTATCACCGGGGATGTGTTGAAGATAATCAACATACAAACATTGAATGTCATGCACTTGTTTCCATTTTCGCGCTTGTCGAACAATGTCATTAATCGTTGCCGATGGTTTATCGTTGATGTAAATCGGTTTATCTTTCATCTTAAACATAGCATTAGACATCTTTGTCCAATCACTTTGCTCTAAATCAGCTGTTCTCATTTTTTGCAATGATACACGCGCATCAATTGCAACAGATCGTGCGCCAATTTGATCTCTAGGTTGTTCAGTTGAAATAATTCCGCAAGGCACATTACACGCCAAAGCAAGATTAACCATAAACGCCGTTTTGCCCATTGCTGGTCTTGCAGCAGCAATAATCAAATCACCTTTTTGTAACCCACCTAAATTTTGATCAAGTTTTTTAATGCCCGTTGAAATTCCTGGCAACTTTCCACCATTGTTTGAAACTTCATCCATGTTGACTAAATGCTCATTCACAGCATCAACGATTTTGCAATCATAGTTCTTTCTCGTTTCACTCAACGACATTAGCGATTGTATAGCTTGATCAATATCTAACTTACCGCTTAACAAATCCTCAGCAATTATCTTGCTGCTATGCTCACGATTACTGTGACGAACATGGTCAACATACGTCCGCATGGATTTTGCACTGCTTGCGATGGCAAAATCTTTTACGAGCTCACCAAGTCTCGGCAGATAATTTTTCTTTGTTTCGATGTTCAACCGTTGTGCAACACTCACAACGTCAACAGGATCTGAGCTGCCCTCAACATCAAGAATCGCTTGAAACATTAACGAATAATGCGTGTCAAGAAATTCACTCGGTGATAAATCACATTCTGCAAGCAAAAAAGGTTTGGCAAGAATCGATCCAATCACATTAGCTTGAAAATCAAAACTCATGTTCCAAACTCCTTTGGTTTTTTGGGTGGAGGGTGTTCGGCAAGATGATCTGGAAACCACTTTTTCCAAGCGGCTTCAAAGTTTGCATATTTGTATTCATGTTGTTCACAGGATTGTATGAATTGATCTGTGTAGTTTTGCAAATAAGTAATGTCTGTTACGCCTTTGGAATTTGCATATTTAATCAACCCGTTGCTTAACGAGAAATCTTTTGGAATTGTTGTTTTCCCATTTCCCTTCCCTTCCTTTCCTTTCCCTTCCTTTCCTTGTGGCACGCGTGGTTCACGCGTGGACGACGCGTCACCATCACGTGGAAGTGGCGTCAACATATTGTTTTTATTAGGAATTGGTAAAACAGAATCTTTCTCTCGATTGTTGATGACTTGGTGCTCTAAAAATGAAGGAATGACCCCAAAAAACTCTCCATTTGACTCGTATTTTTCGATGTAACCACGCGTCCACAACGCGTCAAGCACGCGTGAAAAATCAACATTGTCATAAGGAAGGATCCCAATTTTTAACTCTTCAGGAACCCATTTGAACCGCCCCTCCCTATCGGCATGGCACCATAATCCTTCAAATGCTAAACGTAATGGCAACCTAGCTTCTTTCTCTGCTTTCCATAATTTATGGTTAACAAAGAAATCAGGTTTGATGGTTCTAATTCTTGCCATTACTTAAGCGCCTCTCTCATGAATTGACACCAGCGCTTAATAGCCATTTTTTTATTATTTTTTTTGCCTATCGTTTTAGATTGCTTAAGCGCTTTTTTGAATTTCTTATTCATAGATTAAAATCTCTAACGTCATTACTCATTCTGAATCCTCTGCCTCATAATCAAGCAAATCAAACCCTCTTTCCTTATCAATTTGGAATGCGTTTTCACAATAAAAAAACCAGCCCCAATGTTTACCGATTTCCGGGTCCACCACACGAACATGCCGAATGTTCCCGGTGTGCTCTTTGCAGTCACCTTCGCAAGAGCGTGATGATTTACCTTTGTTGCTCATGCTGTCTCCTCTCCGACTGTCCCGTCTTCATCAACACCAAATATCCTGTAATGCACCTTACTCAAAGACTCATCCTTTCGAGTACGCTGCCTAGACGACCACGTTGTAATCGTTTCACCATCTTGATTAACCTTCCTTCCGTCAGGCTCCCAAACCCTATCGGTATAATTCGTCCAGCCTTTTTTCGTTAGGAACGCTCTTTTGTACATTTATACATCACCACGACTATCATAATTAAGCAGCTTGTATATCCTCTCAGCACAATCGTTTACTTTTTTAAAAATGTCATACCAAATATCAGGTATTGGGTACCCGTATGACTTTTGTTTAGCTCCTTTTGGAATGATTGAGCTAAACTTTTTATGGGAGCAAACAAATTCATAGGTAGTAAATCCTTCGCAGCAATTAGTGCAGTAGCGTCTCCTTCGAACAAAAAGACCACCTTTTATGATTCTGCTGTCCACAACATGATTAAAACGATTAGAGCAGTTAGGGCAGCGCATACCTCTTTTTTCGCCACTATCCGGATGAATTGATGTGTCAAAGGCGCTACATGACTTGTTCCTTAAAAAATCATCTTCAACTGGCTTGTACATTTATACAATATCCTCTACGTTCAGCTTCAAACACGGCCTTAACGCTGCTGTGAGTTCCTGTGTCAAACGATCTAATTCGTTGAGAGCTGCATCTAGTCCAACAATATCGCTTGTCATAAGCTGATAAGTGATTAGTTTTTTAGCAGCAGCTCCTGGCGTGGAATACCAGCCGATGACTCGCCAGTTATGCTTCTCTCGTTTCTCGACTTTCCAATTCATCGAATCTGATGCAATACGGTAGTGGTCGTTAACTGGGATGATCATCAATGCACCGTAGTCCCGACATTTTCAGTTGGGCTACCAACAAATAAATAGGGATTGCCAGCGTGGTCTGTTACTCGTCTCGCTCGTTCACCCATAAAGGGGGTCCAACGGCCACGCCATATACATCGCTCCCAAATACTTACACCATCATCCAATAAAGCCAATCGGTTAAATTCGATACGTATGTTCATGTCAACAGCTCGCCAGTATTTATCCTAAGCTTTCCGTTTTTATGCATAGAATATTCTGTTAGAAGCCTTCCAAATAATTCGGGCGCTATATCTTCAATTGATAGGTGCTTACATTCGTTTTGTCTTAGTTCGACTAGCTTTACAGTCATATCGGATATAAATCGAAGCTCATCAACTGAAATTGTTTTATGCATTTATCGCTATCTCCGATTAATAGATTTCAAGCAAACGAAGGGTTAGGTAAAAACAGATACCGAAAAATACGGCGATCATTAGTAATGCGAGTCTATTCATCTAACACCTTGAAAAGGCAGTAAAATTCACAAAACAGAAGCGGTAATGCTACAGAAATAGCTACCACATAATGGTCAATCACACATAGAGAGCCCATCATTAGCACATAAAAAACAATAGCCATTACAAAATATAAAAATGATTTATCCAGATCGCTTATCATCTATCGCCTCCATATCTTCAGTCAGCTTGCTTAAATGCTTCACAGCAGCGATATACTGCCTTTGTAGTTTTGCTCGCTCGTCTTCAGGCTCTATGGGCTCGTATTTGTAATTGGAATCTTGCGCCTCGAAGTAAGCCAGAGCATGACAATTCACTTTCCGGCCTTCCCGCCTTAACAAACAAATCTGTTCAGGGTCTAGCTTTTCATTTCTGTCTCTGTCGAGACAATGCATCAATAACCTAGCCGCGGCCTCAACATCCTTTTGAGGCCACAGCATATGCCCGACTTCTTTCTTGCCACCTAACGCCATGACCACTGTGTGTGCAGCGTCATACCAGTCGTCATAAAACAGTTTTTGCTGCTCTACCATGTATCACCAACTTTTGGTAAGGATTGGTAAACCGTGTTTTAGGTAAAATTTTTTCTGAATTAAAAAAGGGCCTCGCATAAGGAGGCCCAATAGATACCAACACCTTTGGCGGGCTAA
>Ga0126343_10000050_pt1 | contig 31160 bp, 11 predicted proteins | sample Cyp2metagenome_FD_92531 | JGI IMG/M metagenome (GOLD analysis project Ga0126343, IMG submission 92531) | Coral microbial communities from Lord Howe Island, Old Settlement Bay, Australia - Cyphastrea 2 metagenome | ecosystem: Host-associated > Invertebrates > Cnidaria > Coral ...
CTTGGGGGAATAAAACAAAAGAAATAACAACGAGGTTGAGGGATGAATAATTAATTTCTTTTGTTTTATTCCCCCAAGCCTCGGAGCCAGGTTAGAATTTTAATATATCGGAAATGGCCTATTATGTCAAGGTCACGGGTAATCATGTCATGTATGACCGCGGTGCATGATTTCTAAGGGTAATCATGTCAAGTTCGCGCGCTTTGTGCTTCTTGGCGTTAGCGAAGAAGCAAAAAAATGACTTTAACTTTTTTCCGTTCAATGTATAATAAAACAATTATTAGATTCGGTTTTTGTGATATCCAGAATAATCGAGCTCTCGGTAAGGGTTATCAGCCTCAGTCTACGGCTTCGGCTGATAACCCCTTCCTCGACCTCGATTATTCTGGATATCACAAAAGCCTCATCCAATAATTGTTTATAAGTATTATAAGTATTATCAATTTCCTTCGCAGCCATTCGGACAGAAGTCAACATCCACGCTAGCTGCTGCCATGTTCACTTGGACTAATCTTTGCCCAGTTGTTGTGTAAGCTGCATCAAATACAGCGTAGCTTGCCGTCTTGATATATATATTTTTTGATTCCCAGGAAAATCTGACATCTAGCTGTTACCTATTAACTCGTTTGAAGAGATGTAAGAAACGAAAAAAATGCGAGACTGCTCAAGCCTGTTGGTCGTTGTAAACGTTTCGTGAACTTGAGATTGTAAGCACATGACAGCGGCAAAGAAGTCATTCAATCAACCCACTTGATATATCTATTTAAAAAGATTTGGCAAAAATGGACAAACTTTGTGATTTTTCCTCCAAGTCAGACAACATTTTGTTTATAATTTGCTCCGTCATGTGATTCGCAGTTTCCATGGCGACGACGAATGACAAATGGAAACTTCAAGCCGGGCAAACACGGTCAGAGATATGATTTTATCAAATAAGATGTCTCCATCATAGTGTCCATAAGTGAAATCCCGATTTCTCGAACCCTCAGTTTTATGAAACTTCCGGTTATTCCAACTAACTTTCGTTTCTCCTCTTCAGTTAAACGCTGTTATTTCACCCCCGATTTCTCGAAATTTTCGGGATTCCATGCATTACTTACTCAGTCTTCAAGTCGATTTGTCTTTAATTTTTATGGCTCGATTTTCTCTTCAAGGACGAAGATGGAGTGATGGAGATGATGGAGTGCAGGACCGAATTCGTTGGTTATAAAGAAGTTTGAACTGTTCGAAAGTGTTAAAGTACACGTTCAATTCATCAAGCTGGTTGATAGTACTCCCGGTCCCCTCCCTTGGCTGTGCAGAAGTTACCAAGCGCCAGTAACGCAACTGTCACGCAATCATGTTAGCTCCAAGCCGTTGCGTTTCAAAGAGGTTTGTTGCGATATCTCAAACAAAATCATTTGGGTTTGCATCACGTCCCACGCTATAAGCATTGTAATGCAGAATTGAGCATGTTCCACAGAAATAAATTGACTCCACAATCACGTACCGCGTTATTTAGTTTTCACGCCTTCTCGCTTTGATTGGTCGCACAATTATGCCCTTATGGAAACAACATGTCACGTGACGAAAGTCGAGCGAGGATGTGGCTTGAAATGGCGGTGCGATTAGTGGCGATGAAATGTGTTAGGCTTTAGAGTGAAGGAATTTATGTTATTTGTGTTGCAAACGAAGGTATGGCTAATTTAGTAGTTATATTCGTCTGTATCGTTTTATTGGAAGCTCCTTCACATGTGTTTGTTTTCGCCTAGAGAAGCGCGAACCATTCCTTCAAAACTCGCTAAGAATTTTAGGTTAATATTCTCTCAGTTTAATCCTGTTGTGATGTGTTTCTTTGGGCTAGGCCATCGTTTGGAATTTGGGGTCGATACTGAAAGAGCTTTTTAATTTATTGGTAGATGTCCTGGAGAAGAAAAATCTAGCTTGTTATGGTAATATTCTGTAGCTCTTGTAACACGGCGAAGCTTTGATCGAAAGGTCAGCAACGATATGATTAGCTTAAGTTGCCTCACCCTGTCAAAGTTATTTTGCGATTTTGCGTTTTCTTTGGATTTAATAAGGAACTATTATCTTTGGGCAGCTAGTAGTAAAACAAAAACACAAGATATCTAATATTCGTAGAAGAAAATCGGCGACCGGAAATTGACTCTAAATTTCTTTCGCGAAACCGAATTGTGAAGCATATTTTGATTGTGTATTTAGTCTTACTTCAGTATATTAAAATTTCCCGTGGTTTCTAAATCCTATTTTGTCATATTAGAAGTCTAGAGGGCGTAACTGTACTGACGGTAACAATGACAGAATGTTCACTTTGAGGGAAAAATGTGTTAATCGCCAGAAACTCGGATCTTTGAAAGCCACGTACCATGAAGTAAGCTTGGAATGATCTGTTTTGAATTTCCAAGACTTAGTGTTGTCACAGAAGTCGAATACTAGTGCTGTACTACCTTGATTGCCGCTTATTTTTGAACAGTCGATAATTGAGAGTGAACACACTAACCTCGCGCAATATTTTGAAGCTGACAGACGCCATTTCAAGGCGATTGGAATGTTTTGGATTTGCGATCGATCCGTGATAAAATATGGGAGTGCTCATTTACATGTATGCATGATCAGTCATTCTGGAATTACACTATGGATAACAATATAGTCTATTTTGATCAGTAACAGTTAATTACAGTCTTCTCGAAGCGGTCGTTGACAATGCATTGATTAAATATTTGAAGTTTTCAAAAAGTACAAAATAATGATTGGAAGTCTTTCGTCAAATTTACAGACTTCTTGAGAAGTATTTACATAACATTGATCATAGGAAGCGAGAGAATGTTTACCCAAAGAACAATTACACTGGAACTTAATCCTTCCCTTGTTTACTATACATTAATATGTTTTAATTGAATGCTGTGATCTTCTTTGGAAATGATATTGAATTTTTTTTCGACTAAGCAGATTAGAAACTTTTAAAATTGACTTGGGGAGAATAATATTGCTCTCTGGTGAAATGTTCTGTTGTCAGTTACTGGTAGACTCGAAAACCAGGGTGTAATACATGTAGCCAAGAACAGGAAAAATTGAAAATCTTTGAAATCTTCTCACCACACTCAAATAGGGTTGAGATTATCAATCATTTGAAAAAAAGATTTCTAAAAAACTTATTAATAATTCTCAGTGAAAGTTCTGTCCAGAGATGAAAGCTAAACCAAGTGAAGAACCCTTACAACAGCTGGATCCCAAATCAAAGCGCTTGTGAGTGCAGTTCTACAGCATCAATGTGTCTCAGTCTTGACAAGGAAGTTTTTAAATTTTTTTTTGCTCTTTAGGAAGATGATGGAGGCAACTACTTCGCCTATACTGGCTGGCAAGTGAGTATAACTGATTTTGATAAATTCTAGTAATTAATATGTCAGAGGAGCAGCAGTTAAGTCCTGATCCAGAGCGGCTTCTGGTTATAGATTGTGAAAATTGCTGCCATTGTGTTGAGATTTGTTTAACATGTTCAACAATAACTGACTTCTAGTACTGTACAAACTGTACAGTTCCCAAAGTGATTTGACTCCCAATCATTTACTTGTTTTATTTTCTTCATTTTTGTGACTTTAAGTGTGGATTGGTTGTACATATTCATATACCGGTATATATAGTAAATATTGAAAATAGAAAAAAAACTACTCTTTCATCCCTCAAGCCTCAGTTTCGTGATTACTCACTCTTCAGCGGATTTATATGATAAGAATACTCAAAACCATTGGTTAAATACTAAAAAGGTTACATAATACTGTTGTAGAAAACTGAATTTAAGTGATTAAATGTTTAGTTGTTTCGCAACAATGCTTTGTTTCTATGGTGGCAAGAAGATACAAGTTCGTTACGTTTGTTAAGCGATGACAGTTCAGGTTGACAGATGATAAAAAATTTCTCTTTGAGGCATAGATTACATCCTTTGCTTGAGCTGTTGTAAGATGAGCTGGATGAAAGGATGGGCCATGAAATAGAGTGGTCAATGTTGTTGTCTTTAAGAGTCCAGATATGTTTGCTGACTTTGGTAGAGTTCCTGTGTTTAGCGTGGCGGAATGATGCAGTGTGGTTTCTGTAACGTGTCTTGAAGTCGTTCTCTATGAGTCCAATGTCTCAGAAGTTCTGTTGTCATTACACGTGATGGTGGCTTGATAAATAACTGATGACTGAAGGCAGTTTCCATTAAGTGGGCATGTGATCTTTTGACAGCAGTTGCATGATTTCTTGTCAACACGGTTATCAGCGTTTTCACCAGCGTGTTTGGGTGGATTCATAATGCGCTTGTTGTGATTGTCGATAATTTGTTTAGTGTTATTCATGCAGCTCACAGTAGCTGATCTTGATGGTAGTGATGGTATTCTTATCATTAAAATACCCTGAAGTGTGAGCAATCACGAAACAGTCTTGTTGGGATGAAAGTGTAGTTTTTTCTATTTTCAATATTTAGTACGCTCTACTTTATTGTATCGAGCACTGTACTACGGAAAAATTGAAACACAGACTTCCTACATACATGTATATATATATTATACTAATTCAAGATAGAAACTGTAAATTAGTATCTAAAATTAGTATTTCGCTCTGCATGTATTTGCATCGAGCATTCTCATGATTGTGTGAAACCTTTTACATTTTAATTTGCTTATATGTAATACATATATTTAATATATGAAGATGAACACTTTCATCCTTGTATGTTTCTGCCTGTTTCTGTGCCAGTAATTTTTTGCTTATGAATGACATTTTTTATTACTTAATTATCAATAAGTAATTATCATAGTTTTAACTTGCAATACTGCATTCTTTGTAGCATCCTGAATGAATCCATTCCCAAAGATGAAGCTGATCAACTTCTTCAAGACCTGTTTCACGAAATGAGTATGTATGAAAACCCAAACTCAGAGACAGGTTGCTTCCATCTGATGGCAACTAGTGTCCAGCATCTTAAAGGTCGGCAAGCACCAGGGGACTAGTCCATGCACCTAATTCTGTGAAGAGTTTACATGAAGGGAGGATCGCAAGGGCTTGTCCCACAAACAGTTCATAAGAAGCATTTTTAGGAACAATTCGCAGTGTTGTGAGACTAGTCAAATTTTAGTCCCTAGATTTTTTGGCTAAAATGGCCAGATCACATGATGGTACTTGTCCCAGCAACTTGTGGCAGGGACTAATCCCCTTGTGTGTGCAAATCATAGTGCAATCTGATAATCATTTATATACAATTACTTTACATGTACTTTTGCATACAATCATGTAGCTTGTACTTACTTGGGACTGTGCTTTTTATAACCCTGACACTGGTGACAATGGAAATATTTAGCAACTTAATGAACCAAGTGCTGCAGGTTTATAACTGTAACAATCTCAAGACAGTTATCTCCAGTCTTAAGAAAAAAAAAACTTGGCTGGTGGGGGTGCTTATTTGACCCAGTTTTATTTGACCAGATGGTACTTTTTGGAGCCCTGATTATAGTGGACTCTTCTTTACAACCAGGGCCGGGTTGTTGGAAAGCTGGTTAACGCTAACCCAGGATTAAAAGTTAACTGGGGTAACAATTTTTCTTGAATGTATTAAAGTTGTATCCATTGCTTATGTTTTGTGTAGTTTGAGATTACTCATGCTCAAACGGAACGGCAAAAAATTTATTTTATAAACAGAACTCCTTGCTGAAAAGCTACAAAAACGAAATCAAAATTCTCTCTGGGTTAGTTAATCGGATTTTGAACAACCCGGCCCTGATTTATAGAGATGGTAAATTTTAACCTTGGAAATGCAAATGGGAAAAGAGAACTGATCAACACGACAAAGAAAAAATTCTAGTCCCAAACAGAAATCAAACCCATCACCTCCCCAATGCTGGGTGTGTGCTGGAATATCCATTGTCCAACAAAAACACATGGAGAGCAAGGTCATATGTGACAGGCATTCCCCATACTGCTAGGATCAGCACTGTGGAAGTCATCGTCTTATGAGTGAATGAAGATGGCGAATATTAAGCTTTGTAATGAAATGTGAAAAGTGAACTGATCAATATGACACAAGCTCGAGACAAAGAAAACACTTGAGTCCTGAAAGGAATCAAACCCGTGACCTCCTGACCACTGGGTCGGTGCCCTTTCCACTGAGTTTGAGAATTCATAGAGAACAAGGTCATTTACATTTTTGAGTGCATACATATAGGTGACATTTGTCATGTAAACTGCTAGGATCAGTGCTGTTGAAGTCATAGTGAGTGTGATAAAAGAATAAAGATTGTGAATTTTAGCTCGGAAATGAAATGCGAAAAGTGACTGATCAGCATGACATGACGATGAGACAAAGAAAAACTCTAAAGTCTGAAAGGAATCAAACCCATGACCTCCCGGACACCGGGAGGGTGCTTTATCCACTGAGCTGCGAGAACTCATGGAGAACAAGGTCGTTTACATTGTAACTGACTTTCTGTGTGACTTACATTTTGCATACAGCTAGGATCAACACTGTCAAAGTCACTGTGAGTGTGATAAGTGAATAAAGACGGCAATTTTAGCTTGGCAATGAAAAAAATGTGAAAAGTGAGCTGATCAACGTGACACAAGCATGGGTCAAAGAAAAGAAGTCATAATAGTTTAATTTGGTTTGATTTTCCAGATGAGGAAGGTCTTGATGAAATCAGATTTGCAGCTTACCGCACTGCAGCAAAGCTGCTTTTCATCCAGAACAAAACAAACTGTAAGTATTAATGTTCATTTTATATAGATTTGGCCAAGCCTAAAAGCAGATCTCTTGATTACAATACATTAACCTGGCTTGAGGGTGCAATCGCATAGAAAAACCAGTACATAGGCAGGGGTCAATAGGATGACCTCAATGAGCTCTAAATTTTAGCCTGCATTATGCTCATTTGATACTAGTTAGCAGATACTGTACCTTGTTTAGACAGGTGTCAGTTGACCATAATGTACATTCTAATTAAAACCAAGGCAGCATTGTCTTGGTCAACCTGTTAACTGGAGTATTGCCACCATGGTTTGCAACTCGGTCTTCGTTGTTGTTGTTGTTGTTGTTGTTGTTGTTGTCGTTGTCGTTGCTGTATGTACTGGCACACAAGTAATGTGGTGAGTCATGATAACAACGAGAAAAGTGATTGGTGGGTACCTATGAGTATGGTGCCCCACTTGGCTGCCATCTAGGCGGAGCGAGTGGACCTACACTATAAAAGATACTTGTATATAATTATGTAATTTCTGCAGTCATGTATATCTTTCAATCAGTGATCAGTAGGGGTGCAAGTACTTTAAATTTGACAATTTTAATGGGTGTGTACCACTATGTTTCCCAAATACAATGTCATGATTTGTGAAATTAAGAATCAAAACAGCCAACCATAAGCCATCATTAATGTTTGTTTTTCATCTACAGTACATTTGGTTGATGTCTACAACATGATTGAAGCATTTCGAGAAAATGGCCTGAACACTCTTGATCACAACACTGAGCTCCATGAAACAAGGCTTGAAGCAATTGTTTCCAGCATTTTCTATGCTCTGAACAAAAGGCTTCCTACAACAAACTACATTGATGTGGAAAGGTCCATAAGTCTGGTGACAAACTGGCTTCTGTATGCTTATGACAGGTATGAACTGAAATAATTATGTACACTGAGTAAAAAAGTTTTAATTGATACAGTACATTATTTTAAATGCCAAATAAAGCAAGCATTTTCACTGCTTCAGAGCTCTCAAATCTTACCACTGAAACACTAAGGAAGCATGTCAGAAATACCTGTTGTGTTTAAAATTGGAATCTTACATTGTACAAGAAAGACTTGTTAAGTTAGACTGTCTTTCATCACATGTTGACAGTGATGTTCATGATGAGAGGAGGATAATTTTTAAGAACTTGGAACAGCAATTTACATTGGATTCAGGGCTAAAAAAAGTGCTGTCCGGTTGTCCAGGACAAGTAGATTTTCCTGCTCGACAAGTAACTGTTCATTCTCACTTACCTGATGGGCAAGGGCGAAAGCAAGTCGCCTGCTAACTGAATGAAAAAGTGAACAAAGACTTTCCTAGGGAAAGCAAAATTTGAAAGGTGCTAGTCCAAAGGTCAACCTGGAATAAAAGTTTTTATTTGTGGTCCGGGATGTCAGCTTACTTTTATTAGCAAAATGGTGTTTGTAATTTTTTTCATCTCCTGATCTCTATGTTGATAACAGGGTGTAACTGGTGGCAATTGTTTTGTTTATGCAAAGGAATGATCTTTTCTTGTTTTCAGTGATGCCATAGGTAGGATTAGGGTCCTGTCAGTGAAGACTGCTCTCTCCACTCTCTGTGCTGGGCGTCTGGTCGACAAACTGAGATGTGAGTACCGTTTTGACAGCATGTAGATCAGCTTTTTGGTTGGATAAAGTCTACCAGAAGGCAATGATTTTGAGTTGGTTCAGAGATGCTGTATTCCATCGGTGGAAATGCACGAAATGCATCGCTGAAGGCACAACAGCATTTTAAATATTCTTGTGTCTTTTGTATATATGTTGTTAGTCTCATTTTTTTGTGTTGTTTTCCAGACCATTTCTCTCAAATAGAAGATGACAATGGACTGTTAAACTTTCCCAAGTTTGAAGCGTACCTGAGGGAATTACTGCAGGTTTGTCCTTACAGTGTACTTTCAACTTTATGATGATAAAATTTACGGTACATGTACTTGAAACAAGGAGAAATAGTTATGCCCAGGTAAATCTTGTACAGAAATGTACAGAAATCAATTTATTTAATGTAATCCCTTGTCACTGCAGTAACAATTGACATAGAATTTGTGCACTTACATGTGAACACAAGCCTGGTGGGCTTCATTTTACTTGTGATGAGGTAGGCATAGTGGCATATGTAACTTTTGTATATATGTTGCTACTTATTTCAGCTACCAGCAGCTGTTGGCGAGGCCCCAACATTTGGTTTCTCTGAAGACATGGCAAATAAGTTCTTCAATCCAGATGGGGTAAGAACAACAAAGTGTACAGTACCATGTGCTTGGATTTTTGAACTCATCTGAATGGTGTGGCTAAACACTTGCAGAATCCAACTAATCAAGTATTTTCGTTTTGTTTTTTGTTTTAGCCGTGGAAGAGGAATGAAACATTGCTTCTTAATTTCCTTGAATTTGTCATGGGAAGTGACGCTCCTCACTGTTATGTTTGGCTGGGAACCATGCAGAAAATGGCTAATGCTGCAAAATGTAAGTGCGTACAGTAAGTTAAATTCAAATTTGTGTCAGGTGCAGTACATGTACTGGTAGCTTGTTGGGGGAAGCACAGTGGCCTTATCAACTCCAAATCGAGCAGACCATATTTGAGTCCATGCCAGGGACATTGCATTGTGTTCTTGGGCAAGACACTTAACTCTGACAGTGCCTCTCTCCACCCAGGTGTATAAATGGGTACCAGCAAACTTAATGCTGGGGGTAACCCCACAATGTAGTAGCATCCCATCCAGGGAGGAGTAGAGATACATTGTACTCCTAGTCATTTCATGTTACAGAGACCAGGATACGTGTAAGCTCTGATGTGATAGGCCATTTGGCTTGTTTGCAAACTATATCTTTACCTTTCCGTAGCTTGTCAGCTTTTGTACTGAATTGATTTTTTGCTTCTATTTTCAGGTGAACATCAAATTCCCTGTCAGATATGCAAGACTAAGCCTATGGTTGGGTTTAGGTAAACTACAGCAAACATTTCCTTTTTTTAGGCATATCTTTGTTAGAGTAGGAAATGTAGCAAAACTTACCGTCCAGGAATGTTTATGTCAACAAATATACAGGTTCTAAAATCGTCTGACAGTGGCTAAAGCTTTGTTGATTCCCTTGCATGTAATTGTATGTGTAGTGAATTTGGTTTTAACAGGCTTGGCCAACTTATATCAAGTATTCTCTCCTTGTTTTTAAGGTACAAATGTCTTCTCTGTTACAATTATACTCTTTGCCAGGTATGTGTCTTTTGCATTGTCATAGTCTCACCCCTACAGCCCTGGGACCCTTTTCTCGAATGCCCCGGAAACTTTTCGGGCCTGTAAAGAGAATTTTAGTTCTTCTGTATCTAAGAACGGAGAGATATATACTTCTGAGACTTCTTGTATGAAGGGAACCTCTGTTCATGTTCATCCAACATGAAGGATACGTCAATAAAACAGCTCTGTAATCGTAAGGTTCGGGATTTTGCTATGGCTTTTCTTGCCCGAAAAGTTTCCGGGGCTTTCGAGAAACGGGCCCCAGCACTCGCCCGGTTCATGAGCAATCTCTTTGCTTTTCCACTGCTGTTTTAAGACTGGATTATGTTATCCTGACCGCGGCGGTGGATAGTGTTTCATTTATTGTATAGCGATTTTCATACTTCAAACAATCAGGAGTTGTCCTATGACAAAATAAAGGCTCATTGGTGGTTTTGCTTTACAGGATTGCTTCTGGAGAGGTAAAACTTCACAAGGCCACAAAAATGACCACGATGTTCGAGAATACTCCACTTGGGTTAGTTGACATAACTTAGAAGTTGTCGCACACGCACAGTTTAGGAGAGTTTTGTCATATTTGATTTTTGGTGGCATAAACAACTGAAGTACGTTTTGTCAGCATAATACTGCATCGTCGTATGGGTCCTGTTCTCGTAAAGAATTCATCTCAGACGGATACTGAATTCGTCCCTGTTATAAATTCGGCCATTCATGTTGGACTGATCAGTTTTAAGTTCGACCGTTAGCGATACATGTATATATGTCATGTTAAAAGCGCCGAGAAAACGTTGAAGCCCTGTTTGCTTGCAGTTTTGTTCGGCTGTTTCGAGACAAGTTACCCGAGACGAAAGCGTTACGAAACTTTTCATATCAAGGGGTGTTACACTAGGAAACATTTTGTGCAAGTTTTGTCGCAACAGAATTGAGAAAATGAGACAAGTAGAGCAATCGTGTAACTGATATCCTTTGTTTTTACTTGTGCACTCTTAGAATGCCGGTGAGAGAGGAAGCTCTTTCCGAAACAAGTTTTTCTGCGGAGGAGGAAGAAAGAAACGTCCTCCGCTGCCAGACTTCCCGAAAGAGCCAGAACCTAACAAAACGCTGGATGTCACCAACATTGTGTAAGTGCTGGAAATTTTCTGTTTTAAAAGTAGAACACTGCGAGGGAGCAGGCAGTGTGGCCGAGTGGTTAAGGCGCCGAACTTGAAATAGGGAGGTCAAGGGTTTAATTCCCACTCTGACCACTTAGCTGGAGTTGTTTGTCGATAGACCCTGGTTATACTCCACGGTCATGCTTGTAAATAGCCAACTGGTTTGTCCTCCGCCATAATGTAGGGATTTTTAAGCCTATGTTTGTTTCTTCGAAATATTTTTTGTTTCAGTTGAAGTGGTATGCTTTAGAACGAGCTGGATGTATGCGCATGGATCACTATAAACTTTCCGCAACAAAAACAACAACAAAGATATTCAAAATGCTTGTTTTTATTTTATGTCAACCCCATTGGTAATTAGGGAACCCGCCTGCGAGTTTAATCCTTGTGTCAAGATCGACGACACACAGAGTAAACAGGCTATTGACGTTAAGTTGGTTTTCTCTTTGCATTTGATAAGATGAATCAATTGCTGTTTTTTGCCCTGGAGAGATATGATGATTAAAAAGACTAGGAAAAAATTTCCGGGTTCTCCAAGCTCTCTGCCTGAGGCGTAGTTGGCTCGTGTGAGCTAGCTGATATAAACTTAACCTTGTCTTAAAAACATTGCGCTGTTTTGAGAGAAAAAAAATTCTAACGCCCTAAATCCTTTTTAAACAATCTTCTTCCGGCCGACACAACTCGTTTGTCCAAAACTCCATCTCTCCTGATTTAGCTTCGCATACAAATTTCCTTCGCTGTTCACCGAGCGTTTCTCATGCTACAACCGGCTCAGTGCAACGGAGTTGAAAAATCTTTCCGAAATTTCGTTCTTCGGAAGAAAACATGCCCTTGTAATAATAAAAGGATAATTTACGCCTCCTCCGCTCCCCCTTTCTGTGCTGTTACTTCTAAGTTTGGATGCTAACTTAAAGAACATTGATAACGAATTGTTGAGTGAAAAGCCGTAGATGACCGGATCCTCTTAAGTATCTTCGCACAATTCTTTGAGAATCATTTCACATTTGGTGTTTAATTGACAAATTTGTCTGCTTTAGTACGTGACTTTTTTCCGTTATTTGTCTGGTGGACGAGAATGAAAGATTTGTGCAAGATCTGACTGTTCAAGATATCATATCTGCTTTGCTTGATTAACCAAATTAAAACCTGCTTTTCCCCGAAAGACACACGCCTATATATTTCTAGTTTGATCGTCGATTATTTTTTACAGTCTGGTGAATTCTGCGTTTCGTGATTGGGTAAAATGTTGTGAATAATTAATCGAGATCTGACAGTGATCTAAAGGGAAAAACATTATAAATGATTCATATCAACTTGATATAACGTTTTTATTTAGTGTACTCTGTTACATTGCGCAGTACCATAATACTCGGATTCCACAAGGTCGGAGTTGTTTTTCTGTTGTTTGAAATGGGTTTCACAGCGTACAAATGGGTTTATTGCCTGGTTTGTTTGCGATGCACCCAGATTTTGGCGATAAATGACAAATAATTACCAAAGATGGATTCTTGCGGCAACAGTCCTAGCGGAAGCAGTTCAAGTGGCAAGATTTCAGGTGCAAGTAGTTCTAGCAAGACCAGTTCTACGAGTTCTACGAGTTCTACCAGCTCATCTACGACAGCCAGCAGTGGTAGTAGTTTTAGCAGAAGTAGTGGTAGCACTGACTCGCATTCGGAAAAGCGGCTTTTTATAACGCTAAAACCTAACGCTAACCAGACGTGCTATATTTTCACCCGTCCTTTGAGAGTTCGCGTTAAAGGTGCTGCTTCAACGTAAGTGAACAGTCGTACTTGAAAATGACTATCATATTCTCTCGCTTTCCCTCAAAAGATGTCTTCGTCTGGCCTGTGTGTTGCTTTTGGGTGCGAAACGTTTGTTTTCAAAGCGGTTAGCTTTCGTGCTGAACTTAGCCGCGTTTAATTATGAGTGCCCTGTCTTATTAATAGTTTATTTTTAAGCTTTTTGAAATTTCGTATTCATCAGAACAAAATTCGTGCGCATTCAGGTCGGTGAAATATAAGACGATTTCTTTTCCAAGTAAAATATGGTCGAGGACATATTTCTGAATGCCTTACGTGGAACACAGCGGTTTTAACTATAAACAGAATTCACCACATTCCGTTTTATTTATAAACACAACAAAATACAATATATTAGCAATTGTTTTCCCTCTGAGCGATACTTTCGCGGCTTTTTCGTTGTTTCGCTTGACGTCGTTGTTTATCAGGGTCTATTTAGTCTTAAGGCGTATGTTTACAACGTAATTTGTCTGGCCATTGTAGCGCTTTCGTCTTTTTTGTGGTTACGACACATGCGGAAGTCCGGCTTTGTGTCTGTAGTAGTGTTTTGTAAGCCGATATTTTGTAAACTTTTTCTCAAGTAACACTTTCTGTTTAAGATGTATCTTTCTGGTGACTTGATTGATGATGTAACAGGCTGCAGCGTTTTCTTCCTCAGCCAATCAGATTTGGAAAAAAGGCTACTTGTGATTGGCGGAGGTGATTTTCCTTGGCGCGTTTCATCTGCTGGGCCCGTCATCCCGCTTGGACCCTTGCTTGCTGCTATTCATATTATAAGCTGAAGTATTTTGTTTTAAGCTGTAGTAATACATTAGTGTAGCTGCCCCTTTTTATGGTTATTTGGGGCAGCTCTATATTTTTGTTAATTTAATTTGTTTATTGGTATTGTATTATATTGGTTGCAAATTAAGTTGTTGGTGGTGTTGTTGTCGATAAACAAACAAAAACCTGAAGTAAAAAAGCCTAATGTGTGAGAGAAGTTTCTCTTCAGATTTGATAATTTAAAGAATCAGTTGATAGAAGCTTGAATTTTGTCACTTAACGATATATTGACGTTGAAAATTTCAATCTGTGTAAGTCATCGTGTCGTCAAGTTTGCCTCTCGAAGATTGTCGATTACCTGTTACGTGTGATGCTTCTTCACGTTGCTGAAGTCCAAACCTTCGGACATAGTTTGGGTTTTCTCCTCCAAATACTTATATCCTTTTATGTTTGCAGACCTCCGTTGCCTTCAGACCTGTCCGGACCCAATCAGTATGTGGATTACGTCTCTAATCCCACTTCTCCCGAGCCAGTGGAGTCCTCCATCGCCTCATCAAACCCGACCAAAATGGCAGAGGACTTGGACGGAAGGTGAGCAATTTCTGCCTTTGTCATGTCAGGGGTAGGGTGAAAATCCTGCTTTCGATAAGTGCTTTCGTAACAAACCGTCAAATTCTGACAATAGGGACTTAAAGCAAATCGTCTACGGCTGGCGCTGATACAGCTGCCGGAAGTAGATTTCCCCAAAACGAGACAGCGCATGTTCGTCGGTTGCATCCAGCCGTAGCGTGAAATCTGACTACGTGAGTCGGGATGTTTTGCCGTAGTGGCTACTACGTCTGGTTTATTGCGCTTCTCTGGCCCTTTTTAGCGGACATCTCGGCATTTTAAGAATTCCATCGGATACTATAGCCTTTAAAGTCATTAAGGCAAAGAGTTTGTCAAGGTTGCCACTCATAAGCTTGTAAATCTGCATCCTGAATTTATGATGAGTTTTGGCAAAGGCGTTGAATTTGCGAATTGTCGACGAAGTGAGTCAGTGAAATAATTGTGTTGAGCACGAGGTTGTTTTTCTTCGGTTAAGTTTGCTTTGAAAGTTTAGTGAAGACTTTTTATATCTGGATAAATATACTATGCTATTTTGCTTCTTTGAGTATTGGTATATTTTTATGTTCTTCACTCGATATTCTTTGAGATATTTGTCTCTAGCTGAAATGTAACCCAAGCTCACTGTGTGTGCCACATAGGTAATATCGAGAACATAGGAGGCGAAGTTTAGGTCTAGAAATTTGCTTGAAAATGGAAGTAAAACTCGACTAAACTTACCATGTGGTGAGCTGTTGTTGTCCTTGATACGTACACGAAGTTTCGGGGAAATAGTCCCCTTCACCCTTCCTTCATAGTATAGTGACGCTGGCCTCCGTCTCCTACCTTGACTTTTTTTCCCGAAACTTCGTGTACGTATTAAGGACAACAACAGCTCACCACATGGTAAGTTTCGTCGAGTTTTATTTCCATTTTCAAGCAAATTTCCAGACCTAAACATCGCTTCATATGTTCCCTATATTTACCATGTGGCACACACAGTGAGCCTGGGTTACCTGTGATATTTCGTTTATCAAATTGTCATGGTTCAAAGTAAATGGCATTCGCTTTCGCTCAGAAATAATCTATTCGTCCAAGGAATGCGAATAATGACCATCGTCGTTTGAGGGAAGCCATTTGGCTCTGAGAAACTAGATAAAAGACATTTTAGCCTCCTTAGCCGATGTTTCTTTCATCTTGGTATTTCGTTTTGCCAAACATTGGCAGACCACCGAGACGTACTCTCCCCAGACCTTTTTAGTCCAGCCAGCCGTAGTGATTTGCTAGAGCCCCTAGTGACAATGACGCTGGTTCGGTCCTCAGTGTACGCTAGAGTAGCGACCGGCCGAAAGTTGTTATTCTACGAAAGAAGCGGCAAGAAAGACGAAATTCAAAAATGACCTTAACCTTACATATGCTTCTGTTTCATGGCTAATGTCTCTGACGAATATTCAATATGGCATATTTCGCTCTAGCTTTAGAACCTTTGGTAGCGTGTCGGACTGTAATTTCTTTTCAGCAAGTTTTAAAGCGGAACTTGTATCACGGACTGACTTAAACCTACATCGGGGTTGAAACGCTTATTTCCGAGAATAGTTTTGACATAAATTACTGCCTTAAAATTGAAATCATGGCAAATGCAATCAGCACGGCTACGAGTGCTGCAATGAACCAATCACAGCACTTGAGCTTAAAGATGGTAACCGTTTCCAATCGCGGGAAAAGCTGGTTAAACTGGAACAGGATTAGATTCGGCTTGCAGCTGATTGGCCAAGTAATCCTTTTCTCTGATTGGCTAAAGAGTGTTGCACAAGCGTGTGGTCTTATTATAGCAAACGAAAAATCAAAAGCAAACATCTGCTTGAACTGTTTAGAAAGCCATTTATTCAATAGCGGTACTATATTTATTGAAACCCCCAAAAGAGCGACTGTCGGAAGTTAATATGAAAATGCATAGTGCAAAATGATCATTTGATATTTCACATTTTACATAATTTTTAAAAGAGAAAGGAAATCTTCCGGCCAAGTGGACAGTAAAACGAGAATTGAGCGATGTTTTGTCGGTTTTTTTTCTTTCTAATTTAGCGACAAAGGTTCGCTTCATTTCCTTCATATGGAAATCAAGGACGGCGGATGTAAGTCTTTAACATTTATGACACGTCAATTTTCATTCATGGCTGTGAGCAATGAGAATTGAAGGACGTTTCTGACGATTCCAAGAGCGTTTAAGTGAAACGAAAAAATAGGTTACGTGTGAGAAACACTCAAGTACATCTGGTTAGAAACGTAGTTTTGCTGAACAAGTAATCGAGAATATCGTTACAAAAAGGTCTTTGTTTTAAATTTTACTGATTTAATTCAACAAAAGCCGTGTTAGAGTTGCTAACTTGGTTTCGCTGCGACGTAATAATTTACGATCATGAATTTCATCAGATATCTTCGCAGACCTGTGTCTGTCGAACAGTATTATTGTAGTGTCTTATTCGGTGCTAGTTTGTTCTCATTTAGCTAGACATGGGAAAAAGGATTTCCCGCAGACTTTGCAGATATGAATTTATCGTTTTATTGTATGGCGGCGCAGATTCCCCGTAGCGATAATTGGCATAATCTTTCCGATGACAGTCCTCGACCAATGAAACGAACAATGCGTGTTTTCTTTAAGTGAGTGAATTTATTTCTCTTTCCTTGAAAAACTCATTATGAATATGTAGATATGTTTTATTAGCACCTGATCGCCAACGATACTAAGTACACCCAAACACACTCTCGCCTTGAGTAAGTCGAAGAAGCTCGGAGTACAGCGTCTGTTGGGTTCAATTCGTCGTGCACGATACAGAGATTTATCACTATGCCAAACGGTAGCGCAATTCCTGGTTGTCTTGAGCACGGTTTTTTGTTGTCTAATTCCAGAATGGATGATGAGCATAAGCTGATATCAAGATATGCGGCTAGGTAAGTTAATAGAGCCCGTGTTTTATGACTGGGTAGAACGCTAAGTGAGGTTTATAAAAAACCCAGAGTTTTGCCCTTTACATGGAGTGGACCTACTGACTGGGTTGGGTCTTGAGGATGCCTGAGTATATGCCGGTGAATAACTGCCGTATTCTTTCAAGGAAGCTCGATTAGGAAGATATCACTACAGTAGATTCATATATATATGGTTATAAGATATCCAATCTATCTTACTTTGTGGGGATATTTTCTCGTTTTCCACATTTCCTTGCACAGAAGTTGTATACCACGGCCGCCGGGCTTTAAAAAACCCTTTCAGTTGACCCTACTGTTTGCTTCCTCTACGATCAAGGCTTTGTATTTTGAAAATTCTTTTTTTCACCTTAAATCAATGCGGATTAATTTCCAAGCTACGAATTAACAGATTTTTGTCGTGCTTTTTCAGGGCAGGCTTGAAATAATTTTAATCTCCTTCGCTTTTGTCGGACACTTCTTTAATGCCAGGAATACATCAGGAATAATTTTAAGCTTGGATTTTTTTTATTTCACCCAATCTCGCTTTGTGAAATTATGTTGTCTTGTTTTGATGTGCCTTGAAATTCTCATAATTGATATTAAAAGCAATGCGTAAATCTCTAGGATAATTTATATTTAAAGCTTGATGTTGAGGCGTGTGTTAAATTCGCGTTTTTTTTTTTAATTCTAGGCGAAATCGCACCGACGTAAGCCGATTGTTGTGTTTCTCTCTAGAAAAGCATATTGCGCGCTTTCCGTAATTTTAATGAGTCAATTTCCTTCCAGAAAGAAAATAAAACGTTTGCATGTTTTTACATCTTTTTCTCAATAAAATAAACGACGCACTTCACAATGCTACAAATTATTTTCACATGTGATGTGAAATTGGTCGCTTCGTGATATTCCACGGCAGTGATTTTGGATTGAGTCAGTCCTAATGAAAAAGATGTAATTTCTCTATTGTATTCTCAGGCAACCAAAGCTTGCGATTTGAATACACCGTGTTTCAGCTAATGAACTTTTGAAAGCGAATACAACGAAAATATATTATTTCGGATCATGATTTACTTTCAATAGTGGGTTGCTCATTAAGCCATGACTCAAATTTGTTGACTCGATGGGTGTTTTTTGACTGCTGTGTGTAGATTTTCCTTATTAATTATGGACATCCTCAAGGATCAAACCGCCGAGTTCCTTGTGGTTTTTGCGTTGAATTACAGCTGGGAAATTCCCTGACCTCGCGGCTTCATGTGCTTTTTTCTCGCAGTCTTAACTTTACTCATGCAGCGAAAGCGCCAAAATAAATTACTTTATCCGCAGCTTTTCACGATTGATAAATGTAATTTTCCCACCTGGCGCTTGAATCAATTGTGTCACCGACTCTACTTCATTGCCTTTATGTAGCGTTCCATTCTTTACTTATCTAACCATATATCTTTATCTTTTTGTATTTTGCTCACCAATGAACAGGCTTGCGGCGAATTCGGTGAGTATGCAATAATCCTCTGTAGTCATAATTTGCTGATAGAAAAGGAAAGAAAAGAAAAGAAAACGCTTTCGGGAACAGTAAGTCGATATGCTGTTGATAAAGCACACATCAATTTGATTATCTCTCACGTGTTGATTGTGCGAATAGAGATTCTTGATTAAATTTAGAACTGAATCCTTTTATGTGTACTTTTATTACACTTGATGCTGACCGTGTAAATGGTACTCGTTATTAAATTTAGAAATTCTATATTTTTGCTTTTATTATCCGTTCGAACCCAAGATTATCAGCGCGCTTTGCCTGACATAGAACGAGAATAAAGATCAAATAGCCATAGGATATTATTCTGATGAAACAGCAACTTCTCTGAACTTACAGTAAAAGAAGTGTGTAAGCCCCGTAAGGAGAATTGAAAGCAGAGTCCCCAATACGTTACCGCTGTGTTTATGGACGTTTGGTCTTTTTGTTACAAATCAAACATTCATTTCCCAGTTATGTTTTTAATTGTTGCGGGTAATTTAATTACTGTAAAACATAAAGTGACTGGCAAGAACGCATTCTGCTGCTAATTCCTTAATGAATCAACCAAAACTAGATCTATTAAAAGGGGATTCTTTCACACAAGTCGATACACATAATGCACAAGAGATGAAACTCGTTCAAAACAGATTGGTGTCACCTTTAGAGCGGTTTTTATTTGATTGTCGAAAAGTAATTGGCTTTGCATCAACTGAGCTTCATGATTGGCTGAAAAAAGCTCGCGCTAATTTTACGCTACAATCAGGAGTAAACTCAAACCACTCGTGACTCACTCGCCATCGTTTTCCCGCGCTTTGCGTCAGCTGCATGCAGTTGACTGGTTCACTTGGTTGTCTTTGTCTTTTAGTGTGATTGGCCTGTATTGTGGTGGAAGAACTTGGTAACTAATTATGGCCATGTTTGTTTTGTTTAGCGCCAGAAACCTGCCAATAAGGTGACCAAGTCACCGAGTCAGTCAAGCATTGACGCCAACAGGGAACAGAGAGAGCTGATGCAGACTCTGCAAAACAAAAACAGGTGCATTTTTGTCTTTGGTCTGTGTAATGATTTGGACACATAAGTTGCACCGTTTGCCTTTTGAGGGGAAGGAATTTTGAATTTCATAGTTGTCCAAGAAATATTGCATCTACACAACGCCCGCCAAAAAACAAATCATGCACAGGGAAAATAGCATTTTACACCATGCGTACACACGTCTCTAGAAAAAAATCTTAGTGCGTGAAAGGGTTAATACAATTCATGCATATAGGAAATAAACTCCAAACCCCCTCCCTCCTTAAAAGTCAAAAGGTCAACGTCTTGTATTTTTATTTCATTTATTGCAGTAGTCTATGGCCCATATTTACGCTTATAATAAGGATTATGTACGCATTACGAACCTATGAAATGATAAACAATAGGCGATGGAGGCATGGTCCTAAGCTTTCAGCGGAAAGAAAGTTACGCTACAAAGCCATCAAATTTCCAAACAATTGATGCAGTAAGTGAGCAACCTGCATATCTGGCCAAGTTTGCGCTTGTAGATGAAACCTCCCATTTTGCGGCTCGAAGAAAATCGGTCAAAATACCGCTATCGCCAAATAAAATTGTCGTTGTTGTTGTTCAACAGGCTTCTTCTGAAAGAAATTCGACGCCTGCGCGATGAACACGAGGAGACATCGAGGTCAGCTGCTCAGATCGCTCAAAACCCTCAACTATTGGCCGAACTCAAGTTGCTAAGGCAACGAAAAGATGAATTAGAATTGCGCATGTCTGCTCTGCAAGAGAGCCGCCGAGAACTGATGGTACAGCTGGAGGGACTCATGAATCTGCTCAAAGTAAGTAGCGTTTGTATTAACTGTTCGAGATAGGGTTTCCGCAAATATATATTTAACACGTTAAGTCAGGCAACTGACCTATTAAAATTGCGATTATGCCCCGTGCATGGGCTGAAATATCCTTTATAAAAAATGTTTAACACTTCAGAGAAAGCAGAAGACATGCTGAAAAGGCTTAAAATGCTCTGGGCACCATGACATCAACACTTGGCTTTTTCTTAGTTACAAGTTTCCATTGCTTAAGTTATTTGACTTGATTACGGTAAGTTTAAGGTGACTTCTTTTGAAAACCTGCTCGGGAGTATATATTTCCGTTTTCTGAAGAGGTTAATTTATATATTTACGTCACTTTAAAAGCATATAGTCATACACACGGTTTCTTTGAAATGATCATTTACGAGAATTGTTCAGTTGCGCTAGTATTATTGTTCTGGAAGAGCCGTGTCTGTATTCCTCACCGAAAGACATAAGTATGCTTCGCAGCCGCTGTTTGGCCTCTGGCGTGACGCAACTCTCTAGAAATGTTGCGTGATTTCTGAAGTCACTACTGCGCATGATCTCCATTGACTATGAGGTCCTCACGTTATTACCATGAACAGTCCGGTAATGGGTCTTAATACAAGAGTTAGCTTTGTCAGCCAGGCAGATCTCAGTCAGTTTCGAAGAATTCGTAATGCCATTAACATTGCATTCCTTTTTAAGTCGATCGATCATCAATCTAATCACTTGTCCGCGTGATTTATGCCGATACTGGTTTGAGGTTTTTAAAGCTCATCAGCCTGAAGAGATTTGATTAAAGCGCGTGTTCGCTCTTTCACTTTTGGAAAGTTATTTGTTTTGTTGTTAGTGTGTAGACATCTTATGTCTTAACATTCTTAGCATGTGGACGTGTTACAGTGTAAGTAATTTTAGTGCCCTTGTTTCTTCTTGTCAATGATTTGAGATTCTGATGGTAGCAGCCGCTGTTATGTGTGATCCCGATTTGGGTCTGTGAAAGGGGGAATCAATTATGAGTCAGGTCAAGCTCTTCCTCGACTCATAATAGAGTCGCTACTGTCGTTGACCGCTGAATAGTCAGTGTTTGAGTAACTTGTCGTTGGCTTGCAATGTGGTGACCTTTTTTATGGCTTATTGGATAGTCACGCTTTGCATTGGTGTATAGAAAAGCCACGCTATTTGTTGACTTCTGATATTTTGTTTGTGGGATAGCCGCGCGTTTGCTGAATTGCAGTAATATCGCGCTTTTCGTTGGCTTTTGGATAGTCATATTTTCCTTGACTCATGATAGAGTCGCAACTTTCGTTGACCGCTGAATAGTCACACGCAAGGGGATGGTCAAAAAGATCTTTGCAATATCGATGATTGTCTTTACAGCATCAGGAAAAATGGCAAGGAAAAACCTGGCTTGACTTGAAACAGAAAAGACGAACCAAACGAATGTTATTGAACCTTGTGAGACACTGAATAATATGAACATTTCAATGTAATGGGTGTTATATATTTATTGGTCAATTAAATTAATTCAAATGATTTATTCCATTACTATGAGAAGGAGGTATTTAAAGTTACATGTACATGTTGTCAAAAGAAAGAAATGGAAGCATCTCTCAAACGTGATAACTGTGAGAGAAATCAGGAGCCAGATTTACTTACATGTAGCTCCATCAGCTTAGGAAACGATGTATCCTAAGCATTGTTTAATCACAAAAGTCTGTTGTGAGGAAAATATTCTTAGATGCATTTGAACGCAGCAGAGCTTCGTAAATCAGACTCGTGATCTGCTGTGAAAACAGTGGTTCGCACCCGCGACATAACGACGGGGGTGGGGTAGGGGGTGGATATCTAAGTATGCCGTTTTGTTTCCTTGTTAATCCAGGTGACTGTTTTTGGTGTGGGCTTGTACTTGAATAAACCACACCAAGATGTCGTAAATCTTGTTAATACTGTTAGCGGAGACTGAACAAAGTGGATTAACGAAATACGCCTTGTAAAGGCAGTTATATGCTTTACCTAATCACAGTTGCTTTGTTTTGGCTATTTGGAAAGGGAAGATTTGAAACAAGATTTGTCTTGGTTGTGTTGTGGTCCTACGTTTGCATCCAGCCTTTTGTTTTACTTTTATTTCTAGTTAAAAGTCAGAAACACTTGAAAACATTTCATTTAAAATTGGCGAAACGTTGACGGAAATATCTGCAAAATTTCTACAAGTCATGCTTTTGTTTTTATTAATCCACTTTGTTCTGTCTCTTGCAGGCAGAAAACATCTGAACTCAAGACAAGAAGATGTTCAGTTTTAACCGTTAAATAAATTCAAGAGCCTGTTTTGGAAGATCATTGTACGAAGAAACGTTGCTTGGTTCGTCACGTAACGCTGCGTTGCGTGACGACGCAAGCAACCAACGGCTATGCGTGACACCCCAATCCTGCCTTTGACACCCCTCGCTGCTAATAGCGAGAGTCGCTGGAATTAAAGCGAAATTTCTGTTTAAGGAAACTACGTTTTGTAACAATTTAATCATGGTTTACTTTGAAAAAGTATGATAAAAATTATAGATAATTAAGGAAAAGTCAGCAACGCAAATTAATGTGTAATCAGTACGCAATGAATTCTCCTATGCGGCCGCTATTTGGGTCGCCACCGTATATTCTTTCCCGTAGGGAACCTGGCTTAAGTAGGTCAGTTATGTTAAACAACTGAAAAAATGCTGTAGAAAGGTAGACTTAGTGTCATATATATAAAGCGGCCTTCACACGGCAAACTAAAGTTGGCAAACTCGTGTTGGCAAACTCAAGTTGGTGCGTGTGAACGGCGCAAAAACAGTCGGCAAACACGTTGGCAAACTGTTGACGACAAAAAGAGCGTGTTTGGCGATTGTTTTTGCGCCGTTCACACACACCAACTTGAGTTTGCCAACACGAGTTTGCCAACTTTAGTTTGCCGTGTGAAGGCTGCTTAAGTGACTTTTGCCCAGAGTTCGTGTATCAACTCTTGGTAAAAGTCGATACAGATAATTGATCGGTTGTTCGCGTCCCTCCCCTCCCCCAAGAAAAATAAGTTTATGCAGAGGAATTATAAGCGTTTACATTATCAGCAGAATTCACCGTTTCTTTTTTCGTTTTCGGGTGCCGGACAGATTTTATCATTTCGTTTCAAATGGAATTTTTTTATTTCGCGTTTTGTATTATAACTTAACATTGTAAGATGGTTGCGTCTCATTGTGTAATAACACTAAGTTAAAATGCTACCCTCAGTGTAGATTTACAAGGTTAAGCCAGAGTATATAATTGAATTGTAAGCTAAAATTGTCACGCGACCTTTGGTCACGTGATTTATATGGACATCAAATAGTATTGTTATAATTGGCGTCGTGTTCGCCAAGGAAACCGACATGTTTTTATTTTTTATTGTTTTGTAATTGTCATCAGAGTTAAGTTAAGAGTGATAGTTTCGCTCTATGTATTTTTTTGGAAATTGAACAAAAATATTATCATGTTTTTTTTAGAGAATCTTTTTCCACAATGAAATTGTGTTTTGTTATCAGGGCAGTGATAAATTAAAAGCGGTAGTAAATATGCTATCCTTTGGCAATAATTATACAGATTATGAGGATATTGGGTAGAATATGATATAGATATAATTATCGTGTCAAGTTGAATGGCTAAATTTATGTCAAGACAAATAATAGCTTTGGTAAAAATCGTCTCGGAAAAAAGTAATGGAGATAAATGTTTACAGAGCGAGCGAAACAAAGTGCAGTCGAGGAATAACCACCGATATTCGTTGAATTTAACACAAAATTCCCAGTCGTTGCAATCCGAAGGTTGTTACATCAGCTTGTAGTCAGTTTGGGTCGATTCTGTTTGGATGGGTGTAACTTCGGTTTAGTTCGGTTGTACTCGGAGAGGTTTGGGCTTGTTCGGATCTGTTCGGATGGATTTGGTCAAGTACGACTTATTTCGGTCCTCTTAGGTTTGACTCGGTTCAAATTGGTTTTGTTTGAAGGCTAAACTCAGTAAACCGGTGCTTGATTCCTCGACTGGCGAAAGCAAGGAAACTGCGCCATACGCATCAGTAAAACAAGCTGAGCCTGGTTTATATAATCGTTAGTTTCAGCGCCGTTATATCTGAAGTGAATTCAAAAGTAAATTGAGATGTTATCAAACGCTTTCTGTCTAGATTAAGATAAATAAATGGAAACAACAAAATGTTGGTGACGCGATGGTAGCTATACGCTAAGCCTGTAAGATGTCATTTTGACATCGTCTGTCATCGATTTATAAAATGCCAGCGAGCGGGATCACCTGGCCTCCTCTTTTCTCTCCCAGATTCCGCCAGTCGCCCGCGCGTTTTCGATCGTCTCCACCGAAAGCCTGGTGCAGGCTTGTTTGTGTTCAAATTCGTTTTGGATTCTGAAAATTTAGAGGGATATGCAGAATCAAAACATAGCTCTGACTTTGAACTTTCGATGGTGGATCGTCATTTCATCATTTGGAAGTGTGTGAATTATCTGTGCATGAACAGCGACTCGAGAGTGCTCCAGTTTACCTAGACAGCTAGTATTATTGCTTGTTTGTGTGGGAGTGCTGTCAAACTTCTTACTCCACACTATAATTAGAACAGTATCTCCAAAGGCCACATCATCAGACAGAAGTACTTGTGTATGCGTTTCCTAATTTTGTGCTCGACATTATGATACTCGGAATGCTCTGTTTTGTCTAGAAAGGTCAGTTCGTTTCCTGTTTTCATTGTCCCCAGGAATGCAAAGCCCATATTAAGCTCCGGTGAAGTTCAATACACCAACTGAAGACAGCAAAGTTCATAGCACCAATTACTTGATACCTTTTATTTGGATAGTTTCCACGTACCTTACACTTAAAAGTATCTCTAAAGTAGCTCCTAGATGAAGAACTGCATGATCAACGAGTCGCTGAAGAATTAGAACTGCTTTTATCTAGTGCCGCCTGAAAGTTTTAGTCAGTTGCTTTCACAATATGGTTTCCTGTTCGAGTCAAAAGTAAGAAATGCCTTATACAAGTGCCACCCTAAAGTACTGCTCAGTTGCTTTCAGTTGTATTGTCACACGATATGGCTTCGTCTACGCAGAGTTAATGGAGGAAAATGGTCAAGAATCTCGTAAACATCAAAGAAGGAAAGATACAGAGTAGGATTTATGTTAGAAGGTCCTCGACACTGCACATCTCTTACTCGTAGACTTTGCATGAATCACATAATAGCATTGCCTCTATTGGCTAGAGGCATGAAGACACAACTACCATTCGTATTTTGCCAGGTTTTGTCCAGGGTCAACTCGCAAAATTGTCCAGGGTCAACTCGCAAAATAGCCTAAGCTTTGCTAGTTTTCATAACCATTTCCCTCTTACTATATTTACGAGTCAAAACTTTTGAGTGCCACCTGAAAGTACTGTTCAATTGCCTTCATGTGATTGGTGACCGTGAGTACTGTTTCATCTAAGGACTTAAAAGGTAGAAAAAACTTGTTTATCATTAAAAATAGTGCAACGTTCAAACCAACTTGTCAGTAGGTTTCATTAGAATCATCTCTGCATGCCAAAATTTCACCTCGGCTTTGCATTACGTAATCAACAGCACCACTAGGAAACACTCCTCGGCGGTTTTCAGCCCTCCAGTGACGTCATAACTCTGACAAACTCAGACAAGCAAATCGGACAGGTGGAAGATTTGACGCTTTTTCAACCGCGTAAGCAAACGTTCCTAAAACAGTTTTCAAAACGATTATTTGGCGTTCATTTGCCCCCTGGTTCTCTCGGAACACGCTTATGTTGTCTGACTCTCGCGTCGTTCCAATAATTTGCGTTCTACTTTTAGACTTCGCGCGTGCAGTATGGAATGTAACTCGACTCGAGCCTCACTCGATGGCTTCTGGGATGAAGTTGTAGACTGATTATTGTTGTTAGTTGCCAGACGTAGCTCCAAATTTTTTTCTCCAAAATTGTTTTGTTGTCTGCAAGAAAAACAAACAAGTTGTAAAAGGTGAAAGATAAATGACTAAATTAGCTCCGATATTAGTTCTGATAGATTTGGTTTAGCGGATACCTGAGATACAATCAGTGTGTTTCTCTGCCCTTGGCTTCATTTTGAACCCAAGTTATTTTTAGGGTGTTTTCTTTAAAGACGACTTACACGGTGTAATATTCGACTAAGAACTAAATTGTTCAGTAAGTGATATTGCCAATATCTGGCTACTTAAAGCAAATCTTGAGTGCAGTCTTCAAACCAATAAATAATACCCTCTTTTTAGCTCTAATGGAAGCCAATGGTTAATGGAGGCGAGATATTTGATCGAATGCACCTCAGCAACAATGCCATTGAGTTATACCGGCTTTTTTGAATGAAGAAGTGCTGTTTGCTGATGTTTCATATTTCTTCCCGGCTTTACTTATTTACATAGTATGCCTTTAGCTGATCCATACTTTTCTATCAAACTGATCCATCAATCTGGTTGCACGTGTCATTGCAAAGCACAACTGCATATATAGCAACAAGGAACTGGGCCACTTGAGTTTGCCTTCAGCTTGTGTTCCAAGCTCTGCCCTAGTTTTCTTGATCGACTCCGTCCCGTACACCCGGTTTGAGAGAACAAATTCACCTCCATCTTAAATTCAAGGCGTCTCGTTATCTTAAAACGTCAAATCTCTTTTTAAGCTCGACTTTTAAAACGTTTTCAAGTGTAGCCAATGTTGGAATTTCCCTACCGATCTTAAAACATGATTAGAATGCCTAATATGGAACGTTTCTCAAGTTAGCCAATCACAAGCAGGCCTGCTAGAGGTTCCCAGATTGCTGAGTAGCGTTAAGTTATTTACCTGGGCCGCCATTATGGCCTCAGAGCATGATGAAGATCTATTTTCTCGTTCCCATATCGATAGATTTTCCGATAAAAAGGCGACGAGAGTAGCGGAAATCATCACGTTGGGATATTGACTCGATGAAACAACGAATTGCCGCCGTTGTGAAAATCCACTGAGGTGAAAAAGTTGTTTCCTTTCCCAAGCCAACTGAGTGGCTGGGGGTTGTTCAAGATTAAAACTGATTGGCGTCGTAAAAAATCTCTAAAATATCTAATATTGTCGTGATATTGTCGTTGCCCGCCAGGTTAAGTTACATTAACTTTTTGGCTTGCGCAAGCTAATTAGTTTGAAAGAGGCTCGTTCTAATGGAAGTGATATTGGTTCAGCGAAGTGACTTTTGACGGGAACCCGACATCTCGAGAATTCTTGGGAATTCGTTTTGTAGTCTTCAAGTCTTTGATCTCAAGTTGTGAAAGTATTGTCAAAGATAACACTCGCAAACAAAAGTAGCCTAACAAAAGAAAGGAGTGAAAAATGCTAAGAAGAAAACTGTGCAAAAATAGCGAGAATTTGTTAATAAAAACTTAAACTAAGATCCACAATTTAAAGACAAATATTATTTGTAGCGTAAGTTCAGGAGTGACAGCAATTTAGAACCTCTTTCAGTTGCGATCAACTTGAAGTGCTTCAGTTTATTATTGAATGGTAATGCATTTTACTTTCACTAACAATGCAACAGACGACTTTAGAGGTACATTGTATTAAATCTTTCACTCTAATGAGAAAAATAAAAACATCTTGGAATTCCATTAAACTTGAGGTTTTCTGTTGCCCCGTGGATCGACTTCACTTCTTTTTCCTCAAGGAATTATTCTTCAAATTTCACCGTTTTACATCGAGTGCAATTGTTAAGGTGTCGTATTTCAAAGGTAGAAATTTTTGCAGGTAATATTCAAATTCATGTTGGCCAGTTGTTTGTGGTTGTTGATCCGAAATCGAATTTCAGTTAAGAGATATATACGTGCCAGCGGTCGCGTTCCCTTCCGGTTTTTTTTTTTGAGAGTCGTCATGTGTCGCCGAGGAAAAAGAGAAAAACAAGTAAGAAGTAAAGGTACGCTTTCACCTGATACTCCTAGTTGAAAAAGTAGTGTAGTTTTCACATACCTTCTTTGGTAGAATTTTTTTCCTCTTCTTATCAATCAAGTGAAAGCTGTTTTTCTTCATTCTAGCAGGATCATTCGATCCTCTGCCAGTCTGCAGTGGTTATCAACGATATTCTTGCTATTTTGCTGGTATTCATTTGAGGGTAGAATGTCGCTAGGTGGGGTAAAGACTTACATACAAGGTCCAAAATAATAAAGCTCTTGAAAACTTTGTGTCAAACCGCTATCTAATTGTTCTAAAATTAACTTTGAATCTTTTAGCGGATGCAAGATATTCGCTTTTAAACGACAACATAATGGTGTAAGAGTTACTCGACATCTTATCTTTCTTCGGCATCACACAAAACCTACTTACTGCATAGTTCTATATTGGACTGTCTCTTGCGTCATGTCGGAAAACGTGCTATAAATGCGGAGTTTGTAGTTCTTATTTGCTTGAAAAAAAATCCCAAGTACAAGTGGACCGCTCTCTGCTTTCACTGACACCACGAGCATTTCGCCATGGATACTAAGCTCGTTTCGATGCGAAAAATCCTCAGCTTTTGCAACGACAACAAGGCACTATCTTCTACGGTGCTTTTCTTCGTTGTAACGAACTTTTTGGCGATGTTTTCGTCCAAGTTTGAAGCGCCCTGCGTATCGTGCACTGTGACAAGGACTTTGTCAGAGTTTGGAGGGTGTTCTTATGATGCGGTACCGTTTGCGTTTAATTCCTTCAAGGTAATGGTTTGTTGTTTTTTGAAGTGCTGTTGTTTTACATTGTTCTTTTTTAAAAGAAGGAAATTCGTCGTCGCGATGTGTTTCTCAATACGCGCGTTGCTTTTTTGGCGGGTAAAATTGTGCGCAACGTTCTTCGCCTCCAAGACTGGATAACAGTTGGAAAAAACTTCACTCGCTCGTTGTGTAGGGCGGAGCAATGCACTGCGTTTTCTACCCTATAAGTTCTTTGGCCTGTGGTTAGGCGTTTGGTTATTTCGTAAAATTCAATTTCAATTTTCTAGTGTTTTCTTTTCTACTCAAAGTTTGTCCAAAATTTCCGAAGGCATGCTAACAGCCACAAGCCGCTTGTGATATTTTTTGTTCGACTTTCTACCGACAGAACTTGTCCAGCTAGACTCGACTTTAAGACTCTTTGCATCGGCGGATTGCATACAGAAATATGCCAGCAGGATTTTATGCAGTAAACATATAATGGCTTAATACAGTAGTCTTTGCGTATCGGAAATGTTTTGTAACATATTCGTCATGTCCGGTCGTGAAATATATTATTTGCTTTTTTTGAAATATATATCTTTATCGGAATAACGTACTATCTATGTAGATCTTTCTAAATGAGAGTATTGAATTTGATCTTGATTAACTCGCCCTGCACAATATTTAGATTGTCCTGGAAGAACTTTGACTTGGTTTTCACGTTGTGAGTTTAAAAATTCTAATTGACATTTATGTATTGTACAAGTTAGAGAGAATTGATGATTGCAAGGGTCTATTATTGGTCCGTGGGAAAGGCACTTGTTGAAGTGCCGAACAAATTTCAACCGACCTCTTTTTTGCATAATTTGCGGAAACAATTGTACCATATTTTTTTCAGTTGCATTTAAAATCAATGATGAAAGCATATTAGCAAGCATGGAAGCTATAACAAATTGTAACAAGTCTGAACAAATTGTCCTCTCAGTGAAATTGTAGAGCGTTTGGTCAGTTGACTCTAAACTGGGTTAAAAAGTCTAAGAGCATACCTTAATTGGTCATAAAATTCTTATATATTTTGACGCTTCCGGTAAACCACTTTGGTCCTCACAAGCAATACGCTAGATTTATGCCTAGATGTATGCCCTAAAATACACCACTTGGATTCTGTACCTGTCACGTGGCAGGGCTTTACTCACGTAGTGCGGTCAAACGTGATCAACTCCAAAGTACACTACTGGCGCGTGTTTCGACACACCTTGCTAAAAGATAAAACCGGACCAAAAATGACGAAGAGCAGTTTTAATGAAGACGCTTGTGTTTTTTCACTTAACGTATTTTAACAAAATGGTATGGCGCCACATATGTTTTCAAATTAACCTTTTCGCGTTCTTCGACACACAAAAGGGTGAAGCAGGAAAACTAAATGAAGTGCAGTTTTAAAGCGCGCGTAATTTCTTCACGTTTGGTATAGAGAATAGAATAGAATAGCATAGCTCAACAATTTTTTTGAACTTGGCCTTTTCTATTTGAGTATTGTGATTTCTGTGGTCGCACCTCAATTAAATAAATCGTTCTTTTTTTCTTTTCTTTACGAGGTGTGCGTTAATTGTACTTAAGTGAATTTGCGATATTGCTTGGGAGTTTTAACGTAAGATTAGGAAGTGTTTATTAATTTACACCTTTGTCAGTTTTGACTAACGATTGACGTAAATAGCAAGTAATCAGAAACTTCTTAAACGTCTGATGCTTCGAATCGTACAAGAAGTAGGCGTAAATTGGGGATCCTTTAAAATATTTACGGCACGGCTATTACGCAAGTTCTTTTGGTATTTTTTTCTCTTTGATATTGCCTTTAAATTTGTGGC
>Ga0126343_10000051_pt1 | contig 30969 bp, 22 predicted proteins | sample Cyp2metagenome_FD_92531 | JGI IMG/M metagenome (GOLD analysis project Ga0126343, IMG submission 92531) | Coral microbial communities from Lord Howe Island, Old Settlement Bay, Australia - Cyphastrea 2 metagenome | ecosystem: Host-associated > Invertebrates > Cnidaria > Coral ...
ACCTGACCATCAAGACTGTGCCAATCACCCTTCGACGCTGCTCAGGGTGAACGGAGAGTATACCCATGATTAGTTCGTCCTGAGCCCGTCGAAGGACATGGCTCCGAACCTGACCATCAAGACTGTGCCAATCACCCTTCGACGCTGCTCAGGGTGAACGGAGAGTATACCCATGATTAATGAGATCCCCCTGCACCAGCACAGTTGTCGCCCCAACTGAATTTTGAAACCCGTGCCAGCAGGCAAACTGTCAACAGCAAACAGACAGCAACCTGCCAGCATCAGGGCCGTCAGGCTTGCGCCGGTAGCGCTGGGAAAACCACACTGGCTCCATCTCCCCGGAATACACCAAGAGCCCGGGTTAATTAATAAGCCGCCAAAATTTCTCGCTTATCAAATTCGGCCTTAATGGCATCAAGCTGCTCATTCGACGGTGGCCTGACGTTTTCCAGCTCATATTTCCCCTCAAAGGCATCCCACTTATGTACCCCGAGACTGTGATAAGGCAGGATTTCCACTTTCTCCACACAGCCCATACCCTGAACCATATCTGCCAACATCGCCGCATAGATTGGATCAACGGTATAACCGTCAACCACCACGTAACGAATCCAGGTAGTCTGCTTCAGCTCTTTCAGGTACATGGCAAAATTACGGGTGTAATGACCACTGACGTAGGTCAGCTTTTTGTGCATCTCCTCATCCGGATGCTTGATATCCAGCATCACCAAATCGGTATACGACAAAAGACGTTCGACATCGGGCGTAATCTGCTTGGCAAAGCCATTAGTATCCAGACACGTATGAATGCCATGTTTTTTTAACGCCTGAAAAAGATCGGCAACAAACTCTGCCTGCAAGAGCGGTTCGCCACCAGTGACAGTAACACCGCCCGTGAGAAAATGGCGCACCTTGAGAATCTTGTCCAGAACGGCCTCATGGCTGAGCAACTCACCGCCCTCGCGCAGATCCCAGGTGTCCCGGTTATGGCAATAGCGACAGCGCATTTGACAGCCCTGCATGAACACCACATAACGGATACCGGGTCCGTCTACAGTGCCAAATGAGTCCATAGAATGTACACGACCGACAGACATCGCGACTCTCCTGTTAAGCAATTAATTCAATACCATCTGATAAAAAACCATCGTCAATTACCAGTAAAGCAAAAAAAAGAACCAAAAAAAGGCCGGCGATGCCGGCCTTTTTGGGTTTACACCCCTACCAGGGTGACAACCGACTTTTACAGCGAGCCGGTGAACGTACGGGTAATAACGTCGCGCTGCTGTTCTGGTGTCAGAGAGTTGAAGCGCACCGCATAGCCGGAAACACGGATGGTCAGAGAAGGATATTTATCCGGATTTTCCACCGCATCTTCGAGCATTTCACGGTTCATAACGTTCACGTTCAGGTGCTGACCACCTTCACGTCCTTGCTCATTATGGAAGTAACCGTCCATCAGGCCGACCAGATTCTTACGGCGACTGTCGTCGTCTTTACCCAGCGCCTTAGGCACAATGGAGAAAGTGTAAGAAATACCGTCTTTGGCATAAGAAAACGGCAGCTTGGCAACAGAACTCAGAGAAGCAACCGCACCGCTGGTGTCACGACCGTGCATTGGGTTAGCGCCCGGGCCAAATGGCTGACCGGCGCGACGACCGTCCGGAGTAGTACCGGTCTTCTTGCCATACACGACGTTAGACGTGATGGTCAGAACGGATTGAGTCGGGATGGCGTCACGGTACATGCGATGTGATGCCACCTTCTTCATGAAGGTTTCAACCAAGTCACAGGCGATGGTGTCAACACGCTCTTCGTTGTTACCGAATTTAGGGAAGTCACCTTCGATCTCAAAGTCAATGGCAATGCCATCTTCGTCACGAATTGGCTTAACCTTGGCGTACTTGATGGCAGACAGAGAGTCAGCCGCCACGGAAAGACCCGCGATACCGCAAGCCATGGTACGAATAACGTCACGGTCGTGCAGTGCCATCAGGCTGGCTTCGTAGGAGTACTTGTCGTGCATGTAGTGGATGCAGTTCAGCGCCGCTACATACTGGGTTGCCAGCCAATCCATCAGGGTGTCAAAGCGGGCATAGACGTCGTCGTAATCCAGGTACTCAGAAGTGATCTTGTCGGCTTTCGGACCAATCTGGGTTTTCAGCTTCTCATCAATACCACCGTTGATGGCATACAGCAGGGTTTTACCCAAGTTGGCGCGGGCACCGAAGAACTGCATCTGCTTACCAACAACCATTGGCGACACGCAGCAGGCGATGGCGTAATCGTCGCTGTTCATGTCCGGACGCATCAGGTCGTCGTTTTCGTACTGGATAGAGCTGGTATCGATAGACACCTTGGCACAGTACTCTTTGAAGCTTTGTGGCAACTGCTCAGACCACAGAACCGTGATGTTTGGCTCTGGTGAAGGGCCCATGGTGTACATGGTGTTAAGCAGACGGAAGGCGTTTTTGGTGACCAGTGTACGACCATCAAGACCCATACCACCGATGCACTCTGTCGCCCAGATTGGGTCGCCGGAGAACAGCTGATCGTATTCAGGGGTACGCAGGAAGCGAACCATGCGCAGCTTCATGACGAAGTGGTCCATCATCTCCTGAGCGTCGGTTTCAGTGATCTTGCCGGCGTCCATATCACGCTGGATATAGATATCAAGGAAAGATGTCACACGACCGAGTGACATAGCCGCGCCATTTTGTGACTTAACCGCAGCCAGGTAACCAAAGTATGTCCACTGCACTGCTTCGCGGGCATTAGTGGCAGGACCACTGATGTCAAAGCCGTACTTGGAGGCCATGTTCTTCATCTGCATCAGGGCACGGATCTGCTCCATGATCTCTTCACGCAGCTGAATGGTGCGCTCCAGGTTTTCACCCAGCTCCAGCGCTGTATCCAGCGACTTGTGCTGAACTTTCTTGTCAGCGATCAGACGATCAACGCCGTACAGAGCCACACGACGATAATCGCCGATAATACGACCACGGCCATAAGCATCTGGCAGACCGGTAATAATACCAGACTTACGACAGTCCCGGATTGATGCAGTGTAAGCATCGAAAACACCCGCGTTATGGGTTTTGCGATACTCGGTGAAGATTTTATTAACGGTCTCGTCCAGCTTGCGGCCGTAAACTTCACAAGAAGTTTCCACCATACGGATACCACCGTAAGGCATGATCGCCCGCTTGAGCGGCTTGTCGGTTTGCAGACCAACGATGGTTTCGAGTTCTTTATTGATGTAGCCGGCTTCGTGAGAATCAATGGTAGAAGGCAGGTCGGTATCGAAGTCGAGCGGTGCGTGGGTGCGGTTCTCTTCCCTGATGCCTTCCATAACGTCAGCCCACAGCTTGTCTGTCGCTTCGGTAGAGCCGGCCAGGAAAGAACTGTCACCTTCATAAGGAGTGTAGTTTTTCTGGATAAAATCGCGAACGTTGATGTTTTCTGCCCAGTCGCCGGAAGTGAATCCTTCCCATGCTGCTGGCAGCTCTCTGGTGTTAGTCATACTAAGAGGCTCCTGAAAGTTTGGAGATTTCCCTGGAAATACTGCTCTCGGGTCAGGCAGACTGCACAGGAACGACTGGCAACACCAACTTGATCTGTATCAACACTTGATCCAAGTCAATGAAATCACATTACCACTGACGTACTATCACGACCAATGGCAACATAGATGCACATGCCAGAGCAGCCATTTAACTGAAATAAGCTGCTCTTCACACCGCGCGCCACTCCTCACGCAAAGCATATCCAGACTGATCGCGCAGCATAATTCGACGCTGACCGACCCGGCAAATAAGTAAAGATCACATCAAAATTACCGCATATACAGCAATTCCACTATCAGTGCTAATACCTATTCCCCATAAGAAGCAGTGACACACAATACAACAAGTATTAACTGCCAACAACACTCTTGATCACATTAACTTCTATTGTCGTCTATAAAGAGGACGAAACGGCAAGAAAAATCCGCCATCCGTCGAGATAAAGCGCGCAAAATAGCAGTACTAAAGATTAGTCCTTGCAATAATTCCCGGTTTCCGTTCACCCTGAGCAACGTCGCAGAGCACTGTCACCGAACTTCAACAGGCTCCGTCCGAACGAGGTTCAGATTCTATAAATGCGGAAGTTATTTCGGGACTATTTTATACCTGCAGATCACCGTCTAAAAAATCAGCAGTAACAAAAAAGCAAATAACAAACCAAAATTGGTTATTACCACTCGTCCAACATGCGAAAAAAGTATGAAATCAAGCAACCTGCTATTTACATAAATGCTACTCTTTGATCCTGATGATCCTTATTCGACAGCGTTGTTAGCATTAACTTACGACACTCTTTTTGCATCTTTTTGTAGTCACTGCATGAACGAATGAGTCTTTGTTTTAACAAGAAGGCAGGGGTGGGTTTTAGGTAGTGTTACCTATTCATACCTAAAATGGGTTTGTCTAACATCGCTCGCTAAAATAAAGGCGTTTTGTCCACTGTCGGGAGAGGGTGAACAGGAGTTAATTATGAGCAAATATATCTACACAACGATTTACGAACAATTCACAGGATTAAAGCCGCCCGAACCGAAAGATCAAAAACCCAGACGCCGTCGTGGTTATGGCCATCCTTACCGCATGCGTCTCAATATGCAGGAAAATTCTTCTCAGGGTGGTGATGCTCATTCTTCCAATGACTCCGAGCAAGACATGTTCGATCACGCCCCCGTGTCGGTTTTTCAGCCATCGGTGAAAAAACAACAGTCCGTACGCCGATTCACGTCAGGCAACCAGGGCTACCACGCCGGCGGCAGCGGTGCTCTTGTCAACAGCCTTCCGTCCATGCACGAAGGTCGTCACGCCAGCGTTGAACCGAGAGTAACTTACAAAAGACGACGTCATTTCGGGCCATCCAGCTATAGCCCTGATTCTGTCGATACTCCTGATGTTACCGACAGCACAGATTACTAATCAATAAATCTATCGTCGTTTATTTCCCATCAGTCTGAGTTAACAACCCGGTTATGTACCTGGCAAAACGGCTGGCTTTTCCCGTTTACACCGTTCTGTCGCGCAGGTAGCTGTCGTAGTCCGGAATTTGTCGCGGGTGAGTGCTGGACAGCAATGCGGACGAAAAAATATAGTCCGCAGAACTCTGGTTACAGGCCACGGGAATATTCCAGGCTGCGGCAATTCGCAGCAGAGCCTTTACGTCCGGATCATGGGGCATGGGTTCAAACGGGTCCCAGAAGAACACCAGCAGATCCAGCCGGCACTCTGAAATCAGCGCACCGATCTGCTGGTCACCGCCCAAAGGGCCACTGACCAGTTTGGTGACTGGCAGAGCCAGCTCCTTTTCGATCAACCTGCCGGTGGTTCCGGTGCCAAACAGTTCGTGCTCCTGTAATTTTTCCTTGTGCTGCACGCCCCACTGGACCAACTCCCCTTTTTTGTTGTCATGGGCCACCAGCGCGATGCGTTTGCGGGCAGAAACGCTGTACTCTTTGTACATCATAAAAACGCCTCAATTTTCTTATAATATCTATGGCCAACAATCACACCAAACAAACCCATAACGCGATGAGTTCTGCATCAACCATCGCGCCTGGGTTAATACCATTACGACAAATAACGAATCATCACCCCGGCAGCAACGGCAGAGCCAATCACACCGGCCACGTTAGGCCCCATGGCATGCATCAGCAGGTAGTTTTGTGAATTTGCTTCAAGACCCAACTTGTTGGACACCCTGGCTGCCATTGGCACAGCCGATACGCCGGCAGAACCAATCAGCGGATTCACTTTACTGGACGACAGCCGGTTCATTAATTTGGCCATCAATACGCCACTGGCAGTGCCGATGCAAAAAGCCAGCACACCCAGCATCAGGATGCCCAGAGTTTCTGTCTGCAGGAACTTATCGGCACTGAGCTTTGAACCAACGGACAACCCAAGAAAAATGGTGGTGATATTAATCAATGCGTTCTGCGCTGTATCGGACAAACGCTCAACCACACCACACTCACGCATCAGATTACCAAAACAGAACATGCCCAACAGCGGTGCTGCATCAGGCAGTAACAACGCCACCAGAACCAGCAACAGCACCGGAAAAACGATCTTTTCCAGCCTGCTTACCGGCCGCAGCTGAGTCATGACAATGTTGCGTTCCTCGACTGTGGTCAGTGCTCGCATAATCGGCGGCTGAATCAACGGCACCAACGCCATGTAGGAGTAAGCTGCCACCGCAATAGCACCAAGCAGATGGGGTGCCAATACGCTGGACACGTAAATGGCAGTGGGGCCATCAGCACCACCGATAATGCCAATGGCAGCGGCATCGGCCAGGGTAAAGTCCATGAAACCGGTTGAGCCAAGCATCAGAGCACCAAACACCGTGGCAAAAATACCAAACTGAGCAGCGGCACCGAGGAACAGAGTCTTTGGGTTGGCCAGCAGTGGACCAAAATCGGTCATTGCGCCCACACCCATAAAGATCACCAACGGCGCAACACCGCTGGCAATAGCCACATTATAAAACTGATAAAGGACACCGTTAGTGTACCCGGCATCGGTGACCATATTACCGATCAGTGTTCGTGTAGCGGCAGTAGCCTGACTGTACAGGTCGTACAATTCCGCCGGCACCACCGAAGGACTGCCCAGCGTCTCGGCAATGGCCTGCACCAGTACTGGACTAGCGTTGTGTAACGCCTGCTCAACGGCGGAAAACGCCAGTCCCGCCTGGGGGATATTGGCCAAAATCCCACCGAAACCGATAGGCAACAGCAACAACGGTTCAAACCGCTTCTCGATGGCCAGGTATAACAGGGCAAAGCACGTCAGGATCATTATCAACTGACCGGCGGAGAGGTTATATAACCCGGACCCCTCCCAGAGCATTAAAAGCTTTTCCATGGCACGTTTTTCTCTACAGGAAGTCTCAGCCACAAGCGGTCTGGCCGCTTACCCAGAGCAAAGTATGGCAGTGCGCCACTGATAACAGCGGCGCGATCTGTGCTGCCCGGCTTGTTTACGCCAGAGCCAGCAGGGTATCCCCCACCGCAACACTGTCACCTTCACGGACGGTAACAGACGTCACCTGTCCGGCACGGGGAGCACGCACTTCAGTCTCCATCTTCATTGCTTCCAGGATCAGCAGCACATCACCCTCGGCAATGGTCTGCCCCGGCACAACATTTACCTTCCAGATATTACCAGCCAGCGGGGCCGGCATGGCTTCACCGGCTGGTGCGCTGGCTGGCGCTGCAGCGGCCGCAGGCACCACCTGGGTAATCTCGCCGCCCTGGGATACTTCAACGGTGTAGGGATTGCCATTAACCCTGACGGTATAAACGGCGCTGTCCGATGGTGCAGCAACCACCGGTTCCGGCTTAACGGCAGGCTCAGTGCCCGGGGCCGGCTCAAACGCATCGGGGTTGCCACGGTTTTGCAAAAACTTCAGGCCAACCTGTGGAAACAGGGCGTAGGTCAATACATCATCCAGCACTTGCTCGGCCAGCTTAATACCCTTCTCTTTGGCCAGTTCAGCAAACTCGCCGGTCAGTTGTTCAAACTCCGATTCCAGTAAATCGGCCGGACGACAACTGATGGCTTCTTTACCACCCAACACTTTTTCTTGCAGGCTTTTGTTAAACGGCGCCGGTGCTGCACCGTATTCGCCCTTGAGAATGCCCTGAGTCTCTTTGGAGATGGTTTTGTAACGCTCGCCGGTCAGCACATTGAGCACGGCCTGAGTGCCGACAATCTGAGACGTAGGCGTGACTAACGGAATAAAGCCCAGGTCTTCACGCACTCTTGGAATTTCCAGCAACACCTCATCAAACCGGTCACTGGCACCCTGCTCTTTCAGCTGGCTTTCCATATTGGTCAACATGCCGCCCGGCACCTGGGCGGTGAGAATTCGGGCATCGACGCCGCGTAGCTGGCCCTCAAATTTGGCGTACTTTTTCCGTACCCCGCGAAAGTAAGTCGCAATTTCCTCCAGCTTGTGCAAATCCAGACCTGTATCGTACTCAGTGCCCTGCAGAGCAGCCACGATAGCCTCGGTGGGCGAGTGTCCGTAGGTCATGGACATGGAAGAGATGGCCGTATCCACCCGGTCAATGCCTGCCTCCACCGCCTTGAGCAGCGCCATGGAAGAGAGGCCGGACGTCGCATGACAGTGCAATTGTATTTCCAGATCAGTCTCTTTTTTCAGGCGCAGGACCAACTCATATACGTCACTTGGCGTAATAATGCCGGACATATCCTTGATGCACAGTGAGTCCGCTCCCTGGTCCTCGATGGCCTTGGCCAGAGATATCCAGCTGTCCATGGTGTGCACTGGGCTGGTGGTGTACGACAATGTACCCTGAGCGTGCGCCCCGTGCCTTTTCACCGATTTCATCGCCTGCATCAGGTTGCGAGGATCGTTCATGGCATCAAACACCCGGAACACATCCATGCCATTGGCCACCGCCCGCTCGACAAATTTATCAACGACATCGTCAGCATAATGACGATAGCCAAGCAAGTTCTGCCCTCGCAGCAACATCTGCTGGCGCGTGTTGGGCATGGCTTTTTTCAGGGCACGCAGGCGCTCCCACGGGTCTTCACCAAGAAAGCGAATACAGGCATCAAACGTGGCGCCGCCCCAGGTTTCCAAAGACCAGAAACCAATCTCATCCAACTGCCGGGCAATCGGTAACATGTCGTCTATGCGCAAACGGGTGGCAAACAGCGACTGGTGAGCATCGCGCAGCACCACATCCGTAATGCCAACTGGTTTTTGTTTTGCTTTTGGCTTATTTACGTCAGGCATAACCCTTCCCACTCCCCCGATTACTGGCGTTTTGTTGCTTGCTTGTTTCTTGTTCTGTGCATCTGAATCGCGGCACTGATGGCGGCGACCAGCTCGCCCTGATCACTGGCGGATGAACCAGCATTGACTTGAGGCTCTGAAGGCGTAGCCGGAACCGGCTGTGGATAGTAGCGGTTAATGATGGTTGACATGGCATTGGTGGCCAACACCAATATGGCCAGGAACAGAAACACGAAGCCCATTCCAAAGAGCATCAGGCTCGTGCCTTCCGCGATCAGTTCTGCTGAAGTCATCAACTCATCCTCTGCTTTTACTGGCTGGTTATTGTTACGAATTAATTATTATGCTCAACCCAAAATACCCGACGGCGGGTGTGCAGACTGAGACAATTCCATCCGATACGCAGTGTTCTTTTTGCGGAAGATTACCTGACTTTGCGAAAAATACACCGACTCAAATCAATGAATACGAGGCAACATCCGAATTAGAACATTACCCCGCCCATATCATCGAAGATCGGCCTGTTGAACTAACGACGGTTTACCGGCATCTGACGCGCTAACCGACAATAGCGCTCTATCATAGTTTGCCGAGACCGGTCCAACACAGGGATTTTGTTATTTTTAGGGTAGTGGTGGATACAAAAGTACCACCACATTCCGTTCATCCTGAGCCTGTCGAAGGATGCGGGCAGCACACTTCGACAGGCTCAGTGTGAACGGTGGTATGGATCTGTTTACTACCCCCCTTAGTCTGGGCAGGCAGTGTCCAGATCAGACTCCAACATGGCCAGGACCGGCTCAGCGTCGCGCAAGGTACGAATGCGCTCAAACAGGTTTTGTGCCTGCGGATAGGCTTTGCGCAGATAATTAAGCCACTGCTTGATGCGCGCCGGCAGATATTGCCACTTGCCATTTACACGATCACGGTCGCTTAATTGTTGTATCAGCTGCAATACGCCGTGCCAGTTCATGGGGTTGACCGCATCACGAATCATGGTAGTAATGTTGGGCGTCACCAGCGAAGGGCGACCAATCATCAGATCAGCGCAGCCGGAAACCTCACGACAGCGTCTGGCATCGTCATGGTTCCAGATCTCGCCATTGGCAATCACCGGAATACGCAGGTTTTCACGGATTTTACCAATGTACTCCCAGTGGGCCGGCGGCCGGTAACCCTCCGCCTTGGTGCGGGCATGCACTGCCAGCTCGGTGGCACCGGCCTGCTCTATGGCCCGGGCATTTTCCAGAAACAGGGATTTGTCTTCGTAACCCAGGCGGATTTTGGCCGTCACCGGCACCCCGACCGGCAGCGCATCGCGCACAGTCTTAACAATGGTGTATAACTGATCGGGTTCGCGCAGCAAAATGGCCCCACCGCGATTTTTATTCACCGTTTTTGACGGGCATCCGAAGTTAAGATCAATCCCCGGTGAGCCCAGCTGCACCGCCCGCAGGGCATTGCGCGCCATGTACTCCGGATGGCTGCCCAGCAACTGCAACCGAACCGGCGTCCCGTTGGTGGTTTTAGCGCCTTGCAACAGCTCCGGACAGGTGCGATAGAACACCCGGTTGGGCAGCAGCGTATCGGTCACCCGGACAAATTCGGTGACACACAGGTCAAAGCTGTTGATGCCGGTGAGCAGATCCCGCATATCGTGATCCATCACCCCTTCCATCGGCGCCAGTATCAAGCGCATGGTACGTCTCTCTAATCAGATGAAAGGCGAATTTTATCGTTTCTTGCCCGGATGATAAAACAGACTCTTTACCCGGCAGCCAGCGCTCACTATGCTTGCGCATTTAGCCTTGATATCTGCCGTGACTGATCATTTATCCGCCCAAATCCTCTGGGAAAACGACCTGCCCATTGCCACCCGCTTCAACGATGTGTACTACTCACGGGCGTCAGGCATGGCCGAAACCCGCCATGTGTTTCTCAAACACAACCATCTGCCCGAGCGATTTGGCCAGCTGACCGACGGCAGCACCTTTACCGTCGGAGAAACCGGCTTTGGTACCGGCCTGAACTTCCTGTGTACCTGGCAGCTGTTTCTGGCGTGTGCTCCGGCCAATTGCACACTGCATTTTATCAGTACCGAGAAATACCCGCTGAAACCCGATGATCTGAATAAAGCCCTGAGTGTGTTTGATGAGCTGATGCCCCTGGCCAACCGCATGATTGCCGCCTACCGGCTCGATACAGACAATATTGAGATGCAATTTAACGACGCCGGACGACAAATAAAGTTGACAGTACTGCTGGGCGATGTGCTCGATACTCTGCCCAATCTTAATACGTCCATTGACGCCTGGTTTCTTGACGGCTTCGCTCCGGCAAAGAATCCCGATATGTGGCAACCGGCGTTGTTTGCTGCACTTAATGCCAGCAGCCATGACCAGACCACCTACGCTACCTTCACCGCCGCCCGAGTGGTGCGTGACGGCCTGGCCGCTGCCGGCTTCAGTGTGGAAAAGCATCCGGGCTTTGGCCGCAAGCGGGATATGATCGCCGGGCAGAAAACCTCAGACAGCGACTCAGCCACAGCCAGCAAACCCTGGTTTAGCTCGGCACAGCACCACAACCCGGAAAAAACGGCCATCGTCGTCGGTGGTGGCCTGGCCGGTTGCAGTGCAGCCTACGGGCTGGTGCGCCGGGGCTGGCAAGTCACCGTGCTGGAACAGCACAACACTCTGGCCAGCGAAGCCTCGGGCAATCCCCAGGGCGTTCTTTATGCCAAACTGTCACCCGACAATACCCCACTCAGTCAGTTTATTCTGCACGGCTACCAGCACACTCTGGCGACGCTGACAGCGCTTGATCAGAAGCAGCTCTGGCAGGCATGCGGAGTCGTTCAACTCGCCATGGATGCCCAGACACAACAGCGTTATCAGGCTCTTGACGCCCAGCATCCAGATGACTTGCTTCAGTACCTTGATAAACAACAACTGTCCAACATTTCTGGCTTGTCCATTGATTATCCCGGCCTACTCTTTCCTCAGGCAGGCTGGGTTCAGCCACCGCTTTTTTGTCAGGCATTGGCCGATCATGCCAATATCCAAGTGCAGAACAATGCCACGGTACACGACATAGAACAGTTGAATCCGGGCTGGCTGATCAAAACCAGTCAGGGCGAATTGACCAGCAAAACTCTGATCATCGCTCAGGGTGTAGCCAGCAGCCGATTCTCTTGTCTGGATCACCTGCCGCTGAAAACCATTCGTGGTCAGATCACGCAAGTACAGGCCACTGCCGAAAGCCGGCAACTGGCCACCTGCGTCAATGGTGAAGGGTACATCGCTCCGGCCATGGCGGGCTATCACACTCTGGGCGCAACGTTTGACGTCAACGATACCGGTGATGACATTCGCGCTACTGACCACGACAGAAACCTGGCCATGCAGGCGCGCTGCTTCCCGGCCATGTATCAGGCCCTCGGTGCTGAGCAGACAGTAATAACCGGCGGGAGAACAGGCTTTCGCTGCACCACACCGGACTATCTGCCCGTGATCGGCCCAATCGTTGATCGCCAGCACTTTATGACGATTTACGCGCCGCTGAGAAAAAACTGCAAACAACCGCTGGACGTACCACCGAAATACCTGGATGGGCTATACGTCACTGCCGGACACGGCTCCCGCGGAATAATCTCCTGCCCCATTGCCGGCGAGCTTCTGGCCGCCACGATTAATGGCGAATCAACCGTGCTGCCCCAGCCACTGCTGGAAGCCATCCACCCCTCCCGGTTTCTCATCAGAGATTTGATCCGCAACAAAAGATAAAACCTGAAGATTGAACTTATTCAAGAATTTTCTATCGAATGAGGAAAACAAGAAACAGAAGGACAAAATCCAATGCTAACGCTTGATCCGTGCGCCCCACCACCCTATTCACCATCGGCTCCGGCAGGGCACGGCTCCTCTCCTGAGTCGGGTGCTCGTGAGTCGGTCTATAGTGCTACTAACAGGGAGGACTACGGCGAAGGCCCATTGATGACCGCTTGTCGCAATGGTGATTTGCCTTTTCTGAAGCAATCAAAAGACTTGGGAACGGAAATAAATTATCTGCTCGAGTGCAAAAAAAAGGGTGATCCTTTCTACCGAAAGTCTATTTCCCTTTTGCATCTGGCCTGTCTCAATAAAGATCTGCAGCTTGTCAACTTCCTGTTAGGTAGGGGGGCCAGCGTTGACCTTAAGGCTAATGTCAACCCGTTTGACCTGGACGAGGCAATTTTCAACATGGTTTCTTGTTTGTGTTGTCTCCCTCCATTTTTTCTCTGTTGTCCTCAAAAAGATTTCCCCGCTCACATGCGCTGGAGAACAAGAGCTGGAGCAACGTATTTCCCCGGATTCTTTACCGTCACTCCGCTTGAATCGATTCGTGATGGCGAGATGCGAGTAAGGATCGAGAGTATGGATTCAAACAGAAGAGCGCCAGTCATTAATCAGCAGCCAACGGCTGTCCCCCCTATGCATTAAGCATAGGGTCTGTGCTCAGCCCGGAAGAATCCAAATGGCTTTTTTCTCTGCTTCTGGAGCGACCCGAATCCAGAACTAATGGCACTGAGAACATGTGTTCGGGGTCGTTCAACCATTGCAGACTGACATGATGGCACCAGGGCTGTATTACAGTAACTGTTCACCCCCCGTGAACCCTTAATTTGCAAGGAATGGCCATGATGAATATATGCCACAGAGGCATTTATGCTGGTTTGAGCAGACTATCCCAGCCACTGGGCAGACAAACAATAAGTCATTCAATGGGTGTCCTTGGCCACCGGCTCGTCGTTCTCTGTGATTCCCACGACTTCAGCGAGCGATTGCCAAAACTTGAAGCCCGGGTTTCCAGATCGGCGAAAATTAAAAAGATCGGTGCAACTGCCGGAACCCAACGCATAGTCCGTATTTTTAGTCACCATGGCCCCGTCAAAATCTTTGGGGCCGGGGGTGCCGCAATCGCTACCCTTAAATTTGCCCAGATGAGCGGGATCACTATCCCCGGACTCCAAAGTTTGCCTTTGCTGGCTGAGTTTTGGAACATCACGCAGGGTATGCCACCAATCATCCCGATATCCCTGACATTTTCAGGGCTGCTCCTGACTGTTGCCAAATACTATTACGCCCGGGGTTATGCCAGCGTTATGACTGATGATCTGGAGCAGGCCTCTGATGCGGATATTTCCCAAGAGCTGGCCGTCCGCCGCGCCTGCCTGCGAGCACAAATCCGTGAAGCGTTGGACGCCTTTGGCTTTGGCAAAGACAATACAATACTCAGCATATCGTACGGAAGAATATCGTATAGTGACGACCATTGCAGCCTGGACACATTAAGCTATGGAGAAACAGACCGAAAGATTTTCCACAGGCTCAGGCTGGATTTTCAGGAGCCTATCAACCGGCATGATGTTGCCAGGGCAGGTGACTTCGCGACACTCCCCGCGTCATCGCACCCAAGGGTATAAAGGCGAGGATTCCCGGCACAACTTGCTAAAAATTTACAATGCAGCCTGCTTCTTAAACCAGGCTGCCACACCCGCTTTTGATGTTCGGGATAGCGCTTTCATCTGCGAAAAAGAAACATCCAGCACCTGATGCCGATGCTCCAGATCTTCCAGCATCTTCAGCCACAGATGTGCCGTCATTTGTGCATCAGCCAATGCCCGGTGATACACACCACTCGTTGGCAGTCGATGGTATCTTACCAAGGTGCCAAGCTGATGGTTTGGCGCCTTCTGGTAGAGCCTCCGGGCAATCAACATCGAGTAGGCAAAGCTGCCATCATAACCAACCCTGGCCGCTGACATTTCTGCATCCAGAAACTTTTTCAGATCACTGGCGATGGTCGCCTCCGGCTTGCGGGAAAGCGCCGTCCGTTCAACCACCTACTTGCCATAGTCTGCCCGTTCGCCATTGAACACCTCGGTATTGATGCGCTCCCCCACCTACCAATAGAGCCGGGTCAGCTCGGCATTCACCGCCACCGCAGCCCGCTAGCGTGCGGACTGGATCAGGCCTTTGATTTCCCTGAACAGGGTGCCTGGCTGGTCCGGCGCTTCAGGCGGTTTGCTCATGGGTGGCCTCGGGGTGTTTTTGTTGTGGATGGGCAGTGGGTGTCCAGTCACGGACGTCTATTTTGCAGGTGACTGCTGCGGAGATCAGGGCGGTGCGGCATTCTTGGAGAAACTTGATTCCTGCGTTTGCATTAGTTTCCAAGGATGCATATATACTCATTTGCTTTTTCAAAGACTCAGTGATCTGTTCCTGTTCTATGCGTGGTGGCACCGGAAACAGGCTTGATGAAAGGTACTCATGCTCAATACTCTCAACTATCGCCCCTTCTTTAGAGCTGATATTCCGAAGCACCCACTACGTCATTCCCGCGAAGGCGGGAATCCATGGTGAACAATGAACACCGCCTTAACCCGCCTATTTCTCGTTTGTGGGTGGGATAGATTCCCGCCTCCGCGGGAATGACGGCTGAGTACGAGAGAATGACGACCAAGCACGCAGAAACGACAGTGGTTACATATGAAGCAGTACAGCCAATCATTGAATGCTCTCCCATAGGTCATTCCAATGAAGGTTTTTTTCTTCAATCAAATTAATTTTCCACTGCCGATTCCACTTTTTAATCTGCTTTTCACGGGTGATGGCAGACTCCATAGTTTCATGAAGTTCAAAGTAAACCAGTGTATGAACCTGATACTGCTGAGTGAAACCAGGTGTCTGGTCATTTTTGTGTTGCCAGATTCGTTGAACAAGGTTACTGGTTACTCCGGTATAGAGAGTGCCATTCTTCTTGCTTGCCAGTATGTAGACACAAGGTTGTTTAGGCATTGTTGGATACCCTGTGGATTCCCGCCTTCGCGGGAATGACGGTAGAATGTGCGGGAATGACGGTAGAATGTGCGGGAATGACGGTAGAATGTGTGGGAATGACGGTAGAATGTGCGGGAATGACGGCAGAATGTGCGGGAATGACGGCAGAATGTGCGGGAATGACGGCAGAATGTGCGGGAATGTCCTGTAAATTGTGCCCCCGGGGCACTTTTGCTGCACCTTTTGTTTGAGGTCTTTTAACCAACGCTTGTAGTCACTGTTGTGATTAAGGCCGAGGCTGGTGCTGTTGTTCGCCTTGCTCATGAATGCACCTCCGCCAGCAGGCCCATAATCCGCTTACTGACAGCATCCAGAACGGCATCAATGGCTTCCAGCGAGCGTGGTGGCTGGTACTGGTAGAAGTGCCGGTTAAAGGGGATTTCATAACCGACAATGCCAATCTCGCCGTCTTTGACGTCGCACTTGTCGGCGTTGATCCAGGCATCGGGCACATGGAGCGCTACTTCGCGGTTGAAGTAGGTTTCGATCAGTGTGGTGGTGCTGAACGATGGGTTAAGAGCGACGTTTTCGTTATCCCGCAGGTCGCCATCGGTTTCAAACTCGACGACATTGCACTTGTATTCGAACATTCCGTATAAAAGTTGTGCTTCTTCCTTAAGGACTTTCTTAACGACGGGTTCGGCCTCTGGATTTTTGCGGGTAATGGCATCCAGAAGCTGTTTCTTCTCCCTGGCGTCCAGCTTGATCGCCCGCTTTTTCATGGCAGCCTTTAATAGTTCATCGAAGCGATTGAAGTCATCACTGCTCTCAATATCAACCTCAGACTGAAGCTGTTGCGCCTTTTCCATCAGCTTGCGCTGGAACAACCACAGTTTGGTATCTGGTATGTCTCAAATAGTTTACTGATTGCTACGCCATTGGCATCAGTAGCTTCCGCCTCAATTTCAGTCTAATATCGTTTGTTTTTTGATCAAATTCTTGAATTTGTTACCCCCTGTTACCCCTTTTTTAAGGTGATTACCTAAAAAAGTTTGAAAAAAGCAAAAATGGTAAAAGTGTTAGAAGCCATAAAAACAACCAAAAGCAGGAAATTTAACTTTCCAGCTTTGCAGGTACCAGCGGGTTGTTTTTGACCAAACCGGTCTGATTGGGAGTGCTTACCTGGTGCTGATGGTCGGCTTCAGATGGTCGATGCTTACCAGTGGTACTGGTGAGATTACACCATCGTTATACCGTTTGATTCTTGGATCGGGAAGGGATTTGTAACTACTCGCAAGAGCTTGATTTTACTGGCGCACCCGAGAGGATTCGAACCTCTGACCTCTGCCTCCGGAGGGCAGCGCTCTATCCAGCTGAGCTACGGGTGCACTGCTGAGCATCAGCTCCAGCGGTTGCCAATAATACTGATCTGCCCTTGGGCTGTCTATGATTTTTTGCTGCTGCCAGTACAAATACCCATGATCACCGCTCAAACATTAAGCGCACAAGCTCTTGATATTCGGGCAGGCAGTACTTGATCGATGAGTTCGTCCTCCCTTTTCCCCCCTACCCTGACGATGTGCACCGGCTTGGTCAGGTGTTAACCTAAGTCCATCGTTTCATCTTCTGCAACGACGGATGCCACCTGACTCATCAGCTGATCGTGAAGTTCGCCCGGGCCGTGTACTCTGAAAATCCGTACGAGTTTTTGCAGAAAATCCTCGGCTGCTTGTTGCTTAGCCGGAGACAGCTGAGAAAGATCTTGAATACCTTTCATGAAACATTCAATGGTTTTATGCAACTGCTCAACGCTAAGAGATTCTGCGGCTAATTTCCACATACCCTTACTGTCATTGATCAGGAATTTCTCATAATAACCATTCAATGACTTTTCATTTTGCCGCGGCCACTCCCGGATTGTCCTGCCAATATTAAATAACAACAGATCGGAGGGGAGCAAGCCCTCATAGTCCGTTTGAGTCAACAATTCTTTCAACAAAAGTCCTTTGTCGAGGGCAACCTGATTCTGCAAATATTCTAAGGGATAATCTGGATCATATTGCTGCGTGCCACTGGCGTCATTGATCAGTTCAAGCAATGCCTCCAAGATTTCCGCCTGTGCCGGCTTAACTATATGATGCAAAAGATTACGACCATCGGCTACAGGACACTTTGTCAGCAGCATTTGCAAGAAGTTAATATCGATCCCGCTGCTGCTGAATGATTTTTTAAGAATGCCTATCAGGGCTGCACAAGATTGATAATGACCTTTTGCCGCAGATAAAATCAAGGCATTACTTTTTACATGCAAAGTACCGGAGGACGGCTCAAAAGTTCTGGGAATAAGTGAATGTAGGTTAATCAATCCCCTAGAGAACAAAGGTTCCAATAAAGATTGGGAACCTTTGCAATTAAGAAGGGTGAAGATTAGTGAGTTAACTGCCAGCATTGAATCGTAGTGTTGTCTATTGGCAGGTAATTCAATAATGTCGTCAGGCCGGCTTTTTACATCAAGATTCAGGAAATTGAGGCAATCACTGATTAACGGGTCTTCTTGTTTTATTCTCCCTCCACCTTTGACCATGTGGTCGCACAATATACTTTGTATGGATCGGGTTAGAGTTAATTGTTGATTGGACTCAAACGCCTTCTTGAAAAGCTCTGTTTGCAAATGATCTGTACATTCTCTAACAGGAGCGAGCACTTGCTCGTGTTCGTCGGCCAGCTGCTTTAGCTCCTTATCGATCTCCGATAAATTCTGTGATTTTTGTTTATTATTCTCGCTAATGGATTGTTCGGTCTCGGCAATTACCTGTTCTATATCATTTATGCACATTAACCGCTCAAGCTCCATAAATTTACAGAAATCGGGCAGAATATGAGGTGGAACTCCTCTTTCATCACACTTCGCGGCAATCCTGAGTGCAAATCGGTCTCGGCTTTTTTTATATTCCATAAACCGGTTCTCGTAAACACGTGCACTGATCGACATCCTGATTTGTGCCTGAAGGCTGCTTTCATGCGAGTAAAGAGAACTATCCTTCACATGATAGAAAGCGATGATGGCATCTAAATATTGGTATTTTTGCCCATCAATATCTATCATTTCGTCTTTCTTTGAGCCTAGCCTTTTCTCAATAGACATTGTTAGACGCTTAATTTCATCCCTTTTATTCTCAAGATCTTTTTTCATCAAGGAATATTCTTCATTTATTTGCTGTATATAACCAGCTTTCCTCTCAATTTGGGCCTTCCGTTCTTCATCAAAGGATTTTATAGAGACAGTACTTCTTGAAAATGTTCCATGTTCATAGCATGTAATAATTTCTGCCTGCTGACCTGGCTTAACCGGCTTGGTCGTGGTTGCATTTTTCTCCCGGTCAGGATCGGCGTTAATGAGATCAAAAAGAGTACTACCAGAGACATCCTTGGCGGTGGCATGGGATTGATTAAAGACAGCGCTTAACTGAACTTTCTGTTGCTCTGAAAGGGGCTTTCTGCTGATACCAGAAGATTGAACGGTGTGAATTATTGGTATCTCTTGCAGCTTTTTAAATCGTTGTAACCCATTCGGGTACTGTTGATTATGCAACCAGTGGGATTGACATACCTGTTGCTTTTCTTTATGCATCGCTAAAATCCGACGGTGTGAATTTTGAGCACGCGAGATTTTTTCCATCTTCACCTGTGCAGGGGTAGCTAAAATTGGTTCTTTACGCAGGGCATGGAGCCTATCACGTAGATTCTGGTATTCCTTATAGCGTGCACGAGTCGGTTCATCCCATATTTCCTGCCATTGCTCAATCTGCTTTAGCAGAAGCTCTGGTTGTTGGGCATACACATTTATCTGCGGGTGGTGAAGCGCTTCCCAGAGCTTCTTTGGCTGAACATTCAGGGCTTCTATGGTTGCGACAGTTTCCCGCTCCTTGTTCGAGAGCGAGTTATTACTTACTGGAGTGATGTATTGAGTAATTGATTGCTGGAGCTCCTCAGGTGTGGGCAGATCAGGTATGCCTTCCAGCGTGTCCATCATTGATTGAATAACCCGCAACCTGTCGTTGGTTTCATACACATCAATGCTTGATGACCGGGCGGCATGCAGTCGCTGGGCGTACTTGAGTCTTTCATTTATCTGAACTATCTGCTGGGTCACCGGTAACATAACCGATCGATTAAGGCTCTGGGCACAAAGGAGCGGAAGAACCTTAATAATACGTTCCATCTTTTGCAAAGATGTTTCCAGACCAAGGTTTGAACCATTATGACTTTTTCTGGCCCACACGATAAAAGACTCGGCCAGCCTCAGCGCATGCTTGCCAAGATAATTATAAGCCTCAGTATTACTCCCTATTCCTTTTGAAGCCAAGAATTTTTTCTGAGCATGATCACCACTATCATGCAGAAAAGCTCGGGAAAATCCACGCTTTCCATCTGATTGTGGTTCACATGACACCGGATAAACCAAGGACTGATCAGAACCACAAGCTACTTCTGATTCACTTGAATCAATAATCATTGCCCTTGTCTGATGGCTGACATTACCATTCTCCATTAACTGATCCAGCAGAGAGCTTATAGACTCCGCAAGACTTTTTACTAAGGGTGTAATCATTGCCTCATATTCTGACGTCATTGAAGCTGAAATTCGCAAAACAAACTGCTTTTCTGATAAATTATCTATTTCATTTTTCTGGCTGATAAAATGCTCCACCTGATGGCAAAGGCTGTCGATAATAGCTGGATAAGAAGACTCTTCTACATGAGATGGACGCATCGACTTTAACAGTGATTCGATAATTACCTCATACCCCCCACCCTGGTAAGAGGTAAATGCTTTTTTTAGTATTGTCCGAATTCGTTGTCCCTGAAGACCGTCCGGCTGGTGCCAGTGTGCCACAAAGTACTGACCAAGCAATAAATGTTTTATTTTATTGTCATCAGAATTGGCCGTGTAATCGTACCCATTGTCGAATTCATCACCACCAAATTGAAGGCTCTCAGCCCTGGATTGAATGATGTAAATCAACTTTACCAAGTGTTTTAATGAGCATTGCTGGGCATCAAATTCATAAATCAGCAAAAAGGCCAGATATTCAATGGCATCTCTTCTGTCACGATTCGCAGGAAGTTCGTGAATCGATTCAGACAGTCTTAACATCAGTGGAGCCAACGCAGGTGCCGACTTCTGGCTGATCTGCACCAACTCCTGCGCTATCTTCACTGTGGGCCTGCCAGTTTTGTTTGCCAGGATGAAGAGCTGGGAAGCGGTTTCCATGAGTTGCTGTTCATCATGTCTGCTGCTGGCAGGAAGTACAGCATTAAGTTGCATCAGGTCAGCAATGAGCTTCGATTGCCGATGGCAGATATTGTTTTCACCTGAGAACAGATAGCTGACCGGCAGTTCTTTCGTCAGTTGAGACATGGGAACAGCAAGATCAGCAAACATTGATGTTAATACAAAATCATTCAACAGCCGGCTTTCGTCCCTTTTGGCCCTGGCTTCCCTCCTGTGGCCGCCTTGCAGTGATTTGATTGCTGCCTTGAATTGTTTATCAACAGGTAGCATAAGCTGCTCAGGATTAATCTGAATCGTGTCTTCAGAACTGAGGTTTTGCGGCAGTCTCAGGTAATCGTCGTTTGAGATTTCAGTTGTGTACGTTGGATCATCATATGGGTCCAGATCCAGATCGTCCATCATTGATATCTCATCTTCCTGTTCAGACTCGATTTCCAAAACTACTTCGTTATGGTGAGCTATCAGCCTCTGGGCTCGGGTTAATACTTCCGGTTTTACTGTCATTCCTTCTTTACGAGCAATAAGCGTGGTGCACAGCGCCATTCTCAGCAGCAGGGTTTTGATTATAACGTTTGTCTTGGCTTCAAACTCCGGAACTTCCGAAGTACTCAGCGCAAGAGCGTAAGTTAGCGATAGTTGGTTTGTGTATAGTGTTAGCAAAGGATCAACCCTGGTACCAAAGCCAGATGTTAACAGCAGTTGCTCAAGCAGTTTGCGATGCTTGAATTTATTCATGGTATAAATGATACCGAGGCGCATTTCTTTGCTGACCGAAGGGGTCAGGTCGCATAATAACCGATCAAAAAGTTCTACGGCTTCACGCAGTTCCTCTGGTGAGGCTGCTTCTATTTTTTGTGCCATTAATTGATTAATGCCATTATCCTTTTCAGGATCCAACAATGACTCTTTAACGAGATGTAAACGTGAGTTAGATTCGCTCAGGGTTTGCCCAGTCGGTATGGCAGTCAGAAGATTATATTGAGCACTGTTCCTGAGGCGAGTTAACGCCCTGGATGTTAGCCCACCCCCTTCAAACTTATCTTTTACCAGCTTGGATACCAGCGGTTTCATCACGGTAAAACCAGGATGGGTAGCAAATTGAATGTTCGGAATCAACTGAATAAGTTGATTGCACTCAGCCACACTTTTTGGCAGCAAACTGTTTTTGTTGTCGATATCAAGTGCGCTGGCTAATTGCTCCCTGATCGACGCACTTTGAACTGACATGATTTTATTAATAACGTCATAGTAATAACTGACTCTTCTTTCACCACGCCTGTGTACCCCAGCTATCATTTTGTGCAATAGATGGGGCTGGTTCTGACACTTTTTCAATCGATCACAGAGTTCCCGAAACTGGTCATTGCCAAGGTCATCTCTATGGAATGAATGTTGATTGATTGAAATTGTTGCTTGTTCTAAGTCAATAGTGACACCAGCCAAATCGCTACTTTTTAGCAACTGACAAAGTATGTCTACAGTAAATTGTTGACGTATTCTGAGTATGAGTTCTGATAACAGGGCCAACTGAATCTCAGAAGGATTATCCGAGACATTTTTTGTTCGATCTATTTTTCGTAAATAGGGTATAAATGCAGTGGCTGAGATAATATTTTCCTGAACTTCTGTACGAGTAATATTCAGTTCTTGAGCCAACTGGTCAACAAGCTCGGAAAAAGCTGGAAGATTTTTAAAAATGCCTCTTTGGTCAACTTTGCCCCACCGGTGAACCAGCAATCGACCAGGAATACTGGTGAGTTCAGAATGCCTCTGGGTGTACCCGGATTGGTTCAGCACCTTGTTTGGCAACAGCCGACCCTCGCTGTCAACAACCTGCACTGGTCGATGACCATACTCCGCCTCAGAGGCGTAACACTCCCCGGAAACTGGTGATTGCAAGGTAAAAGTTGTGCCTTGAGGATGGTTACTTGCTGGATTGGCTTCCATGATGACAGACCCTTCTTGGACGCTTCTAATTCTCTGGAGCACTTAGAAAAATTCACCGTTACATTGTTGTTCTATTGACTTTGGAGGCTCTAAGTTTGCTGCAAACCAGATGATTATGTACAAAAGTTTCACTCACTCCGCTATTTGATTGATTCCTGTCTCCCGGTAAAGTTCAATGAATGGCGAAAAGTGGTGATGTGCATCCCCTGCGATGGGTGCCTCTGCTGCCATGGTCTGACAGTTTCAAGGCGTACTGATGCCAAGAAGACGGCTTGCGTGCTGAATTTTGGGGTATCCTGATCAAAAACCACCATAGTACCTGCCACGCGACACCTCGTATAAACCGCTATCTCAGCTAAAGCGATTGATCTATAATCCGAGTGACAATAACAAGGCCAGTGGCTGAACTGGAACTTCTCTGCGGTTCTGCTGAGTACTTAAACTCTCCACTTATTCAGATGGCCATTGATCAAGGGGACAAGCGAGGGGGTTTGTATGCGTGCTTTGATTCTTTTTCTGGGGGCGGTGTTTACGTCGCTGGTGTTTGCCAAGGCGGCTGCCGAGCTTGATCCAACCTCTCGCAGTGAGATCAGCGAACGTATTGCGCCTGTCGGGTCAGTGTGTCTGGCCGGTGAGGAGTGCGCCAGTGCCGTTAAGGCTGTAGCCAGTGCCAGCAGTGGCCCGAGAACCGGGGATGCTATTTATGGTCAGTACTGTATAGCCTGCCACGCAAGCGGTCTGCTGGGTGCTCCAATAAAAGACGACAGTGCAGCCTGGCTGGCAGCCGAGAAAAAAGCCGGCGGATTCAGTAACCTGCTGGCCAATGCGATAAACGGCATTCGCAGTATGCCTGCCAAAGGTACTTGCATGGATTGCTCTGACGAAGAGATCAGCATCAGCATCCAGTACATGAGCGGCCTAAAGCCCTGAACGTCAGTTGCTGGCAGCTGCTGCCAGCGGGTTAACAAACCCTTCCGGCTTCACGGCCAAAATGGAACAGTAAATACTGTTTATGACTGTCTCAGCGGTGTTACCCACCAAAATGCCGTCCTTCCGACGTCCCAGCGTGCCCATAACCATCACATCCGCGCCCAACCCATTGACCAGCTGTTGAATCTCGGTGGCAGGGTCACCCCTTAACAGGTGGGTCGTCACGGACAAATGCTCATCATTGTCGGTAACGCCCACGTCCTGCATCACGTCTTGCAGCTTATTGTGGTAGCGTCGCTGAGTGATTTCCTGAAGTTCGTAAAGCTCTTCGTCGGACAAGGTCTTTAAAGAACGCCGGGCCAGCGGCACATTCCAGACGGAGACCAGATGCAGCTCAGCACGCTCCTGACTGGCCAGATAAACCCCATATTGCAACAGGGTGCGGTTCAGGTCGTGGGCGTCTGAGTCCGGGTCACCCACATCCATCGCCACAATAATTTTGCCGTGAAAGTCCGGTTGCTGGTCACGGTCTGCCATCATCAAAATGGGTACCGGGCATTTTCTCAGCAGGGCCAGGTCATTGCCAGTTAACTGCCTGCGCATCAACGTGCCACTGGCATCGGCCAGCTTGATGACCAGATCAATATGGTGTTCCTCAATCACCTGGTAAACCGCCTGACGGGGCCGCCCCGGAACGATCCGGGTTTGCGCTTCAATGCCCTGCTCCCAGGCCAGGGCTTTAAGGCGCTCCAGCTCATCGTCCAGCTGTTGCCGAAGGTGATCTTCGAGCCTTTTTTCCAGGGGGATGAACTGCAAGTGGTGCAAGGCCTCCAGGCTCTGGTCAAACATGGCGATTAGCAACGTGGCCCGATTATCCAGCGCCAGTCGAAAGGCCTGGTGCAGTTCCAGCTCCGACGTGTGTTGCCGGGTGACGGCCAGAAGAATTGAGCGAAAAGCGTGCATTGATGTCATCCCAAACCGAAAACAACCGTTACTGAGTATCGCAGGAATTGGCCGCTCTGCTCGGCAACACTTGTAGAAAAACTCACCTGCCTTATAATTTCGCTCCCGTTTATTCCCCCACAACCAAAGGTTCACGGCACGGTTATGCAATTGATCACCAGAACATTCGTCGCCGCCGCGCTGCTCTGTGCGGGCCAGGCCATGGCCGCAGAAGAGCAAGCGGAAAAGCTCTATTTTTACAACTGGAGCGATTACATCGCAGAAGACACCATCGACAACTTTACCGAAAAAACCGGTATTGACGTTGTTTACGACGTCTACGACAGCAACGAGGTACTCGAAGGCAAGCTGCTGTCCGGGCGCAGTGGCTTCGACCTGGTCTCCCCTTCCCACGACTTTTACAAAACGCAGATTCGGGCCGGGGTTTACGAACCGCTGGACAAGTCCAAGCTGCCCAACCTGAAAAACCTTGACCCGGTGATCATGAAGGCCATCTCGGATAACTTCGACGCCAACAACACCTACGGCATCCCCTATCTCTGGGGCACCACCGGCATCGGCTACAACAAGGCAGCGGTTGAAAAGGCCCTTGGCAAAGACGCGCCGGTGGACAGCTGGGCGCTGATTCTTGAGCCAGAGAACATGAAGAAGCTGCAAAGCTGTGGCGTTGCCTTTCTTGATGCCCCGAGCGAAGTATTGCCTTCCGTTATGGCCTATCTGGGCATTCCCGGTGACAGCCTGAAGATGGGTGATTACAAAAAAGCCGTCGAACGCATGAAAGAGGTTGCCCCCTACGTTCAGTACTTCCACTCTTCCCGTTCGCTTTCTGACCTGGCCAATGGTGATATCTGCGTGGCGCTTGGCTGGTCCGGGGATATGATGATTGCCCGTGAACGCGCCAAAGAAGCCGGCAACGGCATCGACATCCGTTACGTGGTGCCCAAAGAGGGGGCAGCCATGTGGTTTGATATGCTCGGTATCCCCAAAGACGCACCGAACAAGGATGCCGCCCACAAAATGCTTAACTACCTGATGGAGCCCGAGGTGATGGCAGGCATCACCAACTACGTCACCTACACCAACCCGGTGCCGGCCTCCAAAGCCTTTGTTGAGCCTGAGATTGCCCAAGACCCCGGCGTTTTCCCACCGCCGGAAACCATGGAAAAACTGTTTGTGTTCAAAGAACTGCCCAGCAAGCTCAAGCGCTACATCACCCGCGAGTGGTCGCGCATCAAGTCCGGCAACTGATGCCTGAGTAACGGTTGCCGGCCCTGTCCCGGCAACCGCCCTGCCAACAATCGTTTAAATACTGCGTCCCAATGCCCGATAGGTCATACTGTACCGAACAGGACTTATTGCACTCGGCCAGAACATGGACAGCAGAATCACCTCTCTCAGTTTTCTGATCCTTGAAGACAACCTTTTTCAACGCATGGTTGCCGAACAGACCGTCTCCAGTTTTAACGTTGGCAGCATTATCAATGCCCAGAACAGCGAACAGGCACTACAGATGCTCGGCGACACCGGGGCCGTGGATATTGTCATCTGTGACCTGGACATCCCCGGTATGGACGGCATTCGCTTTATCCGCTGCCTGGCCGAACAGCAACTGGCCAGAGCCGTCATTATTCTGAGTGATATGGAGGCGGCACTGATTCGCACCGTTCAGGATATGGCTCAGGCCGACGGCCTGCAGGTACTCGGCCACACCCCCAAACCCATGATCCGCTCCCGGCTCAGAGAGCTGCTGGAGTACTTCTTTGCCAGCCTTGACAACCACCAGCCCTGTGCCAACAGCGAGCGGATTTTCACCGAAGCGGAACTGGAACAGGCCATCAACGACAATCAGTTTGTCCTCTATTACCAGCCCAAAGTGTTGCTGAAAAGCGGGCGGATGATTTCAGTCGAAGCCCTGAGCCGCTGGCACCATCCCGACGCCGGCCTGGTGATGCCAATCCATTTTATCCCGACCATGGAAAGCTCCGGCCTGATTGCCCCCATGACCGACAACATGATTGACCTGGCTCTGGCCCAAATCCAGCAGTGGCGCGAACAAGGCAGAAACATCTCGGTGGGCGTTAACCTCTCCCCCGCCATTTTGAGCGATACCGATCTGCCGGACAGGCTGGTGGACAAAACCCGGGCGCGCAACATCCCCCCGGAGCTACTGAACCTGGAAATCACCGAAAACAGCCTGATGCAAAACGCCGCTCTCTGCCTGGAAACCCTGGCCCGGCTCAAGTTGTATGGCTTTGCCCTGGCCATTGATGACTTTGGCACCGGCTACTCCAGCATGCAGCAGTTGAACCGGATTCCTTTTAGCGAACTGAAAATTGACCGCTCTTTTGTCGCCAATGCCTGTCGCGACCGAACTCACCGGGCCATTGTCGAAGCCAATATCAGTCTGGCCCACAACCTGAATATGCAAACCGTTGCCGAAGGCGTTGAAACCCTTGAGGACTGGCAGTTACTGCACGAACTGAACTGCGACCAGGCTCAGGGCTTTTTCATCAGCAAAGCCCTGCCGGCAGAACAGTTCCCCGATTGGGAACAGCAATGGCTGGCCAGACAACCGCTCACCGTGCCCAAGCCCACCATCTGATCCCCTCAGCCCGCACCGCCAAAGTGATTTTTCATTGACCTGCTTCAGTATGCAGGCTATCTCAGTCATGCATTATTAGGGCCACAAATAACGCATATAACTTGCTTCCGCTCCAAAGGTTCGATGACGTCTATGTCGCATATTACTAAGCTGTCGCTTATTGCCGCCGCATTTTTTGCCGTTTTTCTGTTACCCACCGACATCATTCCCATTGCCAATATCACCGTGGAGCAGAAACGGGTGCTGGCTGTTTTCCTGATGGCAACCCTGCTCTGGGTCTCTGAAGCCGTGCCGGCTTACGCCACCTCACTGCTTATTCTTGGCCTGCTCTCCATCACGGTGTCTGATACCAGCCCGTTTTTTCTCCGGGAAGGGCTGAATCCGGAGGAAATGCTCAGCTATCGGGATATTCTCAGCAGCCTGGCGGCACCGGTGGTCGTCTTGTTCCTGGGCGGCTTTTTTATTGCCATCGCCGCTACCAAATACAAAATGGACATTAACCTGGCCAGAGTACTGCTTAAGCCTGTGGGCAGTGACTACCACAAAGTCATGCTTGGGCTGATGGGGATTACTGCGTTTTTCTCCATGTTCATGAGCAACACCGCCACCACCGCCATGATGCTGACCCTGCTTACGCCGCTGCTGGCCCACGTGGACACCAAAGACAACGGTGTCAAAGCGATGATTCTTGCCGTTCCCATTGCCGCCAATATCGGCGGTATTGGCACGCCCATCGGTACGCCACCCAATGCCATTGCCTTTCGTTATCTGACCGGTGAATACGCCATCACGTTTGGCCAGTGGATGCTGTTTGCCATTCCCATGGCGGTAGCACTGGTACTCACGGCGTGGGTATTGCTGCGCAAACTCTACCCGGGCAACGTCCGGGAGCTGGCAGTAAAAATTGACAGCACCTTTGAGCGCTCACCCAAAGCACTCCTCGTTTACGCCACCACCGCAGCCACGGTGCTTTTGTGGACCACCTCCAGTTTGCATGGTGTTAATTCGTACACCGTCGCCTTATTGCCCGTTATTGTTTTCTCCCTGTCAGGCATCATTAATACTGACGACATTCGGCAAATAAACTGGGACGTTCTGTGGTTGATTGCCGGAGGTATTGCCCTTGGCTACGCTCTGGAAAAAAGTGGCCTGGCCCGCGCGGTGGTGGAAACCATTCCGTTTGATGCCATGGGCACCTTCACAGTGCTGTTCCTGATGGCTGTGGTTTCTATGGTGATGGCAACCTTTATGTCAAACACCGCTACCGCTAACCTGCTGATGCCCATTGCCGTTTCTGTGGCCACGGTACTGCCCGGACTGGAAAACTACGGCGGCATCAGCCTGATGGTCATTTGCGTCGCCCTGTCGGCCTCTATGGGTATGGCACTGCCCATCAGCACGCCCCCCAACGCTCTGGCTCATGCCACGGGGATGGTTAACAGTCGGGATTTTATTAAAACCGGCAAGTTCATCAGCACCATTGGCGTGATGGTTATTTTCTGCGTGATTACCCTGCTGGGTATGCTTGGTTACTTTTAAGCGTTGGTGAAGGGACGGAAACCTCACTCAGTAGGAGGTTTCCGCAATAAACGACAAAGGTCAGAAAAATCCCATGGACGTCATCATAATCAACACGGCAAAGATCAGCAGCACACCCAGAGGGCTTAACACCCGGGCCGTTCTGATAAAGTCTTTGGTAGCAACAAGACCCGTAGCATGAGCCAAAGCATTGGGCGGCGTACTGATGGGCAGCCCCATACCCAGAGAAGAGGCCAGGGCAACGGCTGTACCAATCACAACCAGTCCACCCATATCCTGAATACTGGCTACGGAGGTGGACATGGAAATCGCAATGGGCATCAACAAGTTGGCTGTGGCGGTGTGGGACATAAACGTCGCCATCACCATAGACAACACGCTGATGCCCAAAATAACCGTGACCGCACCAAACTGCTCAAACGGCACCATGCTGACAATCAGGCTGGCCAGACCAGAAGAGGCCAGCGCCGTACCAATGGCAATACCACCGGCCAGCAGCCAGAGCACATCCCAGCTGATCAGCTTCAGGTCGTGCTTATCGACAATACCGCAAAGGCTGAATACCGCCACCGGAATCATGGCAACGGCATAAGCGTTAATGCCGTGTACGCTGGAGAAGACCCACAGCAGAATGGTCAGCGTCATAACGGCATAAACAATATACGGCTTCAGCCCTTTTTCAAAACGCCCCTCGATCTGCACATCCAGATCCCCGCCCCTGGATGGGTACATCTTTTGCAGCAGCCACCAGCTGAAAGCGATCATAATGACGGTAATGGGTACGGCAAACAGCATCCAGCCGCCAAAAGAGAGTGCGTACTCGCCGACAAAATAACGAAACGCAATGGCATTCGGGGGCGTGCCAATGGGTGTTCCCATGCCACCGAGGTTAGCGGCAATGGGAATGCTCAACACCATGGCCCGGCAACCCGGATCTTCACTGTCCATTCTGGCGACCAGTGGCGTCATGATGGTCAGCATCATAACGCTGGTCGCCGTGTTGCTCATGAACATGGAGAAAACCGCGGTAATGATCATCACCCCCAGCATAACGATCTCGTATTTCTGCCCAAACGGCTTCAACAGTACCCTGGCCAGGTTAATGTCCACCTTATACTTGGCACAGGCCAGGGCAATAAAAAATCCACCAAGGAAAAGCACAATCACCGGCGAGGCCAGACTATTGAAAATCGTCGTGTAATTGAGCATATCGTCCCCCAACGCAGCTCTCAGGGGAAAAGGCGCACTGTTTGAGGCCGTCAGCACCAGCAGCATAATAATCAGCAACGAGGTGGCAAATGCCGGCACCACATCACTGACCCATAACAGGGTCGCCAGAATAAATATGGCCATCACCCGTTGTTGCAATACCGTGAACATACCCTCAGGAAAAACCAGTTCGCCAAAGCAGAACAGCCCGAGAAAAATGAGCGTTATAGGGATAATTTTTTTAAGCGGATTCATTAGGCACACCGTACAAAGGCGGGAGAGCTGGACATCATTATCAAATACCGGAACGCTGCGTGATCGTTTAAAACTGATATGGCCGTTCGTTTACTGACAGACTCTACGGGCAACGCCGCAACCCGGAAAAAAGGCTCTGAAGCCAAAGGTGTACCCGTATTGCAAATCAGTCTTGCACAATGCGATTTCTGTCGTCCCTGCGCCAGATCATAAAGGCAACCACTTTTTCATTTGTCTGTTTAAAATAGCTCTTTGCACCGGCCTTGCCGCCCGTTCACTTTTCCTGCTGGCAATGAATTTTTGCTCCTCGTCCTTTGCTGCGGTTTTAAATAACTGTTGCCCTGTGCCCGGTCAGAGACAACAGCCGCAATGATTCATCTCATATTGCGCCAATAAGGGTAGTGATGGATACAAAAGTACCACCACATTCCGTTCATCCTGAGCCTGTCGAAGGACGTTCATCCTGAGCCTGTCGAAGGAAGCCTGTCGAAGGACGTTCATCCTGAGCCTGTCGAAGTCCGGTGACAGCACCCTTCGACTTTGCTCAGGGTGAACGGAAACCGGGAAGTTATTTCGGG
>Ga0126343_10000052_pt1 | contig 30924 bp, 29 predicted proteins | sample Cyp2metagenome_FD_92531 | JGI IMG/M metagenome (GOLD analysis project Ga0126343, IMG submission 92531) | Coral microbial communities from Lord Howe Island, Old Settlement Bay, Australia - Cyphastrea 2 metagenome | ecosystem: Host-associated > Invertebrates > Cnidaria > Coral ...
CGTTCATCCTGAGCCTGTCGAAGGACGTTCATCCTGAGCCCGTCGAAGGATGCGGGCAGCACATTTCGACCGGCTCAGTGTGAACGGTGGTATGGATCTGTTTACTGCAAGCTGTAGAGGACGGGGGTAAATGCGGGCATAATCAAGCGAATTACTATGAACAAATGACCTATGGAGTGATCCATGAACGGAGCATTTTTACTGGTAAATCGTCGTCGTGCCCGCATTTGGCCACTGTCTGCCCTCCTTACCGTTTTCCTGTTGGTTTCTTCGCTGGCCGTGGCAGCACCCAAAAGTGAGTACTGGGCTCTTTGGGATAACAGCAATCCAGCTTCAACGGTGGTTGTCGATCACAGCCCCTGGCAAGCCATTCTCAATGCGTATCTGGTTGTCCGACCGGAAGGTAATGGCTTTCGCTACGCCCGGGTCAGCGCCGGGGATCGGAAAAAGCTCAAAGACTATCTGGCAACCTTAACCGCCATTGACCCACACACACTCAGCAAAGCTGAGCAGAAAGCGTACTGGATCAACCTCTACAACGCGCTGACGGTGAATTTGATTCTGGATAACTATCCGGTCAAATCCATCACCGATATTGGCCCCTGGTACAGCTTTGGCCCATGGGATATGAAAATTACCCGCGTGGCTGGCCAAGACCTGACCCTGAACGATATTGAACATCGCATTCTGCGCCCGCTTTGGCAGGATGAACGCATTCACTACGCCGTCAACTGCGCCAGTATCGGCTGCCCGGATCTGGCTGAGCAGGCATTCACTGCACAAAATACTGATCCCATGCTGAGCACCCTGGCCCGACGTTTTGTGCAGCAGCAAAAAGGGGTAAGCCTGGCCGGTAGTCGCCTGATGGCATCGCGCATTTATGAGTGGTACCAGACGGATTTTACCGACCAGGGCGATAGCGGCGTCATCGTGTACTTGCGCACGGTGGTACCGCCGGCACTGGCCAGACAGCTCAGGCAGTACAGTGGGCCGATTCAGTATCAGTACAACTGGGCATTAAACGCAGTGCAGTAGTTATCGTCGTGGCCGATTAACTGGTCATTGTCCCGACTGGAACCACCAAGGAAGGTGCCGCCCATGGCCAGATATTTAGTCCCGGCTTTTGCGCTGTTACTCAGTTTTGCTGTCCATGCCGCCCCTTCGCCCGATTACTGGTCGTACTGGGATAAGACTGACGAGCACAGCGAGGTGACGGTTGATCATCGGCAATGGCAAGGGTTTTTAGACGGTTACGTCAAACTCTCGGCCGACACCGGCATGTACATGGTGGCATACGGCCGGGTAAAGCGCGATGATAAAAAGGCACTGGACGCCTACCTGCAACAACTGGCTGAACTCGACCCGAGAAAGCTGTCCCGCGATGAGCAGCTCGCCTACTGGATCAATCTGTATAACGCCCTGACCGTGGATTTGATTCTGGATTACTACCCGGTCAAGTCCATCACCCGTCTCGGTAAGGGCTGGTTTCGCATGGGGCCGTGGCGGGATGAGCTGATCACCATTGCCGGCCAGGCTATCTCTTTGCACGATATTGAGCACCGCATTCTGCGCCCCATCTGGAATAACCCAAGAATTCACTACGCCCTGAACTGCGCCAGTATCGGCTGCCCCGATTTGTTGCCGACGGCGTACCGCAGCAGCACGATTAACCAGCAACTGGACGCCGCAGCCCGACGTTTTATCAACCAGGAGAAGGGCGCTGAGTTGATCGACGGTCGCTTGGTGCTGTCGAGCATATTTGACTGGTATGAAGACGATTTTGTTGATGAAGACGGTGTGCTGGAAGAGCTGAAGGTGTTCGCCCGCAAGGGCCTGAAGCAACAGCTGGACCGCTTTGATGGCCGGATCAGTTATCGCTATAACTGGAAGCTCAACGAATATCGACCCGAGTAGCTGCCGTTGCTCCGGTGGCATCAAACTGTCGTAAAACGAAGGCTGCAAACGCAGCCTTTTTGCCATTCTCAGGGTTCGAAGTGAATGACCTGAACCCCGTTCTCCCGCTCCGTCACCGCCATATTGCCAGAGAAAATGGTTTGGCTGTCGGCGTGCTCGTACTCTTTACGTTCACCGCTGCGATCCAGTTGCAGGGTTTTGAAGTTGAACAGTTCAGTATCGGCCATTTGTGATGGGGCAATATTCTGCATGGCGGTGAAGATGGACTCGATACGGCTCGGGTGCTTTCTTTCCCACTCGGCCAGCATGGCCTTGATGTTCTGGCGCTGCAGGTTTTCCTGGGAGCCACACAGGTTGCACGGGATGATGGGGAATGCCATCTGCTCGCTGAAGCGGTTGATGTCTTTTTCACGACAGTACGCCAGCGGACGGATCACAATATTGCGGCCGTCGTCCGAGCGCAGTTTGGGTGGCATGGCTGAGAGCCTGGAGCCGTAAAACATATTCAGGAACAGCGTCTCGACAATATCGTCCTTGTGATGGCCAAGCGCAATTTTGGTGGCACCGATGTCTTCGGCAAAGGCGTATAGCGTGCCACGGCGCAAACGCGAGCAGAGGCCGCAAGTGGTTTTGCCTTCAGGGATTTTTTCCTTGACTACGGAGTAGGTGTCCCGGTTAATGATGTGGTAGGGCACGCCCAGCGTGCTCAGGTACTCCGGCAGTATGTGCTCGGGAAAACCGGGCTGTTTCTGGTCCAGATTGACGGCGATCAGCTCAAACTGGATGGGGGCGCTCTTTTGCAGGCTCAGCAAAATGTTGAGCATGGTGTAGCTGTCTTTGCCCCCGGACAGACAGACCATAACCCGGTCGCCATCTTCAATCATGTTGAAGTCGTCAATGGCTCTTCCGGTCAGGCGTCGGAGTTTTTTCTGGAGTTTATTGAAGCTGTATTTTTCCGAACCGGTCAGGCTGATGTTGGTCATAGAGGGTGTGTTAGTTGTCATAGTAAAGCTGCTGATTATATCCGGCGCTTACCATTCAACCAAGTCGGTGTTTAACGCGGACGCCTTGGGAGGCGGCAGGTGTCCCATCGTGGGATAACCATTTTTCTTTGTCGATAATGCGTAGAGAATATTACCTTGGCGGCATCAATGATCTAATATTCGGATGCGAAATTTCTGAAAAAAATAAAGCCAAGGTTCTCCGGTATTTTGTGCAGGGGTAGCAAGATGACGAATCATGATAAATTGCAAGGGTGGTTGCTGGCACGCAGGGACGAGCTGAATACCCGTTTGGGGAAGATCAAACAAGATGCCTCGCGAAAAAACAGCGCCGACTGGTCAGAGCAGGCCCAGGAGCGCGAGAACGATGAAGTGATCGACGCCCTTGGCAATGAGGCGGTGCTTGAATTGCGCAAAATAAACCGGGCGCTGGCTCGCATGAACGAAGGGGATTACGGCTTCTGCTTAAGCTGCGGTAAAGAGATTCCCGAGCAGCGTCTGGAAGTTATGCCCTACGCCGATCTGTGCGTCAAATGCGCCCAGGCCCGTGAGTGATGAGCGGTTGTTGTTATTCAGGCTTTTGCCAGGTAGAGCAGGCAGTGGGTTTCCCTGCCTGCCGGGGCGTTTCTCAGCAGAGCCTGCAAAGAAACACCGTGTCATCCACGAAAGTCTGAACAGACAACAAATCGTTATTCACCGGCAAAGCTGCACAAGGTGTAGGTGGCGATGCCGGCCGCATTAAGGCGGTCAGCGCCTTTGAGGTCAGGAAGGTTGATAATGGCCGCCGCTTCCAGGGTGCTGCCGCCGGCGTTGCGGATCAGCTGGTCAGCGGCAAGCAGAGTGCCACCGGTAGCGATCAGGTCATCCACCAGCAACACCTTATCACCCGGAAGTACGGAGTCCACATGCATTTCCAGCTCAGCCTGGCCGTACTCCAGGTCATAGGCGACACAGAGCGTCTGGCCCGGCAGTTTGCCTTTCTTGCGAAACAGCACCAGGGGCTTGTCCAGGATATAAGACAAGGTTGAGCCAATCAGGAAACCGCGGGCATCAAGCGCGCCGATGCGGTCAAATACCATTTCACTGTAGCGCTGAGCTAAAGCGTCAGCCGTCTTTTTCCAGGCTTGCGGGTTGGCAAACAGTGTGGTGATATCGCGAAACTGAATGCCCTGGTGGGGCCAGTCGGGGATGGTTCTGATCTGAGAGTGCAGATATTCCTCGATAGAGGAGTTACCGTCAGTATGTATCAAAGAGAGCATGCGAGTCGCAGTCAATAGAGTAAAAAAAAAAGCCACCTTCAAAGGTAGCCTTTTGCCATCATAATGTCAGGCACTGGTGACAACGATCTGGTTGGGTTCCAGAGTCTTACCGCCAGCGAGGGCACACAGTTCAACCGAATTGCGAATTTCTACCTCCTTGCCCACGGCCGAGATCAGGCCATTTTTCTGGAATCGGGTAAATACCCGGCTAACCGTTTCTACTGCCAGGCCCAGATAGTTGCCCATTTCGTTCCTGGACATGGACAGACGAAACGACTGTGAAGAAAAACCACGGCGACGAAAGCGGCTGGCCAGATTGATCAGGAACGTAGCAATACGCTCGTCGGCGTTCTTTTTCGACAGCAGCATCATCATTTGCTGATCTTCGCGGATGCGCTTGCTCATCAGGCGCATCAGGTGCCGGCGCAGCTCAGGAAACTGGTCAGACAGCATTTCCAGCAGCTCAAAGGGGATTTCGCAGATCATGGTGGTTTCCATGGCCTGGGCGGACACCGGATAGGTGTCGGTGTCCATGCCGCTCAGGCCGAGGATTTCACTGGGTAGATAAAAACCGGTGATCTGCTCTTCGCCTTCGTTGGTTGCCGTGTAGGTCTTGATAGCCCCGGAGCGAACTGCGAAAACGCTGCTGAAGGGGTCGCCCTCCAGAAACAGGTGCTCGCCTTTTTTCAAAGGACGTCCACGCTTGATGATGTGGTCCAGCTGATCAATATCCTTGATGCTTAGTGCCAATGGCAGGCACAAAGAGCTGAGGCTGCAATCTCTGCAGGCCACGTGGCTCGGCTGTCGGACGTTGGGCTTTGACGTCATTGAGATGCCTCAAAGTCGTATTGGCGAAATTCGACACTGTTTTATGGAAGACGCAAGTTTATGGCGGGTGACCAGAGTATGAACCGGTACTGGCAATCGAGCCGCGCTGTCGAAGCGGCTCAATGCTATTGTGGCACAGTGCCATAAACTTTGATTGTTCCGTTGAGATACCAACTATCTATTGTGTCGTCTGTCCAGACCGGGGCGGCACAGGTATTACCACCTGTTACTCACCTGCGGCACTGTCTTTATCCATAAAAACCCACAATATATTGTCGTGGGTCACTGGATTGAATTCTCATTCGTGATATCTAACTGACTTGGCGAATTTTGCACTTAAGTTTCAAATAAATCAATGTGAGAGTTGATATTGTTCTAAAACCCCGTCGGTGTGGTCGTGGACAGGCCCGTTTTTCGTGGGGATAACTGCAACACAAGGAAGGTAACGGCGGTCATTTCCCTTGGTAAAAGCGGCAAGAGAAAGAGGCGGCGGGATTGCTCTGAGTATTTTTGTCCTGTCGGTTAGCGCAATAAACGCACTGTTGGCTCGACAGGATTGGTTAGCTGTTGATGGAAAATCACAAAAAATAGTGCAAAAAATGGCCGACTCCGACAAAGCAGACCATCAGATCACTTTTGAGAACAGTGTTCTGTTGTCTGCCTGCTGTTGTCTGAGGTAGTAGTCAAACTGCATACAGATGTTGCGAACCAGAAGGACGCCCCTGGGTAATACCTCTAAAAGCCCATCGTCGTTAAGTCTGACGAGACCGTCGGCCATCATGGGTTTGAGATTATCCAGCTCCTCTTTGAAGTACTCCCTGAAAACAATGCCGAAGCGACGTTCAATATCGCCCGTGTGCAGTTGCAAATGGCAGATCAGCTGGCCAATAACTGCCTGACGTATTTTGTCGTCGTCGTTCATCTTCCAACCCCGGACCACAGGTAGCCGCGCCTCGTTGATCATGGCGTAGTACATGGTTTCATCAACGCTGTTCTGGCTGTAGGTATCACCCACCTGGCTGATGGCGGATATTCCCAGGCCCACCAGGTCGCAGTGGCTGTGGGTGGTATAACCCTGGAAGTTTCTGTGCAGCGTACCAACCTCGCGGGCAATGGTCAGCTCATCATCGGGCAGGGCAAAGTGATCCATGCCAATGTAGACATACCCTTGTGCCAGCAATTTACTGGTTGCCTGCTGTAAAATATCCAGCTTCATGGCCGGGCTTGGCAGATCGTGCTCATGAATCCGCCGTTGCGGTTTAAAGCGGTGCGGCAGGTGAGCGTAGTTGAACAGCGATAGCCGGTCCGGAGCCATATCGATCACCCGGTCCAACGTTGCTGCAAAGCTGCGGGGCGTCTGCAGGGGCAGGCCGTAGATCAGGTCCATATGCAGCGACCGGAACGCCATAGCCCTGGCAGCATCCACAACGGACTGAATGGTGCTTTCAGACTGCACCCGGTTTACGGCGGCCTGCACGTTCGGGTTCAGATCCTGCACGCCCAGGCTTACCCGGTTGAACCCGCACTGCCGCAGGGTGTTCATCATGGGCCAGTCCACTTCCCTGGGGTCCAGCTCAATGGAGTAATCGCCGCTGTCGTACGGGGCCAGCCGGAAGTGCTGGCCAATGTGCTGCATCAGAGCGCTGAGCTGTTCCCGGTTAAGGAACGTAGGCGTCCCGCCGCCAAAGTGCAGCTGCTCAACCCGCTGTTCCCGGTTGAACAGTGCGCCTTGCAACTCGATTTCCCGGTACAGATGTTGCAGATAAATGCCGGCGCGGGCGCGGCGGCCGGTAACAATCTTATTGCAAGCGCAGTAGAAGCAGACGTGGGAACAAAAAGGAATGTGCACGTACAGCGATAACGGTTTCACTGCATTAGCGCTGTTTATGGCGCATTGCTGATACTGCTGAATATCGAAATGACCATCGAACTGCACCGCCGTAGGGTAGGAGGTATAACGTGGGCCTGAATGATTGTAACGGTTGATCAGGTCTTGATCCCAAACTGGTGCGCTATTCATCACGGCCCTCGGGCGATTATCTCATTCAGGGCTTTTGCCAGCCCTCAATCTCGTTGTTCTTATTTTATGTAGAGTAAAGCGCTGATTAAACATTGGTAACTACGTTGCTGGTTGTCGTGATCAGAATAGGTGAGCATTCGTTTGCATTCATTGACTGGTGTCAATAGGTATCAACCGTTATTTTTTTGTCAGGAATATCGTTGTGAAACCTTAAATGCGGAAGTTATTTCGGGACTATTCCTAAGCCGGAGGCCCACCCTACAGCAAAGATGCCAGCCATCGCTGATGTGAGCCAGGCACCGACCACAAGCCAAGCATCATAATCAGCAAGCCAGCCAGGTTGCGAGTGATGCGGGCCTGAATGATGCTGCCGAGCTGCCTGGAAAATGCACCAACCAACAGTACTGAGGGTATGGTGCCCATGCCAAAAGCAGCCATTAATAATGCGCCCCGCAGCGGTTCACCCTGCACGGCACTCCAGGTCAGGGCGCTGTACACCATGCCGCAGGGCAGCCAGCCCCAGAGCATGCCCACGGCCCAAGCATTGGCCGGACTGCGGATTGGTAGCAAGGCGCTGGCTCTTGGCTGAATACGTCGCCAAAGGTGTTGGCCGATCTTTTCCAGTTGGGTCAGCCCACGCCACCAACCGGTCAGGTAAAGCCCCATGGCGATCAGCATTCCGGCGGCCAGATAGCGTAACCCCATTTTTACCGCCGGTGTGAGGCCGCCCAGATACCAGCCCAGACCAGCCAACAAAAAGCCGGCAATGGCATAGCTGGTGATGCGGCCCAAGTGATAGGTCAGCATAAGCCCGTATAACTGTGTGCGGGAGCGGCCGTTCAGTGACAGGCTGAGCGCGGCAGTGATACCACCGCACATGCCGATGCAGTGAGCGCTGCCGAGCAAGCCCAAGGTTAGAGCAGAGAGCAGCGTGGGAACATCATTAGTGATCATGGGATAACTGCCTGTTTAACCATTGTCGTTATTTTTATTTTGCTTGTTCGTTGCCGCTGGCTTGATGGGTTCATCAAACAGAATGCTGTGGGCTGGCCCATCCAGATCATCAAACTGACCATCGTCAACGGCCCATAACAATACGACAGTGGCCAGTGCAATCATGACCAGCGCCAAAGGCAAGAGAATAATCAGACTTTCCATAGGGCAGAACCTGGTGAAAAAGCAGGAGGGCGACTGAGACGCAGGGCGTTGGTGACGACCAGCAATGAGCTTAAGGTCATCCCGGCGGCTGCCATCCAGGGGGCAACCATGCCGGCAGCAGCAAGGGGTAGGGCGGTCAGGTTATAGCCCAATGCCCAGAGTAGATTCTGGCGGATAATCCTCTGAGTCCGTGCTGCCAGGCACAGAGCATCGGCCAGATGCTCCAGATTTCCCGAGATCAGCACCCCGTCAGCGCTGGTGCGCGTCAGGTCGGAGGCATTGCCCATGGCAATAGAAACGTCAGCTCCGGCCAGTACCGGCACGTCGTTAATGCCATCACCCACCATCATGACTCGCTGACCCACGGCCTGCATTTTTTTTATATACGACAATTTTTGTTCGGGGCGTTGTTCAGCTAGGCAGTGACGTATGTTCAGCATCCGGGCAGTGGCGGCCACCACCGGGGTGCTGTCGCCACTGAGCAGGGTAACGGTCTTGCCCAGCCGATGCAGACGCTCGATGGTGCTGACTGCTTGTGGGCGCAGGGTGTCAGTGATTTGCAGCCAGGCCACAGGTTGATGGTGCCTGGATAGCAAGAGCCACTGCCCTTGCTCATCCGGCGGCATGAGCTGCTGACCAGGTGCGGCAAAGTCACTGCGGCCAAGGCAGTAGTGAGCACCGTCGATCATGCCATCAATACCGTGGCCAGCATGATTGTGAACGTCGGTTGCTTTATATCTGCCTGGCGTGGCAAATGCTCGGGCAATAGGGTGCTCAGAGTGTGCTTCCAGGGCCGCAGCAAGCTCAACCACGGTTTGCGGTGAAAGACCAGTGTCGTTGATAATAATGACGTTGGCCAAAGCCGGGTTGCCTTCGGTCAGTGTCCCGGTTTTATCAAAAATAATATGGTTGACGCTGTGCAGCCCTTCCAGCAGAAGGCTACGGGTGACCAACAGACCCTGTCGATGTAGGTAACCGGTGGCGGCGGTAAGGCATGTCGGTGTTGCCAGTGACAGAGCGCAAGGGCAGGTAATGACCAGTACCGATAGGGTGATCCAGAAGGCGTCGTCCGGGGCAATACCTGACCAGACCCAATAGACAGCCATGGCCACCAACAGGACAAACAACACAAACCAGCCGGCCACTTTGTCGGCCAGACGGGCGATGGCTGGTTTATCCTGCTGGGCTTGCCGCTGTAGTTGAAGAATGCCGGCCAGCTGAGTCTGTTCCGTTACGTGGGTCACTCGCATCTCTACCGGGTGTCCCATATTTATCGTGCCGCACAGCAGGGCGTCGCCAGACTGCTTTTTGCGTGGCAAGTGTTCGCCGGTCAGCATGGCTTCGTTAACGCTGGTGGTGCCCTGAAGCAAAAGACCATCGGCAGGTATGGCATCGCCAGGTAAAATACGTACTGTGTCGTTGACTAGCAAATCAGTAATCGGTACACGGATAAACTGGCCACTGACTGCTTTCAGGCAACTTGGTGGCAACAGGCCCGTTAACGATCTGGCTGCTCGTATGGTGGCGTGTCGCGCCCGCAGCTCAAGGTAGCGGCCGGTGAGCAAAAAAAAGGTGAACATGGTGGCCGAGTCGTAGTACACCTCGCCCTCGGCAAAAAAAGTGGCCCATAGACTGGCTAGGTAAGCACTGCCAATGGCGATGGCCACCGGCACATCCATACCCAGATGGCACAGTTTGATATCCCGCCAGGCAGTCCGATAGAACGGCGCTGCGCTGTACAGCACCACTGGCGTGGCCATGATGGCGCTGAACAACCGCAGCAAATCCCGTTGAAAGGCAGGCATATCCTCGCTGATGGCACCTGAGTAGAGGGCGATGGCATACATCATCACCTGCATGGCGCCGATACCGGCAACCGCCAGTCGTCGTATAAACGTGCGATTCTCCTGCTTCAGTCGCAGCTCTTGCTGATCGGCACGCCAGGGCGAAGCCCGGTAACCGATTTGGTGGATCGCCAGCAGCAACTGGCTCAGGGGCAGTTGGTCTGGTTGCCAGGTAATCTCAGCCTCGTGGGTGCTGAGATTGACGCTGACCTGCACAACGCCGTGCAAAGCTGACAGGTGATTTTCCAGTAGCCAGATGCAGGCGGAGCAGGTAATGCCATCAATCATCAGGTTGGCCACCATGCAACCCTGATCAGCCCGGTGCACAAAGCCTTGTTGTTGATCCGCCCGGTCGTAGATGGCCAGCTCTTCCAGTGGTTCCAGCGTGTTCTGTTGGCTTGTGCTTCCGGTCCGGTGTTGGTAGTAGCTCCCTAAACCGCCAGCCACAATTGCTTCAGCCACGGCCTGGCAGCCGGGGCAACACATTGGCTGACAAATGCCGTCTATAGTGGCAAAAAAACGGATAGGTTCGTCAATGGGCAGTGAGCAGTGGAAGCAACGGCTGTCACTCATCCTTGCTCCACAGTGTTGAGTGTTATGGTTGAGCCGGGCGTTACAGTGACTTCCCGGGTGATTTTCCAGCCAGAGTCGTAACCCACTTCCGGTATTGGCGTATCAGCGGTGGCCAGCTGCAGGTAGTAACGGCCACTGATGGTTTGCGACAGTTGTCCGGTATAAGCAGCGCCCGAGGTCAGTCCGGGCGTCTGAGTCAGGTCGATGGTGTGATCCCGGTCCTGAAAGACTGGCGAGAGAAAACTGAGGGTTAACTGTGGTGGCCATTGTTCAGTCTTACCCGCCAATATGACCCGCACCTCGCCGGTCAGCTCATCAATGGTAATGGTGGCAACAATAGCCATGGCTTTAGCATTATCACTGCGGGTCATGTCTTGGTTGATGGTTCGGCCATTTTGGTAATAGTCATCAATCACCACGCTGTCCTGATGGGTAAAGGCGGTATAAACCTGCACTGCTCCCCAGGCAAATGTCACCATGAGTATTGCCACCATATACCAGGCCCAGGGCTCACGATACCAGGGGGTAAACGACGGTTTATTCATAATGGCTTCCTGAGGGCATGATAAAACGGCTGTCGGCGCTGGCCGGTTCAAGCTGGCTGGAGACCACGGTAAAACGGATGGTTTGCGCAGCTGGCCCACCGTCGGCGAGCGGGGCTGTTACCCGGACGATTTCCTGAGCTACGGCACTGGGCTGAACGACAATAGACGTTTTACCGGCAATGGTTGCTCCTTCAGGCCCGGTCAGTTGTATTTGCAGATACTGGGGCTGGTGGTCTTTGTTAACAATTTTTAATACGTAGACGTTTTCGACCCGGTTGTTGTCGATCATCCGGAACAGCACATTGCGATCCCTCAGTACTTCCAGCTCCAGCATGGCTCGTTGGCCAAGGGTGACAATCAGCAGGCCAGCCATGACCAGCAGCGCGGCGCAGTAGCCCAGCAGACGCGGACGCAACCAGCGGATTTTGTCCCCTGACAATGCCCTGGCTGTGGTGTAGCGGACCAACCCTGGGGGATAGCCCATTTTGTCCATAACCGTGTCGCAGGCATCAACACAGGCAGCACAGCCAATGCACTGATATTGCAGCCCGTTGCGAATATCGATGCCGGTGGGGCAGACCTGCACACAAATACTGCAATCAATGCACTCACCCAGCCCCTTGGCTTTATAATCGGTTTTTTTGCTGCGTTTTCCCCTGGGTTCTCCTCGACTATTGTCGTACGCTACCACCAGTGTGTCGTTATCAAACATAACACTCTGAAAGCGGGCGTAGGGGCACATATAGATGCACACCTGCTCGCGCAGATAACCGGCATTGCCATAAGTGGCCAGAGTAAAAAAGCCCAGCCAGAAAATCCCCCACGGGTCAACGTTAAGCGCCGCGATATCTCCAGCCAGTTGACGCACCGGAATAAAATAGCCGACAAAGGTCAGGGCGGTGATAAAAGCAATGCTCAGCCAGAGCAGATGCTTGGCGGTTTTACGCAACAACTTGGTAACGGACATGGGCTGCTTGTCCAGCCTCATCCGTTGGTTGCGCTCACCTTCGGTTATGCGCTCTACCCAGATAAACACCCAGCTGAACACGCTTTGCGGGCAGGCATAACCGCACCAGATGCGCCCGGCGAGCACCGTCAGGGCAAACAGACCAAAAGCACAGATGACCAGCAGCAAGCACAGCAAGACAAAGTCCTGGGGCCAGAAGGTGGTGCCAAAAATATGAAATTGTCGTGCTGGCAGGTCAAAGAGCACTGCCTGACGACCATTGACGTTGAGCCAGCAAGTACCAAAAAACAGAATAAACAGCAGCGTACCACCGGCTAAACGCAGATTGCGGTAGTGGCCCTGAAAGCTGCGCGGGTGGATTTTATCGGGCTTTTGGTAAAGATCGATCAGTTCTGGCTCAGTGCCATCGCTACTCATACATCAGCCCTCCGGCGCAGATGCCTGGTGGGTTAGGCTGTACACATAGGCTGTAACCAGATGCACTTTGTCCTCACCAAGAATGTCCTTCCAGGCAGGCATGACGCCATTGCGCCCCCGACGGATGGTGTATTCCACCTGTATCTGGGTGGAGCCGTACAGCCAGATATTGTTGGCCAGGTTTGGTGCACCCAGGGCCAGATTGCCTTTGCCATCGGCACCGTGACAGACGGTGCAGTTGTTTTTGAACAGGGTTTCTCCGGCCGTCAGATCGCTGGGGCTGGCACCGCTGTCAATACCAGACAGCTCTCTGGTATAACTGGCCACTTGGTGCACGCCCTGCTCGCCGAGGATTGCTTCCCAGGCCGGCATAATGCCCTGCCGTCCCTGAAGCAGGGTGGTCTTGATGGCATCAGGAGTACCGCCGTATAACCAGTTGTCGTCGGTCAAATTGGGGAAGCCAAAACTGCCGCGGGCATCGGTGCCATGGCACAGGGCGCAGTTGTTCAGATAAATCCGCTGCCCCATCCTTAATGCCCTCGGGTTACTCAGCAGCTCCTCCACAGGCGTGGCACCGTAACGGGCAAACTCCGGCGCATAGCGGCGTTCGTGTTTTAACTGTGTGCGTTCCAATTCACCCTCTGAACTCCAGCCAAACAGTCCGGCCCAGTAGCCAAGGCCGGGGTAGAGAATCAAGTAACCCACGGTAAACACCAGAGTGATCACAAATAGCAGGAACCACCAGTGGGGCAGGGGATTGTCGTACTCCTCGATGCCATCGTGATCGTGGCCGGTGGTCTGCTCGGTGGTGTCTTTGCGTTGGGCATGGCGGGTGGCAAACAAAATCCAGGTGATCAGTGCCAGGCAGGCGATGGTCAGCAATACAATCCACCAGTGCCAGAAAGTACTCATGGGTCTGCGACTCCTTCGTGGCGGGAGACTTTTTGTGGTTCGTCGGCAAAGGGCAGGGCGGCGGCTTCGTCAAAATCGGCCTTACGCTTGTTGCTGTAGGCCCAGAGCACCACTGAGATAAACGCGATAAATGCGACCAGCGTCGCCAGCCCTCGAATCAGGTTGATGTCCATCATCGTTTACCCGTAATGACCGTACCCAGCCCTTGCAGGTACGCCACCAGGGCATCCAGTTCGCTTTTGCCCTTCACTGCATCGTTGGCACCCGCCTTGTCGGCATCGGTATAAGGTACACCCAGGGTGTGCAGAGCGGCCATTTTGTCCGCCGTGTGTTGGCCATCCAGCGTGTTTTCAGCCAGGAACGGGTAGGCGGGCATGATGGAGCGGGGGACTAAATCCCTTGGGTTGATCAGGTGGGCGCGGTGCCAGTCGTCAGAGTACCGTTTACCTACCCGCGCCAGGTCAGGGCCAGTACGCTTGGAACCCCAGAGAAACGGATGGTCATAGACCGACTCGCCAGCTACCGAGTAGTGGCCGTAACGCTCCACCTCGGCCCGCAGTGGCCGGATCATCTGGGAGTGGCAGCCAGTACAGCCTTCACGAATGTAGATATCCCGCCCTTCGAGCTGCAAGGCGCTGTAGGGCTTTAACCCGGCCACCGGCTGGGTGGTTTCTTCCTGGAAAAACAGCGGCACAATCTCCACCAGAGAACCAAAGCTGATGGCACCGAGCACCAGCAGTACCAGCAGGGCGACGTTTTTCTCAATGATCTCATGTCTGCTTGCCATGATTATCTCTCCGCTACCGCTTCAGCTGCCGGTTCGCAAACCGTGCGGTAGACATTCCAGGCCATGACCAGCATGCCTAGCACAAAGAAGCCACCGCCCACGGCCCGAACTATGTAACCAACGTCGCTTGCTGCCACCGACTCCATAAAGCTGTAGGTCAGCGTGCCGTCCTCATTGACCGCACGCCACATCAAGCCTTGGGTAATGCCGTTGACCCACATGGCGACGATGTACAACACCGTACCGATGGTAGCGAGCCAGAAGTGGGTATTAATCAGCGGGATGCTGAACATCTGTTGTTTACCGTACAGCTTCGGAATCAGATGGTAGAGAGCACCGAAAGAGATCATGGCCACCCAGCCCAGAGCACCGGAGTGCACATGGCCGATGGTCCAGTCGGTGTAGTGTGAGAGGGCATTGACCGTCTTGATGGCCATCATCGGCCCTTCAAAAGTGGACATGCCGTAAAAAGAGAGTGAGACCACCAAAAAGCGCAAGATCGGATCGGTACGCAGCTTGTGCCATGCACCCGAGAGCGTCATTACTCCATTGATCATTCCGCCCCAGGATGGTGCCAGCAGCACCAGTGACATGACCATGCCCAAACTCTGAGCCCAGTCTGGCAGAGCCGTGTAGTGCAGATGGTGGGGGCCGGCCCAGATGTAAATGGCCACCAGAGCCCAGAAGTGAACAATGGAGAGCCGGTAGGAGTAGACCGGCTGCTCGGCCTGTTTCGGTACGAAGTAATACATAATGCCGAGAAAGCCGGCGGTGAGGAAAAAGCCCACCGCGTTGTGGCCGTACCACCACTGAATCATGGCATCCATGGCACCGGCGTAGGCTGAGTACGATTTGGTCAGGCTTACGGGCATGGCAGCACTGTTGACAATGTGCAGGACAGCCACAGTGATGATAAAGGCACCGAAAAACCAGTTGGCTACATAGATGTGCTTGTTTTTGCGTTGCACGATGGTGGCAAAAAAGACCAGCGCGTAGCTAACCCAGACCACGGCAATCAGAATATCAATGGGCCACTCCAGCTCGGCATACTCTTTGGATGATGTGATGCCCATGGGTAGCGTGATGGTGGCGGCAATAATTACCAACTGCCAGCCCCAGAAGGTAAACGCGGCCAGCGTTGGCAGGGCCAGCGTCGTCTGGCAGGTTCGTTGGACAACATAGTAAGAAGTGGCAAACAGCACGCAGCCGCCAAAGGCAAAAATCACCGCGTTGGTGTGCAGGGGGCGCAACCGGCCAAAGCTGGTCCAGGGCAAGCCCAGGTTAAGATCAGGGAAGACCATCTGGGAGGCAATCAGCAACCCTGTCGCCATGCCAACCACACCCCAGACCACCGCCATCAAGGCAAATTGCCGGACCACTTTATAGTTATAAGGCTGGTGGTCACGGCTCGACTGTATCGTTGCAGTGCTCATGCTTCATGACGCCTTCGGCTTATGCTTATTATTGTTTTTGCCCATTATGTGTGAGGCGATGGTCAAATATATTGATACGGATCAGTTTCTGGCGGAAAACTGTCTCCGCAAAGGGCTGGGCTGTGCCGGCAGTTAAAAGACAGTTAACAGTGAATTCAGGCTATTCACCCAAATCACCTGCGCTGTCGTCTTCTGCTGGCTGGGGGCGCTTGTGCTTTTTGATCAGGTCGTCAAAGCCAATGGGTAGTTCGGCTTCCATGGCATCCAACTCATCGAACAGCTCTTGGGCGGAGCGCTCCTGAACCTGCTCTTCGTCGTCCATGTCTGGCTGGGCCAGAGTACCATCGGCAAGGGCTTCGGCCAGTTCTTCGGGGATAACCAGTGCCTTGGCGGCTTCTTCCAGATCGCGTATTTCCGACAACGGCGGCAGCTCATTGAGATTCTGCAGGTTGAAATAATCCAAAAATTGTCGTGTGGTTGCAAACATCGCTGGTCGCCCCGGAACATCGCGGTGACCGACAACGCGGACCCACTCACGCTCCTGCAAGGTGCGAATAATATTGCTGCTCACACTAACGCCGCGGATGTCCTCAATTTCACCCCGGGTAATGGGCTGTCGGTAGGCGATCAGGGCCAGGGTTTCCAGCAGGGCGCGGGTGTAGCGTTGGGGTTTTTCATCCCACAGACCGCCGATCCACGGAGCCATACTCTGGCGCACCTGGAAGCGAAAGCCTGAGGCCACCTGTTTCAGCTCGAAGGCGCGGTTGTTGCAGGCTTCAGAGATGGCCACCAGGGCAGTGCGGATGGCGTTGCCATCCGGGCGTTCGTCTTCCGGGAAGAGAGCTGCCAGCTGATCGATATTCAGCGGTCTGTTGCTGGCCATAATGGCCGCTTCAAGGATCAGGGCAAGTTCGGGTTTTTCAATCATCAATGTAATCCGTTTAATCTGCGCGCTACGCCACCCTTGCCTTAACATGAATGGGGCCAAAAGGCTCGCTCTGCACCAGCTCGACCAGCGACTCCTTGATCAGCTCCATCAGGGCCATAAAGGTGACCACCACGCCGAGGCGACCTTCGCTGACCCGGTACAGCGCCACAAACGGCGTAAAACGCTCGGGCGAGAGCATGGCCAGTACTTCACTCATGCGCTCGCGCACCGACAGCGCCTCTTCGGTGACCTGGTGGTTCTCAAACATATCCGCCCGGCGCATCACCTCACTCAGGGCGATCAGCACCTCCTGAAGATCAACATCCGGGTGTGCCTGCATACGCTCAAAGTCCGGCGCCTGCACTTTGGCTGGCCAGTTGTCGCGGCCCATTCTCGGCAACTCGTCCAGATCTTCCGCCGCCTGTTTGAAGCGCTCGTACTCTTGCAGACGCCGCACCAGTTCGGCGCGGGGGTCATCCTCTTCCTCCTCCGCTTCTGCACTGCGCGGCAGAAGCATGCGGGATTTGATCTCTGCCAGGGTGGCAGCCATAACTAGGTATTCCGCCGCCAGCTCAAACTGGGAGCTCTCCATCAGGCGCACGTACTCCATATATTGCTCGGTGATCTGGGCAACTTTGATATCAAGGATATCCATATTGTTGCGTTTGATCAGGTAGAGCAGGAGATCCAGCGGGCCTTCGAAGGCTTCCAGAAAAACCTCCAGGGCATCGGGCGGAATGTAGAGGTCGTCGGGCAGTTTGGTGAAGGGCTGGCCCTTGAACAGTACCACTGCTTTTTTTTCCGGCGCGTCAGATTCGGTGGCTGGGGCGATGGTGTTGGGTTGATCGGCCACGGCTTCCGGCGTGGTCATGGGCGGTTTACCTCAGTATGGGGAGAGTCGGGGCAATGACCGTGGCTGGACGGTTTTTCTGCGACTGGCCTCCATCATGCCTGCAAGGTGGGGTGCTGTCCAGATCGGAGTGGTTTTGCTGCCGCCGGAGGCGTTGTCGAAAACAACAAAGCCGGGGCAGCGGCGTGCTGATCCCGGCTCTTCAATCCCGTAAACAATATACGTCTTTTATCATTATTTAAACGACACAGTTTATATATCGATGTGCGCGCCAGCGGTAAAACCTTTGAAAATGTCTGACTGCGCACTGTTGTTGCTTGCATGCAGATCGTAGTAGCGGTATCCCGCTTGCAGGTATACGGCTGGGAACAATTGCAGGCGCACACCGGCACTGAGGTCGGTTACTGTGTCGTCAGCGTTAAACGAGTAGTTCAGCTTGGTGTAGTAGGACACCTGCCCTTCGGGCAGCCACTCGGCGTCAATCACCCCCATGGCCAGGGTGTGGTTGCTACTCAGTCTGCTATTGAAATGGTTCAGACCGACGCCCAGATCCAGGGAGACCAGAGAGTTGTCCAGAATTTCGTAATAGCCGTAGAGATCCACGCTGTTCAGCGTGTTAGTCCGGCCCTTGATGGTGGTGCCACGCACAGCAACGTTAGGCACGATGGGGATCGGGTGCTCCAGTTGCGCGTAGGCGGAGCCACCATTGCCGCCGCCGTTGGTGTGCCAGTAATCCAGTCCGGCCTTAGCGCCGAGAACATCTGCCTGAGCCGCAGTACACGACAGTAGCAGTAACGATAAACCAAGCGTTTTTTTCATCAGCATAAACTTCTTTGCAACTGTTTGATTAATTTGTAGAAAGTTGGTGCGCACTGTACAGTGCATCGTTTGCTGTGTATTTAGGGTTTTACCGAATCACCGATGTTTATATATTCACTGATCAAGCGTAACAGTTGCTGCCCTGAATTGTTATAAATATGTCGTTTTTTCTCGGTGCACGGTTGGTATTGGCAGGGGATCTACTGCATGAATTTCGGTCAATCGGCCGATGGTGTCAGTTGTCCTGTAATCCAGGCCCATTTGAACGGAGCATTGGCTCCGTGCAAATGATCGGGTAGAAGTCAGCGGTAGTTCAGTCCCATGGCATTGCGCACTTCCTTTAATGTGTCCTGAGCTTCGTCCCTGGCTTTTTCGCAGCCTTCGGCAATCATGCTGTTGATCATGTCTTTATTGTCTTCCAGTTCCAGCGCTTCAATGCGGATTGGTTCCAGCTGGGCCTGAATGGCCTCAATAACCAGCTTTTTACAATCCAGGCAGCCAATGCCAGCGCTGGTGCAACCATTTCGTACCCACTGTTGTCGTTGTTCGTCGCAGTACAGGGTGTGGAATTGCCATACCGGGCATTTTTTGGGATTGCCCGGATCATTACGCCGGACGCGGGCCGGGTCGGTAGGCATTTTACGGATTTTGGCAGCCACCTCGTCAGCGCTCTCGCGCAGCCCGATGGCGTTGTTGCCAAGCCTGGTCATTCTCTGACCATCAAGGCCGGGCATTCTGGCTTGGGGCGTAATCAACACAGTGGGCTCTGGCAGAATAACTTTACCGGTGCCTTCCAGATAACCATACAAACGTTCACGGTCGCCTAGTGTGATGCTGTTCTGTTCTTTGAGTAGTGCCCGTGCGGTGAGCAGGGCCTGGGTGTCACCTTTTTCCAGGTAGGTTTTGCGCAGTTTACGGTAGATTTCCCCCTGCTTGCGCCCCATCTTGCGGATGGCCTGCTCGGCATGATCAGCAAAATCCGGTTCACGACCGTACAGGTGGTTGAAGCGTCGGGCGATTTCCCGGGCGACCTCCACATGGGGTTCCTGGTCTGCACCAACCGGTACGATGCCAGCCCGGTAGGCAAGAATATCCGCACTTTGCAGTAGCGGATAACCGAGAAAACCGTAGGTGGACAGGTCTTTTTCCCGCAGTTTTTCCTGCTGGTCTTTGTAGCTTGGCACCCGCTCCAGCCAGGAAAGTGGCGTCAGCATGGACAACAGCAAGTGCAACTCAGCCTGCTCCGGCACCCGCGACTGGATAAAAATGGTGGCGGTGCCGGGGTTGATGCCCACCGCCAGCCAGTCGATGACGATATCCAGCACACGCTGATGCAGAGGGTGTGTGTCTTCGTAGTGGGTGGTCAGGGCATGCCAGTCAGCAACAAAAAAGAAGCAGTCGTACTCGTGTTGCAGCGCCAGCCAGCTTTGCAACACACCGTGATAATGACCGAGATGCAACCGGCCAGTGGGGCGCATGCCGGATAAGACGCGCGACTGAGGGTCTACAGCGCTCAAGAGAAACTCCAGGAATTTTTCTGCGGAACGAAAGAGTACGCCAGATTTGGCTGCGGGAAAAGTGGCAGGATGGCATGGGTGAAGTGATTGGTTGCAAGCTGGCCATGGGGTGGTTTTATTGAGGTGGGCGAGGAAAAAGAGAAGGGATACTGCTAAATCGAATAGTAATACTTAGTCGTTTGTATGATTGAGATACACCCTGGTCGTGCCGAGTCGGATACTTTGTGAGTGTGGTCGTCGGAGATTCGACGTGGGGTGGGCATACCATAGACGACCATTTGCTAACCGTTTTCGTGCAGGGAATACGGCAAGGAAAAGTTGGAATGGGTCAGCGTATATCAATGGCAAAATGCAAACCCATTGAATGACAATGGTTAATTCTTTGATTTTTTTCTGCTGTATTGTTTGAGTGTTTTAGAAAATCTGATTGTTTTGTCTAGACTGTGCTTTGCAGAATTCGTGTTACTGCTTACTTACATTAACAATGCGTCCATATTTTGGTTTGTTATTATGGTTAGGTTTGTCGCTATTAGAGATTGTTTGATTAGATCAAAGCACAAGATAAGAAGTTTTTTAGTTGCAATGGCAGTAAGTGGCGTAATTTTCCACTCGTGCCTTGTTTATGCAGATATAGAACAGGGTACTGAAATGGTTCATTATGATGTGATCAGTATTGTGGCAGCATGTGGAACAGTTTTGGCGGTCATCCGGGCGGCACCATGTATTTTAATTGGAGCCTGCATGGGATGCTGTTGTTGCAGGGGGTCACTCCATGTAAGAGCGCTGAGAGGTGCTGTTATGTTAGGGATGCCAGCAGTGGGTTATCTGGTAATTCAGTCCTACAGGAATCTTTCAGACTGGATTGCAGGCAATATAGAAGGTGGCTCTTTTTGAGCAAAAATGAGGCGCAACCTCGCTCCCTTTAGGGGCGAGTCAAGCCGAGACTAAGGATTTGTCCTGAAATAACTTCCCGGTTTCCGTTCATCCTGAGCAAGGTCGAAGGGAGCAAGGTCGAAGGCTGCTGTCACCGGACTTCGACAGGTTCAGTCCGAACGGGGTTCAGATTCCATAAATGCGGCAGTTATTTCGGGGCTATTCCTGAATTGTAAACAAGTCCGGGTTGCGATTCGCTTATAGGTGTCATAACAACAAATGATCCGGCTGTTGCCAATGAATTCTGAGCAGCTATGCAGCTTGATGATTTGTGGCCATTGTTGTCAACTGTGGCGGTTTTCCTGCCTTGGATTCAGGGAAAATGTCAGCAGTGTGCGGGGGAGTTTGAAGGTATTGTAAAAAAGTGTTTGTCTTGAGGGTATTTTCAGATGCCCGATACTTTACTGTCTTGTTGGCTTTCTGGGTTGGTGAGCACCTGTGAACAGGGTTTGTGTCATGTTCAGCGGATCAACCGGGGAGCCAAATAAAATCTATCAATTACTTTTGAGAAACACTAAAATGGCCGCGTCAAGGGCTGTCAATGTCGTGTTTTTATAATTATTTTGCCCGTGAAATGTTCAATCCACTTCGAGCGGGCCCGTGGCTGATTATTAGGGAGAGAGTGAATGAAGAGGCTGAATACTCTTGGTGTTGCCGTAGCCTTGGTTGTGGCCAGCATTAACGTGCAGGCCGCTGTTGAAGATGCAGGTCATATTAATCTGGGGCCTGTGGAGATGACACCGCAGGCTACTTTGGGGATTGGATATGATGATAACGTGTACCGGGAAGGTGAGGGTGAATTAGCCAATCTCAGCTCTATTATCTATAAGCTGGGAGCTCAAGCTGGGTTCAAGGCCCAGTCTGGCCTGAGTACGTATGCTGCGACTCTGGCTGTCCGTAATACCAGTTACGCTTCGCAGTCGGACGCAAATTATCTGGACTTTGGTCTTGTTGGCGACGTCCATCAGGAGTTTAACAGCCGCAATCGTCTGGACTTTGATTTTGATGTCGGTCGTTATCACGATGCCGGTAATACGATCAACGGTGCCATCGACAGAGCGCCGCCAGCGTACGACCGTCTTAAGGCTGGCCTGATGTACGGCTTTGGTTCCATGGAGGCGCGGATGCGTGCCGACCTGTTTACCAGCTTTAATCAGGAGAACTACAAAGAAGGTGGTGAGGACAACAAGATCATCGAGTTTGGTGGTACTGCCTATTACCGCTTTCTGCCCAAGACCAGCGCCCTGGTGGAAATCAAGCAGCGTAATCTGGATTATCCCGATGCCGGCAACGCCGCTTACGACATCACCAGTTACCTGGTGGGTCTGAACTGGGATGCCACCTCTAAAACCAGCGGCTACGCCAAGCTGGGTGTGCGTTCCCGGGATGCCGCTGGTGTCAGTCGGGAGAACTTCACTGGCTGGGAGGTGGGTGTCAGTTACCTGCCTGTGGATTACTCCTTGCTTCAGTTAAGCACCGTCCGTGACTTCGGTATTGAGTCAGATGACCCTGCGGCTGCTGATTTCACCGAAGGAACCACCACGCGGCTGAGCTGGAAACATCAGTGGACCAGTAAGATTTCCACCAATGTTCACTACGCATTCACCGATGCTCAGGTGCAAAACAATAGTGCTATTACGCAGATTGATCGACAGGTTAATCAATATGGACTCGCCATCAACTGGGATGTGCTGCGCAATGTTTCGCTTTCCCTGTCCTGGGAAAATGTTAACCGTGATGAACGAGCAGTAGCTGCTAGTGCTGACCCTGATAGCTATGACAGAAGTTACTATCTGTTATCAGCTGACATCGCCTTGTAAAAATACCTTTGGCGATCATTTGATCTGGCAACACAAACGCAGGTGAACATTCAGGTAATGTCGCCTGCGAGTCTGTGACCTTTCCTCAACTGGCTCTTCGCGGCGCATAGCGTGTAGGGAGTTTTATTGGGTTAATCAATGAATATTAAACGACACCTGAATTTTTTTTCACGACAAGCCATGTATATTTTTGGCATGTTGTTGATGGTGACCTGCGCCACTGCACAGGCAGCAGCCAACGATCCCATGAGCCTTTCCCGTTATAAATTGGGTGCCGGAGACAAGATCATGATCTCGGTCTACGGGGAAGAGGGCATGGAAAGAGAGCTGATACTCACCGACGCCGGCAGTATTTCCTATCCATTTCTGGGTGAGTTCCGGGCCAAAGGGCTGACTCTGGGCCAGCTGGAAAGACAGATTACCGCAAAGCTGAAAGACGGCTATTACATCGACCCGCTGGTGAGTGTCTCCATGAAGGAGTACCGCAAGTTTTTTGTCTCTGGCGAGGTAAAAGAACCCAACGGTTTTTCATTTGAACCGGGCCTGACACTGGAAAAGGCCATTGCCCTGGCTGGTGGTTTTACCCAGCGCGCATCAAGAAGAAAGATCACCGTGACCCGGGATGAAAATGGCAAGGCTGTGGAGCGCACATTGGCATTAAACGACTCTGTTTTGCCTGGTGACATCATTACCGTGCATGAGAGTTTCTTCTAGCGGCATTTTACTTATTGTTGCCTGTGCGACTTCATTATAACAACTGATACCACTTTATGAACACTGAAACCAGACAAGTCGTGTCGACACCTGCTGCCGCCAAAGCCAGGCTGCCCCAGGACGAAGATATCATCGACCTGCGGCAAATCTTCCATGTACTTAACAGCCACTGTTGGGCCATTGCCAGTTTCACTCTGGCGGTGACCCTGGCGGCTGTTTTGATCGTTTTTTCCATGACGCCCACCTACATGGCCACCGCCACGCTGCAAATCGAGCAAGAGCAGGCCAAAGTCGTCTCCATTGAGGAGGTGTACGGCATTGATGGTGGCACCGACAGTTACCTCAACACGCAGTTTGAAGTGCTCAAATCCCGCAGCGTGCTGGAAAAAGTTGTCAACGAACTGGGCCTGCTCAACAACCCGGAGTTTAACTCGACGTTGCTCCCGGCCCCCTGGTATGCCGGCCTGCTTGACTGGCGCAGCTGGTTTGGTCTGCAAGAGCCTGCGGTGGAGGACGACGGCAATCAGTTACTGAATGACACCATCAACGCCCTGGCCAAACGGGTGACCATTGAGCCGGTGCGCAAAACCCAGATCGTTAAAATTAATGCCGAGTCGGAAAATCCCCAGCTGGCGGCAAAAATCGCCAACGCTGTCGCCAGTGCTTACATCGAATCCTATATGGAGGCAAAACTGAGCCTGACACTCAGCGCCACCGACTGGATGCAGGGTCGTCTGGGTGAACTGTCGGCGAAACTGCGCGTCGCTTCCCAGGAGTTACAGGATTACCGTGAGCAGGAAAACCTGATTGAGCTCGAAGGCGTATTGACCGCCTCCAGCAATGAACTCCAGGCATTGACCAACGCGCTGGTAGCGGTACGCAGTAAACTGGCTGTATCTGAAAATATTTATAAGCAGATCCGTTCAGGTACCCTGAAAAATCAGAGCAACGACTCTCTGGCCGCCGTGCTTCAGCACCCGTTGATTCAGAATCTCAGGGCTGAAGAGTCCAAGGTTGAACGACAGGTCACTGAGTTGTCCAAGCGTTATGGCCCCAAACACCCGCAGATGATTTCTGCTCGTTCGCAGCTGCAAAGCATTCGCCAGAACATGACCACCCAGATCAACACCATTGTTGCTGGGGTGGAGCGTGAGTATGAGGTTGACCTGGCCAATGAGCGCACGCTGGCCGCCTCGGTGGCAGAACTCAAGCGTCGTATTCAGGACACCAACCGCAAAGAGTTCCGCCTGCAGGCGCTGGAGCGGGAAGTTAAGGTCAATGAAGATCTTTACAACGCCTTCTTCAAGCGGATTCAGGAGACCACCGCGACCAACGACCTGCAAACCGCCAATGCCCGGATCGTTGACGTGGCGTTTGCCCCCAAGGTGCCGGTCAAACCCAAGAAAAAACTGATTGTTGGTGTTGCGGCCCTGCTCGGTTTGTTGGTGTCCTGCGGTATCGCCTTCTTGCTGGAAATGCTCAATAACACCATTCGCACCACCCGCGATGTGGAAGAAAAACTTAACCTGCCTGTGCTTGGCGTGCTGCCAAAGTTAACGGACAAAAAAGACCTGAAAAACGTCTTCAGAGCATTTACTAACCCGGATTTGCACGCTTTTAACGAGGCGGTCCGTACTATCCGTACCGGTATCAAGCTCACCGGTATTGGCCATCAACAACAGGTGCTCGCTGTTACCTCATCAATTCCCGGTGAGGGCAAGTCTTCCGTAGCAAGCAATCTGGCCCTGGCTCTGGGGCAGCTGAGCAGAACACTGATCATTGATTGCGACCTGCGTCGTCCGGTGGTGGGTAAAAACTTCGGTATCAAAGGCGGTTCTTCCGGGCTGGCCAACTTGCTGGCTGGCAACATCAGCATTGATGAAGCCGTACACAAGCAAGACGGCATCGACGTGATTGCCTGTGGTCAGGTGCCGCCTAATCCGCAGGAGTTGCTGGCCTCTGAGAACTTTGAGCATATTCTCAAATCGCTGCGTGAGCGGTACGACTACATCATTCTGGACTGCCCACCGGTGCAAAGCGTCAGCGATGTGCTGATGATATCGCGCCATTGTGACGGTGTTATCTACGTTGTTGAAGCCGAACGCATGCAGGTTAACGGCGTAGTGGTGGCCGTTGGCCGACTGCTGCAGGCCAAAGCACCGGTGGCCGGTGTGGTGCTGAACAAGATTAACCCCAGGGCGAAAGATATCTACGGCTACAACCAGGGATATTTCGATGCCTCGGGATATTACTCGTCGAAAAGTTGATTCATCCAAATCAACACGGTGAAACAACGACAGGGAGTCACGATTTGAAACGGATTTTCGCCGTGGCCTGGCTGGTTTTTCTGCTGCTTTTATCCATCGGCAAGAGCCTCGGCCATGGCCAGTGGGTCTGGGGAAGCATTGAGCATTTCCTGGGCGGCGACTTGCAGATGCACTTTACGATGGCCTTTGTGCTGTCGTTGCTTGCCCACCTGGCCAGCCCTGAAGGATATCACCGTGGCCAGTTATTACTGTTGCTGTTGATTGGTTGCGCCGTGGATGAATGTTTACAACGGTTTTTGCCATTGCGCAGTTTCAATTTAATGGATTTTTTGGTGACTTTTGCCGGCCTGCTCCTTGCTGCCCTGCCTTTTATGGTGGCCAGGTGGCGGGTAAGCAGCAAGTAATAACCGCATAAACCGGGCGTGCCCCTTATCCACATGGTTGGGTGAGCGTTGATGGGCTTTTGTGTTTTTTACGTTACGTGCAACAACCTCGTGAGCATGAATCTGGATTTGGTGTAGATGCCTATTTCGACCTTGTCAGGGCGATCGCGGTTGCCCCTGTTTGTTTTGATTACACTGGACCTGCTCATCGCATTTTCCTGTGCTGAGCTGACCAGGTTTTTCCGTTTTGGTCTGGATGACCCCCGCTACCTTCATCTGATCGTTTTGCAGGCGTTGCTGGTTGTCGTTTTTTCCTTGTTTTGCAACGTTTACGCTCCCTGGCGAGGCAGGCCCTTTGGCAAAAAAATGGCCAGTGTCTTTTTTGCCTGGCTGTTGTCGTTTGTTGCCTTGCTGGCTTACCTGGTGATGAGCAAAACCACCGAAACCTATTCCCGCCTCTGGCTGGGGATCTGGGTGTGCACCGCCATCCCCAGTGCACTGCTGGTGCGATTTGCCCTTTACAAACTGCTCAGGATATTTCGCCGGCGGGGGCGTAATACACGTCATGTGTTGATTATTGGCAGTGGCAAGAATTTTGCCGACGTACAGGCGTTTTTTTCCCGGGACAACGGCTATGGCTACCGGCTCGCCCACGTTATTGACTACCAGGACGAGATGCAGGTGCTGGGGGATCTGGAGAGCTATCTGGAGCGGGGAGAGGTGGTTGATGAGTGCTGGCTGTGCGTCCCCTTTACCAAAAACATCATTATTCACCCGGTGATGTACGCCATGCGTCACAGCACGGCCAATATTCGTTATATGCCAGAGCTGCACGATCTGCGCCTGATGAATTACGACATCTCCATGATCGGTAACTTTTATTCCATGAATATCAGTTGCTCGCCCATGGACAGCATTAACGCATTTATTAAACGAGCGTCGGATATTATTTTTGCCGGCCTGATCCTGCTGCTTATTTCCCCGATAATGATTGCGGTTGCCATTGCGGTAAAACTGTCCTCGCCAGGGCCGGTGCTGTTTAAACAGTATCGTCACGGGGCCAATGGCAAACCGGTAAAAATCTACAAATTCCGCAGTATGAAGCTGCACCAGGCAGACCAGGATAAAGTAACCCAGGCCAGCAAAGGCGATCCGAGGGTTACCCGGGTGGGTGCCTTTATCCGACGCACCAGCCTCGATGAGCTGCCGCAGTTTATCAATGTGTTGCAAGGACGCATGTCAGTGGTTGGGCCACGCCCCCACGCGCTGGTGCATAATGATTATTACAAAGAGCTGGTCGAGTCTTACATGCAGCGTCACAAGGTAAAACCAGGGATCTCCGGGTTGGCCCAGGTGCGGGGGTTTCGTGGCGAGACCGATACGCTGGATAAAATGCAGCGTCGGGTTGAGTGTGACCTGGAGTACATCAACAACTGGTCACTGTGGCTGGATGTGAAAATCATTATCGGTACGGTGTTCAAAGGATTTATAAACCCGAACGCCTACTGAATAACATTGAAAACCATTATTGGCACACAGGCAGATCATTGGTCTGCTTGCTGGCACAGCAAAACTGTGTGCCACTATCTGTTGTACTGTATTTTGACGGTGATAATAAGTGCATAACACGCTGTTGTGGCTACTTTTGGCGGTGATGTTCTGGTTGCCTCTGCCAGAGGGTAGTAAGCCCGAATGGGCCACAGGGATTTTATTACTGCTGGTTTACGCTCTGGCATTGTTCTGGCTGGTGGGTTTTGCCCTGGGGCGGTTGCCGATAACGCGGACCTTTCGCCAGGCGCGCTGGTTCCATTACGGATTTATCGTGTTAACGGCCTGGTTGTTTGTGCAGCAGTTGCCGCTGCCGGCAGAGTGGGTCAAGGTGCTCTCCCCCCACGCCTGGAGCATTCACTCTGAGGCGTATCTGGCGCTCGGTTTACCCGTGCCATCCAGGTTGCCACTTTCCATTGAACCGTTTGCGACGCTGGTTTCGGCATTGCTGACGCTGGCCTACTACTCACTGTTCTGCCTCTGCCTGTTACTGATTGACAGGCCGGACAGGCTCAAGGCGTTTGCCTGGGCACTGGTGGTCTCCGGTGTCTTTCAGGCGGTGTTTGGTTCGTTGAGCACACTTTCGGGTCAGGAGGTGTTGCTGCTGCGAGACAAACCGTCGTACCTGGGGGTTGCCACCGGCACGTTTGTCAATCGCAACAGTTTCGCCGGTTGCCTGGAAATGACCCTGGCGGTGGGCGTTGGGCTGCTGATCGCCCAGTTGAATGAGCGTTCTGCAAACAGCTGGCGTGAGTGGCTGTACCGCACCGTACAGGTGTTGATGAGCAGCAAAGTGATTCTGCGCACTGGGCTGGCCATTATGGTGGTGGGTCTGGTGCTTTCGCGCTCGCGCATGGGCAATACGGCGTTCTTTTCCAGCTTGATGATCAGCGGTTTGTTATACGTTATTTGTCGTAAAAAACTGAGCCGGGGCATGGTGATGCTGTTTGTCAGCATGCTGGTGATTGATATCGCCATCGTCAGCCAGTGGTTCGGTCTGGAACAGGTGGTGGACCGCATTGAACAGACGTCGCTGGAGCGGGAAACCCGCCCTGATGTCTCCGACGTAACCCTGACGGCCATCGGCGACTACCCTCTGACTGGCTCCGGTGCCGGCTCATTTTATACGACATTGCCTGTGTATCACGACGGTGGCTGGCACGGTTTTTACGACCTGGCCCACAATGACTTCCTGCAATTCCCGCTGGAGTTCGGCTTGCCTGCTTTTGCCCTGCTGGCCCTGATGGTGCTGGCGGCCACATGGCACGGTATTGTCGCTATGCGTCAGCGGCGCAACCGGCTGATGGTGGGTGCGGGCTTCAGTGCGGTGATGGGTATCGTGGCCATTATGATTCACTCATCGGTGGACTTTAATTTGCAGATTCCGTCCAATGGGGCCTATTTTGTCGCGCTGATGGCCCTGGGTCTGCTGGCCAGGTATCTGCCAACCGTGAGCAGACGGCAACACGGCAACAATACCGGTGCAATATGAGTTTGCTGAACAGGGCGAAAGGTGATGAACAGAGCGATTAGTCTTGCCATTTTTCTTGCGATCGTGGTTGCCGAGTTGCTGCTGCTTGATGGCGCCAGTATGGCGCAAAACCAGCCGTTGAGCCTTGACGTGGTGGGTGTGGTAAGTTCGCTTGCCTTTGCTTTTAACTATTTTCATGTGCCTGTGCCGCTGTCGGTGCTGCTGGCCATACTTAGCCTGGCCATACCGGCGGCGCTGATCACGCTGCTGATCGGCTGGGTGTACAGGCGGTGGGGCAGGGCCGGGCAAAAGCAGCAACCGCCACAATAAAACCGCGCGCTGATATGAACAGCAGTTTTGCTACAGGTTGACCAGACAGTGATTGATATCCATAACCATATAATCCCCGCCATTGATGACGGGCCAAAAACACTGGAGCAGTCGCTGGCCTTGCTCAGGCTGGCCGAGCGCGACGGTATACGACGCTTGGTGTGTACTCCCCATATGCATCCCGGTCGTTATGATAATGACAGCACCACCATCACGCCGGCGTTTACCGCATTGGCAGAGCAGGTGCAAATGGCGGGCATCAACATTGAGCTGGCCATGGCGGCGGAGGTGCGTTTCAGCGATGAGATGATTGTTCAGTTGCAACAAAAGCGTATTCCCATGATTGGGCAGTGGCAGGGTGACGACTGTCTGTTACTGGAGCTGCCCCATCAGCACATACCGGTGGGCACCAGGATCATGCTCGACTGGCTTGGCCGGCAAGGGGTGCGTGTGGTGCTGGCCCACCCGGAAAGAAACCGGGAGCTGATGGCCTACCCGGAACGGATTTTCCCCATGCTGGAGCGCGGGGTGCTGTTGCAGCTGACCGCCGGCTCCCTGGCCGGCTCTTTTGGTGAGCCGGCCCTGAACACAGCACGGTGGTTGCTTGATCGTGAACTGGTGTCGTTTGTTGCTTCCGATGCCCACCATGAACAGCGCCGCCCGGTGGCCATGAGCGCCGCCGCGCAGGTATTGGATCAGTGGTACGGGCAGGGTGTGCGCGATGAGTTAACGCAAACCAATCCGGATCGGCTAACCGCCACGCTGTTCGGCGGACCAATAACGGCTGATGACCCGGCGATGCGCTGATTGCTAATGGAGACAACATGCTGAAACGATGGCTGATGGCCCTGCCCATGCTGGTGTTGCTGAGTGCGGCTTTGATGAGCGCGTGGGCCCTGGTGCGCGCGCAGATCTGGCAGTCCCAGACCCGGGACTTCCTGGATTACTGGGTCGCCGAGGGCAAAAAAGACAGCGATTTTGCCGTGACCAAAGAGGACTGGCTGCTCACTCTGGCCGGTGCCAACAATGCTCTGGAGGGCATGCCCGCCTCGCCTGAATTGCAGGTGATGCGCGCCCGGGTGCTGGACCGTGGGGTGGCCAATGGCTGGTCTCTGGACGACAACGGACAAGCGCTGGAGTTGGCTGCCTGGCAGCAGGCGGTTCTGTCCCGCCCCGGCTGGCCATACAGTTGGTACGATTACGCCGCCGCCCGCTCACAACGCTCGTTGATCGACCCGGCGTTTGAATCGGCACTGCTGCGGGCTGACCAGCTCGGCCCCTGGGAGCAGACGGTGTTAGTAGGCGTTGCCGGGCTTGGGCGTTATTACCAGAGATGGTTGAGTGCCGCAGCGAATGAGCGCATGAAGGCCAGTTTTGACCGGCTGAAAAAGCAATACCCGCGTCAGGCACAGCAGCTTGAGAAGCAGTATCCGACACCGGCAGCATGAAATGCAGGCAAGTCTCTGCCGCTAGTGGCTGATTTGTGCTGAATCCTGTGGTGCGCAACGCCTGTAGCCTTTGGTGGGCTAAGGATAATCACCTGGCTAAGCGGGGCAGTAAACAGATCCATACCACCGTTCACACTGAGCCTGTCGAAGTGTTCTGCCCGCATCCTTCGACAGGCTCAGGATGAACGTCCTTCGACAGGCTCAGGATGAACGTCCTTCGACAGGCTCAGGATGAACG
>Ga0126343_10000053_pt1 | contig 30860 bp, 13 predicted proteins | sample Cyp2metagenome_FD_92531 | JGI IMG/M metagenome (GOLD analysis project Ga0126343, IMG submission 92531) | Coral microbial communities from Lord Howe Island, Old Settlement Bay, Australia - Cyphastrea 2 metagenome | ecosystem: Host-associated > Invertebrates > Cnidaria > Coral ...
TGTAGTGTAGGTTGTCAATGGGGGGGGGGGGGGGGGGGGGGGGGGGTGCGGGTGGGGGGGGGGGGGGGGGGGGGGGGGGGGGGGGGGGGAATTGAGCGGTTCCGTACGAAAAGTAGCTAGTCTACAGCCAGACCGTAATGGTTGCTGCTTAAAATTAGATGACTAGCAGAGAGTTAGAAAAAAAAAAACCAAATACACCACATAGAAATCGGACAATGTAATTTGAAAAGGAAAAAATAGTAATTCCAAAATGATGCGTGAATACTCATTAAATGTCTCCGACCATTAACAGGACACGCGCGTTGTCTTTCACGGTAATGTACAAGTTGTGTATTTGGCGCACTGGACAATTCATTCGGCTAGACGCGCTTCACTGGTTATTCATAGCAATTATTTCGTCTCTAAGAGTTGTCTGTCTAAGAGTTTTGTGATAGTAAAATGGCTTCCTGGCGACTGTTTAAAACTGAATCGTAAAACAATCGCAGCATGTGTCAGAATCTGGCATCGCGCCGAAACAACGTGTGCGCGTGCCGCTTGGTTTGCTCTTCGATCGCTGTTCAGACGCAATCACCAAAGCGAGTGAATGCTTTCACAAGAGGCGGAAAATTCTGCGTCTGTCCAAGTATAGAAAAAAATAAATTAGGTGGATAGAGCCGAGAAAAGTTTGTTTATTGTCGTGAGAGTACAAATGTAAAATCGTAGCACACACACACAGGTTACTTACGTTGGAGCTTACAGATGACTACGTAGTAAAGCTCCAGCTGTTTTATTTCGTAGTGCAATTTCCTGTGAAATTAAATTAGGGATCGCTACTGTTTTTGCTTTATTTCAAGACGTTAAATAGCCAAGGTGAATCTCAAGGTAGCGGTTAACCCGCAGGCAAAATATGTCGGTTAGATTAAACGTCTTGCAGTGTAACGACTGCTGATTATCTTTAGTACAGGATAATTTTACCGAACAGGTTTCATGTTGTGGTTCTTGCGATGCAAGTGCGAACCAGATTGTGAATTCTGTGGAAGTGTAGACAAGGCGAAGTGTAGCCTTTTTAAAAAAAATTGACCTTCAACTTGTAAAACCTGATGTGAAATAAAAAGTCACTGTTTAAAAACAGATTAAAACGCGATTCAATGTTTTCCAGGATGATTAAGTTTAATATCACCTTTAAATAAATGGGAGATCGGCGACAGATGCAGCTTAATGAGCGTCAACTTCCCTCCGTGCCTAGATTTCTTTGGGCAGAGAACATTTTCAAAAGAAATCGCAAAGTTGGCTCGGAGAGGTTTGAGTCACTCTCACTTTGAAGATGGCCGCGCGGGGGTGGGGGGAAGGAGAGCCAACGATTTTCCTTGTAAAACTTCGCTATTTTTGCTTAATGTCAAGAAGTGAAGAGAACCGTCCTCAGGTACGTACAGGAAGCTTGTCTGAAACACCACGCCTACGCTAATACTGAACTGACGAAATTCCGGGTTTGTAACTTGTTCCTTGATTGTTGGTGCCAATTCCTGGCTTGTTTAACAGTGACGCTTGCGTCCAAAAGAATTCACACCTTTAAGTGTTAACTCTAATAGGAAGTACACCTAGATAGAGACAGGAATGACCAGAGGAACTCGCCTTGCATGCCCCACACAAACCCGGGCTCTATATATAGCAGGAACCGAATAAATATTTTTAATTTAAAAGGATCAGTTGCTGCGTGGTAAAGTAGGGAGAAAATAAAAGATTCAATGTACTGAGTATTGGCACGGCGTCGCACCAGTCAGTCTACTCGGCAGCATGTAAAAACGTCCTGCGCCATATCAACAGCAAGAGATATGTAAAGAAATAGAAACCTCTCTCGGCATCGAGAGTGTAAATAGATTTCCGCGGAAAATGTTTGAGTAAGGCAGGATTCAACTGCGATGTACAAAACATCCTTCTATGAGGAAAATAATTCTCCTATCCTCCTCTTGTTACAGAACACCAACAGCTAATCCTAAAAACAACATCCGTTTTACTGGTGACATACAATAGATCAAACACGACAGGACGTGTTTACAACATTTCCCAACAGCGAGAAGAGAGCTGGAGACGACACGCAGCGGAGTATTTGGCATATCTATCTGAAACTTGGGAGAAAAGGGAGAAGCAAAATCGTAAAAAAATGTACACCCATCCCAAGTAAGATTTATTATCGACCTCTTCATGACGTCGAGACAGTGTACCACTACATATTCTAAGAGGGCTTGATACGTAATTTTCAGTTGAATTTTCTAGAAAAAAAAAAACATTTTCGGAGGTTATGGATAACCTTTAATGGATACACCTTTTTTCCCGTTTGGCATAGAATGCCGGAAATTTCCAACCCGCTTTCACCTTTCTGCTAGCTGCTTCCATCTTCTCCAAGAACTACCGCATAGTTTTTTGGTTAATGTCACCTTTTTTTGTTTTATGTCACTTTAATTCCTCCAACCAGTTTTTTTTTCACGCGAGATGGTTTAAGCACTTCTACATGTACACTCCCGTGAATGAAAACACCTCTTGACATTTTCTGGCTGTCACGGGGGTACACAGGGGTGTATGCGCGTAGTGCCCCTCTCTCCCCTCTCATGCGAACTCCCCGACGAGGTTGCGGAGATAGCGTTCTTCGTTACATATTGCCAGGACTTTAACTGATCTACACAATTGTATACTACTGATTGGGAAAAAGAGCGATGCTTTGAACTAATGAACATGTTTCTAAATGAGCAGCAAAGCGATATTAATCATAGCACATAAACAGACTTCAATACACAAAAGCATGTACGAAGTTGAAGAGTTTCATTGTCTTCATTAAAGTAACAAATCACCTTAATCACGTTTAGTATTGCCCACATCATTTCCACTGCTATCATACTACTTTGACCAACATTTGACTCCGTACCACTAGATATTGTCTTCGACAAGCTCAAAAATGAAAACACAAAGAAAGCATGTTGATTAGTCTTTGTGCAACGAAGTTTTCGTTCGTCTACCACTTGATCGATATAGGAACTGTGCCAAAAATCTTCTGTGGAGTAAATCGGCCTTGTAGTTATTTTAGGTTGGGACCGCTGTCTTTTACCCTCGTGGACTACTGTCATAGAAAACTCGAGCTCGAACAAGATAAATTTGGTAAAACAAAAACAACAATAAAGGGGGTGGGAGATCGAGATATGTGCTGGGAACACTTCGAGTTCTCCCAAACTTTGACTAGTGCTTTTTCAACTCGATAGAAATGCGAAAAATGTTCCTTTATCTCAGTTAGATAAACAGATGAATGTAAATCTGTGTATTTGGCACTACCGGTGGTGTTTCCACAGGCGTGCGCGATATTGAAATGCAAATATTCAATACACGTTCATATGTTGTCTTTTCCTGTAGCAACACAGGATAAAATTCTGAAGTGCTGTAGTGACAGACACCTATTTACACGAGTTGTAAACGGCTTAAAATGATTAATACTTCCGATCCTGTGTTTCCTTGCCGATTCTTGCACCTACATCACTGAATGCTGAAGCTTGGACGCAGGTCAAAACTCGATCGGAGGAGGTCGTTCAACAGAAACGTTGCCAGCGTTATACTGTCGATCAATGGGAAGCGGAAATCATTTAAATGGCTTCGTAGGTTCCAGAACATCGCATCAATCCCGCACACAACGACAGAAGACTAAGAAATTCTGATACCTCGGTGAGGTAGATAAAGAGGATCGTGGCGATGCAATAGAATTAGTTGATCTAAGCTCTTGGTGTAGCGTAGGATTAGGTTCTCAAAGAGTTGCGATAAGTTTTTGTGCGGTTGGAATGAACAATAGCAATTTGTTGCCTGTCAAAGCGATGATTGAGATCACGTTGTTTTATTTCTGACAAGACATCGAAGATTTTATGCTGCATGTCTAGTTTTTTCGCACAGCATTTTTTAAAATTTGATCCCGTGATATACTGAGCATGTGATTTTAATTCCAAAGAAAACGAGCTTGCTTCAATAACTTTGATCTACAACACAATTCCATTAAAAGCCAACCCTGCTGACCAGCACACGAAGTAATAATTGAATTAATGAACAATCTGCTACAGGAAGCCAATAGCGGAAACGCTTCTCAAAAGATAGCCTTTAGACCGTAAAACCACTGGATATCTCGGTCTGGAAAACGCCTTTTTGAAATTCATTCTGATCACGTAGTACTGAAATTCAAACAGTGCTGTCAACCGAACACTTGTTTAGATTCGCGTAGCTTGTTGTTCATGCTCGTTGACCCTGAATGCGTGTTTGCGTGTTTGTGACGTTGATCCACAACTTCCCGACAGCTGACATGGATGTGCTTGTCAGCTGTCATGTTTACAAAGGAAAGAACAAGCTCCAAATTAAGAGAGTGTTAAAATTAGCACGTTTAAGCTGTGGAAGCTGTTATCGCCTGGAATCAAGCGTGATAGTTATTGTCTGGCAAGAAGACCCAGCCTTTGGCCCCGGGGTGAATAAATGAAATGATTTAAACTGCTAGATGTAAGTGGCTTTTTTCTTGGGTTATTGCCAGTTTTGTGCGAATGTCTTATGGTATTTGATCTTTCGATACTTTGCGCTTAAGATAGCTAAAATAGACAGATATAATTTAATCTGGTGTTGATCCTTTTAATTAAAATACAGCAAGAATGTTACTCAGTTGCAACTTGTACAAATTGTACATCACATGTGCTGATGTCACCTAGCATTTCACGATATTTTTCTACATTGAATCGTTGCAAGACATGCCATTTTCTCGTCATATACTTCCGTTGATTGCATGCTTAACATCACGTGCAAAAATGCACGTATATTGGAAACACCGTGTGTAACTTCGAGGGAACGGCGTACAACAATGTCGAGGCAAGTCGCACGAAACCGATTATGCCAAATGCAAGCAAACAAACCAGTCACCACCCCCTGAGCATGAGAACGGCTCCAACAACGAAACATTTGTACGAATTACTGTGTTAAGCCGTTTTCCGAAAAGCCAATAATCGATCCCGGATAGAAAGCGACCCTTTACATTACAGAGACATTTGTGATGGAGATTGAATTGTATGCCTCTTGACTTTTTTTGTTCGGGAGTAAGCAGGCTACAGGATTAATTAGCGAGAAGTTACAACAAACGATTTGCTCATTGATATGAGAAGTTATTTCGATAGTATTGTCGCAAATGCAGTTAGAGCAGAAAGCCAGTTCAAATATTGAGTACTGGAATCCAATTTAGCTAAAATTACCGGACTCTGATGAAGGAAAAAGAACCTTCAGGAAATAAACTGTTCTTTTCTGTTGTTTTCTGGAAATTTGATCTGTCCATAACGTCTGCCGTTAAACCGAAACGAAAAGAAATAAATAAATAAATAAACACTACGCCGAGTATTGGGCGCGAATTCCAGGGATTCTCTCTGCCTATACAATAAGCTGACTTTCAGAATGCAATCATAATTTGAAATTCTATAATCTGTGAATTTGAAAGGTCAAATTCTATATACAAATCTCGGGATAATCTGGACCTTATAGCTTAGCGTTGTTCAGTGTCCAGAGAATTTTAAAAATACTCGGATTAAGTTTCTTTAAAGAGCTAGGCAGATGACGTTCTCAGATAAACTGCCCCCTGAACCAGAGTTTTGAACTTTAATCTTTCCGGGAAGACAATTCTGTCTGTAGAAACCGACAATGCCACAGAAATAGAACAGAGACGGGTGAAAAAAAAATCGATTACACAGCGTTGAGAACACGTAGGAATCATTAAAAGGAAGGAAATGTTAAGAATATTGTGTTTCATATGAGATATCGCGGACTCGTTGGGTAAAGAGCTTTGGATAACGGCAACGCTGACCATTGCGATTGAAATTGGCGCCAAAATGTTAATAAAGGCCTTTCTTTCATTTATTATCCAGACAATACTGCTCAATACAGCAGCAAAACTTGAATTCTGCAGTGAAGTTGTCAATTGATTCACCAGACGCAAAGAGAAATCAAAATTACCGAATTGGGAATGAAAGAAAGTTATTGTACCCGCGCAAAATAATCTCGGATACAATATTTACGCTCGAGTCTGAAGTTCAATTGCTGATGTGGCCGGAACAGGTAACCCGATTTGACGATCATTTTTACAGGGAGTTCCCGGAAAATCGTTTTCAAGGCGTATTCAGTCATAATAACTTATTTCTTTATCTATTCACTGAGTCGTTATTTCAACGTAGGTCCCCAGTATTTTGAGAGCCGGATGTCACACAGTTTTGTTCTTCAATGTTTGTTTTTTTTTTCCTGTTGACTTTGCTTTCCGCCGGTTTTCTAGTAAGTAGGAGCGTGTTTTAATTTTTTTTCTTTTTTCACAGATTGTTTCTTGGGTTAATTTTAGCGCGAAAGTTAAACAAGGTCTTTTTAATTCTAGTGTTTATGGAAATTAGACATCAAGCTCAATCTTCTCGCAGTCTTCAATACACTCGTATGTTAACAGCTAGCTACTTGGTAACAGAACCATGTTCGCCAAAAAATTCATCTCAAATTAATAACCGGATAAAAAATAACCTTTGCGACAAATTAGCTCTAAACGACTTCATAACGATACCTATCATGGAGAAACTGTCTGGCTACTGAAAAACACCGGTGAAAAATATTTTGTTACTCCGTATTTCCACTAACAACTTAGTGATTGTCTGAGAATTTTACCCGAGGTCAATCCTTAAAATGTTTTACAAGCTCAAAACAACGCTTAGAGATATTTACGGCCTTGATATCACCCACGAAACGGCTGTAATCAGTTTTCGAGCCTGTCAATTGAGCTTTTGCAAAGACCGAATTGGACAAAAGAATACCACTGAGGCATTGTCGATATCGATACACATTGCTAGACAAATATCTTTTTCTTCAATCTCCGGCATCACTTTTGTTCTGATCGTGTTGGGAGAAATTATATCATGGTCACTCTTAAAGAAAAGGACCGATACTAGCCAAAGGAAGGTATATTCAATACAGCTAATATGTTTTTGAAGCATCAGCTGTAGCCAAAGCTCTGTTTGGCTTTTCTGTTATAATCGGAAGTTTTCAATGACATTGGCCTTCAGTGGGCAGGCCCTCATCTTTTACCAAACAGTAATTTCGTTTAACGTATAAATCGTCAGATTTTATCGTCGGATTTTATCTCTTCTTTTTTGCTAGATTGGCTTAAAAACGTTAGATTAGCATTTAAATCCATTCCAAACGTCTTTGCCAGTCGTTTTATTAAGCATCCTGGCATATTAATATTTTAAATGCTTCGCTTGATATCTTACACAAGTGCTAGCGGAAATTCGGCTTTCAACCTTCATGTTCTCGTTATCGGGCATCTACTTTACGGCAAGTTAAGGCTCTTTACTCGAGATAATGTGCGCTGGTTGCTTATCCATCAATTATTGGACCTGAGCTTTTAGTGTAAGCCCTATGAAGCAGGTTCATCATGTGGGATTTTCCTCGATAACCTTGTCTCGAAGATTTCCGGTAAGAGCGGGAATTTTTTCTACGTCGCACATGTATGCATGTTCCATTTTGAACTTCTATGATCAAAAATCAGACTTGAAGTTTTAAGCTCTTCACTAAGTTATGGCGTGAAACAGAATCCCTTCCCACCATGAAAAAAAACCCACCACAATTCTCTACCTTTTCCTTCCGAGGACAACAAACATCAACGTTTGTTATGTTTATTTTTGAGATAAGATTCAATCTTCAAAAAGCACCGCTCTGAAGAGAGTCATGCTAGACGTGATTTATTACACACAGAGGAAAATACAAACAGCCCAGGGGTTCATAATATAAAACGGACTCCAGAGAAAGAAGAACGGAGGAGAGGAAAACACTTCCAAGAGAGCGGACAAGGAGGAAACTGGTGATTAGATCCCCGTGGGAGAAAAGTGAGATTGTTAGGGGGTAATTCTTGTAATTCCCATTACAAAATATTATTCCAAAAGAGGTAATTATTTTCATAACAAACAGTTTTCTTTTTCACCTTTAAACTCGGAGTAAAAACTTTGAAACTTCAGGTTCTCTTGTCGCGTGTGTTTCGCGTGCCGTTGCGCCTGAATGCGTATCGAATCACTGACGTCACTGTGCAGTTTGAAAGGAGATTTTTAATTAACATTCAGGCACATTCAAAAGAACTTCAAATGGACATGAACAGAACTCGAGTGGCTTTTAACTAACGCGATGGCTGAGCGACAAACATATTCGATGTGGCAGAAGGATCAATTGACATTTACATCTGTGGGGGGTCACAACTGCAATTTGCACAACGGGGGAAGGCAGAATTCAGAATGCGTTTTTTTGTTCCGTTCTGTGCTTTTCCGGTTTGAAATCGTTTGCCATGATAAAAACAGGGAAATTCAACAGCAAGGATGCTAATACTATGAATTAAGACATGCCTACTGAGGATTCTGGGCAGATTAAAGCAGCGCATAATAGAATGATTTCCGTGCGAATGGTGTTAGAAATGCAAACACTGTTTTATTATGGTTGGGAAAACGGACCTATTTAACATAAAAAGTAGACATCTTATAGACATTTTCACACCTACGAGATAAACACACAAAAGCCTTTTGAAATGAGTCAGCAACGAGTTCACTGCCTTTCAGGAATATTCTACTTAGTTTTACACAGGAAATTATGGCGTTTTGAAGCGTTTTAAATCGTGCGAGCGGCGCTGTTTTTAAATGACATAGAGTCCACGTGCTTAATCGTGTCACAAAACCTCATTATCGTGTAGGGCATTGTTTGGAGAAATATAAACAACACGAATACAAGAGGCATGAACACGATGGGTATAGACTTAATTGTTTAAATCCAAGTGCTTAGGTCGCTGTCATAACTCAAGTTTATTATTTGTCTTGGAGTGAAGGCCGGCTGATTTCCGCTCTCCCAGTGGATTTCAGATGGCGCGTTCCTCGGTTCGTTCGCTGATCAGAATAATTTGGTTTCCTTAAATAATCATTGCTACGACAAATTGGATGTAGAACAAGCTTCTCGAACAATTGCTAGTTAATTGTATGACCTGGACTTGTTAATTGTCATATAATCGATTGAATTACATCTAAATACATGTATATGCATGTATTCTCCGACCGACATCAATCAAGTCTCGAAACCGCACGAAGAAAATTCAATAAATTTGCCATGTCGACCCTTGGCGCTGTGTTGCCATACAGCTGTGGGGGTTCCCTGTGCTCTCGGTTATCAGCCAACGTCTTCTTTGCTGCCAGAAAAGTGGAAGCGATAAAATAATAGCTCGGCACAGCTGTGTTGAGAGATATTTATAGCTCAAGGCATGGGACACATCCTTCTACGAATATTGTTTTTCTCTGCGCAAATTGCATGATAAAAAATCCGCCCCATTTCTGTAGACGAAAAGAAACACAGAAGTTACACTTTAGTTAAACATTGAACGATGAGCGCCATGATGTTAATTTCGAGAGGAGCGCGAATTTACCATCTCAACTGAGGAAAGTTTAGATAAACCGATACAAGTGATCGACCAACACGAAAAGCAAACGCAACCAGGGAAGTTACAATCGATGCATATGTTCGAACTCTCTCGCCTTGATTTGCGCTGTTTCCAAAAGTAAACCAACAAAATAAACACAGAAGAGAAGTAATAAGCACATAGGTTGGCAAAGGCTACCGAAACAGCGCTCTCCTTTGAGATGTCATGTCGCGGTATTGACTAGCTTACAATCGCATTCATAATGCCGATAATAGCCAGAACAATCTAACTTCCTACGCCAGTGCAATCATTAGCTAGGAAGAGAGATCAGCAATCACTGTTTTGAGACACAACAGAATCGAGAGCACCCAGTAGGGCGGAGCTACGTGCCACAAAAACACCCACATGGGCGGGTTTTCCCTGTCACCCGTGTCGATTTCCATGTTGGCAAGAGACAATAATAAATGTTAGCCTAGTTAACAAGCCAAGTTCTGCCAATCATTTTCACGCGTTTTCAATACAAAGCTTGTTCGCTTTTTAATTCGATTGGTTCGACCAGCAAACGTTGTGTCACAAAAGTGTCAAAATTGACGGAACCCTTGTGGAAACTACAAGATGAAACGATTGAAGATATTGTTTTGTGCACACAGGACCTGATCGGTGCTCAAGATTGCCTCATGTGTATGTACAGTACAACAATACTAGCTGGCTAAGAAACTCGATCGACAGCGCTACAAGTTAGTAGCCTTCTATTCACTCGGCCTGTCTCGGGCTAAGAAATATCACGGCAAACCTATTTTCTATCTCCTTGTTAATTTATTTACGTCTCGAGTGCTTCGATTTCAATCTGTTTGCCGATCGATCTAGTCACTTGATGTTCCGTCTCAAACACTGATGGCAAATTCTACCGCTACAAAGATTTCCTGTCCTCAATTTGGCTGCACCTACTCCCCACAGGTAAGCTTTTCGTGTTGTCAGTAACTTGTTCGACCGCATTCGACGCGATGAACAATGTAAAATTTCATCTCCATGAAAACCAGACATGATTGTATACCGTCTCGCTGATTTCAGTTGATGATTCCGGGCGCCCATACTCCGTGTTGTGATTCAGTAAGATCGCCTTTACACGACGGCTTGTCTTCTCTGTGTCCTTGCCAGTTAGATCGAGTGCTTCAACACAGAGTTTCAACCATGCCCGTGAACTTGCTTCCAAGACCGCCTTTCAACGACGCTGGCTTTACAATAGGCTCCGCTACAGACCTGTCCGCTTTCTATTCGCCTCTGGTAAGCCAGACTTTACTGTCTATTATTTTTTTACAACCTCGTGTACAATTGTTTTCATATGTCTATCCTTCTTCTCTCTTTCTCACATTCCCTCACTCTCTACTTGTTTCGCCAATGTAACTACAACTTGAAGTTTTTTCCCCCTCTATTAAGTTAATTGAACCTAATAATCGCCCGCTCTGCTCTCCTCGTCACTAATGCTTGGGCGGTCTCTCTTCGAACAGGCTCGAGCGTGTGACATCAAAGAATGGCGAGATTCATGGTATCTAGCACAAGCCACCGCCGCTCGACATCCGTTAGATGTGCACGGCTTCGATCCCCATTCCCACACATCTTGTCCGGGCCTCGGCGAAAGGTAAATAAATTAACCGTCTTTGCCGTTAGTTACTAGACCACTTAAGTAAGCCATTAGAGTGCTTCATGCTTCTGCTGCTATCTAATCCTATTCACTACATTTGGTCACATTTCAATGGCTTCGCGAAAATCGCCCTCTGCCAACGAAGCAGTTCACCAGGGCTAAAGCCTCGATAAAGCCGTCTGCGATTTGTTACTAGCGGAAGGGCTTTAATATGGAAAGTTCCTTTTACCAGTCATTTTGATACTGATAGGGTTGAGAATAATCAAGTTTGTAAAGCAAACAACAATGAACGAGCTCATCCGAGAAACTCACACTCACGACAATATTTCCACAGGTTAAATTCCACTTCACCACGGACTAAAGTCCAGAATTGATTTTTATTTTTGTAGGTTTTCACCGATCGATTTGGCCGCAGCAGGAGCGAGACGGAAAAACGCGACGAGAGAGACAACAAGCACACTCAAAGCTTGGCTTTATGAACACCGAAAAAATCCTTACCCCACGAAGGGAGAGAAAATCATGCTGGCGATTATGACGAAGATGACATTAACGCAAGTTTCAACGTGGTTCGCGAACGCTAGGCGAAGACTTAAGAAGGAAAATAAGATGACTTGGTCGCCGAGGAATCGGTGTGGCGAGAAAAAAGATGGTGCTGAGGATGACGACCCAGTCAGCGATTCAGACGGCGAACATAGCTGCAGCGAAGAAGACAAGATTTGTGATGATAAGGGAGAAAATATAACTAGTATTAAAGGTATTGCTTGGTAAACATACTGTTTTAGTGATTTCTCGATTTCTAAATACATCAGTTGAAAACTGACAGGGATTATGTAAAGTTCTTTTATTGAAGTCATCTATTTTTAAGCGCGGGCTGGTATTGTCTGGTGTTCGACAGACAAGCATCGCAACGAGAGAAAATAACTTACAACTTTTAAACGTTCGGGAAAATGACGAATCGGAAATGTAATAAACATTTTAAGTACTAAGGGATATAGTCGTGCTGTGGTTTAGTGTTTGTATCAAAACTGTTGTTTTTCTTGGGTGTTATCTTGTACAGTTTAGCGTAACTTATTGTCCTGAAACAACGAAAACAATTTAAGATTATTTCCACGTTCGTGTAATGATTTGCACTCTGAAAATCAGGTGCCCAGTCAGACGTAGTGTGTGTTCGAATGGAACGATTCCAACGCACGAATGGGCCGGAAAACCCCAACGTATCTTTATTTGTTTAACAGAAATGAGAGACAAAGAGGAAAGGAAAGAAAACATTCAACTGAACACAGCCGACAACTCAGAAGAGCCTAAGACTGTCCACAACTCAACCGGCGAGAATTTACAAAGTAGAACAACAAATCCTGTGATTCGCTTCCAAGCGCTGCGAGCTGTTCAGTGCGTAACTACTGGTGACCCAAACGTGGAAGATTCTCCCGTGAAAAGCTTAAGAAAATGGGTGGACGGGTGCTTTCACAACACCCCTGTAAATGTCGTAAATACCAGCCCTGCTTCGTGCGAGACCCCGCCATCGACACCCCCACAGAAGGCCTCTACCGAAGCCTCCGTCATTATATCAGGTAAGGATGGACACAGGAAATAGGTGCTGAGAGGTTCTCAGGCGTTACTTCAGGTAGCTCCCGAGAGTATTCATTTCAAGGACAGTGCTGTAATGACAGGCTAAGCCGTGGCTCTTTTGATTTTTGTAAAACGACGACTCAATTTCTCACAGCCGTCTCACGGCGTCTGAGACATGTCGATGCCCAGGAATTGCGAAGTAATGAGCTAGTTTTTCTCATCAAGGGTGAGTGCTGTAGGGTACACCCGGCAGTTATTAAACTTGCAAACTCTAATGTTACCGTTTGTTTCGATATAATGGAGTACAGTAATTTTTTTTTGCGGGGTATTGGGAAGTCAGGGATTTCGTTACAGATATCAATCATTAGAGTGAACTTTGGTATCTTGAGAAAATGCTACTCTGTTTTGCCCTCGGTGGTGTGGCAAATTTCCACCTTTGTATTAAATTTAGAATGTAAGGTCAGTCACTGCAGTGTCATAACTTAAACGGAGCACGAGTTGTTCGTAAGCTAACAGGTTTTTTTCTATCATTTTAGTTGATTTAAACTGCTCTTAGGTTTAACTCAGACGCCGATTGAGACTATTCCAAATGTAACGTAAATATATTGCCTCAAAACTGCCACATTATGTTGCTATTGGCTTGAAACTTTAGAGAGGAAATTACGGTCTTAAAATGGGGTTACTCAGGGCTGATATGCCAATTTTTGTTTTTTTGAGAGCAGAAGATACTTCAGAAGAGAGGTGGAAACTTCTCATGTGTGTTCAGATGGATCTCTAGTCTTTAACAATTTTTCGATCGATCATCTTCCTCTTTACTGAAAGATGTCCTTGACACCCCCCTATACTTCAGTTCTCGGTTTAATCGGCAATCAAAATACAAAATCGTTTTTCAAATTTCTGCCATTGACCAAATACGGTCTTTCGTCTGAAGCTTAAGTACTTCGAGCGAGCTTGAAAATCCTGGCAGCAACGTCCTGCCAACTCAATTATACATGAGTCGCTAATTGAATAACATACTAACATGGTTTAAATTCCCCGCAAACAAGTTGCGTTAAATTTTAAGTTGCCCGCTCCTAGTTCCGCTCTACGGGGTGAAACATCTTTTTTCACCCATCTCCTGCTGTTTTTTTTTTGGGACAAACACGGCAGATATATCCGTGAAGCCCTACTCTTTTTAATAAAACTTGTTTCGAGTGTTAATTTTTTCAGACGTGGCGAGAGTAATTAGTCTACAGCGCACACCTTTTAATAACGAGAAATTGAACGAAAAGAAACCCCCGACCGCCGGGGAACAATTTTATATTTCACCACAAATTCAAAGTGTTACTTAAAACATGTTTAATCTATGAAGTCGTATGACTTCTTCGATTCTTGATGAAAACTTGTTTCCTCTCTTGGAACAAAAGCTGTTGTTTTAGAGTTTGTAAATCGCTCTCCTTTTTCCGTTTTAACTTCTTCTATCTCATTTTTTCGTGCAGTTCAAAATTCAACGCCTTCTCTAGTAAATACAGAGAAGAAAGAAACAGAATGCTCATCTCAAAGGAGACCCTCCACGCCGACAGACGAAGTATCGATGGAAAGGCCGAGAGTTGAAACGCCGAGAGCTTTTAATTCCGTCAACACAAGGTAAATAATAAAACTACAGGGCAGTCGTTATTTTACGATTTATTTCTTATAGGATACAGTTCAAACATTCGCGAAGCTGTCTACATTAAGGCGAGATAAACGCAGTGATAACGATGTCTTGTAAGACGAGTGTGTCTCATTTGCCATCGTCCACTGCCGTCAACGAGACTTTGCTCGACTAGTTAATAAGAAATTTTATTCTCGCTAACGAGTACTGGTTAAGTAAAAGATATTCTGCCACTTAAGAATTTGTGTCGAAAATGCCATGTTTGAATATGAAAATGGTTTGAGAGAACAAGCTATTCCAAGCATTATAGCTATAAATGGCAGAAACACGTCAAAAGTGTTATGTTTTGGTCAAACTGGCCAAATTTTCCCATTGACCTCACTGTACTTTGCACAGATGATACCCAGAACTTAAAATAATGTTTTTATTTTTTGTTTCTTGTCAACAGCATAAATGTCGAGACAACAAACTATCGAGAAATCGACGCGGCCTTAGCCTTGACGACACTTTCAGCTCGATAAAAGGAGAACGAAAACTTTCTTAAATAGAAATACTTAAAAAAAAAAAAAGAATCCTCAGCATGTGTACATAAAAAAGAGTGGATGATGTTTTTTCTAACTGACTAAGTGAGGATTACGCTTTCAAGAAACAATTCTGTGTTAAACACAAGATCTTGTGTCGTTTTTCGTTTGGTGTGGTTGACGCGGATGACTGTGAACGCAACAGTACTTAGGTTGGTATCAAATACCTCCCTTTTAATACTTTTTGTCATTTTATATGATGTTTCGAGTCGTTGGTGTGTTTGTGACAACATTGGTTTGCTAAAAGCACTAGCCAATGCAGAAATAGGACTCGAAATTTCGATTTGTTTGACTTAAGCTTAACACAAAGTGTTACAAGGGCCACTTTCTATTTGCGGATTTTTTAAAAACAACGGGTTGTAAATTAGTTGTGTTCCGAAAAGAAATTCTGTAGAAAGCTAAACTCACAGTCCCCGGCATACGACGTGTAATATAGATGATTTAATTTGAAATTCTGTAGATAAAAGAGAATATTTGTAGGTGAAAAGAAAATGTAATTTTGAAATAAAACCCGCCTTGATAAAACTAGACTGTCTGAGTGTGCTTTGTATGTGATTATGATGTGTCGCATATGGGATTATACGTCGACAATTTCATTAAAACTACAACGGAAAGTGGATTAGAATGAAAATGTCGACGTTATCAAACTTAATATGTTGCTGTCCCCACGAAGAAATATTATATTTGTAGAATGTAGTTATCAGCGATCTGGAAAATTCTATTGTGGCCCAGATATTAAACTCTAAAGAGCGTTGGTTCATCAGACAGCTATGTCGAGCTTAATCAATATTCCACTCTCCGCTGCCTCGTGTATCTATTAAAAGTTGTCTTAATATCTGTAGAGAGAAGTGATTCTCTATTCAAGATCTCGAACGAAGATATTGTTAAATTTCCTGGCGAACCTGGTGTGCAAAAGTTAACTCCGAAACATTCGTGACTCAATGCCTGAATCTCATTGCAAAAAAATATCTCCTTATCAGCTAGACAGCTGTTTACAAATTATCTTTTAATAAATACAAAAAGATTTCGTGTCAAGATACATCATTTACAGACAAGTTGAAAATAATTTATCCAGCGTCACAAACCGCCCGTGGACATATCAGAGATGTCGCATTTCTGTTTTCTTTTGGTCGAATTTACTGCACGTGACAGCTCTGCTTGTCGTTGGAAACTTGTCCACAAAATAAACTTTACCGTTATATTCGGACCGGTCAAACTTTTTCCTAAAGACTGTACGAAACGCAATCGCTCCTTTGCTCTTAGTTAACGCATTGAAATGAAATTTACACCTCCAAAGAAAACTTAACCAGTTTTAAACTGATGCCCTACCGAGCCCACACAATTTCAAAATTATGATTCGCGGACGTCGACATGGTCGAAAGGCTTTCGAAAATTTGATGTATAAAGACTCATTTGCATCAAATCGAGCCAAGCATCGCGGCAGTCTTTTGCATAACAGTTTATGCCTGCGTTTTGAAATTAAACTGAAATATATTCATGACATTTTTTGCGTCAAAACAATAGAAGTTTTGACTAGTTATAGAACAGGGAACAGAGTATGAAAAGTATACCCCGCGGCTACCAAACAACATATGTTTCAAGTTGAAAACAGTTCTAACAAAGTTCGAAAGACATTGTAAAGAATGGTTCCATTGTCTCGGGGAACCTGTTCTTCGACTGTTTGGCCATTCCAAACAGTAAGGATTAGAACCCATCACCTCTGAAACCTTTTAATCGATCCTGAGAACATGACTAGGAAAGAGTGGAGTTTTAAGCGAGTTTCTTCCTTCTGAAAACTACGGAACACTGACAAGTTACCTTCTATTATTATGAACGGAAGTAATAGACCCAATGTTTGAATCTTCTCTGAGGAAAGTTTAATTACTTCTTGTCTGATAAAATAGTACGAATTTTCGCATTCACAACTCAAACAAAAGCTAACAAACTAATGGCGTCCGCATAGAATCTTGTCCTAGCCAGAGGCACCTTTAGGCGTTTATGGTTTTATCTATCGCTTCACCCTTGGGCTCCATTTTTTCTACATTTTCCTCGTGTTATTGGCGTCAAGAACACTTCATATTGACACACGTAAGTCCACAAAGAAGGAAGTGTTTAATAGAATCCGTTACGAAGATAGATTTCATCTTTGCCCACCGTCTTCCTGTACACAGCATAACAGTCGAGCTCAAACGAACAACGGGCTTTAAAAATCCCTCATAGAATTGTATACGAAGACTTAAGAACTTCATGTTCTCACTTTGTTGCCGAAATTCCGTGTAATTAAGAGATAAAAGCTTAAAACTGTTTAAGTCTTGTTTTATTGCATGTTCAGAGTAATCACTCGACTTACTTGGCCGAAGTAGCTTCAGTTTTGTTATGAGCTTCCGCTGCCGACAAATCCTTGAACAATCTCATTACTGTCTTATGTTTTTGGCGGAATCAAAACATTGTTATCCGTAGGAAAACTGCCAGAGATAACACAATAATTGCATTTGAGAACTTTTCACTTTTACCCTATTATAGTTTCTCGATAAAACTAACTGAGGTTGCTCAAGAATTTGGATAGCCTCCGCTTGCCGACCGGTGTGTCTTTTGTTCAGCGATTACAAGCTTCGGAAATCGGATTCAGATTTTTCTGGTATGGCTTTATCTTCAACCTTCGCACAGAACTGTAAAACAGCCCTTGTCAATTAAATCCTAGTTTGTTCCGTACATCAAGTGCATGTGAAATTTTCTTTAATTTACGTTATAATGTCCGCAGGCTGGGTTCCTAAATTAAGTACTTCGCCCTGCTTCTTTTAATATTCCGGCTCTTAGAGAAATGAAATGAAGTGACTTTAATATTTCAAATTAGAAGGAATTAAGTGAATTTTCCAGAGAATTAATTGGTTTTCGGCAGAAGAAATGACTTTTATTTTTAACCGATGCTTTCGATAACACATTTTAGCGCTTATTTTAAAACACCGCAAAATGAAACCAAAGAGTCAAGCACTTGAATGGGAGATTTTAAAATAGCCGTCTCACTCTTGGGAATATTTCGTCCATAAATCTAATCCCCGACATGCAGAAATTCAATACAGCGAATTTCAACATTTGGTGTTTATAAAACTGATAAGGAACACAAAGATTTTCTGCCAGAACTGATCTCCTGAAAAATGCATTGACTGAAATGAAAACATTTGTCGACTTTGTCGGCTTCAGCGGAAACAACCTGAATAGTGTTGTCTTTGGAAACAATGTGAATAACTTCTAAATTCAGTTTTCAATCAATGTTTTCACCAGTTGTTCTATTACCGACATCCGTTAGTGGTACACCACATCAGTACAACAGATGAAGTCGGACGAGATTTCTACACCGATCGATCAGTTCGCTGAAGGAAGGATACGTTTTGCAACCCGCCGGAATTTGGCAACGTGGAGGACAGAGAAGTGATCCCAATCATGTCATTTTGTGCCTTAAGGACGATCTGCTACGCAGATTTGAGAAAGGACCGATGAAACTGTCATTTATCGTTTGCTTTGATGACTTTAGTGGGTTACGGTACCGACATACTAACTGGAACTTGGAGGACGTCCACACCCATGAAAGCCTCGTGAATTTGAAAACGCGACTTTATTCCCACTGTTAGGCGGAGCTTTTCAAAAACGCTCTTCAAGGCGGAGGGATTTGAAGACGCCGTCATTGCGTTTTCGTGTGGACGAAAAACGTTTTGAAAACGGAGCGTTTCGAAAACGATGCGACAACATGATAATCATGTCCCGGAATCATGTAGCTTCATGTGATTACCCAACCGAGTTTTCCTCAAATACGGACCTAAAATGACCAGCAATTGTTGCGTTTTTTAATTCCTCCGGCGTTATATGGATCGAAAACAAACATTTATCCGGCCTAGCTAGTGTGAACTTAAAAGAGATTAACAGAAGTTCAGGGACGCCGTGGAGACACGCCTGAGTTTAAAAAATACAGAACATTTCCATGCGAATCGTGTTCACACGTACATGCTATTACACAGAACAATTACTTGAAGGCCTGTTACTAGTGTGGCGTTCTCACACTCGATCGATAGATGTACTTCAGTAGCGAAATTTGTTCAAAGATACTTCTTTTCCGCGTTTTAATTTTTCACAGCGAGGCTGACTGTTTTCTCTTTCTCCTGAAATTGAAAAGGCCGAAAAACAAGAGTTTTTTTAAAATTAAAAACTGTTTTGCCAATCAATCAATTTCTCTTCGTACCAATTCGTCTCGGCTAGCATTTGGCTGGCTACCCCTGGGTATTTGGTACAAATGGTGCAAACATCATAATGCCAATTTAAACCCAGATGCTGTCCCCGCCCAGCGAATTGGTGATAACTATTCGTTCCAATCGATTGAAAATGGCATCCGGAAAAAAAGCTGAAGGTTTTGGTGTTAAAAAGTTAAGGTGCAGTTCTTTCGACCATCCAACAAAGGTCTTGAAATTTTCAGACAAAATTCACACGGTGCTTAATTTACACGCGGAACTCACTCAAGCGTCTTTAAATGTTATTTGTTTCACAAGGGATAAAACACAATTGAAGAATCTAAATAGGGCAACTTAAAATTAGAAATAGACGGAGCGATGCTATTTTAAGTAGTTTAACCCCGTTCGGCCAGAATGCACAACACAGTCATAACTGTCTAATTACTTGTACCTCCAACCGATCGAAAGACATTAACAACAATACCTCATTTATAACTTGCCGGATTACAATAAGAGCGGCTCTTTAACGAATAGTCCAGTGTCTAGACACACAGTATACCGCTGTCAAAATTATTAGACACTTATGCAACGCCCCAAAAAGCTATTTCAAAGCCAGAGATTACAAGGATTTACAACAGTAAAGAATGAAAAACAACGCGCAGTATTTTGTTATCATGAGTCGTAACTAAGATGACATGCGCCAAACATCGACACAAGACACAACATAGAGATTTGAGCTATTTTGATAGTCAGGTCCTGAGCAAGGTTTAATTTTTTTTAAGGGTTCTTCTCATTCTTTGCGCGTAAATGGAGCGTAAATGGGCAGTTTGAAAACCTTGGTTGTTGCATTTTAACCACCCATGAAATAAGGAAATGTCCCACTATTTTGCTGTAAGTATTATTGAGTTTATAAATGGAAAGTTTTCTAATAAACTGAAACAGAAATGAAAAGTACAATGTGGAATAATTCCCAGAAGCATAACCAAATATTTTGTTCAGCCGGCTGTCAATACAGAGTTCGTCTTAACTTGTGACCTTAGATTCCTCTACAAAGATAACTCGAAGGTTGAATTTTTACCATAAATCTAACTCTTCAGCGACAAAAGCCAATACGACAGCGAAAATGAAGCTATACAGTTAACAACATCCTCAAAGATGTTTCAAACGTAGCTCTTTACCGGCGTTTACTGCCAAAGACTCTTTGAAATCAAGAGCTGTCGAGATGGGTAAGAGTTGTAATCTTCGCAAAATTCAAAGTTGATTTCTAAGCACTATAGAGTCAGTCATGCTTTTTGAGTTGCATAACCTGACCAACACCGGATTTCTCTCACTGAGAAAGACATAAATGAAGTTTTTACTTCTACACTCGTTTTTTTATGAGAATATTGCTTTTGCGGCCCAATTTACTTTCATCAGTGCCGCTAGATTATCTGTTTTCGAATGCATGTAGTTGCTGTTTGGATGGTATTGTAGTAATTTTGGAGCCAGACTGCAGGCATCAAAGCCTGCTGTATCGCACATAACGTCTTGCAGAAATAGTTTTAGCATCGAACATACGGCAAGTGCTGTTTTTGTTGTTTTTGGGCTAGTTTTGCCAGTTAGAGAACGACAATTTTATACGCTTTAGTTAAAAACATATATTATTGTGTTGTGTCTACAAATTCTTAACACACACAATTATTTTCTTTTTTAAGTCTAAGCCTCGGTTTTACTCTTGAAATATTCCTAAAACTTCACAAATTTCAGCCTCGATTTTCCTATAAAACATAAAAGAGAAAGCTTGCATACGCCGATTGAAATCTTGCTCACTCGTAATAAAGTCAGTTGTTCTCTTTCCTAGTCGAACGCCAAGTCACCGATTAATGGGCATGGTTTTAGAGGAGTACATGTCCCTCAACGAAAACTCTCGTATGTAAACATTTTAATGAAAGCTACTGCGGAGAACTGACTTTGATGCAACACTACTCACGGTTTCAGTTGAACGTAAAAGTCTGTGAACGAACTGTCTGGTTGTGGCAACTTTTAAACCCAGTATTACGTGAGCCATTGAAACGAAAGTTTCCGAGCCGCAGTACTTTGATCAGTGTAGTGCTGTTTGTTATGATGCCCAAAGAAGGTCAGTGATTCATATTATTTTGTCTTCGTATGAAACAAAAGCGTGTGACCTTTCAAATAAAAGCGCAAGGCGGTGCAGTATTTGCATGTGTTGTTTCTTTATTTTTATGTCAGTATTCAGTACTGTGTATTAAGATGACTCTCATGCCTGTAGACGAAGATTGAAATAAAAGCTGCTCAGCAACTCACTTTCATGTGATACAGCTTATTACGTTCTTTATACATGGTAATTCTTATCTTTAACTCTGTCGATGAATCCTAAGTCCGTGAACATTGAAAAGAACTTGAAGCTGTTGAGCGATAGCAGCTAATAGTTCCATACCTGTGCATCAGGTACAAGGTGCATCTTAATTATTATTGTCAATAAAGCCGTTAAAACTGCGACCATTCAGCTTCCACTTTGCTGTCTATTTTGGCTGCACCAAGACAGCTTTCAAAGACCTAGTTTACCAATACCCGAATCAATTAATTTTGTCTGTTCTCCTTTCAGCTTAACTGTTAAGTGTAAATTCTTTCTTCATTTCCTCCCCTACAATTAGAAATAAGTATGAGACAACTCGGAAGGTTTGATCAGTTTTAAGCCTCCAGTCTGCTTAAAACAGGATTACAACACGGTTAACTTTTTTTAATATACTACAAATTAAATACACTATACTTACAACAATATTTGTTTTTGAATTGAGAGAAATAGATTTAAGTCCCTAATTGGTGTGATCCTTCACATAAAAGCAACTTAGCATTTCTTTATAATTCCTGTTTGGCAGTCTTGTTATGCAATCATTAAACAGCTTCAATACTTGTATTGTTGGTTTCTTCACCAAGATCCTGAACCAACGACAACTGCACAGTAATCGACTTGGAACTGTTCTAAATCTCGAGCAAAACGCATCCGGGATAAATGGAGTCTTTAATGCTGGTGTCCTAAGACTATAGCTTTTTCAGAGCTGAATTTTCACGGCATAACACAGTCCGTTGATAGCCTTTTCGCAGCGCCTTTGTCGCACGATGTACAAGTCCAAACGCAATTGGCTGGGACGCGAACCAATGAAATGCCACTATGGCGACCACCGCGCCCTCATATTTATTTCATGTGAACTATAATTGACAGACAGGATGTACGAAGACATTGTTAACTAATCTTTTAACAATGGTGGTCAATTGGAGAATTTAAACTCCGATTTGACACCTGAGAATGATGCTTTCTTTAAAGAAGAGAACTACTAATACAGCACTAATAAAGTTATGTATCATTTATTATCGACAAAACATTTGGGAACAACCTGTGAAAGGATTGACGGCTCTACGCGGTCGTTTTGTTGAGGGCTTAATGAAGCATTTTGGCTTTTTGGGAGGTATCTGAGAAAATACCTGAGTGAAATTCCGGCAGTGGCGGTACAACGAAGCTATCATTACAACGATAGAAGAGAAACGTTTCGTGTGTGGGAATAATTTGTCGAGGCTGCTGTGGCACTGACACGAGCGAAAGGTTATCTGGTGTAAACAATAGCCTATTTTTCCAACGGCACATGCTTTAACGGTGTGTCACCGGCCACTAAATGTCATCGTAAAGACAAAAAAGGCCTATTACAAACAAAACTGTCCCTTGTCTACGTACAGCGTCACTTAACACATTCTTGAAGTTTACATTTTCTATCAGGAAATTCCCAAAAAACCACATTTCCTTCACGAAGAAACATACTTGGTTTCAAGGGCTACCCGGCGGAAATTCCTCATGCATGAATCCGGATAAATAATCCATTTCCTTCCAAATACAAAACTGAGTGGGACCAAAAACAGTTGCAGGAAGTTTTAACATTATTTATTGGTCGTTCCAGACTACAACAATCATAATATGACAATCATCTTTTATGTGTTGGATTATTATAAAATCACTACCTGGTTTTCACGGTGAACGTGGTCGGTAGTTTAACAACGAAACAGTATGTTTTTTGTTGAGTAAGCGCTGACAGAATTTAATCAGTTGCGACCTGAGGTTGTTGTAGGCGTGTGGCGGAGTGGGCAGAGGAAGGGAGTGGCATGGAATTCAAAACTGTAACACTTCACTGATCTGCTTGGCATGTGGGTGATTCATTCGATAGCATTACCATGAGCACAGGAATCCGATATATCGAACAATAGAGGCTGTGATATTTTTAACTATTTTAAAATAACCGTGGCAAGCGTAAATTTGAGGAACAGCCAAAGACGAAAAATTCGACATTTTTTGAGTTAACAGGCTAAAAGCGCCTTCGCAAACATGCTGTAACGCTCAAATGCACTATCGAACTTGAATTTATATCCCGAAATTAAATTTATATCCCCTTTCTTGCAATGTTATGTGTCGTTTATTCCCGGGCGTTTATTTAATTAACAAACGAGTTCCAACTTATCAACAAAATGTAAACTATAAAGGTCACTAAACTATACTTCTAAATCGACAGTCAGACCCAGCCTTCTTTGCAAGATTCTCTTAAGACCTGGTAACGAATTCCTATCTTTTTCCCTCGGTGTTATATATCAGAATATCTTCACTTGAATAGAAACGGAAATTGAACAAAGAATTTAAAGAAATCGGCACTTAAGAGCTCAAATAATTGCATTTAGAATCGACTTTTTTTTCTAACCTGGTGTCAGATGAACCAGATTTTGGGAAACACAGTGGATATTCAGAGAATGGTCGGCGACAGAGTCTAATGTTTCGCTGGCTAACAAAATAAAAAATTCAAAAACTGTTCATCATTTTCTCTTACGCTAAAAGTACGTATTTGGAAATAGAAAGAAACTGGAATGTTTATTCACCGTCTGAGAGCTTTTCTTAGAGTCACTGACCTTGGCTTTAAACAGTTATCAGATGAAGGTGAGATAAATAATGAAAAACCCAAGACTTTTTTGGTCAAACCACGAGAAAGACACGGGGGGTAATTTATCAACGAAGTTCTGCGGGTTTGAGGTGTAACCAGTAATGAAATAAAAGCTTTATTGGCTAATTTCATTTCCTAAACGGTAATTAAAGGTTGGCTTTTTTTAATAGGGCAGTTTATTCAAAACGGTCAATCAACACTTCAAGCCAAACACGCCAGGACTAGAAAGAGCGGGAAAATACGCGAGCAGTCGCCACTCAATGAGCCACATGTGTATAGCGCGGGAAAAATCCGGGTAAGCCGCGATAGACAGTCTCTTCGCTGTGATTGGCTAGCTTGCTTTGCACCTGTTTGAATCGGCCAGTTATAGCAAACCAAACCGGAACTCTCACAAACTGTCAAAGACATGGCTGATTATTAAACTGAGAAGAAATTTCAACAGAACTAAAAACAAACACGGCCCGGTTTTAACCAAGAACGTCGAGCACGAGTCGTGAGATAGCTAGTGCGGACCTTGGCGAGTGAAATGGGAAGATTACAGTTTCAGACGGAAAACTCTTCTGATTTGATCCGTATACTCTTTACCGTCGCTTTAAACGGATGACTAGAGGAATGATTTCAGGCTGGATTCGTATAAATCCCGTTTTCACCCTTACGTAAAACTCAAAGTCAGTTCACTCGGTAATTGCTTTTACTGAGCAAACATTACTATTTTGTTGGTACACAAGCTATATGCATCTGTTCAAGAGTAGAACGCATCTACTTTATCCCTCTCAAGTCTAAAAACTGACCAAAAACTGATGAACCATTGCACACAAACATTAAGGGAAGAAATTCAAATAACTGCGGAGAACGTATCCACGTCACGGCTTTTTTAAGGATGTATCGATGCCCTTTTTTATATCTCCAACCAGGATGCTACTGTTGCATATTTGTCACAGCAGCATTTAGTGATAAAAAAGAAGAAAAGTGGAAGAAATAAAGAAGGAAGAAAAAGGTTACAGGTGTGCGAGTTGTTTTTCGCACGCCTGTCTCATCCATGAAATAACAAAACAATCCAGAACAATTGCAGTCTGAATTATTTACTATTGCAGTTTATGATGTACACGTTTTCACGCAACATCGTTTTGTATTTACCTCAAGCGTTTAAGCGACACGCCTGTGATACTTTTGAACAACAAGCGTCTTTTCCGAAAAGCCAGTCAGAACAATTCCCTCTTTGAATTATTTAGTCTGTAAAAGTTGTATGTGTCACAAGACAATATGGCCTTTGTCGACACGGAATTGTGATTCGTCTGAAGCATCTACAAAACAAAACCGCCAGGCACATGGTTTGACAAGTGACTCATTCGGTTTTCCCTAACATGAAAACATAACATCTTCATCATGGCTATACTACTTTGAAACTTTGCTTTATACGGTTTAAAGAATTACCGCGTCTCCAATATTTTCGTCGCTTATCTTGTGTTTTGGAAAAAAAACGAGCTTCCTTTCCCGGCGATAAGCCAGGCAAACTCCCTCTTTGAATTATTAAGCAAACACAACATGGATGTGTTATTGGACAAATTTTTAGACAATAAGGCATTGACTTTGTCCGCCGCAAACGTCTACAAAACAAAAACCCTGCCATATGGTTTGACAAGTAGCTCATTCAGTTTGTCATAATATGAAAGCTTGCCATCGTCATCAAGACATCAAAACATTGCTTTATACGGTTGAAAAAAAATCACGATGTCTCCATTATTTTCGTTTTACGCAGAACACGTTATTAGGTTAAATTCTAAATAACTGGTATTTTCATGAACTCGCTACTACAAACAGCTAAAATTTTACTTCGAGGTTATTTTACCTGCCGAACCAATGATTCTTTCACGACTTATCGTCCAAATGGCTAAGATTTTTAATTTTTTTTTTACCAACTTAACTGTTGAGGCAATTCTTCAAACCAATTTCCTCTTAATATGGCACACCTACCAGCCACGATCTTTTTAGGAACAGACGTGCGCTCTCTTGGAAACCGTACACTACTTGAAATCAAGACTATAAAAAAATGATGGGGCAAGAAAACGTGCGAGCCTGAAAAAGAAAAGAAAACCAATCGTCTTACAAGACCTTCACTTGACAACTGCATTTTGAGCGGACGACGTTTTATTTGCCGAGGAGTGACTTGAAATTCTTAGAAACACAATCATAATATGCTCTAAAATAGCCAACAAGCACCAGGACATAAACTGTGTAAACTTTTATTGCCTTTATTTATTATCAATACGTATAATTTGAATTTGGTATATAGTTCTGCTGTTCCATTGGAATCCGTCATGCTGTATTTTGTCGTCAAGTCGTTGAGTTGTACATGTATGCTAAGCAATGACAGCCCAAGCATCGTCGTTGAAATTCCGACTGTGTTGTTGATGATCCTCGAGCGTCTACATACTCGCAAAAATTAAAGTTCCGTTGTGGCTCACAACAAATCTCGAAGTTAGCTCCTCATTTATTAATTGAGGTTGTCAGATTGATCCATGGACTGTTATAAAGAACTGAACAACGCGATGCTTCGGGCCCAGTTCTCATTCATCCAATCCGATTCAAGGTCACGTGCATTTCTCGCACAATCACGTGCCTTTGATGTAAATAGACGCGAGCTCGGCAGCACAGCCGACAATTGCTCCCAACACACTCCCCCAGAAAACTATCCAACTGAGATGTAGGTAGATCACGTCCTTGACAAGCTATACAAACAGGTAGAGTCAGATGACGATGATTTTTGTAATCTACAATGTTCTAAAGTCATTCACGATAAATATACCCTCCAAATGTCAAAATGATAAGCTTAACACGCCAAGGAGCGGTTTCATAACGAGCATCGTAAAAACAAATCAAAGAAATCCTGACCAGACCTGACCAATCACAACAGAAGTAGACGACGCAGTAAACCAATCACAACACACGGGTAACCACGTGTTGTGATTGCGCGGGAAAATGTGTAGCCAGCGCCAAGCGCGAGAAAAACGTTTACTGGTACCAAGCCCGGAAAAAGAATTGGTTAGTCACATATGGTGTGATATTTTAATACAATAGTAAGGCCTAAGAAATATTCCCCTCGAACAAGAATTTACCGTATTTACTCGATTAAACGCCGCACTCGAATCACGAAAAATTTAATAAACGCTACGGCTTTTAATCGAGTAAATACGGTACTCGTAGTCTAAGACATCGATTTTCCTCTGCTAGTTGAGAGACTACCTAGTATTGTAAAACGAAATTCAGAAGATCTTGCTCGCTCTTGGATTTGACGCAAAGGGTAATTAAACAAAACAGGTCACGGTGTACTTACCAGCTTTACTTGCTGAGCAGACAGTTCATGTGTCCTTGTTAAAATCAAATCCACGATCTAAAGAAAAGACAGAAAAAGTGAATGGATGTGAGTATGTAAATGGATTCGCGCGTCTTTGTAAGAAATATTTTGTAAACAGCAGTAGAGTACCATTTCCCTGTTTACATAGCTTCATCTAAATACTTGAGGGGCTGGCAGAATTTTTAGAAATTATGACAACCCTCGACTGTGGCTTGGGTTTGCACAACTGGCGAATTCTAGGCAACTCCCTGATGTTTAGATGAGGCTATGTAACCACAGAAAAGGTGCTCTACAGCTTAATTCAAATTGGGTTAACGTTATTTCAATTCTGATTGGTTCAAAATTGTTCAGTAGTGTTTTTGTATGGTGAGACCAAAACTCAGTGTCTATTTCTGTCTTAAAAGCAAGAAAGTTGAAGGAGCAACAGAAACGGAAATGATATTCCTTTTCCATTCAGCGACCCAGCAAAATCTGGATCAAAGAATCAAAAAAGCGATACCAATAATTGCAGACGGTATCCTTCTGCAATTCCGCAAACTTGTTCCCAAGATTGGAAAGGAAAGTAAATTGAGGGAGAATGGAAGAATTGCAAGAACTAAACATCTTACATCTTACGTAATCAAAAGCACTCTTATGAATAAACAAAAAGTTACAAACTTGTTCTCTGAGGTAGTCTGCATTCAGCAATTCCACGGATTCAACAGACGAGAGAAGCTGTAGGGCACAGGGTCAAACAAAAAAGACACCAATTATTATTGATCCTACAAAATACTTATTCATGCAGAGTTCACTTGGCAGAGTATTAAACGTACATGGCATGTATTACGTAAACTATACGGGGCTTGATCCAGCGTAAAACTGTAGCCTGTTAACTACTCATCAAAAGGTGAATGCGCCTGTGTGTTTCAGGACAACAAGGTCACTTAGCAACAAGATCTGTTGTGTTGCAATTGACATCATTTTTCTTTATTTCATTTTCACTGACATGTGACGTAGCAATAAAAATTTCTTCCTTACCACGGGTACAATGTAGGGTTTCAAATTCAGTAAGTGAGGTTTTACAAGAGGAAACAGTTTGGCCCTGGTGACACCAAGCATCCGAAGTTTCAGACCTAAAAATATGCACAATATTGATTCTAACATCTGTAATATTAACCTCTTACTAACCTAGAACGAGGTCATGGCAGACGAGCTCAGCAAGGTCCATACACAAACGAAAGAGGGCCAATATTCCCCAGTATGGCTCGAGCTAGCTAGGTTAGTAAGTAGTTTATTATATCATTGGCACTCGGGTCATTCTTGTTTTGAATTTGCCGGCTTTCGAAAACAAAAAATACACAGCTTATGACCGTTTCCACGACCAAGAAAGAACCAATCAGAACGTTCGGATTTGCCTCGCAATATAATAATGAGTAATAAGTCTATAAATAAAATTTACCTCGACCAGAGCCAGTGAGTGACCACTTCTTTGTGGATCATTCAAATGAGAGCTTTTGAGGAATACTTTCACTATATGATGCTTTTTCTTAAACTAGGCTTCCTAAGGTGGTTCTAATTGTTAAGTCTGCGGATAAAACTCTAGTGTGTGACCATTCCAATGAAAGCTATTGAGAAGAACATTCATATGCTAGTTATTGTTTTTCAAACATTTTGTTCTGAACTGTGGCACCCTTTTTGGAGTAACATGCAGGTACATAACATGGTACAAACATTAATTTTTGTCTGTACAACAACGATTAAAAACAATAGTGAATATTTGAAAGTTACTTGAGCTTACAGACAAGTTTAATATAAAAGAATTTTAAATTTCACAAAAATTGTAAGTCTGTAATTTATCCCTTGAGTTTTCATACAATTATTACCGATTCATTGACTTGTATGGTTGGATTAAGATCAATACAAAAGCATATGCAACAAATTTAAATTGCACTGGAGTAAGAAATAGAAATTTAATGGCAGTAATATGAAGTAACTTCCTTAGTCGTGTCATGGACCTTGCAAATCAGTGGTCAGGAAAATCTGAGCACATAGCAAGAGGGAGGGAAGGGGGTAACCAAAATGGAATATGACACATTGTTTCTCATCAACATGGCGGTTGTTCAATTTTGTGGCATATTTCAGGTACGTAAACCCCACAAGATGGATTTTAAAAACCCAATGTAATAACTATGACTAATAATTATTTATAAAAATAAATCAATCTTTATAATGATTAATTGATTAATTATATTACTAATCACTACAAAATTACAAAGCTAACCTTCTTGTGTTCCCATCAAGATGTCTAGCTGTTCATTAATCATTTCTTCAACACTAGAAGAATTGAGAAGTCTCTCCAACTGATGATCTATTTGAGAAAAGCCACAAGACATAATTAAAATCTAGTACTTAGTATATTGTTTTTTTCTTCACCAAGGAGTTTCCATGTCATTTAAAAGGCATGACAACTTAAAAAACAGTGGAATTACATCAACTAGAAAAAGAAAGCCAGAAGTGTGATAGATGATGGCAGCTGCTCACTATCATTACATGTTCACTTGTTGAATTGCTTCCCTATTTTTAAAGTATTTTATGCAAAATAGAGATCGCTGGCAGCATACTGGTAAGCTAAATGTACAAAAAGATTATCAGTAACCACAAAAAAACACGTTCAAACCATTTTATTTTTAAAGTGCAGTTACTAACCAATTTGATCTGCTGTCAAATAGTTCCTAGTCTTATCGTCAATGTATTTTTTCACTTGTGATGGGCTAAAGAATGCATCCAGAATAAAGCTGGCCATCAACTTCTTGGCAGCTACAAAGTGCTTTGTTATGGCTCCACTACAAAAGAACAAAGACATTTTTTACTCATGTATGTTTACTTAAGTGTAACAGCCTTATTTGCAAAATTGAAACATTTGTTCTTCATGTAACTAGCTACAAGTGAGGGAGTGTAAAAGTCAAGTGTCTCTTCCAAGAACTTAACAAATAGAAAATTACCTAGGATCCGATCCAAAGTTATGAAATAAATATGTAATCTAATGCTACAGTAACCACTAACAGCCCTTGTTGATTCTGTATGGGCTTTGCTACTACCCGCACTCTAGATACCACTATACCCCCACACCCAGCTAGATTTCAAGAAGTTATTTGATAAGCTGTTATGTAGTGTTACATACCTGAAAAATAAGCCTGGTATCCTGTTAAATATCAGCTTTATTCCCAGCCAGTTTGTAACTCCACCTTAGCAAAACCAGAAGAAAATAAACATGACTGTACAAAAAGATGTGCCCCAACAGAATCCCGCAAATTCTGGTTAGAAGCCCCAAGCTTATATCACATCACAAGAGGTTAATTTAGTTTTATGTGAATGGATAAATGGGGGAGACTTATATGCACATGTTGAGTGGAGGAAGTTCAAGAAAAAAATAACATAAAACAGCCAATTGAAA
>Ga0126343_10000054_pt1 | contig 30068 bp, 25 predicted proteins | sample Cyp2metagenome_FD_92531 | JGI IMG/M metagenome (GOLD analysis project Ga0126343, IMG submission 92531) | Coral microbial communities from Lord Howe Island, Old Settlement Bay, Australia - Cyphastrea 2 metagenome | ecosystem: Host-associated > Invertebrates > Cnidaria > Coral ...
AAAAAGCCAGCATCGGTGGTCTGGTAAAACAGTCGCTGCTGACCGGCGTATCCCACGCGATCCCCTTCATCGCCGCCGGCGGCATCATGATCGCCCTGGCCATCGCCTTTGCGCCAATGACCGCCGCCGGCCCGGATTTCTCCACCACCCCCATTCTCAAGCTGATCAATAGCATCGGTGGTGCCGCCTTTGGCGTACTGCTGCCCTTGCTGGCCGGCTATATTGCTTACGGCATGGTGGGGCGTCCGGGCCTGGTGGCCGGTTTTGTTGGCGGGTCCCTGGCCGGCACCACCGGCGCAGGTTTTCTCGGTGCCCTGATTGCCGGCTTGCTGGCCGGTTTTGTGGTGCGCTGGATCAAAGACTGGAAAGTACCCAAAGCCATTGAGCCGATCATGCCCATTCTAATCATACCAATACTGTCGTCTTTGGTAGTGGGCACGGTGATGCTGAAAGTGATTGGAGCCCCCATTGCCGGCATCCTTGAAGGGCTTGGTCAGTGGCTACAGAGCATGGGAGACACCAATGCGGTGCTGCTTGGCCTGATTCTCGGCTGTATGATCGCCATTGATATGGGTGGCCCCATCAACAAGGCAGCATTTTTCTTTGGTGCCGCCATGATTCAGGAGGGTAACTACGCGGTGATGGGGGCGGTCGCTGCGGCCATTTGCGTACCACCCATCAGCATGGGCCTGGCCACCAAACTGTCGAAAACGTTATGGAGCGAGCAGGAACGCGAAGCCGGCACTGCCGCCATCCTGATGGGCATGATCGGCATCACCGAAGGGGCTATTCCCTTTGCCGTGGCCGATCCGTTGCGCGTTATTCCCACCATCATGACCGGCTCTGCCGTGGCCAGCGCCATTGCCATGTACACCGGCGTTGGCAACCACGCCCCTCACGGTGGCCCCATTGTGCTGCCGGTTATTGATGGTCGTCTGACGTACGTATTGGCGATTGTGGTCGGTGTGTTGATTTCAGCCTTCATGATCAACGCGCTTAAAAGCATGGGCAAACAGGCGCAAAATTAACAGCGTTCGCAGGTTTCGGCGTGTTATACCCGTCGCCTTTCAAGTTGCTACTTTGTTGGCTGCATTCGCTCACCCCGGTCACGTAGTATTTCTACGCTCCCGGGGCTTCGCTCAATTGCCGCCGCGTAGCAACATGAAATCCATTGGGTATAGTGTTGCACTTCACTAATCGCCAAAAACCTGCATTGTACGTCAATGTATGAGTGATAGCTGACTGAATACTGCTGAGCGTGTTGCTTACGGCGGTGGCTTAAAAACCGTTGCTTTCGGCTATTATCAATTTTCAGAATGCTTGTCCGATGCGAGCATTCCTGAGCTTTTCGTTTGCTGTGCCAGGCAATCCACTGTCTGGTATTTTGAAGAGTTACTATGCTGTATCGTCTGCAAAATCCCATCCAAAACTACGCCTGGGGCAGCACCACTGCCCTGACAAAACTATTTGGCATTAGCAATGAGTCCGGCGAACCCCAGGCTGAAATCTGGATGGGCGCGCACCCCAACGGCTGCTCTGCCATTAATACTGACGGTAATGAACTGTTACTCAGTGACCTGATTAGCAACAATCCGGAAAAAGTACTGGGTGAGCGGGTCTGTCGCACCTTCGGCGAACTGCCCTACCTGCTGAAAATTCTTGCCGCAGACAAACCACTTTCCATTCAGGTCCATCCGGAAAAGTCCAGAGCCGGGGCCGGTTTTGCCCGGGAGAACCAGTTGGGCATCGCCTTAAATTCCAGCCAGCGCAACTATAAAGACGCCAATCACAAGCCGGAACTGGTCTACGCATTGACGCCGTACCTGGCCATGAACGCCTTTCGTCCGATAGCCGAGATTATCGATCTGTTTGAGCAGTCCGGCTGCACCACCCTGGCTGAGCCTGTGGCCGATCTCAAGGCCAATCCGGACGCCAGCCATCTGCGAGATTTCTTTCGCTTTATTCTCACCCTGGCTGGCGAACAGAAACAGGACGCGCTGAAGCAACTGCTGACCAACATTACCGAAAAAGGAAGCAGCGTCGTTTATCGTCAGGCCTTTGCCACGATCGCCATGCTGGCAGAACACTATCCCGGTGATGTCGGTTTGTTCTCACCGCTGTTGCTCAATGTTATTGAGCTGGCTCCCGGAGAGGCAATGTTCCTTGATGCAGAAACACCTCACGCTTATCTGCATGGTACCGGTGTTGAGATTATGGCCAATTCCGACAACGTGTTACGCGCCGGCCTGACCCCCAAACATATGGACGTTGAGGAGCTGATTGCCAACACCCGGTTTGTCCCCATACCGGCATCTGAACTGCTGACGCGGCCTGAGCATGATGGCAACGTCAGCCGTTTTCCCGTGCCAGTAAACGATTTCAAATTCGAGATTATTACCCTGCCACCGTCGGACGCTACTGAACGACAAAGTATTTTTGTTGACAGTGCCGAGATAGTGCTGTGCATTGCCGGCTCGGTCAATGTGCATGGCCCCGATGGGCAGCTGACGTTAGCGGCCAGCGAGTCTGCTTTTGTCGAAGCGTGTACCTTGCAGTACCAGTTATCCGGATGCGGCCAACTGGTACGTATTACCGTCTGAATTACCCTGATGCCAAAAGCACAGAAACAAATTGGAGTGAACCATGTTTGAGAAAAGCGTAAAAATTACTGCCTCAGAGGGCTTACACACCCGCCCTGCCACTCAGTTGGTCAAAGCAGCCAAAGGCTATGAGGCGGACATTACCATTATTGCCAACGGCAAATCCGTGAAAGCCACCAGCTTGCTGAAAGTGCAAACGCTGGGAGTCACACAAGGAACAATGGTAACGATTGCTGCCGAGGGAGCCCAGGCAGAGCAAGCGGTGAACGAGCTGGCTGCCCTGTTGGCGGCCATGGAATAGCATCGCCTGACAACAGCAATTGGTCGTGTTTAAAGAAATACCGGCCACTGGTTATTTATACACGACTACAATTGTTTGGTTTTAAGGAAGGAAAGATGATTAAAGGCATTCCCGTTTCTCCCGGCATCACCTTCGGCAAGGCTTTTGTCTACCAGGCCACCAAATTTACGGTGCCTCTCACTACTGTCACTGACGATCAGATCGACGCTGAAATTGCCCGGTTTCTCTCGGCTCGGGCCGCAACCGTTGTCCAGCTCGAAGCCATTATGGCAACAGCCCGGATCAATTTCGGCGACGAAGAAGCAGAAATCTTCGAAGGTCATATCATGATGACCGAAGACGACGAGTTCGAAGAAGAGGTTGTTGACTTTATCCGCAACAACCACAAATGCGCGGAAGCGGCAGTGGATTTTGCCACCAATGAGCAGTGTGCCGTCTTGCACGCTCTGGACGACGAATACTTGCGCGAACGGGCCACCGATATGCGGGATATCGGTGATCGCCTGATCAAGAACCTGATGGGCATTGAGAGCGTTTCCCTGGGCGATATCGACGAGGAAGTTATTCTCATTGCCAGGGACCTGACGCCATCAGAAACCGCCCAGATCAACCTGAACTTTGTCAAAGGCTTCATCACCGATCTGGGCGGGCGTACGTCCCACACCTCCATTATGGCCCGCTCCCTTGAGCTACCGGCCATTGTTGGCACAGCAAATGTGACCGGGCTGGTGCAGCATGGCGATGCCGTGGTGCTTGACGCCCTGAACAATGAATTTGTCGTACACCCTTCCCCGGCCCAGATTGACAGCTACACGACACGCCAACTGGCCTGGCAGTCGGAACGGGAAGAGCTGTCCAGGCTGCGTACCTTGCCGGCTGAAACGTTGGACGGTCATCGTGTAGAGCTGTGCGCCAATATCGGTGGCATACACGACTGTGCCGGTGCTGAACGCAACGGTGCCGAAGGGGTCGGGCTGTTTCGTACCGAGTTTTTATTCATGGACCGTGATCACCTGCCCGATGAAGAGGAGCAGTTGGCCTCCTACCGGGCAGTGGCCAAAGCCATGAATGGCCATCCGGTGATTATCCGCACCATGGATATCGGTGGCGATAAAGATCTGCCCTACCTTGACCTGCCCCACGAGATGAACCCGTTTCTGGGTTGGCGCGCCATTCGCATCAGCCTGGAGCGCCGGGAAATTCTTCATACCCAGCTGCGCGCCATTTTGCGAGCCTCTGCTTTTGGCAAGCTGCGCATTATGTTCCCGATGATCATCTCGGTGGAGGAGATTCGTGAGCTGAAAGATGAGCTGGAAAAATACAAAGCCGAGCTGCGTGCCCAAAACCACGCCTTTGATGAAAATATCGAAGTTGGCGTGATGGTGGAAACCCCCGCCGCTGCCGCCATTGCCCACCATCTGGCCAAAGAGGTGGATTTTTTCAGCATCGGCACCAACGACTTAACTCAGTACACTCTGGCCGTGGATCGTGGCAATGAGAAAATTGCCCATCTCTACAACCCCATGACCCCGGCAGTGTTGACTCTGATCAAACAGGTGATTGACGCTTCCCACAAAGAGGGTAAGTGGACCGGTATGTGCGGTGAACTGGCCGGTGATGAAGCCGCGGCACTGGTACTGCTGGGCATGGGGCTTGATGAGTTTAGTATGAGTGCCCTGTCGATCCCGCGCATCAAGCGGCTGATTCGCAGCACACGATTTGAGCAGGCCCGGGAGATGGCGGCGCGTGTGCTGACCATGCCCACAGCCCATGAGATCAGTGAGTATATCGAGAGCTGCTGCCAGTAAAGCCCCCGATTTGCCGGATGCATTTTTTCATCTTTGTGCTGAATTTCCTGATAACCAATCGTAGTTTACCTTGGTCATCATTGTGCCTTGTCAGTTACTGCGGTGGCCCATGGCGCGGTGATGCAAAACGGCGCAGAGGTGTTATGCTCTGGCAACGGACAGGACGGCAGGCAGATGCCAGACGCTGGTGTTTTCGCCTTACCAGACAGGAAATAACAACGATGCCCCCCGCTTTTTTCACTGATGCCAGCTGGCAGCCTATAGACGACGCCGAAGGTATTCCAGCCAGCCTGCATCAGACGATCCGGGATCAGCACTCGCTGACCCAACGACTTAAACGACAACACAACAATGCCTTTTTTGTGCGCCTGCTCTCCCACGCCTGGCAGATGCCGGCAGCATCGGAACAGGCATTCCTGCGCTGCCAGAATGAACAGGCCAGCGTACGCGAAGTGCTGCTTTTTGGCTCCGGCCAACCCGTGGTGTTTGCCCGCAGCGTTCTACCCCAGTCCAGTTTAACTGGGAAAAACCGGGATTTACTCAGCCTGGGTGACCAACCTCTGGGGGAATATATCTTCAACCAGCCCGGCCTGCGTCGCGGCCCCATTGAAGTGACAGCCATTGCCGCCCGGGAATTTAACCCTTTGCTGGAGTCTGACTTTACGGCAGAAATTGCCTGGGCCAGGCGGTCGCTGTTCTATTTGCGGGAAAAACCCATTTCGGTGTGCGAAGTGTTTTTGCCAACGCAAACATCGGCGGTATAAGCAAGAGGCGTTGCCACTCTAAACATGTTAGGCTTGCGCCATTATAGAGAAGCTCAGACGCTAACGGGCTGGCGTTTCGACCAATAATAAATATTCTCAGTTCAGCCCTGTTTTTCAGTGGAGAGTTTTAACTGGTAGATGAAATATTTACGACGTATAAAAGGCGGTTGTTCGCGAATGGCCGCTATGGTGGCCGGTTTGCTGGATCGTTCTCTGCCGCGCTGGCACTGTTTTGTGCAACTGGCCCGTCTGGATCGCCCCATTGGCATCTACCTGTTACTGTGGCCAACCCTGTGGGCGCTGTGGCTGGCGGCCCGGGGCACTCCCTCTGACCATAACCTGTTAATTTTTATTGCCGGCGTGTTTCTGACCCGCAGCGCCGGCTGCGCCATGAATGACTACGCCGACCGTCACTTTGACGGCCACGTCAAGCGCACTCAACAGCGGCCACTGGTGACCGGCAAAGTAACCCCGAAAGAGGCCCTGATATTTGCCGGTGTTCTTTTTCTGCTGGCGTTTATCCTGGTGCTTGGCACCAATGGGCTGACCATTGCCCTCTCGTTTGCCGCCCTCGGGCTTGCCGCTGCTTACCCTTTTGCCAAGCGTTACACCTATCTGCCCCAGGTGGTGCTTGGTGCGGCGTTTGGCTGGTCAATTCCCATGGCTTATGCTGCCCAGGCTGGCGCGCTGAACAGCCAAACCTGGCTGTTGTTTATCGCCAACCTGTTGTGGACTGTCGCCTACGATACCCAATACGCCATGGTGGATCGGGACGACGATGTGCGCCTTGGCATTAAATCCACGGCCATTTTGTTTGGTGATCTCGACAACCTGATGATTGGCTGTTGTCAGGTATTCGCCCTGATCACTCTGGCGACAGTGGGTTTGCAGCTGGGTCTGAGCTGGCCATTCTTCCTGAGTCTGGTGGTTGCCCTGGGGGCTTTTTCCTACCAGCAGTGGCTGACCCGTGATCGTGAGCGGGAGGCGTGTTTCAAGGCGTTTTTATCCAACCATTGGGTAGGAGCAATTATTTTTCTGGGCATCCTGACCTGTCACCTCTGAGTTTCGTAGCCTGCCCTTAGGGGAGTAGTAAACAGATCCGTACCACGGAGAGTGGTGGTACTTTTGTATCCACCACCACCCTTAGGAGTAGTCCCGAAATAACTTCCGCATTTATGGAATCTGAACTCCGTTCGGACTGAGCCTGTCGAAGTCCGGTGACAGCACCCTTCGACTTTGCTCAGGGTGAACGAAAACCGGGAAGTTATTTCGGGACAGATCCTTAACGTCCACGCAAGAATAGTTTGTCCAGCTGGTCCATGGTCAGCATGGTCCAGGTTGGACGACCGTGGTTGCATTGTCCGCTGCGCTCGGTCTGCTCCATATCGCGCAACAGGGCATTCATCTCCTCAATGGATAACCTGCGGTTAGCCCGAACCGAGCCGTGGCAGGCCATGGTGGCCAGAATCTCGTTGATGTGCGCTTCAATGCGATCACTGGTGCCATGCAGCATCAGATCGGCCAGCACATCCCGCAGCAGTTGCTCCACATTGGCACCACTCAACATCACCGGCACCTGGCGCACCAGCAACGTTTCCGGCCCCATCCGGTCCAGTTTGAGACCAAGACGAGTGAAATAGTCACTGTGCTCCTGAGCGCAATCGGCCTGGCTTTCGCTGACCGCCACGGATGCCGGTACCAGCAACGGCTGGGCACGCACTCCCTGCTCCTGGTAGGACTGCTTCATCCGCTCGTAGGTAATCCGTTCATGGGCTGCGTGCATGTCCACCAGAATCATGCCCTGGTCGTTTTCCGATAAAATATAAATGCCCTTTAACTGCGCAATGGCAAACCCCAAAGGCGGTGCCAGTGTATCGGCTGCAGCATCAGCAGCGACGGCCTCTGTTATCGCCGGAGCCTCCTGCACGACATCAGACGTAGGATCAACCGTAGTACCGTACAGCTGACTACAAGCGTCCAGCTGACGCTGCACCCGGGCGGGCGACGGTGCCGAAGGCCGTTCTCTGGGGCTGTGACTGCTCCGGTTACCAGAAGACGGTGCCAACGCCATCGCCTCCTGCCCCTGAAACTCACCGGCGGCGATGCCAGTCACTTTGACCGGGCTGGCCGGGGGCGTCGGCAATACCTGGTCTTGCGGACGCACTGCACCCAGCGCCCGGTTCAGGGTGCTGAACAGAAAGTTATGCACCGTCCGGCCGTCACGAAAGCGCACTTCATGCTTGGTGGGGTGGACGTTAACATCCACCAGCGTAGGGTCCAGCTCCAGATAGAGCACAAACGCCGGATGGCGGCCGTTATAAAGCACATCGCGATAGGCCTGACGCACGGCGTGGGCCACCAGCTTGTCGCGGATGACCCGACCATTGACAAAGAAATACTGCAAGTCGGTGCTGGCCCGGGCAAAGGTAGGCAGGCCAACCCAGCCAGACAGCTTCAGGCCAGACGCCTCAACATCAATAATGACGGCATTTTCAATAAACCTGGCCCCGCACAACGCGGCCACCCGACGATCTTTCTCAGCCTGAGTCAGCGCCGGACGCAACTGGTGAACGCTGCGCTGGTTATGGCGCAGAGTAAAACCAACATCAAAGCGGGACAGCGCCAGACGCTTAACCACCTCTTCCAGATGGGTAAACTCGGTTTTTTCTGTGCGCAGAAATTTACGCCGGGCCGGGGTATTGAAGAACAGGTCTTTCGCTTCGATGGTGGTGCCCACCGGGTGCGGTGCCGGTGTCACTTGGGCAGCCATATCGCGCCCCTCCACCCGAACCTGCCAGCCAGACTCCTGCCCTGCGACATTAGACGTCAATGTCAGTCTGGCCACAGAGCTGATGGAGGCCAGAGCCTCACCACGAAACCCCAGCGTGGCCACCCCTTCCAAATCCTCCAGTGCCGATATTTTACTGGTGGCGTGGCGGGAGAGCGCCAGAGCCAACTCCTCTTTGGGAATGCCGTGGCCATCGTCACGGATACGGATCAGCTTTACGCCGCCGTTTTCCACCTCCACGCTCAGGCGCTGAGCACCAGCGTCCAGACTGTTTTCCAGCAGTTCCTTGATGACCGAAGCCGGGCGTTCCACCACCTCACCGGCAGCAATCTGGTTAGCCAGACGATTATCAAGGAGGCGAATCGGTTTCATAACTTCACTCTGGTGCACGGTTTCTCATTCCGCCTGCAAGGATCAGTTGGGGATTTCCAGCACCTGCCCCACGCGGATGGCGTTGGCGCTAGTCAGTCGATTGACCCGGCGTAAGTCGCTCATGCTGACATCAAACTGATCGGCAATCTCCGACAAGGTATCTCCGGCACGAATCACGTATCTTGATGGCCGGGTTTTCAAAGTACCGTCCTGCTTCCACTTGGCCACCATGGTATCCGGTGGTGGCTTCTGGTAAAACCAGCTGGTTACCCCATCAAAAATCTCCCGCGCCAGCGCCTTTTGATGGCTGGCTGTTTTCAGCTTGCGCGCCTCTTCCGGGTTGGTGATAAACCCGGTTTCCACCAGAATTGACGGCACCCCGGGTGACTTGAGCACCATAAAATTGGCCAGTTCCACGTGCTTTTTGTGCAGATGGTTGATATCACCAATATTGCCAAGCACTTTGTTGCCCACTTCAATACTCGACGCCCGTGTCGAGGTAATGGACAAGTCAAAAAGCACCTGGTTCAGCATCTCGTCGTTGCTGTAAGACTGCCTCTCACCGCCAATCTTGTCGGCGGCGTTCTCTTTCTCTTCCAGCCAGCGCGCCATCTCCGAGGTGGCCCCTTTTTGTGACCAGGCAAACACCGAGGCTCCCTTGGCACGACGGTCTTTAAAGCCATCGGCATGGATCGAGATAAACAGGTCAGCGTCATTCTCCCGGGCAATCTCGGTACGCCGGCGCAGGTCGATATAGTAGTCGCCGGTACGCACCAACACCGCTTTAAAGCCTTTTTCCCGGTTGAACAGTGCCGCCAGTTGCTTGGCGATGGCCAGCGTTACGTTCTTTTCATAACCGCCGCCGTAGGCCAGAGCACCCGGATCTTCACCGCCATGACCGGCATCAATGGCAACAATAATGTCACGAAAACCGGTTGGCTGTTGCTTGATTACCGGTTTTGGCTTGCGGTCCTCATCGTCAAACAGATCCACCACCAGGCGGTGACCATAAGTGGCATTGGGCTTAAGCAGAAAGCTTTCGACGGAGACCTGCTCTTTGAGATCGAGCACGATACGCAGATCGTTCTTGTTGCGCGGGCCGTGACGAATATCTTTAATGGGGGTTCCGCGCAACTGCAAGCCGCTGAACGAGCCATTGAGCTTGGTATCGGCAACGTCGATGACCAAGCGGCCCGGATTACTCAGGGGAAACTGGTTATGCTTTACCGCGTCAGACACATCAAACACTAGGCGTGTTTTATCGGGGGAGCGCCAGAGCCGGACATTGTTAATCGTCTTGTAAACCGCCTCAACGATTCGGGTTTTTACCAGAGCAACCCCAGCCACTACCACGCCCAGCTGGCGCATCAAACGACGTCTGTCTGTGGCGATAACCGGTTCAGTACGCTGACTGTCGTTTGCTTTACCAGCAGGCAGCGCCTGCCGAAAAAACGACAGTAAACGTTGAACACGGCGAACGATCCTTGTTCCTTTGCTCATTGCCCCTCCTGTAACGCAGCCATTTTCACCAGCGCCTGCTTACCGGCTTCGCTACCGGCAACGATGTGTGCCTTGCGCCCGGGCAAATGGTAACTGAAGGTAATTTCCAGATCAGGTGACGGCAGTTCGCCCTGACCACGGCAGGGCCACTCGATCAGGCACAGAGCTGGCTCACTGAAATAATCCCGGCCACCGATAAACTCCAGCTCCTCCGGGTCGGCCAGACGGTACAGATCAAAGTGGTAGATACGATGGCCTTGCACCTCATAAGGCTCCACCAGCGTGTAAGTCGGACTTTTCACCGCACCCTGATGGCCAAAATGGCGCAACACCCCCCGGCAGAATGTGGTCTTGCCGGCCCCCAGGTCACCGTGCAGGTAGACCACGGCACGCCCCTGCAGGGCCCGGGCCAGATTTCCCCCCAATGCCACCATGGCATCTTCGTTGTTGATTAGCAGTTCATATCTGCCTTGCATAAACATTTCCATCACTGCTGGTATGTGCAAACCACCTGTTAATCAACCAACAACACAATTCAGTCGTTGTCTGATGGCTGGAATCAACTCACTTGCCCGCAGACCAGTCTCTCCCTGACTGGCGGCCAGTTCATCGGCCGCTGAAGCGTGCAACCACGCGGCCATCCGGGCCGCCCGGAAAGGCGTTAGCCCCTGGGCCAAAAGCGCACCGGTGACGCCGCTGAGTACGTCGCCCATGCCGGCCACGGCCATCCCCGGATTACCTTCGGAGCAAAGGGCAATCTTATGGCCATCATAAATCAGGGTGCCGGCCCCTTTAAGCAACAAAACGACGTTGCATTCGTATTTTCTATCGCCAGTGTCGTACTCTTTTTCAGTAACGATACCTGGATGGTGCCCGATGGCGTCAACCATTAGCTGACGATGGCCGCTCAACAACGCCGCCGGACGATCACGCTCAATGGCGGCGATACTCTGTCCGGTCAGGCGAGCCAGCTCACCGGGGTGAGGGGTGAAGATCATCGGAGACTTTCGCGTATTTAGCAACTGTGGATGATGCGATAACAGGTTCAGGGCGTCCGCATCCAGCACTACAGGGCAAGGGGCTGCCAACGCGTCCTGCAACAGTTTCAGTCCCCAGTCGTCCCGGCCAAGGCCTGGTCCGATGACAATGGCGCTCTTGCCATCGGCCAGCGAACCCAAGCCGCTGGCGGTTTTTACCGCAACGCCCATCACCTCCGGGCAACGTACGGCAAGTGCCGTCAGATGATGTTTGCGGGTCGCCACAGTAACCAGCCCCGCGCCACAGTGCAGGGCTGACTCAGCCGCCAGCAGGATCGCTCCGGGCATCCCCTCGTTACCACCAATCAACAACAGATGGCCAAAATTCCCCTTATGGGCCACACGGCTGCGCCGGGCTAGCCAGCCCCGAAACTGCCCGGGCGCTATCCGCCGACAGTGACCCGGCAAACTCTCACAGACCGAGGATGGCACACCCAGGTCATCAAACAGCAACTGGCCACAATATTCCGGCCCCTGCCCGGTCAGCAGGCCTGTTTTCAGGCCAATAAAAGAGACCGTCAGCGTGGCCCGCACCGCCTCACCCAGGGCAACGCCGGTATCGGCACAGAGGCCCGAAGGGATGTCCACGGCACAGACCGCCGTGCGCAAATGGTTCAGACGACGAATGGCATCAGCACAGTCACCACGGACAGCACCGGTGAGCCCGGTACCCAGCATGGCATCGACCACCACATCGGCGGCCAGCGACTGTCGGACGTCGTAAGGTCGAACCACCACACCCGCATCAAGACAGGCCTGCCAGGCAGTACGGGCATCCCCCGTAAGCCGGGCCGGATCGCAACAACTGAGCACACTGACTTGTAACTCGTGTTCTTTGGCCAGCCTGGCCACCAGGTAACCGTCGCCGCCATTATTGCCGGCACCGCACAGCACCAATACCGTCTTCGCCTTTGGCCAGTGACGGGACAAGGCCTGCATAACTGCGCTGGCCGCCCGGCTCATCAGCTCAAATCCGGCAATACCGGCCTGGTGGATGGCCGCATGATCCAGCTGACGAACCTGCTCTGCCGTGTAGAGCGACTCCGGTAAACTCGTATTCATGCACACACTCGCAGTGGGATAATTGGTGGTACAATGCGCTACTGTGATTACCATTGGCAAAAGCAATCCGGTGACAAAAAACACGGATGGTACGTACCAGTCCGAGGGCTTCAGGGCTGTCGCGTACTTGCTGATTTTATTACGCTTTTTCCAGACAAGCCATGTCATCGAAGCCTGCCCGAAGAGTTAGTATTTTAGTGTCTGAGCCATCATCTTTAATCCCCGTCAGCGATGCCCCGCCAGCACAAGGCATGATTGCCCTGCGCGATAACATCGGTACCTGGGCCAGAGAGCTGGGCTTTCAAGCCATTGGGATCACCGAGGCGAAAATACCCGAAGGCGATTGGCAGCGTCTGCGCGCCTGGCTGGCCAAGGGTTATCACGCCGATATGGCCTACATGGCCGAACACCAGGCACTGCGGGCGCAACCGGAGCAGTTGCACCCGGGTACCCTGTGTATTATTTCTGCCCGCATGGACTACCTGCCGGCCGATACCGAAACGGTCAAACTGTTGAGTCAACCGGAAAAAGCCTATATATCCCGTTACGCCCTGGGGCGCGACTACCACAAACTGATTCGCAAACGCCTGACCCAGCTTGGCCAGAAAATTGAGCACGAAGCCGGTGAGCACGGCTATCGCGCCTTTGTCGACAGCGCTCCGGTACTGGAACGCACCCTGGCACAACAAGCCGGACTGGGGTGGACGGGCAAACACTCGCTGATCATAAACCGTCGGGCCGGCTCGTTTTTCTTTCTGGGCGAACTGTTCACCAACCTGCCCCTGCCGGTGGATCAGCCGGTTGACAAGAATCACTGCGGACGCTGCACCGCCTGCATGGACCAGTGCCCTACTCAGGCCATCGTCGCGCCTTACCAGGTGGATGCCAGACGCTGCATTGCCTACCTGACCATCGAAAACCGGGGTGCTATTCCAGAACCCCTACGACCACTGATGGGCAACCGCATATTTGGCTGCGACGATTGCCAGTTGGCCTGCCCCTGGAACCGCTTTGCCCAGCCAACCGGGGAGCGTGATTTTCAGTCCCGGCACAATCTTGATGCCAGCGACTTGGTAGAGCTGTTTAACTGGACTGAAGCACAGTTTCTTGAGCGCACCGCCGGCTCCCCCATCCGCCGGGCCGGTTATGACAACTGGTTGCGCAATATTGCGGTGGCTTTGGGCAATGGACCAACCAATGCCGGGGTGATTTCTGCCTTGCAGGAGCGTGCAGACGATTGCTCGGCACTGGTTCGTGAACACATTGAATGGGCGTTGGCACAACACCTTGGTGAAATGACGGGGGCCTGAAGTAGCACACTAAGGGAGGCAGTAAACAGATCCGTACCACCGTTCACACTGAGCCTGTCGAAGTGTGCTGCCCGCATCCTTCGACAGGCTCAGGATGAACGTCCTTCGACAGGCTCAGGATGAACGGGGTGGGTGCTTTTGTATCCACCACCACCCTAAGGTTGCCGCCAATGGACTTTGGAAAGGCACGAGCAACCTCAGTTTTTTATTATTTGGGCAAGCTGAAGCTGGGCAGCGACAAGTCCTTGTACAGCGCCAGCAAGCGCAACATCAGTACTGTCGTCGCCGCAATCAGTGAGGTGACATCAATGTTCTGAATCAGCGGCTCAAGAAACACCAGCACTGCGCCACCGACCATGGCTGCGGAAGCGTAAATCTCTTTACGCAGCACCATGGGCACTTCTCCGGCCAGCATATCCCGAATCGCTCCGCCGCCACAGCCGGTCAGCACCCCCATCATAATGGCCACCATCGGCTCCATACCATAAGAGAGCGATTTGGTGACACCAATCACAACAAAGACCGCCAGCCCCAGAGCATCAGACACCTGCATAATCCACTTGCTGCGCTCATGCCATTTACGGGCGAGGATGGCAAACATCACCGTGGCCAGGATGACCTGCAGGTAAAGGGTATCCTTAATCCAGAACACCGGCGTGGCCGAGAGCAGAACATCCCGAATCGTGCCACCACCGACCGCCGTGACAAAGGCGAGAACCAGGGCACCAAACAGGTCCATGTCTTTACGACAGGCCACCCAGACACCACTGATGGCAAACACCGCCGTTCCAAAAAGGTCAAGAGTATAGAGCAGCATTAAAGGTCTACAGGTCAGGAGTTAAAAGTGCCAAATTATGAGTCGCTCGCAGCAAAAAAGAAATAGCCATATTGCAAGATCACCCCAGCGCTCAACGGCTCCGGAGATTCGGTTTGTCGTCATCGGCTGATGAAAAGCCGGCGATGTATAAACAGTGTTAATTGTTCTTCACACCTCCCCCGACAAAACCGACCATTTCGCCCACTGCAATTACGAGATAATGCGGCCGACCCTGTACAAAAGCCAGCCAACATTACGGTAAAAATACGCATGAGAATGCCATTAGTGCACTGCTAGCGCCTGAGCATACACATCACCAGTACAAGCAAGGCAATCACCGCCAGGGCAACGATCAACCCGGACAACAGGCCGGCGGCTGACAGCGTGTGCAGCGAGAAATAGCCCTGAATGCCGGTAAGAGCATCAAGACCGGCAACAAGAACAAATAACAGCAGCAAAGCCGCCAGTAGCTTGATGTGCCAGAAGCCGAAGCGGGATTTTCTGAAGAGCACAAAGCAGGGTTCCGGCGCTGTGCTGAAGAATCGGGCGTCATAAAAACGGTGGGGATTATCGCCGGCCTGCCAGCGATCCTCCTGCGGCTGGCAATTCTCGCCGTAATCACAAAAAACGTCGGGCCAGTGTGATGTGCGGCACGGTTCACCCGCTGGTTGAGCAACCGCGTAATAATCAAATAACAGCTGGCAAAAAACACCATGCCGCTCGGCAATGATCACCTTGTTACCAATAAGAGCACCCTGCCCTGTTCGCCAGGCCAACGGCCGGTCTTTTGCCACCAGCCAGGTCGACTGCGGTCTTTGAGCGCGTACAGGAAGCGCCCGTTTGCCAATAAGTCGAGACTGAGAGGAGCGTCGGTAAGCAAAGTAACCGTTGCGCCTGTAACGCAGCATGACAGGACGAAAAAAACACCAGCGAACTGCATCCGCCAGGACAGATATACGACGACTTCTTAATGGCTTGGCAACAGCCTGCCCCTGGCACTCATCTGCCAGCAAGCGCCGGTGCTGACCAGAACCCGCAACACTGCGCCAGCAAAAACCGACCGCTTTGCCATCGCGGGCAGCTCTGGGATCAATCCGGACAACGGCATGACCGCCGGAGGAAATTTTTGTTTTAGCACCAATGGCGTCCATTGACATTGCCCGACGGCCGTACCTGACCGTTCAGTTGCACTTCTTGCCTTAACCCAGCGACAATCCCAGCCGGTAAAAGTTCACCGGTACAAGTACTCTTTTTTCACCACCAAAGAGGACAGCCAGGGTACCGGACTCGGCCTGGCACTAACCCGGAACATTATCGAGGAGTATGCCGGCACTATTGATGTGGTCAGCCCACTGAACCCAAACACGCAAAGAGACGCCTGTTTTATATTTCCCTGCCACGCTGCGAGGCCCCTCCAGCCACAGTAGGTACGACAGCACCGCAACCAATGGCTGATCAGGAGGAAATGGCATAATGCCATTAACCCAGAGCTCCCAGTAGATTCCGGAGCGCTGGCACCACGTCAGCTTTATGAAAATTGTCGTATACAGTGATATTTTTTTTGCCTTTATGACGGCGGTGATATAGAGTACGCAACCTGTTCAGGGCAGTCATGCTTTGGGCTTACGGTGAGGTGTCCGAGTGGCTGAAGGAGCACGCCTGGAAAGTGTGTGTACGTTAATCGCGTACCGAGGGTTCGAATCCCTCCCTCACCGCCAGTTTAGACCTTACAGAAGGTTCCTAAGAGTTTTATTGATCAGCGTACTTTCCCATTTATTCCGCTGAGAACTTCTGAGCAAATCATTTAAAAAAGCCCTTGTTTTACGGGCTTTTTGTCGTTTTAGTGGTTGGTTTTTTCTGATCAGCCTGTTTTGCCGTAGTTGCCAAAAAAACCGTTTTTTGGCCATTTTTGGGCTATTTTCTCTCTCTTCTCTTAAATACGTACCTCTGTGTTTTTCGCGTACGTACGTTTTTTTCTGTTTGTAATCAACCAACTACCGGTAGGTTTTGGGACTTGCCTGAAGCAGTGGTTCGCAGTTTTTAATGATCCTCATAAATTGACTGGTGTGGGATTCCTCTCTGCTCTCACTGGTAAAAGAGAACTCAATGGTCGCTTCGCCTTCTTGACTGGGCATTGCCATTCCGCCCGAGGTCAGGCGGCTATTAAGCACCCTTGCCCATCGACGAGTCAAAGACCACCAGGTAATATCCAGCAGAAAGCTTTTGCCCAGACCATTATCGCCGGTCAGTAAATTCAGTCGCTGGCCAAACTCCAGCTCCATCTTTGCAGCTGGGCCGATATTGTGAATTTTGAGGCGCTTGATCATGAGCGAGCCTCTTCAGTGGCCAATGCTTCGATTTGATTGAGCCAGCCGTTAAACAAATGGCATTGCTCCCGTATTTTATCCAAACCGATCTCTATTGCTGCCAGCACCCCCATTAATGGCTTCTCATAACCGGGTACAAGGCATTCGATGCGTTTGCTGGGGGCGGTTTGTGGGCTGTTATTGATGGCTTCGGGCGTTGCAAACCCTTGGGCAATGTCAGCGAAAGAGCTGGCTAACTCAGGCTTATCCATCCCTTGTGCCATTTTTGTTGGATCACTAAACAGCAACGCCTCAAACTCATACATCTGCACATAAGGAATAAACCGGCGCATGGTATCAGCTCCCAGTTTTTCGGTAAGCCTTGCCATGAGTTCCGTTTGCAACCTTTGGGCTTTATCTTCTATGGATGATTGTGCGTTAAGGGTGGTTTTACCGGGAAAAGACTCCGGCAAACCATAAAAATCGAAGAACGTGGTGCAGTAGCAAGTCCTGTCACCGCAGAGCCGTTTTTGTACATCCGGGTACAAACGTTCAAACTTGAAATTACCACCTTTGTGCCCTGGTCTACCGATCAGAGCTGGTCTGAGATAGATGCCTTTATGGGCAAAAGGCTCAACTAACAGATCGTTAACAAACGCTTCCTCAGTTTGCCCTTCGCAAATGATGTGGACATTGATTGGAGAATGAACGCTCATTTGGACGGTCTCCCACCCAAAATATTCTTCTCCCACAGTTCACCCACGCAGTAGTCTTCCAGCCAGCTTTCAAACTGATTTGCATCCAGGCGCTTAAAGGTGGAGGCACCATTTTCCCGTTCCACCACAATCAGGTCATCCAGCTCAAACTCATTAAGCAAGGGTACGGATTGAGTAGAAACAATCACCTGCATCCGTTTCGAGGCGGAGCGCAATAAGGCACCCAGCAGAGTAATGGCATAAGGGTGCAGACCCAGCTCCGGCTCATCAATAATGATGGTGGAGGGTGGGTTGGGTTGCAGTAATGCTGTCACCAAACAAATAAAGCGAATGGAACCATCAGAAAGCTGACTCGGCCACAGCGGGTAATCGCTGCCGGTTTGCTTCCAAAGTAGGCGAATCTGTTCTTCGCCAGACGATAACTGCGTTGGTTTCAGCACAAAATCATCAAAAAAGGGCACGGCCAGGCGAACGGTTTTGCCAATTTGGTTGTAAACCTCTGGGCTTTGCGTTTTGAGTTTAAATAGATAAGCAGCCAGGTTGGCTGCATCAGGGCGGAGATAGTCATTGTCATGCACTGCACCTAGGCGTTTCACTGCTGCAGTTTCGCTGGTGTCGTGGAAATGAAAAACTTTCCAGCCAGTAATCATATCAAAGCAATGCTTGGAAACGTCAAAGGACGATTCCTTCCTACGAATAGCATCGGGTAACCGTGACTCGCGATGACCTGCACCGAAGGGAAAGAAAGTACGACCTTGAGAATCTCTAAAACAGGATTTCTCGTCCATAAACACCAACGCATCGTCTGAGGATGCGCCAAGCTTGGCAACGTAAGCGTATTGACCAAATGTGACTGCGGTGTCAAGCTGTGAGGTCTCTTTCACCCCATAACTCAACACCCGATCAGCCCCACCTTGCATACTCACCCAAACCTGTAACCGCTCCTCCACCAGCTCATGCAGCATCCGGAAGTAACTGACAAAGTTACTTTTGCCTACACCATTGGCACCGATAAGCACATTCAGGCGGGTCAGCCGGAGATCATCCAGCTGACGGATAGATTTGAAACCCCGGATGGTTAGCGTATCTATCTTACTCACCCACACTCTCCCTCACTTTTTGCTTGTCCGCCAAGCTTACATGATGATCGTTAATCCGAGCACCCCCTTTTTCGCCGTAGGTCAGGCCCGCGTGTACCACGAGGCTGAAGCCACATCAGTGCCACGGTCTTTAGTCCATTTGATGGGAGTCAATGTTGGTATGCGCACCATGGTTTCATATCTGGACTTTATCAAAAAATTCCGTTGCTGGTTCCCTCCCCACCGCCAGTTTAGACTTCACAGAAGTTACCTCAGAGTTTTATTGATCAGCGTACTTTCCCGCTTGTTCCGCCGAGAACTTCTGAGCGAATCATTTAAAAAAGCCCTTGTTTTACGGGCTTTTTGTCGTTTTAGTGGTTGGCTTTTTCTGATCAACCTGTTTTATAACTGCACACTGCCGTAGTTGCCAAAAAAACCGTTTTCTGGCCATTTTTGGGCTATTTTTTCTCTCTCTTCTCTTAAATACGTACCTCTGTGTTTTTCGTGTACGTACGTTATTTTCTGTTTGTAATCAACTAATTACCGGTAGGTTTTGGGGATTGCCTGAAGCAGTGGTTCGCAGTTTTTTAATGACCCTCATGGGGAACCGGCTGCGAACTTTTGCTTAGGGATTGCGTCATCCATTAAAATCCACTTTTTTGCTGGGAGTTCAGTTATGTGTGCCTGGTATTATGATCCGCATTCCGGTGGAACCAAGATTCCTGATTCTGTAAAAGATGCGGTGCGCAAAAGGGTGACGGATTACGCCAACCAACATCATGCTGGCAAGTTTGCCAGACTCGATTTTCGATTCAAAAATCAGTTCTGTTACATCGATGCGTATACAGAGCCACAGGTACCAGCGAGCTTTGACGAATCAAGGTTTGGTATCAGTCGGGAAGAGTATGAGCAGCGGTTGAGGGATACACCAACCCATTTATGCAGGCTGCGTTTTTTTGGTGACATTGACCGGTGGAGCATGGCTTTTTTCACGTACAGCAATGAGAAGTACACGCCGAGTTATTTTGGTACAGGGCAAGATAAAGGCACGCCGGAAGAAGCGTTTGAAGCGTCCTCCCTGTACCTGCGTTAATCCTCCATGCCTGCTTCCGATCTGACCAAAGCAGTGGGGCCCACCATAAACTGAACTTTGAGATCAGAGCAGGGACAAATGAGGGGAGTCTATCCCCTGTCTAGACACTTACCAATCAGTGTCTGCGATGGTGCTATTGAGCCAGATCGCAGGCTGATCACCTAGCATGACCGCTTGGCTGTACTAAATTTCAATCATAACCAGCTGTCAAACAGGTCTTTACCCTTGCTCCCCAGACTCTTGCCCGATAATCCCTTTCTTTTTGTAATAGTACTTTTGTACATCTTTTTGACTGTAGGAAAGCTTCATGGGCAGGAACTTCCGCTTGAGCCTCTGGGTCATTTATGTAACCCTAAACCGCACAAAATACCCAGCGAGATAGCCAGTTACATGACTTTAAGCAACAAACAATTGTTGGACAAGACCGTAGAAATATGGGGCAAGAAACACGTAGCGGAGGCGTTGGGTAAACATCATTCTGAAATCACGAAATGGCTGGCATTGGAGAATGGCCCCAGGTTAGATGATGTGCAGATGCACACGCTTCTGGGACTGTTGCCACCCAGGCCGGAAAGAGCTGAAAAACCATCGTTTCAGTTTATTGATCTGTTTGCCGGCATTGGTGGCATTCGCAAGGGCTTTGAGGCCATTGGCGGGGAGTGTGTTTTTACCAGTGAGTGGAACAAGTATTCCGTCCAAACCTATAAAGCCAATCACTACAGTGATCCGCAGCGGCATATTTTCAATGAGGATATCCGTGAGGTGACGTTGAGTGAGACTTACCCGGAAATAAATGAGTCAGTCGCCGTTTATGTCGATCAGCATGTGCCAGACCATGATGTACTGTTGGCTGGTTTCCCCTGTCAGCCGTTCTCTCTGGCTGGCGTTTCCAAAAAGAATGCGTTGGGTCGGGCGCACGGCTTTGAATGCAAAACCCAGGGAACCCTGTTCTTTGATGTGGCTCGCATTCTGGAAGTTAAGAAACCTGCTGCATTTGTGTTGGAGAATGTGAAAAACCTGAAAAGCCATGACAAGGGCAAAACATTTCAGGTGATCGCTGAGACCCTGGATGAGCTGGGCTACTGGGTTGCGGATATTGACGATATGTCCTCTCGCGACCCAAAAATTATTGATGGCAAGCACTTTATCCCCCAACACCGGGAGCGGATTGTTCTGGTTGGCTTTCGCAAGGATCTCAATGTCCATGAAGGTTTTACGCTGAAAGATATCCATAAGCTGCTCCCGGATCAGCGCCTATCTTTTGCTGAACTGCTGGATAAACAAGTAGACGACAAATACATTCTGACCCCCAGACTCTGGGAATACCTCTACGAATACGCCAAAAAGCATCAGGCCAAGGGTAACGGGTTTGGTTTCGGGCTGGTTGATCCGAAAAACCCGGATGCAGTGGCGCGAACCCTGTCAGCAAGGTATCACAAGGATGGCTCTGAAATACTGATTGACCGTGGCTGGGATAAAGCTCTTGGTGAAAAGGATTTCTGGGATAGCCAGAACCAGAAGCATCGCCCCCGGCGTTTGACACCCCGTGAGTGTGCTCGCCTGATGGGGTTTGAGCAGCCGGGTGGGGAGGCGTTTCGCATTCCTGTTTCAGATACCCAGGCGTACAGACAGTTTGGTAACTCAGTCGTTGTGCCGGTGTTCTCTGCCGTCGCCGAGCTGATGAAGGACCGGATACTTGAAGCCAAAAAGAAAGAGTCCGGCAAGGCCCGGAAGAAACAAGTGCATATGGATGAGCCGCTTATTCAGCGGGAGCTGGTTGTTGAGGGTGCCTGAGTGACCATGAAGGCTTGAGGTTATGGATATAGTCCCTCCTGAAACCAGAAGCCGGATGATGTCCAGCATTCGCGGCAAGAACACCAAGCCTGAACTTCTTATTCGCAAAGCCCTTCACCACAGGGGCTTTCGCTTCAGGCTTTATGATAAAACGCTTCCCGGAAAGCCGGATATTGTCCTTCCCAAATACCATGCGGTGATTCAGGTGCACGGCTGCTTCTGGCATGGGCACAATTGCCATCTGTTTAAATGGCCATCCAGTCGGCCTGAGTTTTGGCGTGAGAAAATATCTGGCAACAGAGACAGGGATGCCCGTCATCTGCAAGCGTTGAAAGAGCTGGAATGGCGGGTATTGTTAATCTGGGAATGTGCTCTGAAGGGTAAGCAGAGGCTTCCGTTTGAGCAGCTCATTGAGTTGGTAGAGAACTGGCTGCTGGTGGGCAACCAGTTTGTTGAGATCAGGGGAGATAATGCTCACCGGCAGGAGTAAAGCGTTTTCATTTCAGTGATGAACTCTTCAAGGCTGACCAGCTGATCCCTGATTTCCTTCGGGTACTTCTCTTGCAGTTTTTTCGGAACCACCAGTACGACCCCCTCATCCTGCATCTCCCTGAACTGGTTTGCAGATACGCCTTCCTGAAGTGTAATCAAGTGACATTGCTCAATACGATGGGCTTCGTTCAGAATCTGCCGCCAGCGATCTTTACAGGTGGTCTTCACTGCCAGCATTCTCAGCTTTTCGCCAGGGTAGTTTGGGTTATGGTATGCCTCTTCAGAAGGGAACAGGAAGTCTGGTTTTTTATTGCCTTCCGTCACTGCTTGCGTGGCAAAAGATGTGAGTCCTTCTTCGCAGAATATTTGTTCAAGGTGAAGCTCCAGAGATCGTCCTCCACGGGATTTTCGACGGTTGCTCACCGAGTTTGCCAGCTTGATAAAGTCCTCCACCGTAGCAAAACCTTCACTGATTTGTGGTAGCAGGTGGCAGTCTTCTATTTGTCGAAACAGCCTGAATTCCAGGTCACGGCGTTTAAGCAAGCGTTTGTCCGGGTTTTCCTTGACCAGTGTTTTATCCAGCCCAAAGGTAAATTTGACGATCTCGGCTCCGGTTGGAAACTCCAGCTTCCAGGCTTCAGGCAAGTGAAGATTTTTAATTGCGCCGCTGGGTGGCAGCAATGGTATGCCACCAGAGGCTTGCAGCCCCGACAGGTACAGACTTTCTCCGGGAAAGATGCGGCCAACGATATCCTCCAGGAACTCCTCCTCTGCCAGGTTTTGACATATCCAAATTTGTACGAACTGGCATGAACCTGCACTCTCGGGAGCCTCGAAAGCGAACAGGGTCAGAGCACCTGTGTTGCCGGTGTCCTGCATCGGGCTCTCTGAATCACCTGACTTCCAACGGGTAATTCGGCACTCATCCCGACCATTCTTCAGGCCTTCTGAGTGTTTGGTGTTGTAGTAAATTCCCCGGACTGGGTGCTGTGGCCTGTTGTGGGATTGAATGCAGGCCTCAAGAAACACGTCCGGGTTCTTGTTGTGTTTGTCGTTGAGAGGTGGGAATAGCTGAAAGGCGGCTTCATTGGGTAGATAAACACCAACCTGGTGGCCTCCGGTCTGGCCTGTGTCATTACAAGACAGTCGTTTTATAAACCAATACCAGTGATTATTGCCAACAGAGTGAAGCCAATGCTGTAAATCAGTGGTGGATGCTTCAGACATGAGGTAGTACCAAGATAAAAAAGGCTGGAATTATTCTACCAGCCTCAAGTACACGCGCTACGTCTTATATTTGATTCTTGTATCAATAGGATGTCTGGATGATTATTCGATCTGGTCATATTGGCAGACTTGAGAAGTAACCACCTCCGGGATCGTTTTGACTGCCAATCAGCAAGCCTCTGTCAAGCAGACAGTTAAAGGCCTCACAGGATGTCTCTGGTAATAATGAACAAGCATGGCGGGAGCAAGATTCAGTGACTCAGGTCCTTGCCCTCCATGTTCAGCTGCTTCCATACATACAACCGAATGGATGCCACCCACAAGACAACCTGCACACTGATTAACGAGAATCAAGTGGTGTGTGTCGAGTCATTGAACGTGAAAGGAATGATCAAAAATCCAAAGCTGGCCAAACACATTGCGGATGCCAACTGGGGTGAGTTTGTCAGACAACTGAAGTACAAGGCGCAATGCACCCGAGGGCATAAAGGCTGGTCGTACTCTGGTTGAAATCGACAGGTTCTTCCCCAGTTCCAAACGGTGCTCTGCCCCCGGCTGTGGGTTTGTCCATGAAAGTCTGCCGTTGTCTGTCCGGCAATGGGACTGTCCTGAGTGTGGTGCTAAACACGACAGGGACATCAATGCAGCCATTAATATCAAAGCCGCTGGACTGGCGGTGTTAGCCCGCGGGGCGACTGGAACGGGGGCAAAATCGGCTGCATAGCTGGTATTGTCTAGGGAAAGCGTGTTGAAACAGGAAGCCTGTTGGGTGACTAACGGGAATCCCCCACCATAGCCGTTATGGCTTGGTGGGGGGAGGATGTCAAGGCCAATCTCGCCGATATACAGCCGGTTTTTCAGCAATTTGAAGGTCGGAAAGTGGAGTACGCCAGCTTTGCCGAGATGGAAAGACGACGGTAGGCCATCGAGCAGGAGCTGGCCAAACAACAGAAACGACCACGGCAGTATGGGGTTAAGTCCCGCAAGGGAATTTAGCGGGATTGCCGGGCTTCCATGTACTTTCGGAGCAAGTTGTTAATGCGCGTCTGGTAGCCCGGCCCGTGACTTTTAAACCACTCCAGCACATCGGCATCCAGCCGGATGGTAACGGTTTTTTTCATCGGCAAGCGCAGTTCAGCCTGGCTGAAAAACTCGTCATCCAGCTCAGGAATATCGCTGGTATCAATGTCGTCGTCACTCATCATGTTCGGTCACGTCAGTATGCACTTTTGCCAAGACACAGTAGCACCGATTTCAGGAAACACTGAAAGAGTCTGAAGTACCGCATTGCCTGCTGGCTGCTGCCTGAGATCAACAGTCTGGCCAATACCTCGGCCGGCCGGGGCACAGAAGTCATGGCTGGTCAGCACCATCGTCCGGCCCCAACAATACGCTGACCGGTAATATGGGTACGCTGATCAACCGCTCCAGGGCGGCGATTCGCAATGACCTCAGGGCGGCCTCCTGGCTGGAAAAGTTAGTGGCCAATATTGTCCTGATGGAGCAGGAGCTGAACTACGAACTGAATATCAGATCGCAATGAGCCTGGCTTCTTGGTTGTTTTTTGACAGGTCAAAGCGGCCGGAGTGTTTGAGCAGAGATGAGAATTTTTTATAGGGGCTGTTCTGAATCGCCGCATTCTGGCACAGCCTGGACAAAGGAACCCAACCATTTTCTGTTTTTTCGGTGGCCTGATATGCCTGGATCAGCTTGTTGATGATTTTTTGGGAAATGGGTGCTGATTGAGGTTGTGGCGGCGTCTTGACTTTAGGTTTTGGCTGAGGGATGACGGGTTGAGCTTTCTTAATCATCGATGTTACCGGCAACTCGCCGTTCACACTCATCAGGTCGAATGTATTACAGGCATCTTTTAACTGGGCCGAACATTTTTCTGCGATACCGATACCATGAACGTAGGCGCCAGACTGACGTAGCAGTTGGATTGGTGTGATGAAATCACTGTCATTGGTGACAATCACGAAGGTGTCAATCTTGCCGCTGTGCACCAGTTTGAAAGCGTCGTGCATCATCAAAAAGTCACTACTGCTGTTTTTACTGTCGTAGCTGAACTGGTGAATGGTGCGAATGCCATGCCTTAGTGCAGGCTTTTCCCAACCTCTGGTATGACCTTTGGAAAAGTCAGCGTAGGCCCTGAGTATGGGTTTGCCAAAAACAGCTGATAGTGCAATTGCCTGTTCTGCCAGCTGCCAAGAGATATTTTCTGCATCAAACAGAATGGCGGTTCTGGCCGGTCCGGACTGATCATCATTTTTGTACTGTTGATTCAAACTGAACTTCCTTACGTGAACTACTCGCCCCTAAAGGAGCGAGCTTCCAATACTAAGCAGCCACCGGAATGATTGCCGTTCCTTTCTTTTTTGACGCTTCGCAGCCACCAACGCCAAAGTGCTTGCACTTTGACGGCTTACGGTTGGCTCCACGTCCTATAGTCAGCACGGGAATCCCTTTGCCAACCAACTCCGTTCCAGAGTCCAGTATGAGATTGATTGCCCGCTTCCTGATTACTCTCGCTGCATTTCTGTCAGCATTGTCAACGTGGCCGCAACAATCGCAGGAAAACAGTTCCTGACTTTTGCGATTGTCGGGGTGAGTGTGTTCGCATTCAGCGCACTCTTGACTGGTATATGCCGGGGAAATCTTGAATACCGCTTTACCTGCTTTTGCAGCTTTATAGCGGGTGTATGTTTCCAGATAATGCCAACCTACATTGAGGATGGCTTTGTTCAGGCCGGCTTTTTGTGCTGCTCCGTTGGGGAGAAAACGACCGCTGCTGTCCTGCTTTGCCTTTGGCCTGCGGGTCATGTTTCGGGTTTTCAGATTCTCGAAGATGATCACTTTGGCTTTGCTGTCCACCAGTTTCCGGCTGGTTTTGTGGCAGAAGTCATTGCGGATATTGGCAATCTTTTGATGCTGCCTGGCGATTCTGTGCTTTGTCTTTTTACGACGGTTGGAGCCTTTGTCCTGCCTCGACAAACGACGTTGCAACCGCTTCAGGTAACGGCTGCGCTTCTCCATCTTCTTTTTCTGGTTGTCAGTAAAATCATGCTCGGACTGACCCGCATGAACAGGGATGGTCACTCCACGGTCAATGCCGATGGTATGTTCTTCCAGCCACTCCCTTGTCGCTCCCTGGAGCCATTGCAGGTTGTCCTTGTCGGCAGCCGGCGCCTCTGATCCGTCGTCAAAACAGAAAGAGACAAAATACTTCCCAGCCTCTTTGCGGATGTACAAAGATTTTGGCTTATTGAATGGCCGGTGAGATTTGAACGACAGATAGCCGATATTGTTGGTCTTGGTGCCAATGAACAGCCGGGTAACACCGTCGGCGCAAACGTCAAACCGAAACAGTTCATTGGTCAGGTGAATACTTCCCCTGTCAGTCTTTGTCTTTCGCCTTGGCCTGCCGCACAGTCCTTTCATGTGTTTCTGGTAAGTCTGATACCAGCTTACAGCGGAGTTTCGGATGATCTGGCTTGGACAATCATATAGCCAGGGCGTCAGCTCTTTGCTTTTGAACTGGGCGGCCTTCTGATCAACCGGCGCAAATGTCCCGACAGGGCAATACTTTCTGGCGAAAGTACTGTAATAACGGTGCTCATCGCACTTGGCATCCCAGATAACTCGGGCGCAACCCATCCACTGGGACAGAACCAGTTTCTGATGGCTGGTTGGATTGGCCTGTAGTCGGATGCCTGTGAGCATGGGATACCTTATGTAATGGCAGAGGTATTTTATAGCCCTGTGAATACTGATGGCAAAAGAAGGTAGTCTCGGCTTGACCCGCCCCTAAAGGGCTGTCTCTTTATCACAAGTCCTGACACTCTTCTCGCACAGGGCCTGAAAACACTGCGGCAAAAGCATTTTACACAACCGGCCAGATTTTCAGGACCCGCCTTTACCAAGGGGTTCAGGGTGTTTGAGCGGTCAAAACTGGCCAGTAAAGCTGGATTTTCTGTATTTGTGACTAAGAGGCAGCCCTAAAGGGAGCGGGAATGCGCCTCAATTTTGTTCAATGCTTATGAACCATTCCCTGAGAGTAACAGCAGATTATCCTGAACAGAAGATCATTCAGTCCATTGTCGATCGTCTGATGGCATCTCAAAATAATGTCCTTTTGGGGTATTTAGCCATCGGGATTGCTGATGATCTGGTTCTGCCCGCCTTTTTGATACAACTTGAATCCTTTGAGGAGCAGGTGCGTCAGGAGCAGAGAATTAAAGCATTGATGACGATTAATCTCTCTGCTGTTACAAAGACCAGTCGGCACCTCTGCTGCCCATTGGTAATGTCAGCGAGTTTACCTTCAGCTTTGAGGAGGATCGCAAGGAGCTGAAAAACTATCGTACTTTCGGGGAATGGCGAGGCTGGCTGGGTATCACGGCTGACGATGAAAAGCCTGTATGCCCTGTCCAAGTTGGCCAATAAAACCATGAGCCTGACATTGCCCGATGGCAGGCAATTCAGCGTGATCTTCGATCGGGCAAATGGCTCCGGGCTGGAAACACGGCAACTTATCCCGTTCGCCTATCCCGACGACGATGACCTTTACCTTGTTACCCTGCGGCTGATCACGGTATAAGCGTCGATCGACGTATTAAAACAGCTCGCTATGGCTACCGATTCGGGCCAGTTGCAGTTTCCCGTCGTGAATGCGGTAGATCAGCACAAGGTCCGGCTTTACATGACAGTCACGAAAGCCCAGCCAGTCGCCGACCAGGGCATGATCCACATGGCGGGCGTCCAGCACTTCGCCCCGTTGCAACGTGCCAATCACATGCCCCACGGCAACAATATCGGCGATGGCCAGTTTGGTGATTTTTTTGAAATCCTTCTTGAACTGGCTGGCGTACTCAAGGCTATACATCGCTCACCTTGCCATCCGTCAATTCATGCATTAACGCACTGACAGACCCGGCACGCTGTCCCTTGCCTTCATCCAGCTCTTTCATCGCGGCAATGGATGTCTGGTTGGGTTGCTGAACGCGCACTTCAAACGGGATACCACCGTGATTGATCACGGCCTTGGCAAAGAGCTTGATCGCCTGGGATGTGCTTAAACCCACGGCTTCACAGATATGCGTAAAGGCGGCCTTGGTGTCGTGGTCGATACGGGCGCTGAGCATTTCCTGCTTCATACATCACTCTCCATTAGCTGAATGCGTCATACAATGTAGCACAATGTATGACAAAATAAAGCTATCTCCCCCTGCTAGGAGGCTGTCCAAGAATTAGCTTTTAACAGGCATTGATCCCTACAAATATATGGTTGATGTGCTGCAACGCATCAGCCCCCACCCCGCCCGGGATGTCCGGGACCTGATACCGCAAATTTGGAAAGAGAAATTCGGGTCCAATCCGCTGAAGTCCGATCTCGACGGATAGGGGGAGTCTGCCCCCTGTTTAGACGCTTACGATACGTCTATTGAGATAAGAGGGAAAAGGGGTGGCTCCGGAATACCATTTCGAGCAAAGAGGTAGCCGAAGCTCGAGCAAATCTCCGGTTTTCAAGCCGGTCGAGGGGGTGAGGGAGTTAAGGGAGGTAGTAAACAGATCCATACCACCGTTCGTCCTGAGCCTGTCGAAGTGTGCTGCCCACATCCTTCGACAGGCTCAGGATGAACGGAGTGTGGTAGTACTTTTGTATCCACTACTACCCTAAAAGCACCAGGCCACCCACGAAGAGATTTTTGGTGGAACCCGGTGCTGACCTGACCGGTCTAGCCTTTGCCGAACAGGGTTTTGTGAATCTTATCCAGCTCTTTCATCCTGTTTTCGTGCTGGGTCTTCTTGTTGACATTGAGCGAGTTTTTGGCCTGATTAATCAGTGCCAGCAGAATAGCACGCTCCGATGCATTTTCGCCCAGCTCAAGATCTTTGAGCACCTTTGACTGTAACTGGTCAGGCTGTTGCAGCATGGGTTTACTACCAACAACGCCAGAGCTGATGTATTTCTCTGCTGCCGTGAGGATACGCTTCGACAACGCGAGGTCGCTGCCATTCTCCTGCAACTTCTGATAGGTACTTTTGGCCACACTCATCTCGTTAAATGTACTGGTTACACCGAGCAATTTGCGATCCTGAACCATCTCCTGGTAGTCTTTGGAACCGACCGGGAAGTTCATTTTCAGTTTGTTAGGCTTGGCGTAGCCCGATGATTCAACATTGCTTAAATCCAGAGGCTCATCGATGATTTTCTTACCGGAACCTGCGGGTGTTGAGTATTGGGCTTCAGCCGGATTGAATTGTGGTTGATTATTACTCAGCGCTGCTCTGCGTTGGCGTGCTATCTCGCGAATTCGGGTGGTATCTGGTTGCAGCAATTTTGATTCAGACTCCACCCCCATAGAGGATGACATTTTTTCACTGGCCTGCTGTATCTCTTGGGAGACCTTATTTTCTGGCTCAACGTCTATGTCTTGCTCAGAGACATAGCCTTCATCAATGTCCTCGATGTCTGCTTCTGCTGTGTTGGCAGAAGCCTCAGCAGGATCGTTGTCGGCAGTCGTCGACTCGGTGAGCACAACGGTATTTTCATTGTCAACTGCAGTGTCCTGCTCAACAAAGAGTTCTGCCACACCGTCCAGATAGTCATCAGGCAGACTTGAGTCTTGGCTCACCGTTTCTTGCGCCCCATCATTTTTCACAGATCCAGAACTTGTTCCGTCGATCCTATCATTAGAGATAAGAACCTCAACAGGGTCGTTGTCAGCAACCATGCCACCAGTCGTTGACTCGGTGAGGACAACAGTATTTTCATTGGCAACTGCGGCTTCCTGTTCAGTAAAGAGTTCTGCCACACCGTCCAGATAGTCATCAGGCAGACTTGAGTCTTGGTCCACCGCCTCTTGCGCCCCACCGTTCTTCACAGATCCAGAACTTGTTCCGTCGACCCTATCATTAGAGATAAGAACCTCAACAGGGTCGTTGTCAGCAACCATGCCACCAGTCGTTGACTCGGTGAGGACAACAGTATTTTCATTG
>Ga0126343_10000055_pt1 | contig 30068 bp, 20 predicted proteins | sample Cyp2metagenome_FD_92531 | JGI IMG/M metagenome (GOLD analysis project Ga0126343, IMG submission 92531) | Coral microbial communities from Lord Howe Island, Old Settlement Bay, Australia - Cyphastrea 2 metagenome | ecosystem: Host-associated > Invertebrates > Cnidaria > Coral ...
CAACGGATGAGACAGTTCTCGAGTACCCTCCATCGGCCATTTCTTGGCTTATTTTGTCCCATACGAGTTTCTTGTTGTGCAAGGTGTTTAACTCATGTTGCACCGCCTCTTCACTCCATAAAGTGATCAAAAGTTTGGTTTCCTCAAGGCACAACGTGTCCGCCATTTTGTTCAATTACGCACTGTAATTGTTTCAAACAACCCCAAGGGGGTTGTTTGAAGAAATTGTAATCCAATTATAATCAGGGACTGTAATTAGTTGATGTGAACCCATTTCATATTTAATTCGATTATAATTCGATCATAATTGAGGCCTAATGTGAACACGGCTTTGGTAATTGCCTTATCTAGCAAACTAGGTTTATGTTGGATTGCCCTTCTTATATCATAGAAGATTGCTAGTTGTCATGAAGATTTACCATGACCTTTGTCCAAGCCCCCAAGTTGGGTGTAAGGTGACCAGCAAGTTGAGCGAGAGGAGGGCATTGTTCCTTCTCGGGCTGCACTGACTTGCCATTGCTGGGAAATGAATTGATAATCTGCCACAAGGTACTGTAGCCTGATAACAGTCCACAGTGTAAATTGATAATCAAAGTTAACAAAAAATATTTTCTTTTTTCTCATCACACCGTTTTCTAAAGGAAATAAAAAACATGTACTTCGTGTCTCTATGGAGTTATACAAACACTCGTGAAAGTTTGGGAGAACTTGAAAAAGCTGTGGAAACACTCGCCTGCAGCTCGTGTTCCCACAGCATTTCTTGTTCTCACAAACTTCCACTCGTGTTTGTATAACTTGATAGAAACACGGTACATGTTTTCTATTTCATAATCAAAACATAAGACTAGCAAGGTGAGTTGTGTGTTCTTGCCTCTCTTTTTTGTCAGTTGATGTTGGGGAAGAAACACCCAGATCAGTTTGCAGTGGCCTTGTAGGATCCGTGCCACTAGAAGAACTCCAGGTATGGCCATTTGATAGCAATGAAAGGGTGGAGCTCAAAAAAAAAAAAAAAGCAAAACAAAACAACAAAACTAGCAGTTGTACATTTAATGTACCTGTACAAGCCAATTTTGTGTAAACTGTTCATATGAAATGCCACCTGTACTGTTACTAACAGTAGTGCGCAGTATTGAACTATTGACCATTATGCTGTATATATTAAGTACTTTCATGAACATTTTTAGCTGATGATACAATGTGCCTAGGCTTGATTTCAGCCAGTTTTGGAGTCCAGACCATGTGATACTTCTCCCCACGTGGGGCAAGAAACGCTGGCTTACATAACAGCTGGAAATCAAGCCTGATATGTTTCAGTCCCCCTCGTGGCCTTGCTATTTTTCTGATTGAGATGTTCACTTGTTCTCCTTAACTTCTCTTTTAGGATAGTGTAGTAGTGGTGATGTGCAACCTTAAACCAGTGAAGTAAGTTTACTTAATGATTTTTTAAAGTGCATGTAATGCAGTTATTTTTTTTCTCAAGTGAATCTTGTTCTATGAATACCAAAGTACTTGTAGTCACAAAGAATATCACTATCGCTGTAAATTGCACTTACTAGGCCCCAGTTGCTGGAAGGCTGACTAATGCTGTCCTATCCAGTGTATAAGCGTTGGCAAAACAAACCATGCTATCGACTGGATAGTGATGTATTCAATAGATAGCGTTATACGCCTTTCAATCAACCCATGCCTGAACGTCTCAAACTTTTTAACAATTCATTGCGTTTATGCAAAGCTATACTAGGTCCACACATCTTTCTTTTGGCAAGGTAGCCCCATCAGCTATAGGCTGGTATCAAAAGGGTCCCTCCGTATTCAAGAGGGGACATGCATATTCAAAACTGAGGGGCCGTCCATATTCAAAAGGAGACCTGCATATTCAGTCAGTCATTGCCGGCTAGCAGAATATGCAGGTGAGCCAGCAGAATCCAAGCAATTGAACATTAAGTAGTTAGTCCAGTAGGAACCATAGATTTCCATTATATTGTTTCACCTCCCGTGAAGTAACACCCCAAGTGTCATAAGTTTTACATGACGTTCGAGGCAACAGCAGCTTGACAAGCCAAACAGGTGACGTCAGGGAAGGCCAGATCTTTCTACCGTGTTTTCTGTTATTTATATCGTTTCTTGTTACGCAGAATGCGTGGTGTGACATCTCAAGCCATGGTGATGTGTGCAGTGTCTGAGGACAGAAAGTTCTTTGAATTGCTTGCTCCTCCTGCTGGCAGTGTGCCTGGAGATAGGGTTGTATTTGATGGACATCCTGGAGAGCCAGACAAACAGCTAAACCCAAAGAAGAAGGTAAATGTAACAAAAGGTTTCAAACCCTAATAAGATACTTCCCAAAACCCTAAAAACAGGTCCCTACTCCTAAAATATCACACGCTTACTGATAACTGAGATGGAGTGGTATCCACAATGTTTTCAGTTTGTTCTAAATCAGTTTCGGATATTTCTGTTGGACTGTTAATTGCGAGAGTCTTTTTTTTCGCGGCTGGAAAATTTCCCGATAGAATGCCAGAAATTAAGACAGTGTGAGGTATTCTGAAATCTTAACTCCAGTTACTGGATCCAAACCTTTTGCCATCTTTTGCTACTCAGCTCGATAGCGGACGTATCGTCAAAAAAAGTAGAACGCACTGTCTGTTTAATTCTATCTTGCTAAAGCAATCGCGTATTGATGGAGTTCGGTATGAAAACACAAGATGTGCTCACTCTCCCGCTCCAGATACGGCGGGAAGAGGCACAACCAGGCTGTGTTCTGTACCCGGTCTTTAGTGGCTAGGAGAATGGTACGAGCCGTTTTGTGAGCCCACGCCCCTGTACCCTCACCACATAGTATGGTATGGGAATTACGACCGTACTCCGATATCCCTCTCTCGCTTAGACCATCGAGTGTGGCCGTAAATATAACACGAGGAAAAAATGGCCGCGCGGAATGCGGGGCCCTTGTTACTTCAGGATTTCGCGCAGCCTTTTTTTTTCTCGAGATCTTATCTTACGCACGACAGACAGAGCGAAAGAGGAGCTATTCGTAATCCAGGAAACAGCTGGAAATGTAGCCCTGGGAGAATGCCCGCCATCCTGAAAATGTCAGCTGTTTTCTTTAATGCTTTCCTGTAAAAACCTGTTTTGCAGGTTTGGGATCAAGTGAAGCCTCATTTACGGACAAACGATGCTGGAGTTGCTTGTTACAAAGATGATCCTTTCACGGTAGCTGGAAAGGGTGTTTGTACGTCACGTAAATTGTTTAAGGCTCCAATAAGTTGATAAATGGCGTTACAAAATGTGAAAATAAAGTTTTCGTCAAGCAGAGTGTATTTAATGTCTGTCTGAGGATACTTGGCGCGCAAATCACATTTCTAATACTCAGATTGATTGATTGATTAATTGATTGATTGGGTTTTTTCTTTGAAAGAATAAGTAAATCAATCAAATAACCAACCAACCAATCAATCAGTCAATCGGTCGGTCGATCAATGTGTCTGCGTATCATTCCCTAATTTACCACGCGGCCATCTACTCTGAGCGGATCATAAACAGTAAACCGAACAAGTCAGCACCAGTTCGAGCACAAGTAAAGCTTACTACCCTACTCTACCTTCCATCAAAAGGAGTCGTTTGGTTCACTGAGCAATGAAGGGAACATGTGGGTGATATAGGGCCATTTTTAATTACGTCATCTATGAACAGTTTCCAAATAAACAAATGTATGCCGAGCAGTTGTGGTCATACAACCTGAGTTTTATTTTTCCTAGTAATACATTGTCTATGTACATTCTTGAAAAGTTAATTTGACATAACTGGTTTACATGTTTGCCGTGTGGAAGCCCGAGGTGGACTTTCATGTTGATCAGGGAAACTGTCCCAAAACAAAGTTCTATTGTAGGAAAAGCTGTATGTTAAGACAGTCGGCCTATAGGTAAGACTAGTTTGTACGCGGCGTCGCAGAAGTCGAGGGGCGCCAATCTCTCGGTGTACTTACACTCCTGGTTAGAAGTCCTTGGGACACTTGACAAAACGACACTAGTGAGGCATTTTGAAGCGGGAAGTCTGATTTAATTTGCCGAAACCCCCACCTCCTAAAAGCAATGTTGAAATAGCGGGTCTCCTTGGCATGAATCGACAACAACATTGTATTGGGGGTGGGGAGGGGGAGGAGGACAGGAAGATCATATGTTGGCAAAAGTGGAGTGTCCAAAGACTTTAAGCCAGGATTGTATATACCTCTCTGAACGAGGAGAAACTCAAAATATATCCACATAAAACTGTTGGAATTAACGAACTACTTTCATTAGAGCGATTTTACTGGAGGAATAGCTATTGAACGCTAACTCCGTTGTTGACATTTTCCTAGTTTTGACTAGAGCATCAAATGTTTTAGTGCTTAACTAAAAATGCTCTTCCTAGTTACACAATTTGGAATGGAACAAATAGACGGGCCTACGACGAGTTCCGCTCGAACTTGGAAAGCTGTTTCTCTCATTCTCTTACGACAATAGAATGTTTCTGTCGACGAACTATAAGCTACTATGGGCTGATAGTCCCCCTGCAGAAATTTGATGTTCTTAAAACAAATATTTGCCCGAGAAGCGAAGTTTCGAGGAAAAACATTCTACAGTTGAACCTCCATTCAGCGTTCGCGGCCACCTTTTGGTCTTCGCCATGAAGGTTTTCCTATTTTCTTTACCCCTATTAAACGGCCGTCCAAAACGTATTACAGAAGCAACTATCAGACCAATAGTTTCCAGACAAACAGTCATCTTCATTGTTTACCAGAAAATGTTCTTTCGCGCACTAGTTCAATAGTCCTATTGAATCATTTTCAACTTTTCTTGCCGAAAAGCGTGAAAGCCAAATGTAAAGTTTGAAAAAGAAAACGAGTTTATGGACTTCAACTCCGCCTCGGTCCATAAACACGCAAAAAAAGAACTTGGCCAATATCCAGACATCTTGACCTCACACTTGGTCAATAACCCATACTTCTTTATAGAACAGTTTTTACTGACGGGTCCTCTCCTCCATTCCAGTATTTTCCTCGGACGGCACTATGGGCAGATGCTGTCTCCGCCGATAAACACTATCGCGTCACGTGATCAATTTAAGCCAATAAGAATCAGAGAAAATTTAGTGGTGACCTTTTCGCAGAAATTTATTGGCGTGGCATAAACTGAACTGAACAATTAACCTGAATTATTTCAAGGCCAATCTCTGAAACTCGCAGAGCGCCGATTTCCAATTAAATTAAGAAATGTAACATATATGGGTTGCTGATCAATCAAGAGGCCTGGATTTTGGCCAAGTTCTTTTTAGCGGTCTTATGGACCGAGACGGAGGCAAGGTCCATTTCCACGCAAAAATAACGAGACCAATATCCAGGAATCTTGACCGAACAAGCTTGTTCAATAAAGGATGTGTTATTTGGGGCAACGGCAGCTTTGGGAATATTTTTTTTGCTGGATGCGGCGATTAATCCCTATACGGTTTGCCGTCTCATTCGTCTTGTAGCGTCAGCAACAGAGTTCTATAATATTCGTCCAACAGAACCAGATGGTTGAGAATGTTAGCCGCTCCAAAAGTGTGCGACGCAAGTTCAAAGGTCTCAAATGCGTCCTCCGTCCTCGCCTCTTCAATAACCTTGTGCAGCTCTCTTAGTGAGTTTCTGTAGAGAAACAAGAAACAAACTTATCACTGTTTACCGTTCCATATAATTCCTGGAGTGTTCTTATACCCCAGGTTGCTCTCCTTGGTGGGACGTTTCACCGGCTACTGACCGAAGAACCCGGGGAGGGGGGCTCTCCCAGAAAAATTTGGTGGGCGTGTACCGCCCCCTTCCCAAAACCTTTACCCTATTTCTGACCAAAATCTGCGATATTCCGTGCCCTACTTATGACCCCACCATATATTCGATACCCTCTGTTAAATCAAACGCCTGTTTCAGACCTGCGTTATAATAAGTTCCCCAGTTCAGAACAATGTTAATTTACCATTAGCATAATTTGCGACGAGCTTTTGTTAACTTTCATTTCGAGAGTAATGAAAAAGTGGCTGCTTAAAAACACAGCCATGTCAAGGTTACGGTGGACACAATAGGCTAAAATCGATACCCTATGTATGACCACAACGGCTGAAAAACCATACCCTTTGGGGCCGCTTTTACCTTATATAGCCCTCTATAAGTGAGAACCTCCCGGCCAAGGAAACAGAAGGGTCTAGTCTAAGGACGAAATTTGTTTGAAACGAAGTTGAAACAGTTTCAGCACAGCTGGTACAACAAGAACACTCTCAATGCCAGCCCCACTGCGGCCACAAACACATCACCCACAAAAACTGGCTTTTTAATATGCGATTTTCATTACATGTTTAATAAAGCTCTCGAAGAAATGCCTGTCTCTAGAGATTTGTCGGATTCTGATACTCAGAATTTCATTGCTATTTTTGGAATTGGCATGCTACACCCACCTTGTGATTTCAACATCAACAATTCGCCTTCTGAGTTTGAGCCTGCAGTCTTCGCAGTGCTTGACTTTGCAGTCGTCATCTTTGTAAGCCTCGACTGTCTTCCGTGCGAGCGTTGTCAGCGGTAAATATTCCCTGTTCATCTTAAGTATTCCGTCAGCCAGTAGTTGTGCCTCGCTTTCACATAAGCGCGAAAGAATTGTGGGACGCGAGCGGTTGGCAGTAATGATGTTGTTCTTGTCTAAGAGGACCCTTCCAGAAGACTTAGCCTGTCGAACGTAAGAAATCATTTCGACTCTTGTCAGTGTCTCAGGCGGATTCATCCGACGCTTTAGTTCTCCCAGGCTGATGTTAAACTTGGTTTCTTTGAAACCAGGAAGGGAAAGAAGGCCGTTCACTTGGCAAACTGTATCGCTGTCGTCACGGGCTTGCACTGCACCGAGACCGTTCAAATGTTTTGCGGAAAGCTCTTCTCTTTCTGGTGCTGACTGCGGGAAGGCTAGAGTGCTAACCCGTCCGTTTCTGATTTGCTGACGTTCTCTATGAGGCAAGAAGAAACAGTCGATGAGGTTTCTTGCTGAATTGCGTTCTTCTTCTTTTTCTTCCTCGCAGTCGTTGTCATCATCGTCATCATCTGCTATCGTTTCGTTCGCTGAGTGACCGTTCCCACATCCTTGATTAGTCTCTTGGTCGGAATCACCAGGGTCCTCTATCTGCAACTCGTCCGAAAACGCTTCATTTTCACTGCTTGTAGTGTGCGATGGATTACGGTTAGTTATCGTGATTGTTCGCTGTCTCTCTGTTGTGCTATAGGGAAGCTGCCTTTCTTTGTTATTCCTCACCGCTTTTACGATCCTATTGAGCCGTAGAATCTTAGCAACGTCTTGAGGATAGCGGCGTAGTTTATCTGGTAGCACTTCAATGTTATCAGTCTGTCCAGTTGGGCTCCTAATTCGGCTCTCCAAAGCGCCATCATCTTGTTCACTGGCCACTTCGTCTTCATTTGCTGAGATTTCAACAACTACCTCCTCTTTACCATTAGCTCTGCATTCCTGGTTTCTTGGATTGATTTTTTCGTGACAGAAGATCACGTGCTGAGCGCCTTTTTCTTTCGCAAAGGTATCACTCTCTCTACTACAAGCGCACTGGAAGTTTGCTTTTCCATTGAAATAACCCTCGTCGCTCTTTCGCCTTTGACAATTATACTCTCGGGGGCCATTTTTCCAATGTCTCATCTCCTCTCGAGAAGTCGAAAAGCTGTGTGGGAGCACTCCTCGATGCTCGGCTAGGAAGCGACTTGGTGCCTGTGGAGACTGCGATGCGAAATGTCCTTCTCCATTGGGAGCTTTTGGTGGAGACGATGGAGATGACTGATTCATTTCTCTCCTGTAAAGAGGGTCCAAGCAAGGTTCTGAAGCTCTTCTTCTTTCATTTACCATCCTCCCCTCTTCAACTCTCTTGCAGCGAATTTCGTTATATTGCATGAAGATTGTTTGCTCTGTTTTCTGCCTTTTGGTTTGCTGGGAAAGTGGTCGCTTGCGATCCCTATACCACTGGTATGTCTTCCACACAGGCTCCTCGTCCTTCGGATAGACAGTGCTATTACTAGCATTGTTCTCTGGTAAACTCGGTGAAGTGGCGCTCTTCCTTGGCCTTTCTGGTGGTGGTGAGCCGTCAATTCCAGACCTTGGCTTTTCATGGAAACCACTGGATTTATCTGCGCTTCGTTCACCGTTTACCAACTGAGTAACGCCCTCATTTACGTTCAGTGATCTCCCATGGCCGGTCTCGCGTTTCTCGCGCTGAAACGGCTGTTGCCGTTCACGAGGAGAAAAATCATCATTTCTTCTGATTGAGAAACGCTGTGTGGACGGAACAGGATCAACGCTTCTTTCCACCAATACCAGGGTTGGTTGAAACCCCTTGAAAGCCTGCTTGTTGGGATATGACCAGTCATTGACAGGTGAGGTTGAACGTTGCCGTTTTTTCAGTGCCTCAAAATGTAGATTTCTTATTCTTTCATCAGGTTGGAATAAACGAGACTCGGGTCCTCGCAAAGAAGGCGGAGACCTGGAGCCCTCCTCGGGACGGGACACAACCTCGGTTGGAGAGGAATTTTCTTCCAGTGGCGCACTTTCGGAACGGGACGCATGGTTTAAACATTCTCTTTTCATTTTCTGCGGTGATGATCTTCCATGGAGCTCGTACAAGGAATTGTCCTTGGGTGATTTCACTTCTCTGTCTCCACTCGGGGTTGAAGAACGCCGTGGTTTGTCGTAATTATATTCACTGCTGCATGGAATATCATCAACCGCCTCTTGCTTTACAACCACGGAACAAGCATCATGTTGCGACCGAGGACCATTCCCTGAAAGCAAAAAGCAAAATACAGATATAATGTTCACTCTTAAAACACCTTAAATAGAACAAAACAGCGGAAGGTTTCATATTTCTAGGTTTCCGAAAGCTGTCGCGTTGGGCGCGTTCAATTTGTCTTACACACCTAACACTACACTGACCATCCAACATGGCCGGCGCCTCCGACTTTTTCTCTTTTTGGAAGTGTTTTCGGGAAACCCTCAAGTCATCCCGAATGATGTAATGCCTCACACATGTCCAACTTCATGGACTTTTCTCTATGACACTCTGGAGGCAACATGTACAAATATTTCAAGTTACATGATACCGACAATAATATTGTCCTTCTAAAGCCTATGTTATTTCAGCAAAAAATAAAAGAAGCACAAAATGAAGCACCCTTCGTCTAAGTGTTTAATTGTTTATTCAGTTTTCCTCTTGCTTCGATCGCAGGTCTGTGATTTGAGCTTCCCTTAGCAAACAAAGTCGTTTGTTTGCTTTTGTTTGTAGCAGGTTCATTTGCACTCTTCTGCTTACTTGTGTGATTGTGGTCTCTGTTGTTACTATAAGGTTCGTCAGATTCGATTGGTTTTTCACTAACTAGGATACAGAAAAATCAATGGCCGGCTCAGCAACCTTTCGGAGGCTATCGGACTGCAGCTGTTTGTACCTCATCGATATCATCTTTACTGGTGATAAGGTCTTCAATCATCTTTAACAACAACGATCTATCTTTGCACTCAGCTCTCAAATTATAATACTAACTGTGCAAAGATATCAATGATTAACTTTCAGGTTCCTCTTGTTGAACTTAAATTCTTTCAGAGGCACGACATCTTCAGTGTTGGTTGAGCTTGCGATCGACCTCTAGGAGCTTTCAAGCTAAGTGCTTTGCGTTCTGTCACTCAGGCTCGGCACATATTCATCAAACCACAGTTTCGTAAACGCCTTGATATGTTTCTGGCCTTTCTTTCCTGTTCGTCTTCTGATACAAAGCCATGTACACCGGTTTTGGGGTTACGACTAATGAATTCACTAGGGGTTAGTGCGAATCCAGAATTCAGATCAGATTCCACGTACATTAGTGGTCGATAATTAAAAACAGCTTTGACTTCTGTAAGAATGGTTTCGGACTAGACAATGTTAGACAGATCGTGGCAATACTTTTTCGGAGAGCAAGCATCGCAATTCCCACAAGATGTCCATAAAAACTTCCATCCCGGGGCCCATTCCAATGATAATGCTTCATTTGACTCCTTCATTTGTTAGATAGAGTTTGCAAGTTGGGGATAGTGGTGGTAAATGTCCATGCTTCACTAACAGTAGACTTTGTTAGCTGAGTGGATTCTGAAACACTGTCAGTTATCATCTGTTTCGGCTTGCCACGCCTGGCGATACATCTTAGGTACAGAAGGAATTGCTCTACTGACATGTCATTGATGAGTTCTAAATGAACGGCCTTGAATACTAAGCAGGTAAATAGGCAGACCCACACCTCCTCTACTTTCACATTTAAGCGTTCCAGACAGTCAAGGCCTGTATACTTAAAGAGTGAGATCTTTTCTGTTTTTGAGGGTGGCTATGAAACCATCATGGGGAATTCTGTATGGCCCCCTTGACTTCTTCTGCGTCTTTGACAGTTCAGAAGACCGGTTGTTCTTTCCTGTATATCCAGAAGTCTCTTCTGAGAGCTGCAAATGAAGATGCTAATGAAGCCGTGGTTGTTTGGTAGACGCTTTCAGGGAAGGAGGTAGTTTCTGGAAGATTTTCTCTGATCACCCTGCCGTGGCAATGGATGATTCCACTTTCTATCTTACCTAATCTAAGTTGATTCTTCAGATTGTTCCTTTCATTGCTTTTGATTGCATTAATCTCGGATGTAAAACTGCTTTTCTGGACATGTGTTTTTCACATCATCTTTCTTTGGTTTATCTCTTCGGCTTTAAGTTCTTCTTTCTCGTTGCTCTTCTTCTCTGAAGTTTTCGAATGAATTGTAAAAGCCATGCCGTCACTGTGAGAAGTTTTGTTAGCCAAGAATAATTCTTCTCCATAATTCAGGTCAAAATTAAAGGGGCACCTAGCTTGTCAAATCCGTTTCAGTCATGGGTGAGGTCTCGTACATAACCTGTGAACCAGCAGACTGTTTGGCATCTGTTCTTAAGTGTTGACGTAAACTGCTCTGCTGTGAGTCCCACGAAGGCCACTTGGTCGAAGGGTCACTGGGCCAAGATGATCCATGTCACTGCAGTTGATTACTGATGAGCTGCTCCCTGGAAATGCCTCTCAGTGATCCCTAACGTCGGCTGGGTTCTGTCCCCTTTGTGGCGAAAAATCTGTTCTTGATATCTTTATGGCAGGTTGTCTCTTTTAGCCGGATCTGGACCGGTTTGTTAAGGATTTGTGGCTTTTCATCCAATGGAGAACACACTGTGGTCCTGCTTGCAGTATCCAGTCAGTCACTGGCAACTGGACTTGTTCAGTCACATCGTTTAGACATCTGGTTCCAATGATAACAGCTAATAGTTCCAGTCGAAATACTGAATTTCTTAGTTAAGGTAACACGAGCTTTGGACACGAGCTTTGGACAACACCAGGTTGACATTGGCAGTTCTTCCCATTGTGGGGTACAGGTAAACTGCTGCTGAATCGCCTTGGCTGAAGCATCAAAGAAGCAGAATAGTTTGTATTCGTCTCCTTCTATGTAGCAAGTATTGTCAGCGAGGACGATGGAGTAACAACAACAACAACAACAACAACAACAAACTTTATTCGTACCCATACATCATACAATAATACTTTTTTCTGCACTTGCGGTTTTTATTCACTCAGATTTTCATCCCAGTCTGGCTCTTGTTTCCACAGTTCTTGAAGGAACAGCTTTCTATTCAGTGTGGCTCATGAAAAAATAAACTTAATGAATCATAAGTTGCGCTGAAAGACTGCAATGCTTTCCTATTTTAAGCCACTTGACAGGTTGAAGAGTTTAGAATTAATAATAATAACTGTGTCGCTGTTCATGTTCTGTTTTGTTCCAAGACTTTCTATGCAGTGCCTTCACTTCATCGCGGTCACTTTCTGGGATGCCCTGGTAAAAGTCTTTCAAGTTTAATGCCCACTCTTGGAGATTCATTGATAAGGAATGGAAAAGGGACTTCATTTCTTTGTAGAATTCGTCAGCTTCGTCTACTGTAGCAGTATCCGTTACCATGTTGCTCATGCAGATGTTGTCTAAATGTCTTCTTGGCTATTGGGGTATCTGCTTTCTTCAGATGACACTTTTGTAATAGTAATTAGTTTTACCACTTTGAATTTTGTTGTAGTATTTTATCGTTGCTATCAGTAAATGTAAATAACGCTCTAGAAGTTATTAAATTATTAATGATGTTATTGTTATAATTGGTCTTGAATGACAGAATCATATCTTGCTTGGTGTTCTGGGCTCAAGGTTACTTGGTAAAGTCCATCTTCAAATCTGACGGTGTCATTACATTTCTGCAGGGCTTTGTCATTATCACTTACAGTGACAGGCTCACTGATTCCAAGTGTTTCAAATTTCCAGAAATCGTCTAGTGGCCGTTTTTGTTCCTTTGGTGGCTCCTGGGCATTAAATGAAGCAGCAAGATGTACCCCAATGGGATTGGATGTGAATGTAGCATGGGCACTGAAGGAGCGGACGAAGCACCTTGACACTTTATCCAATCTGCAACTGTCTGGGTTTTGATGTGCTGGACGTGTTGGCTCCCAGTGTCTCAGATCCGTTCAATGGCAACTGATGGTTTTCTGCTAGCTGTTCAGTGACGTAGGTTATTTTGACTACCTGTAGCGAGAAGCAATGCGATGGTCTATTTTCTCCATTTTTGTAGTTCTTCGACCTCGGTGGTTCCGAAACCAACAAAATCCATTCTCTGCTGTAATAGTTCAGATTAGGGTTCAGTCACTGTGTTCATAGTTTCTTTGGGTTTCTCTGGAAATTTGTTAGTGCCAAGACTTCTGTGATGACGGTATGATTTTGCCGCTGTTAATGAACAGTCACCTTGTTGGTCTTCCAATCCCTGTGACGACGATGGCCGGGTTTTAGACCAATGAAAATATCTACCTTTATCTGTTCTTACCTGGCTATCACAGTAGGGAACTTTGTACATTCGTCACTCCAGTGATTTCCATTGCAATAGATGCCAATTTCTCTTTTTCGGAGTTTCTGATTTTTGGGAGGTTTTGTAACAGACACCAATGCTTCAGTAGTAGCTTTGCCGCCCTAACACTTACGTCCTGAGATGTGGGCCATAGGCTTCCAATTGTATGCTTGGTGGCACAGTATGGGTCAGAATTTTCTCGGTTTGTTATGTATCTGTGCGACTTATCTCTTCAAACCTTTACTGTCCATTCTTGATCGTCCTCCTCACGTCCTTAGGTAGCCTTGTCATTATCAGCGCTGCGAGAATTTTGGTGTATAGATTGTCAACATCCTTCCCTAGGGCTTGTAATGGTTTGAGGTGTTTCTCTATTTAGTTTCTCTGGTACGTAAGGCCGTTGTATATAGCTTGTGGAAGCAGGTAAATCCACGCGACTAGAGTGACGAACATTGAGGAATCTCATTGTGTCCAGAGCGTTTTTACAAAGTGTGATTGCTTCCTGATATTGTCTGGTATTTGTTAGCCCTGAGATTACTTCTACAGCTTCATCTTCAGCTTCATCATTCAGCTCGAAGGTAATACATTTTCCCTGCTGAGATGAGAGATGCATTGGAGTGTACTGCTGAGTCTAAAGAATCCCAGAATTCCACCCACTGCCCGCTGAATTTGCTGAAATCGAGCTTTGGCAATTTTACAGCTGGTTTTGCTGTTCAATTTTTTTTTCTCAAGTTTGTCTTTTACTTTCCGTGTTCAATCTAGGCCTTTTTGGTGCTCGATTTTCAACATCTGCTTCCTCGAATCAATATTTACTTACACAATTTCTCGTCTGAGCTTGAAGTCCAGTTTATCCTTGATTATTTCCATTCTCAACGAACGGTCCCACGACAAGTTGTTGGGCTTCTACCTGACAAGATCAGCGTAATCCTCATAATCTTCCTTCACTTTATCACACTCCCTTTCTCTGTAGGTTTTAGCGGCGTCTTCAAGCTGAGTTCGGAGACCTTGATAACATTTAAATGCTGTTGTAACGGATCTCTTTTCTCTCGTGTTTTGTCTAAGAGTTGTTCGACATCCCAATCGATAGGAAGCTGTTTGATTTCTTTTGCCGCTTCAATATTGAGACCCACAAGTCTTTTCCTTGGCCCGATCAGTCTTTTAATCGCGCCCAAGTCTGCTGCCATCTCTTCGTAGGTTTGGGTTAGGCTTCTGGTAACTCGGCTAACTCACCACGGCTGTTGTTGTCCCCGGCTGCGAGGAAAACATTATTCGGCTGTTGTTGATGTAAACGGCTTTCAAACGAACTATGTCGCTTTCTTTCTGTCTTTTAATTTGTTTTCATTCTTCGTTCCCCTCGCTCTACTACCAAGTCGGTGTTGGGCGAGTTACATTTTTCTTACATTGATAGCAACATAACCTGTATACATCCGCCCCCTAGCACACGCGACCACACCGGAAGGAACTAAGTTTATCCGAGTGGTTGATCAAAGTTGGCGGTGTTTCAGCCAGATTAAAAGAAAGCAATGAATATTTATACATTTATATTGTACTTTTGTTTCGAGGTTCATTTTTATTTTCGATGAGACAACGACTTGAACTTTGATCAAGAAGCACACAACCACTTCGTCTCATAGGATCCTGGCCCCCTTGTAATCACCCACGGTAAGAAAACCGCCAGAGACTAAGGTCTCAGTTGACGTTGGAGCATCCTCTAAATCCTAAATGTAGCTTTTTTGAGTGCATTTTGAAACGCAAGCAAGTAAAGGTTAATGTTGCTCTTGAAACGTGATTATTGAAGAGCCGTAAAAGGCCCATTAAGATCTAATTATATGTCATGATATCAAGAGGTTCTGTTGACTTGTTCGCAGTGTTGTGGAGCGATATCTCTGTTCAAGGAGTCGTCTACAGGTTCAACACAGTCTCCAAAATGAAGTCGTCATAAAAAAACGCAAGCTAGGATCTAGTGAAAGAATTGGTTTTCCAAACACAAGGGCACTATTTTTTGCTTACCATAAACTAGATATTTCACCCTGTGTATATTGTCCCTCAGAGATGATTAATATGAATCGTTACCCTTCGCTTCTTTAATTTTAGCAAATTGCTACTATGATAAGGCATTCAATAGTGGTTGGATTCTAAATATAATGGGCAAAGTTTCAAACCAAGTATTGCCAACTCCAACCTCTGTGTCACATGGCTCTTGATGAAACGGCGATATTTTTCAAAAGTACTGTGGTTTCCACGGCAACTTGATCAGTTCTTCGTGACTTCAGCGGGTTAGAATGCTAGTGCGTTTACCAGCTTTTTTTGTGCACTGCACGGTTGTATTGCGTCAAATTGGAATGTAAAGATCAAGAGAAATTCTTGCTGAAAATAATGATGAAAAGGACTTCGAAGCTGGAGGCTAAAATGGCTATGCCTAACGTCAAAGGTTAAAAATAAGACTTTTGCAATACTGTGGTTCCTAAGAGAATAAACCATGAACACGTAGGAAAGTTTAAGTGTTTTAGATCTTCTAAGAGATGGACGCCTTGCCGCTTGCATCTAGAAGCTCCGGAGCTGTTACCTAAAGTAATAACTTTCCCCGAGGAATACCATCAAGAGGGAACGTTTGAGAGGAGGAAGGCTTTGATCTCCAGGCAAGTTTAGGTTCGCGTGATTTTTAGTTGGCAAACAAGGCCGAAGGACAGCCCGTTGCATACCATACAAAAGAGAAGCTATATCTTAACCCAACACGCAATAGAAAATTGAAGTACTCCGTATTTTATCCACGAGGAAAATTAAGTATTAAGGAATATTGTCTAACGCGGACAAAATTGGCGAGAAAAATGAGAGATTTTGGGAGACTAAATACTATTTCCTTGGGGCTAACAGTAAGCAGAAAGATCGAGTTGTCATGAAAATTGATATTATTCCGCCCGCTTTTGTTAACAAGCCTAAAACTGAATTAGTCATTAAGCTTGAAAACGCTGCAATTACGGCACAGAGGAATTGTGGAAGGAAAAAAAGAAACGACTCAGCTCTTGTCTTATATACATATGAAATTTTATAACGGAGTCAAAGCCGACGCGCTGGCCAGCAAGCGTCGTATCATTTTGGCAAACTTACGAGAGAGAGTCAAGGTTAAAGATAGAAAACCAACCCTGTATATTTGAGTTCTGATATTATTTAACGGCACTCGTCTGCCTCCTAGACGATAAAATCGGGGAAAGAAAGAAAGAAACTAAATTTTACAAAACGTACAAATTGTAAATTAAAAAGTTATGCAGGTAACATGGCACGAGAACTTTGACCAGAAGGGTTTTGGCTTAAAAGAGTTTTCGATCAAACTTACCACCGTATTGTCACAAGAATTACGAATTTACTACCAGCACTTGCAAATAAAAAGAACTCCATTCTGCCTATTGCTCTTAATGTACTTGTTCTTAAGCTATTGTGGTCGATTACATTTCGGCATTATGGTCTTACAGTACATTGTATCATACAGAACGACTGACAAGCCCAGCGTTTATAAGCAGGAAGACAAAGACTGAATGGCATATATTTAGAGCCCAACTACAAATCCATGCACATTGTGTGCCCGACACATTTTTGAAGAGAATCCATCATTACAACAACTTGAATGCATACGTTCTCTTATAATAGAAATTAAGGGCAAAGAAAAAATATTCAAGACCACACAACCATGGATTATGCTCTCCTTCTTTGCGTGGAGTTTGCATATGTGCCCATGTAATCAATTTTCCGGGGTGTTTGAGAGATATTCGTTTTTGTTTCCGGCCAACAGTGTTCGCTCTTAAGAGGGGCGGCTGTAGGTTGGACTGTAGTCTTGTTGAAGTTTAGCAGCTGAAGAGGAGGAAACTTCTTTTATTTCCGTTAAGAACAGCGGAGATGAGTGGAGCTACATGATCTAAACAAACGCCCACGGTTTGTAATGGAATACAATTAAGGTATTGCTTAAAACTTCTTGTGGCGTTAACCTTTCTGGTATGGCAATTGCGTGAATTTTCGTGAAACTTTGGTCTCCCTATTATTAACTTGGACTTTTTCACTCTGAAATCGCGCATTTCAGAACGTTGGTTTGTCTGTGGAAACGTAAGTTCGCCGCTATTTATTTGGGCTTTTGTCAGTGGCGTATCTTCAATGACAAACGTTACAACAAAAGAACAACGCTTCATCGTTTTTAACTTGTATGTTTCCAGCGAGTGTTCTTGAGTTCGGCTAACTTTCACTTTGTTTTAGGGCCAGTAGATTTAGCCTACGTAGCCTATGAAAGGCTGCGAATGACGTGGCGAGAGCACGAAATCAGGAATATCAAGTACCTATAAGGTTTTAAATTGAGCAACATAAAGTTGCTAAGTGTGAGAGCTGATGTTTTGTAGCAAAGTTGCATTGACTGGACTAAATCAAAGTCATTTAGAGCTGTCCAATGTAAAATATTAGTGATCATTCTTCGTTGACAGTTAGTCCAAGTTGTATGAAGCGTAACGGGCTCAATCGCCTGGAGTGAAGAAATTCGGCCGTCAGTGCAAGCTGTGTCAACCTCAACATTAAGACATTCATTCTACGACAAATATAAACCCTTAACTTGATTCTGAAGATTGTCATGCTACCTTCTTTATCGTCATTTTCTTACGCAGAAACATCGTTTAGCTACATACTTTTCAAATTACTCTCGAGGAGAAAAATCAAAATTGCTTTATTTGGCAGGTTACAAAAGCTTTGCGCGTACATGCCGTAAGTCCCTGTTCTCAGAATTTCTACGCGCGGAAAATACAGTTTTCTTCTCTGAGTTTTATATGTGTTATCTATTTCTTGTAGAGTGATTTGATTTCTTGGAAGGGAATGTGCATATGCCATAACCGAAGTAGAGGTGTTTTCATCACACGACGAAACGCCCGAGGCTGCATCACCTCGTGTGGTATCAATAATTTTTAAGCCTTTGGACTGCCTTGTCTAGCCTCGATTTGACAGCATATTGTGGAAAACGTTTTGACTGTTGGTGAATAAAAGTAATTCAACTGACAGACAGTTTTAACACAACAGTTTCCTGGTATCACTGTTCAGAGTGACAGGGTCATTAGCGACGATTTAAATGTATTGGTTGTAAGACAGACCTAGCGAAAAGCAAGCGAACGTTTGTAGTCCGGCGATTCCTGCATGTCATTCCCTTCTTTTGTTGTTTAAATACGGTAGTTAGCAGTCTGTCCTTACCTTGCGCAGAGTCTTGAAAGATCATCTGTTGTCTGGCGTGTTGGAAGTAATCAACACTTGCAAGTCTTCCGTTTTGCTGCGGGGAATCCAAGTTACGTCTACCATCATTCTCTGAACAATACGCGGAGGGCATGTCTCTCTCCGTCTTAATTTTAATAACCATGTTGTCTTGGAAAGCAATTTGCGAAGCCATAGCTTCTGTTTTCCTGCAAAGAAATTCTCAGCACAGCTGAGTGTGAAAGGAGATTGTTACTAGAGTTTTACGCAGTGTCCTTTGTCCAAGCAGAGCGTTCTTAGGGCGTTTTGACAAAAGCGTTATTGAAAGTGATCTATTGTTTCACTCCCTTTTATTCAAATTTTGAGATGTCAGAAATAACAAGATGCGTATTGTGTCAGTCAAGCCTGATTATGTTAAGTTAGCCGGCAGCCCTTGTTTCAAAAGCCAGTCTGCATACTTAACCCCCCAGGAGACGAGTAATATATGTACCGCGCTCACCACGTCTCTATAGCCTCGGGGAATAAATTGATATTCAGAACGTTATATTCGACTGTCTGTCTACTTGAAGTAGTTGGCCTCGAAAAGGGCTCGAGTAATTTACGCCGGCTTAATAGCTGTCCTTGAGCGTGAACCACTCTGGGCAAATAAAATTACCTCACATTTGGAAATAACTTAAAGAAACTTAGATCTTAAGTCATAAAGCTAAGTCAGCAGTATTTACAGCACACACATTAAGCGGACTCAAGGAACCACATCTCAATACACTAGTAGAGCTTGAGGCAGTCCAGACACATCCGTTAGAGCAGCAATTGAAAACAGTACACCCGAAACAATGCCTCTTCTACACACGTACAATTTTGCAGAGGCGACGAGAGACGTTACCTCGGCCCTCAGTTTTTTCGACTTTATTGAAAAGAATGATACTGAACAAATTACGATTCAGTAACAAATTTGAATGATTGCTATTTTTATAAGTGTGGTCCCAAAAGGTGCAGATAGAACTTGGTCGCTTGCATTGTCAAGCTTTGATCGAAATTAGTGAACTTCATGTATTTCCCAGAAAGAATTTTCTAAAATGCATGCCTCACATTGCGTTTTATTTAAATTAAAGCTATCTTTTATAATCTATAACGATCTCGTCCGCTTCCGATTTCTAGGTGCTCTCCTAAAAAAGAATCTCAAACACTTTATAACTTGTGACAGTACCTCGTCAAATGATTTCAAGTGACCATAACTCACAGTTCAAAAATCAGTAAAACGTCAACGAAAGTTCAGGAAAGTTCTATGTTTCAATTCATGTCAATGCATTATTAGTTGTCATTAACAGTGTGCTTTTATTTAAAATAAGCCTGAGGCTATTTGAAAACATTGCGGCACAAAAACGAAACCTGCCAGCACACCGTTATACACGACTGAGAACAGCACCAGTTGAGTCGGAGAAACTGAAGAAATGTTTTCCAGTTTTCGCTAGATTAATCGTTTCTTGCGGTTAATACACAAATACTGTGTGAAGCAAGTTTGTGGCCGCGTGTGGCGAGAAGCGAGCGTAATATTACTGAGGACTGTGATGAATTAACTACGCCTTAGGGCATACGTCCTTTTTTTAGAAACCTATTGACATCAAAACACGAGCTCTCTTAAGAACTCAATGGGACTCACGCCAGTTTGGCGTCAGAAACTAAAATTCGTGTTATTGAACAAGAAGGAATTTTTTGATAGGTCAGTTATATTAATTAACCTCGACCACGTTTTGTATCTGACTATCTATCGTGATCGTCGATGGCTCAGTGTGTTTCGGTAAGAAGTCAGTTTTGAGGAGAAATGAAAAGTGCCCCAAATTCAGTCCGTCAATAGCAAAACAGAAAAATCTCCATTGCTCTCTTGAGGTAGCTGTACGCAAATGTGTGCGTCTTGAAGGACCTCCAATATGGATGTTTAGAATCCAGTCAAATCTTTCAGTCAGAGGAACTCGTTTCCAGGTCTCTCTGGAGTTTGACGAGTGACGCGAACCGAGAGGCAACTGGGAGTAAGAGAACTAAGGTGGGGTACCAGGAGCCATAATCGATTATGGCTCCTGGGGGTACCCTAAAATACACCATTTTTTCAAAACTTTTCTTATGGTAAGATTAAGTTCCAAACCATGGCAATTAAAGTATATATGTTTGGAAAGCTTAAAGACCCAAGAAAATGAGTTATTTTTGGTACCCTAGAACTTTATTGTAGCTTGAAACCGGCTGAATAAATCTGCCACCTGCTGAAAAATTCAGCTCAATTGAACAAACCCTCTAAAATATTTTCTCAATGGCAAAACTGAATAACTGCTTTTGAATTTACGGAAATTCTCAAAAAAAAAACATCTGTAAACATAAACACTCCGATAAAAATGAAATTTTTTGTGATTGGGCGGACCCACACCTTAAATTGGGACAAAAAAACTCTTAGGAGTAACACAGGAAGCGTTTTTCATTAAACCAAAATGCTGTTGATTTTCGCTGGCGATTGGAAAAATTGTCTAATCTAATGCATTGGAATGGAATTTTTTTGGAATGGAATTTCAATACAAGAGGACAACCTTGTGAAGGATACCCTGAATTTTCGCAATTCAAGTTCTCCCCAGAAATCCCTGTTCCGTTTTCTTTTTCTCCTTGAAACCTACATGCTGCAGAGTTTCGCATTTCTTACCATTCTACAGTTTTAATCCTTTCTGGGGTGAACAAAACCTACGCCGGCCGAATCCGGTGGTATATATTGTCGAACAGAACACTAAATTGTACAACAAATTTCCGGAATGGATGGCTCTCGCGGAGGTCACGATTAAATTTCAGACATCACGGATCTCTAGCTTTACATGTGCGTTCACCAGCTGTTAGAACTTAAGATTGCCTTTTACAGAAAAAAAGTTGAAAACGTATCTTTTTCTACAGGCGTATGTACGCTAATCTTTTCTGGTTATTGATAGTACTTCAATACTTGAACTTTAAAAAAAAACCGTTATGCAAATGACAATAAATGACACAGGCACATGGCCTCAATTTTTTTGTTTTCGTTTTTATTTTTCGTTCTCTTTATGAAGGGGGAAGATAAAAACACTGCTAGCAAATAAATTAACACCCTTAATACGTATAGGAATAGAATTTATCCGTGGATTTTTCCTCAGTATACCGGCTATGACCCTAGCACTAATAGTACGTTTATCCAATGAGTCCTTTTAATCTTCAAAAATACAACACTATATCAGTCAAAAAGTACACATATAAAGTTTACACAAGGAATTTACATATAAAAACCACAAAAAACGATCATTCAAATAAAACTTAGAATTCTATGTAGGCTGGGAAAGTTTTGGCCATCTTACGCTATTAACTCTAATGTAAATCAGTTATCGTAAATCCTCGAACTTGCGCCCGGGTACTTATTCAAATTTAGCAGAAGACGGGGGCGCTTCGTCGAGGGAGCGCTTAATGGAGGCGGGAGGCTCATCAAATTGTGCCCAAATTGTGCCCAAATTGTGAGCTGACATGATCGTTTTTAATACATCATACCCGCATAAACACCAACATAAGCTCTTTTCTCGACATAATTAAAAAGCTGATTCTTAAAGTTTAAATAGCGGCACCTCTAGTAATTGTAATTTTTTCCAAGCTTGACGTGTTTACAAACCGTGAAACAGTTGTTAGAGAATAAAAATGCAAGCCGGAATGTATTCTATTATAAGTTACTCATTCGATATTGAATTGTTAAGGGAAACTGAATTTGTTTTTGGTACAGGGTAGTGTAAACGTGGGATGTTCCGGAGCATTAGAAAAGGGTTATTCGATTTTCTATTTCATTACTGCTAAAATTTATACCCTCCCTTTCCCTGGCAGCAAAGGCTTTTTTCCTGGTCTATATTCAAATTCATCGACCGCCGTCATTTCGGGATTTTTGGAAGATGTATTTACGCAGTTGCTATGGTTAGTTTCTCTTGCCGTCAGTTGAGACAAGGTAATAAATCTGATGTCTAGTTTTTCAGTGGAAGCGCTCTTCCTGGAAATAACCATTTGGCATTCTGTAACTCGTCGGGATTTTGTTGTGTAATTTTTCAGCCAAACTTTATTCGTTTAGTAGTTCTTTTTGGACATTGAAATGCGGTTGTCTAATTAAAATTCGTATCTCGTTAATACCTACGTTGCACAAAAGCGCCAGGAAAAGTGTACTTACCACAATCAGCACTGAGGTGTTTGTCTGCATATGTTTAAACTCAAGAGCACGCACACAGATAATGATATGGATTAGGTGGGCTTAAGATTAAGAGAGGCCTTGCAACGAACTTGGAATTGAGCCATTGCTCTGTTGTATGAAATATTCAGTTAACAACAACCTTTCTCTCTTAGATTTTTAATCGATAAAAATCAAGACTGTCACTTTTCTATTGTTCACGTTAGTCGGTTAAAATCAATCCCGAAGGAAAATATGATAGGTAGTTTGGTGCGCAGTCGCACTTGGGCCTTTTGTGAATTGCGCGTGACATCACGTTAGCATAATTTACAATCCCGTTCCCAGAGCTTCGAATTCGTTCCCCTTGATCAGCGGTCGGAAAACGAGAGCTCTGGGAGGAACCACTTTGAAACAGCAAAGGAAATAACCGAATTCTGCCCATCCGGTTAACTGCGCAGTCTCAGTCTGCATCTATATACGGCGCATGTCTGAAATGGTTGCCCCCACTGGAGCTCCCGTTTTCAGACCGCTGGTCAAGGGGAACAAAGCTCTGGGAACGAGATTGCATAATTTACAATTGACAGTGATTTGATGATTTGATTGACTCCTTTGGAAAGAGCGTGGCAAGTAAATTCGTTGTATTTGTTGTAATAGTTGTAATCAATAAAGAGTAGAAGCAGAACAATGCTGCAGCAATTGCCATTTGTAGAGTTCATTAAAACTGTCCTATTGTTTTTGTCGCCCCATACGATACTTCCGTATTCAAGTATTATGGGGATGACCATTGTCACGACATAGATTTTCCTTGCATAAACAGGAAGCAGATGTTTAAATCTCTTTAGGACCCCTAGCATCTTCGCACGGTTGTGATTGGTCAATATGATCACGTTAGGTTAGGTACTGATTTGTAGTTGCGCCAAAATTCTTGAATTTAGTAACTTTCTCCAGTCGATCATTATTAGCCATAAGAGCTATATTATTGTAATGATTCCGTTTGGTGAGGCTGAACTTCGACTTTGCACTGAACATTTAGTGTCAGCTTGTTGTCATGTAGCCAGGATGTAAACGCTGCCAAGTCCGCATTTAGATTCAATTGCATATCAGATGGCTAGTCCTTAGGGCAGTAAACATGTCATCAGCAAATAAACATTGTTATCTTTGAGTGGTTTAGTACGAGAAAATGAAACAGACATCAATTTGAGAAGGTGCATTTATTTCCTCGATGGCTGGGTGCTCATTCAAGGAACATATAAACAATCGTATTTCCAAACAAAACCATCCGGAAACCGCAGGATTTTAAAAAATCCTGCAAGATTTTTCGAGAAAAATACTATGGCATATTCGGTGAAAGCTGAGCATAGTTATATGAGAAACAATGGTAGAAAACTGAAGAAGCATCGCAGATACTCATCTCATTATCCGAACGATGTCTCATCACGTCGAGGAGCGAGGGAAAACGAGTCTGCACTGTCTTTCGTGAGGTCAGCGGTTAGAGATCGTAGCCATTCGTACGCTATGTTTCCGTTAGTAAATTCACTGTGAATTTGCAATTTTTTTTACTCCAATAGTGATATCAAATTAAACGAAACCAATTTGAAACAGTATAAGTCGTTATTTTCATTGAAACTCGCATTATAAAGGCGAAAATCCATTCAAAAAAACTTGAGCAAATCTCTAGGTATTTTCGGCGTCTCTTCGTGAGATCCGAAAAGTCTCAGATTGCCTTACTAATTTACAAACTTACTTACTTGCTATCGGACCCGATGACATTACGGTTTCTGGCTCACAGCCAGTAGCCACAAAAAGCAGGGGAGTAGGGATAGCACTAAATACATGTAATAATAATAATAAATTGTAGATAACAGCAAGAAGTTTTCTACATCTCATGCTAAGTAAGCTCCCGTCAGGAAAGCTCCCCCCCCCCCCCTTCCCCCCTTCGCCCCCGCTTCAAAATAATTCGGACAGATATATATTTAAAACGATGGTAAGAACTCGCAGAGTTTCAGCGTTAGGAGGACCTGAAAGTCAGTAAAGGTAATGCTAGAAAGAGCCAGCTTTTGGTTGTTGGATTTTCTTGTCTGTCGCTAAGAAATACCGACTAATACATGTAGCTTAACGTTAATTTTGTCTTCCTTCTAAAGACTGCTTTGAAAATATTCAGTGGAACGCAAAAAGCGCGTAATCGCAATCGACGTAATTTATGGAGCCTCACTATTCGTCTTACCTGCTTATTCAACTGTCGATGTTCTCGCTCACTCGGTGCCAGCTGTATAGAGCTCAACGATTCAACCTCTTACTGCTGAAAACATGGGCTACACATGAATTGGCAGCGATGACTGTCTTGCCATTTTGTCAGTATTTTTCACGAATATATAATGTAGCTGGTACGCTGTTCTCAGTGAAGACCGGAAGGATGTCCTTAGGACAAAAAGCCAGGGGGCAACCTTTCGGGAGTAATTTATGTTTCGAGAGCTTTCAGCTGCCTTCTTTTACCCCGGGGGATCAATAATGGTGTCTCATAGAATTGACGCCTCGGGCGATTTTGGAAATGTGTTCAAGCGCCAGATAAAGATTTCATTTTCAGACAGAGATCAGAGAGATGTTTTCTAAACATTGCGACGGGCAGGAATTTACAATTTTGTTATATAGTAAACTCCTCAGTTTCAAGTCTTTGGACATTTTCCTCGAATATCGCGAATGAGGTTAAAAGACTAGCATTTAGAAAAGAGATCAATATTGAAATGCCTAAGGGAAATTTATAGTTAAAATGAACTGATCGTGACAATACATTATTGTGTTATCAGAAAGGGAAATCGTCACCGCCAAAGACAAATATGGGTTCAGTAATGTTTCTATAGAAAACGTTTCTCAAGGATATTATCTTTTTTCAAAACGGAGTAAGCACGGCGCCTATTAAGTGCATTCTGATATCGCATAAATTTACATAAAAATGATACGGTTTCTGACATAATTAATTATTGCTGTAAACAAGACATGATATGTTAGACATGTTATCGATCAATTTTGCCCCAAAGCGTAGGGGCAGGCTAGATTTTTTTTCAAATTACTGCAACTCGGAGAAGTCGGGGGGTATAAAATCGAAACACTTCACATTTAAAACTGCAGTATACCCCTGCATACATCGTTCAATTTGATTCTCTGCAAAGAACGTTAGTTGCTCAGTTTTTGTTACAGCTACAATAGTCCAATATCAGCCTGTGAAATATTTAGACAAGGCGTGAAAACGTTTTTAGGAAATGTTTAGCTACAATCGTGGACCTCAGACCTGTTTTTATTTCACGATTTGTAGCTACCTAAACATTTCAAAGCTTCGCCTGTTCCCGCTTTCTTAAATTATCCAATCAACCCTTCGTGATTTTTGTTACTAGAAGTAGCTTTTCGTATTTGCTTTACAGACGTCTCTTTCTATACATTAGTTTACTATCTAAAGAAGTCTACGAATTCGAAGTTATGTTTAACAACGAAACGAGCCATCAGAGAAAAAACAAATTGTTCTGCTTAAGTTCGTCAGTAAAGGGCTAATGAATAATTTTTTGCTAATGCTTTTCAAGTTGACAATGAAGTTGACAGTCAGTTGAGGTAAAACATTTTCCGTGGCTAGTCTTACTCAACTTGTTTCGTCTAGCGAAGGGACTCATCAGAGACATTTCTGCTTGGAATGGCTTTTCAAGTTATGAATATTAATCTTTTTAGTACAGCAGCTTTTACAACTGAACATTTCATGTAAACTGGTCGGAAATTGGGTAAACGATTTGTTTTAGACCTCTGTTATTACAGGTGAAGTTGATTCATGTTCCGAGCCCTAGAGATCCCATTATCTTCAGTTCAAATATCAACAAATCCTCTGCAAATATCACTATACACTTGGCCCTTAGTTGAAGAACGGTAGATTTACGCGCAGGGAAGATTGAAAATATGAGATAGGGATTGTACCCACCTAAACAAAACGGAGGCTTGTGCAAATGTTTCTCAAGCAAATTGAGTGTGGAAACTTTTATTCCTCAGGTGAAATGCTCTGCTTCCTTTCGTTATATGTCGTTTTAGCGCCAGAGGTCCTCTTTTTTAACTTTTGGACAATGAAATAGAGTGAAAATTCAAATATGGCCTGACCAGTATTAAACTCAAATGCAACATTCCTATACGGCTCGTGTGCCAATATTTTTGTTCTTACCATATTTTGACGTCATCTGCGATCTATTACTGAACAGACGCACGGTAACATGCAATTTGTTTGTTACTGACTGAGATATTTTAAATTAGACTAAGCTCAAACACAAGAAACTGCGATGAGAAGGAAGAATATTAACTGCACACTACCGCTGGGAACTGTGTTCCGCGGGTTAAAATTATAAATTCTGAATCATTATAGAACAATCTTTTTCCCAGGAAGGTGCTAGCCAAAGGTATCCAGCATGTGATAAAAATGTCCTCTAACTTCAGAAACCAATTAATACATTACTAGTAAAACATTTTGGACGATTTTTGTTTCAATCTGACAATCCCCGTCGGTAGTTATAGAGTCGAATCTTTCTTCATATATTTAAAAATGCTTTATGCATTCTAAGTTTGTAATTTAGGTCTATCTTGTAAAAGCCTAAACAACAGAAGAATTCTGCATTGGGAAAAGCAAGTGTCAATAGGTCGGGGTGTGGTAGGTGTGGCTGTATGCAGTATGTTCTGACCCAATCAAAATGGGCCTCTTTTTTGCTGCCTCATTCTGTTTGTTATTTTTCAGTCGTCGTTTTGTGTTTTGTTCGCCTTGCCGAGGGGATCAGTCTGTTCTTTATGTTTATTGCTTTCAGTATTTTACAGCTTATAAAGCTGCTAGAATGTAAAAGAACGAAGGTAGGTCACAGTGCACGTCTTTGATTTTTTTAAATTTAACATGCAGGAATCAGATTTTTGAAACTGTTTTGGTGGAGAACCATTTAGATGCAACTTTGAATGAACTCATAGAGTATTAACTGATAAGAGTATTGACTGATTTAAAAGCGGTTTCACTGTAGCTTAGAAAAGCACAAAGAAATCAAGGCTGTTTTCACCTGACGTTATAAGAGCCCATTCCTGTTTTTGTTATCCACAGCTGCTTAATACTGAAATAAGGTCAAATTAGCAGATGCAGACTGGCTCACGGGGAGAATTCTTTGTGAAGTCTTCCTACCCATGTACGCCACTTCCGGTCAAAAATTTACTTCCCTGTTAATCAAAACGCCCTCGGCGTCTCGACCGTTTCCCTTCGGCCTGCCTCGTGTCACTTGTTTTACCAGAGCGCGGAGAAATCCACTGCCAAAACAAATAAGTGCAAATAAGGGGATGAAGTCACGAAAATTTGATATTGTAGACGATAAGGAAAGAAAACAGTTCTTCAAATTTAAGGTTATTCCACTGAAATAGAACCTACACTGAGATTTTTGTCAAACTTCGCCTATTGATTGCTTGTGTTATAGGAACTTAAATTTGGAAATAAAAATGGGGGGTCCTCGCGTTCGTTTAGGAGCGACAGCTCCTTGTTTATACCGTATAAATCCTTATAAATAGCACCATGATTGCTTGCTAAATTCACGTTTCCGACGATTGCTTCTTGCTCAACACTGAGAATTGGCCCATATTTATTTTACATAGAGAATTTTACTATTCAATTCAATACAACAGAAAAAAACGATAGGTCACCACGCTCGTTTTCGAGAAAATGACGATTTACCTCTTTGGCGAGGTCCAGCCGCAAAGAAAAAGCCGCCATTTTTTAATGCGCCCGTGCTAATCACACGTAAAATTATGCGCAGTAGGGATGCGCAATGCAATACTGGGGAATAACCTTAAGGTGTGTGCTTTGTCCCAAAGTTGAAATATTCGTCGAAATGTTCCGCGCAAGATTACAGAGCCTAGTATGGAGCCGCCATGTCGGAGGACTCCCGTAGTCCTCCAATATTGCGGCCGAAAAATAGTGTAAACATCTGGAACTTACTTTGGCTCTCTAGACAGCTGACTATCTGGAGCGAAACAAAAAACAATTATTACACAAGCACCTTTCTTATACCTAAACTCATTAAAATGCTAAAAATCACGAGGATAACTGTATATTTTTTCGACAAATGCGATCTTAACTTCATGTCACACTGATTTCACGAGCCACCATAACTTCAAAATTGAAAATATTAAATTTACTCCTGGTTTCCAAACGATAGACGCTTTTGAGCTACTGAGAATGTTGTTAGCAGGTATAAATTTAGTACCTCTTATGCCAAGTTAGGATAACACTTGATCCAACTGTATTTGCTTGTCTTTTTCGCTTTCGTGTAGAACTGACAAACGGCAAGTTAATAGTGATCGATATGTATCGCAGCTCCAACCTAAATTGAATTTTGGGCTTCGGCAAACCTTTTGTCTACATCGTTTTCTACGCTTTTGGAAGGCGAGACGCTTCACAGATTCAACCGAAGTTGCCGAAAACAACAGGTCGGCGAGTTCATCATGCCTGTCTCTCTTACAAGTAAAGGTTTCTCCCTGGTTTTGAAAACATTCATCGTTCTTCCAAATCATAAAAACCGCCAAGCAAAGGGGCTGATTTGTTGTCTCACGGTTGTACCCTCTTGTTTTTCGCTCCATTTCATTCCTTTATGACCTTGGGCGCGCAAAGATACCTGAAGTCTCTCTATCAAATCGACGACTGGTGCACAACCAGTTCATATGAAAATGAGTTAAATTTGCACGTGAATGAAATCTCATTTTCATATGAAAGGATACATGAGCATCAAGCTAGCCCGCTTTGAGAAAAAAAACATGGCCCATTGACTTATTACGACCACTTGCTATTAAACTTGAGATACTGATTTGTACGTTCAGTAAATCGCGGGTACTTAAACAATCGCAGAAGATCCGGATTCGCTAAACATTTGCAAGGAAATAGTTCTGACTTAAGATATTGATAAGAGCATAATTAAAAGACTTATGTGAAAAGACAGAGTGAAAAAAAAACATCAGAATTGTATTTTTCTGTTGAAATAGATCTAGACGATAGCGCTTTTAAAAACAATTCGCTGAAAATGGGTTAAATTTGGGTAACACTTACTAACGATTCCGCGGCAATATATTCGGCTTCTCCTAAGAATTATTAAAGCGAAAGACCTTTGATTATCTAAATCAACTGAATTCTTAAAGCCACCGACACTTCAGCTTTTTAAGGTGCTACGTCATCATTTGTACACTTTGAAAATTTAAGCCTAAATTTTTCAGGTTCCTCGTCTGAAATCTGTATCCATCTTCTTTCTTTACGGTTCATTATTAATCTTTGGCGCTGTCGATCTTTTTTTTACTACTATTTTCAGGCTTTTTTTTTAAATTCTAAAGTTGGTAAGTAAGTAAGTAATTTTATTTATCCACTTAGGCGGGGGTCCACCTGAAAGCCGTATTTTAGCTCGGTATTATATATGTTTTTGATGCAAATATCTCGTTTGCGTTTCAAGCAATCAAGAATCTCTATGCTCATTTCACATATCTATGTTTTGGGCCGTTTTGTAAATTTTTGGTTGATTTTTAGGTACATTTGGAGATAAATAGTTTTTCTCAAATGATTAGCCTAATTTATGGAAATAGGAAATTTGGAAGATTTGGTGTTGTTTTAAAATTAGAGTTTGAAGTTAAAAATTGGTAGATACACACCAAACAGTTGCCCAACAACCTGATGTGCAATTGTG
>Ga0126343_10000056_pt1 | contig 29847 bp, 21 predicted proteins | sample Cyp2metagenome_FD_92531 | JGI IMG/M metagenome (GOLD analysis project Ga0126343, IMG submission 92531) | Coral microbial communities from Lord Howe Island, Old Settlement Bay, Australia - Cyphastrea 2 metagenome | ecosystem: Host-associated > Invertebrates > Cnidaria > Coral ...
AAAAAAAAGACAAATTAAGCTATGAATGATCCCTTTACACAATTTATAGACCGCTGTTGCAGCGCTTTAACAGCTTATTTATCCTTGGCTACAACGCCGCCATAGCTGCCGCCTGTTCAACATCAACAGACACTGGTCTGGACACACCCGGCTCATGCATGGTAACCCCCACTAACTGACTGGCCGCCTGCATAGCAATTTTATTATGGGTAATGTAGACAAACTGCACTTTTTCGCTCATCTCAGAAACCATTTTTGCGTATCGCCCCACGTTGGCGTCGTCCAGTGGTGCGTCAACTTCATCAAGCATACAAAATGGCGATGGGTTCAGCTGGAAAATGGCAAATACCAGGGCAATGGCCGTTAACGCCTTTTCGCCACCGGAAAGCAAATGAATGGTGCTGTTTTTCTTCCCCGGTGGCTGCGCCATAATAGCTACCCCGGTGTCCAGCAAATCTTCACCAGTCAGAGCCAGGTAAGCCTGACCACCACCAAACACCCTGGGGAATAGCTCTTGCAACCCTGAGTTGACTTTATCAAACGTTACTTTGAAGCGCTGGCGAGTCTCCTTGTCAATTTTGCGAATGGCATTTTCCAGGGTATTCAACGCTGATTCCAGATCATCGTTCTGGGCGTCCAGATACCGTTTGCGCTCGGACTGGGCTTCGTACTCTTCAATGGCCGCGAGGTTGATCGCCCCGAGACGTTCAATGCGGGCACCGATGCGCTCCAGCTCCTGTTCCCAGGTGGACTCAGAAGCGTCATCGGGCAGATTGCCCAACACCGTAGCCAGGTCAAACTGATCTTCCTGCAGTTGTTCCGCCAATGTTGTACGACGCACCTGCATGCCCTGCCAGTCCATACGCAGTTTTTCCAACCGTTCGCGCACTTGCTGTGCCTGCTGCTCGGCGCTGTGGCGCACTTTCTCACCGGAACGGATACGCTGCTCGACGGTTTCCAACGCTATGCGCGCCTCCTGCATCAACATCTCTTCCTCAAGACGACGGGCCAGCATCTCTTCGAGTTGTTCACGCAGATCACCTTCTGGTGAGTTGGAATCCAGCAGTGATTCACGCAGAAACTCACGCCGTTCACGCAACTTGGTATTTTGCTGACTTAAGCGTTCAATCGCCGCTTTCAGGGAGCTGATCTGCGTATTAATGGATTGCTGGCGCAGAGCCAGCTGATGGGCGCGCTCCTGATCGAACCGCGCCTTGTGGCGCACTTCTTCCAGGCGTGTTTGCAGTGCGGTTCTGTGGTCCTGCATCTGCTCCCGACGACCAATGTCGTCTTCCATCCGATCCAGTGCTTCTTGCAGTCGCAGGCGTGACTCACCGATAACCTCCTGCTCCAGCTGGTATTGCTCGCGCACTTCGTGCAGTTCGTGCTCCAGACGACGGCGGCGTTCAGAAAACTGTTCCAGCCTGACTTTTCTAGCACCAAGGTCAGCTCTTATCTCCCCCTGGCTGCGATGAATGGCGGACAACTGATTATGCAACTGCTGTCGTTGGGACTCATGTTGTTCCAAGTCAGCGCGGGCACCATCAAGCCTGGTCTTGAGCACCTCGCCCTGCTGCTCAAGCTGCTGCAACCGCTCGGCCAGCGCCTCCATCTCTTTGTGCCGTTCCAGCACACCGGCATTGCTGTCCACTCCCCGGCTGACTCGCAACCAGCCCGCTGCCAGCCAGATGCCGTCACGGGTGATAATCGACTCTCCCAGTTGTAGCCTGGCCCGCAACGACAGTGCACTTGCCAAAGTATCGGCGGCGTAGATCCCAGCAAGCAGTGCCAGCGCTTCCTGGCCGTCGATGACTTTGTCCGCCAACAGGGGTAGTTCAGTTAACGACGCGGAAAAGCGCTGGGAGTTTCCCGCTTCCAGTAATACCAGCGCCCCTTGCTCCAGTTGGCCCAGTGCTTCAGCTACCGGGTCCAGGCTGTCCAGACAGACTGCCTGCAAACTGTCGCCCAGCACGGTTTCTACTGCCCGCTCCCAACCGCTGCTGACTTCCAATGCATCCATCAAACGACGATGATTGTTCAATTGCTGCTGCTCAAGCCACGTTGTAGTGCCGGTGTCTTGATGCAGGGAGGCTTGGTGCAGCGCTTCCAACGAGGCGTGCCGCCCCCGCACCCAACTTAATTCGTCGCGGTTGCGCTCCAGATCTGCACCCAGATTTTGCACCAGCTGGCGCTGCTGTTCAGCAGCCTCAACACACTCACTGATGCGCATCTCAACGGTGTCAGCAGTCAACTCCAACTCAGTGAGCTTTTCCGACAGGTGCAGCATTTCTTCCTGATCTTCGCTGCCGCCGAGGGCAGCAGACTCCTCTTTTAGTCGCTTTTCCCGCTCTTGCAGCCGCGTCATCACCTGTTCAGCGTGACTGATGCGCGACTGCTCGACTTCTGCCGTACGCTTGGGTTCGTGGGAGCGCTGGTTGAACTGATCCCATTCTTGCTGCCAGCGTCGCATATCATCTTCGACCTGACCAAGGCTATCACCGGAGTCGGCCTCCTGGTCTTGCAACATGGCCAGTTCCGGCTCCAGCTCAATCAGCTCTTCTTGCAAGGCTTCCAGTTGCTGCTGATCATCCGCCAGTTGCTCCCGGGCCTCTTCCCAGCTGTGCTCCACCTGCTCAAGATCGTGGCTCAACTCCCTGGCCCGTTCTTCGCGGTGCTGCAAGGTCTGCTCGATGCGAGTCACTTCGTTACCCGTACCGTAATAGCTGGACTGTGCCTCATGAAAACGGTCACTCAACTCCATCTGTTGCACACGGTCGTCTTCCATGGCGGCATCGGCCGAACGCTGTTCGCTGATGGCTGCCTCAAGCTGCACTTCAAACTCGCGAATCGCCTGCTCCTGCGACTGGGCACCGGTGTCGATGGTTTGCCACCTCAGTGCTTGTAACTGGGCTTTTTTCAGTCGCTCCTCTGCTTTAAACTCCTTGTACTTTTCTGCAGCCTGAGCCTGGCGATGCAGATGGCCAAGCTGACGCTCCAACTCTTCACGCAGATCGGTCAGTCGCTCCAGGTTCTCTTTAGTGCGCCGGATGCGGTTTTCCGTTTCACGACGTCGCTCCTTGTAGCGGGAGATGCCTGCTGCCTCCTCAATAAATACCCGCAGCTCTTCCGGCTTGGACTCGATCAGATTGGAAATAATACCCTGACTGATGATGGCGTAGCTGCGCGGGCCAAGGCCGGTGCCGAGGAAAATATCCATAATGTCTTTACGGCGACATTTACTGCCGTTGAGAAAATAGGTGTTTTTGGCATCGGAATTGAGAGTACGCTTGACCGAGATCTCCCGGTAGGCGGCAAACTCGCCAGTTATCCGCCCTTCGTTGTTATCAAAAATCAGTTCCACCGAGGCCTGATTGGCCGGTTTACGACTGTTGGAGCCTTTGAAGATAACATCGGTCATGGATTCGCCGCGCAAATGTTTGGCGGACGATTCACCCATTACCCAGCGCACGGCGTCAATAACGTTAGACTTGCCACAACCATTGGGGCCAACAACCCCACACATATTGGAGGGAAAGTGAACCGTTGTAGGGTCCACAAAAGATTTGAATCCGGCCAGTTTGATGGATTTTAAACGCATCGTTTCCTTTAAGCTCTGCACTGTCCAAGGCTCTGGCTGCATAAGAGCCTGAATGCCGACATTCCACAACACTTTGCCTGGCAAAGTATCAACGATTTCACGCACGACCCGGTTTGGGACTCTTTGCCATGGCGAATTATGTCGGGTGCTATTTTATGTCTTTCAGGTGAGAGATTAAAACTCAGAATGAACGAAGATGCAGAAGCGATTCAGGGCAATACTTTAGACGCTTTCACAACCCCACAGTCATTGGACTGCCGACTGACATCCGAAACATTGCATTATACGACAGTAATCGTTATTTCATGAGCTGGCCATACCTTCACCAGAACACAACACAGTTATTTTCTGCCGGACTTTTGCCCGGTAACGCCGATCCGATACGGCCAGTGCACCACCTGATGCCATCAGGATGGCGCCAAGCCAAATCCAACGAACAAAGGGTTTGATGTGCAACCGCAAGGCCCAGCTACCACCGTCGCCCAGAGGTTCTCCCAAGGCGACGTAAATGTCGCGGGTAAACCCCGGATCAATGGCTGCTTCTGTCATGGGCATCCCCTGGGCGGTATAAACACGCTTTTCCGGATGCAAAACAGCAATCTGGCGCCCATTTTCGTATACCGTCACCGAGCCGAACCGGGAGTGGTAATTTGGGCCGGCCTGCACACTGACACCATCAAAACGGAGCTGGTAGCCGCCCAGACTGACCCGGTCGCCCGGTGCCATCCGCAGATCACGCTGAATGCTGTGGCCACTGGTAATCGCCACACCAACAATAGCGACGGCGAAACCAAGGTGAGCCAGGTGCATACCGAAATAAGCAGGTTTCAGCCGTTGCAAACCCGCCAGAAAGTCGGGGGCGTTGCACGTCTTGTTGACGATGTCTCTGGCCATGGTCAGCACGATCCAGAGTGCCAGCGCCATGGCCAAAACCTCACTCGCTCGAATGCCTTGGTCAGCGTTGCTGTTCACAAGAGTGAGGACAAAACCACCAGCCAGACAGGCCAGCATAATCCAACGGGTCTGGCTGATCAGCCACTGTGCAGAACCGCTTTTCCAGTTGAGCAGCACGCCAAAACCGAGGGCGAAGGCCAACAACAACGTCATGGGCACAAACATGGTGTTAAAGTAAGGCGGACCCACGGAAATCATGCCCATACCCAACGATTCCAACAGCAGCGGGAACAGGGTGCCGAGCAGCACGGTCGCAGCGCTGGTGGTGAGTACGATGTTGTTGACCAGCAGCAGCGTCTCTCTGGATAACACCGCAAACTGGACACGGCTGCCTACCTGCGGTGCTCGAAGCGCAAACAGAATCAGGGAAGCAGCAACGACAACCAGCAGGTAAAAGAGAATAAACACGCCCCGTTCAGGGTCATTGGCAAAAGCGTGTACTGACGTCAGAACACCAGAGCGCACCAGGAACGTGCCCAGCAGACTGAGTGAGAACGTGAAGATCGCCAGCAGCAGCGTCCAGCTTTTAAACAGCCCACGCTTTTCGGTCACTGCCAGCGAGTGCATCAGTGCCGTGCCCACCAGCCAGGGCATCAGGGAGGCATTTTCTACCGGGTCCCAGAACCACCAGCCACCCCACCCCAGCTCGTAGTATGCCCACCAGCTGCCCAGAGTGATTCCCAGGGTCAGGAACAGCCAGGCCACAGTTGTCCACGGCCGGACCCAACGTGCCCAGGCACTGTCAAGATGACCACCAAGCAGCGCGGCAATGGCAAAAGCAAAGGCTACGGCAAAACCCACATACCCCATGTAAAGTATGGGGGGATGGATGATCAGCCCGACGTCCTGCAGCAATGGGTTGAGGTCAGCACCGTCCGGCGGAGGAAAGGGTAAAATGCGGTTAAACGGGTTCGAGGTCAACACGGTAAACAGCAAAAAGCCCGCAGTGACCATCCCCATCACCGCCAGCACACGGGCGGCCAACTCAGAAGGCAAATGGTTACTTTTCAGGGCTACTGCTGCCACCCAGCCGACCAGTATCAGCACCCATAACAGCAGCGAACCCTCGTGCCCACCCCAGGTGGCGCTGATTTTATACGGCAATGGCAACAGGCTGTTTGAGTGATGGGCAACGTAGTGCAGCGAAAAATCATCACTGATAAACGCCCAGATCAGGCAGGCAAAGGACAGGGCAACGAAAGCCAGCAGCCCGAGAGAGAGAGGGCGGGCCTGCCCCATCAAGCGCAGATTGCCGGAGTAACTGCCCACCAACGGAATAATACTCAGCACCAGGCTCAGGCACAGGGCAATGATTAACGCCATCAGTCCTACTTCAGCTACCATCTTGCAGGCTCCCTGTGATTATTTCCCCGCTTCCATGTACGCTGGGCAAGGCGTGGCGGCAGCGGACTTCAGCGGACCCGGGCCAAATGGAGTCCAGAAAACCCGGAACAGTTATTGCGGCACAACGCCCCGGTTCACTTTGGGCAACCGGTTTGGCATAGCCCGCTTTTGCATGGACAGCATCAATGGCTTTTTGCACCTCAGGCGGCATGTAATTTTCGTTATGTTTGGCCAGTACTTGCGTTGCAGTGAACACCCCATCAGAACCCAGCACCCCAAGTGCCACCACGCCAGAGCCCTCGACAAACAGATCAGGCAAGATACCTTCGAACAGCACCACCACCTCATCAGCACCATCACTAATACGAAAACGCACTTTCAGGCTTTGATTGTCACGCTCAACAGAACCCGGCACTACCAGACCTCCTCCACGCATACGCTGGCCGACTGGTGCCTCGCCCGCCGCCATTTGCACAGGCGAGAAGTAATGATTGATATTCTCCCGCAGAGCAAACAGCGTGAGCATCACGGCCAGGGTAACACCGGCCAATAGCAGCAAAACCAGAATAAAGCGCTGTCGGCGCACTGCGTTCATTAATGTCCCCTTTGCCCCTCGCTCTGCGGGCCGGTTTGATTATTGTTAGTACTGTGATTATGGGCAAGGCACGCCGGTTACTGCACCCTGCCCATTCTTCTTGCCCAACTCAGAATCCCTATACGCAAACGAAGCACGACCACCAAGGTAAAAAACAAATAAAAGCCAGCAGCAGCCGACGGTGCTGTCGGCGCAGAGAAAAGAAGTGAAGTAATGATATGGAGGGGGGGAAGTTTATTGCCCGGTGACACTGACCGACTTTTCGAGAACATCGGACTTCAGGACAACGGGGTAGTCCAGTGCCAACCAGCCGTAGTAACCATCCCGGAGAAAAAATACGCGCTGGTAACCCCATATTGCCGCCATGTAGCTGCCGATAGCGCCGCGCATGTGGTAAGTGCTGTTGCCGTAGATCACGATGGGGGTCTCTTTCTCAAGAATGCCGGGCATCATCAGCTGACGAAAGCTGCTGCGCAGGTCCAGATTTTGCGACCTGTTCACATGGCCAGACTGCCACTGTTCGTAAGGACGCACATCGATAAACAGTGCACCAGCATCGTAGAGGCGTTTGGCCTGCTTGGCGTTGACGGTGAACACGCCGTCGATCTGACCAGGTGCCTCTTGCGCTCGCAACAAAAAAGAGAGGGTCGACAGGAAAAACGTTAATGAGACAGGAATCCATTTCATATTACAAAAATCCGTTATTAAAAACTTCAAATAAAAATTATATGGTTATATATCCTGCTCATTCTTAGATTTTTGGAATTAAAAAATTATTTTTAGTTTCAAAAAAATATAAAATGACACTTTCCCAATTGGCAGAACCCGCAAAATATCATCGACAGCACCTCGGCCACTGAGATGTGGCCGGAGCGGCCAACCATCAACTCAGCCAGCTTTGCAGGCGCGACCTCAACCGTAATGCGGCCTGAGAGTGAATCTGACTCACCCGGGACTCACTAACGCCCAGCACCTTGCCAATCTCCTTGAGGTTCATCTCCTCATCGTAATAGAGCATCAGGACAAGTTTCTCGCGCTCGGGCAGCTTATCAATGGCCTCGATCAGCGCCATTTTGAATTTTTCTTCCTGAATATCCGCAGAAGGGCCACGATCACCGGAACGAGCCTGCATTCTCGACTCTTCACTGTCAAACAGCTCCTCGTAGCTGAACAGACGACACCCGCGCAAATCACTGAGAATACTGTAATAATCGTCAATTTTTACATTCAGCTCTTTGGCTACTTCAGCATCACGGGCATCACGGCCCAGCTTGGCCTCCACAATTTGCACTGCCTCGTTAATGCGACGGCTGTTGCGATAGACCGACCTCGGCCCCCAGTCGCCTTTACGAATCTCATCCAGCATGGCACCGCGAATACGGATACCGGCAAACGTTTCAAAACTGGCTCCTTTGGCAGCATCGTACTTGCCGGCGGCTTCCAGCAGACCAATCATCCCGGACTGCACCAGATCATCAATCTGCACACTGGCAGGCATCCGCGCCGCAAGGTGATTGGCAATTCTTTTCACCAGTGACTGATGCTTTACCACCATTTCTTCCATGCTTGGCTTCTTTGCTTGCACGTCCTGTGCGGCTGCTGTCATGATTCAATCCTCTCCTTGATCCTGTCAGGCAAAAAGAATTCAATCCGGCCTTTTGGCTCAGGCACCGGTATTTTTGCCAGCTGATGTCCTATGCGGTGAAAAGCCCTGGCGGCACGACAATCATCATTAATAATCATCGCCGCCGACTGCCTGCCTGCTGCTTCACTAACGGTCTTATCGAAGGGCACTACCCCGAGGTAGCTTAAAACTATCCATTTGTCGTCTTTCAGGCGTTGCTGCAACTGCTCAAACTGTCTGGCCCCACTGCGCTTACTGCTGACCTGGTTCACCACCACGTGAAATTGCTGCACGTGATGCACCTGGTGCAGAAGCCGGATTTGCCGCACGGCATCAACCACAGAAACATCTTCCTGACTGATCACCACAACCACGTCAGTGGCGGCCTGAATCAGCATCATATTGTGCGGCGCCAGCCCCGGGGCGGTATCAACCAGCAGAGTATCAAGACCCGATGCAAGATCATCCATACCCTGAATCAGCGCTACCGCCTGAGTGGTTTGCCCCCGGTCATTCCAGACTTCAGGGCGGGGGGTAAAGACTCTGATGCCACCTGGCCCATCGATCAGCCCCTTACAAGGCAGTGAAAATGATGCTTTGGACGACGTTTGGCTGCTCTGGGGCGTACCCACAGTATTGAGTCCGAGGGAGAACCCCACACCCGGCACATCAAGATTGCCATCCATTAAAACGACGCGCTGCCCCAGCTGGCTCATGGCCAATGCCAGATTGGTTGCAACTACGGTTTTGCCAACGCCTCCTTTGCAACCGGAAACCGCAATCACTCTTTTCTTTTCTTGCGTCATCGTTCTCACTTTATTTTCATTGCCTTGTAAAAAGTGCATGCAGAAAAACAACAAACTATATGCATCAATGTTCGTGCCAATGTTTGTCGGGAAAATAACAAAACTGAAAAAATCCATCACCGTAAAAACAAAACACAAGACAACCTATTGTTTTTTAAATTTATTTTTACAAACCCGCCGACAATAAATTGTTGTTTTTTTCTCTGAAGGTAATTTCGGTCGATTTCCACAACCCTTGAACCAGCGGTCAGATATTGCAAAATCATTAAAAATGATGATTATTTGACGGTGTTATTTTTTGGCGGCGTCATTTTTATGACGTTTGCACAATAATCAGCCATAAAAAAAGGCCACACTATTTGCGGCCTTTTTTTATGGGCGATTCAACTTCAGGTACTGATTGACTCTTCATAACGTTGCAGACCGTACTTGCGCATTTTTTCCACCAGCGTTGTGCGGCGAATCTGAAGTTTATCTGCGGCTCTGGCCACAACGCTGTTGCAGTCGCTCAACGCCTGCTGAATCAAACTCTTCTCCAGACGCGTCAGGTACTCTTTCAGATTGAGTCCGCCGACCGGCAGTACCGCAAGGTCTTCCTTGTTCGGAGTATTGCCGGCAGGCTGAATGCTGTCGGGGAACAGATCGGCAACACCGTCATCGTCCTGGTTGATGGCGTCGAGGTGCCGAAAGTTCTCCGGCAAATCCTGGATGCCGATTACGCCGTAGGGGTACATAATGGCCAGTCGCTCAAGCAGATTAGCCAGCTCCCGCACATTGCCCGGCCAGTCATGACGGCACAACGATAAGATGGCCGCAGAACTCAGGCGAACAGACCCCCTGCTCTGCTTCTCCATGGCGTGAGTTAACTCATTGATCATCAGGGGAATATCTTCAGGACGCTCTCTCAGGGCGGGGGTTTGAATGGGAAATACGTTCAGACGGTAGTAAAGATCTTCCCGGAAGGTGCCCTCAGCAATCATATCTTCCAGATTCTTGTGTGTGGCGGCAATGATACGGACATCGACTTCTACCTGTTCCGTACCACCGACCCGCTCAAACGTTCGCTCCTGCAACACACGCAGTAGCTTAACCTGCATGTGCAGAGGCATGTCACCAATTTCATCGAGGAACAATGTGCCGCCCTGGGCAAGTTCAAAACGTCCTTTGCGATTGCTCACCGCGCCGGTAAATGCGCCCTTTTCGTGACCAAACAGCTCACTTTCCAGCAGATCGGTGGGGATAGCGCCACAATTGACGGGGACAAACGGCGCATCCTTACGATAGGAGTTCTCATGCAGATTACGGGCCACGACCTCCTTGCCAGTACCGGACTCACCGGTAATCAACACATTCACATCCCGGTCAGCCACCTTGGCCATTGCTGAGCGGACGTGGCGAATCCATTCGCTTTTGCCCACCAACCCCTGGAACAGCTGAACCTGCTGATTACAGCCGGTCTGGTGCGCCTGACGCCACTGCTCACGGTACACCTGACCGTAATGCAGGCTGGACAACAGCTGATGCTTGCTGCATGGCCAGTCCACCCGGGCAATAACCTGTCGAGCCAGTGACGTCGGCAGATTATCGGGCAATGGTTCGGCAATGCGGATAACCGGTACGCCACCACACCAGCTTTGAACGCGCGCCACCATTCCCTGAAGGGTGCTCTCTGCCTGCAAAAAATCACCAAGAAACAAGGCACTGAATGATTCGGGAGAATAATTACTGACAGCGTCTTCCCAGTACGCTGAACCAATGGCTACGGTGTGATAACCCATGAACTGTAAAATTGTGCTGAAGTCGTGCCGACGCGTTTGTGCGTCTTCAATAATAAGAACCTGTTCACCTGTCTGCATAAGACGACTGTCCCTGTCATCTGGTTAATTGACACTGCGCGTATAAAATTTTATCGGAATTAAATGCATTGCTGTTATGCCATTAAACAGAGAAAAAACGCGTTCGTCAATTTTTTGTTAGTTTTCCGTAAATCATTCTCATTTATTAAAATACGACTTCAGCCTATTAATCTACCGCAAGGGAAATCAACACCAAGCCGTATTTTCTCAATAAAATCATCAACAAAAGTGCATTTTCCCAATGTCAGATATCTTCAATTTCTTCCCATAATTTGCGCAGCCGTTTATCAGAAACGGGAAAGCGCGTACCCAATTGCTGGGCAAACAGTGAAACCCGGTATTCTTCCAGCATCCAATAAAACAATTGCAGATTTGAATCAACAATCCTGTGTTGGTTATGAATCTCCTGTCGTTTGTCAAATCGCTGTTGCAATCCTGTTAATTCCTCCGTCCAGACCCGATCCTTATTCACCTGTGCCGGCAATTTTTCCAATCTTATTTCCAGCGCTTTAAAATAACGGGGGTAATGACTAAGCCACTCCATACCCGCAGCCGCCATAAAACCCGGGCGCAATAATCGTTGCACATGCTGTTTAATATCAGCCAGAGCCAGTGCCCGATCAAAACTGATTTTTCCTTTCAACTGGCGACTGACGCTTTGCGCTGTGCGAAATATCTCATGAATAATGGGATCGAGATTTTCAGCAACAGGGACGATATCGCCCTTGTATTGCTCCAGCAATGCCTGAAACATCTCACGATTCCTTGCCAGCGCCACCCCATCACGCAGATAGACAGCACTGATAATCAGATTTTGCAAATCATCATCAAGCTGCGCCTGATTCACCAGATTAGTGGCCAGCAGCCGTGTCTCCTTCAACCGAGGCATTTTACTCAAGGCAAACTTAAGCTGGGTGGCCAGCTTGATACGCAACAGCCGCGTCAGCCCTTTGCGATGTTCAACCAGCGCCAGGGCAGGATTTTCAAACAACTGCACCGCCACACTGTCACGCTGATCCACCAGGGCAGGGTAAGACTTCAGCAACAAACCACCGGCCTTGCGCGTCATCTCTTCAGGCAGCTCGCCGCAGGTCCAGTCCTGCAACCCTTCCTGCTCCAGATCACTCTTGCCCAGTTTGCGGATAGAGTCCTGCACACGGTCAGCAAACTGCTGCCTGAGTTGATTCAGATCACGCCCCTGACCGATCACCTCACCTTCGTCGTTGATGACGCGAATATTCATCAGCAAGTGGGAGTCAAGACTCTCGATATTCCATTGCTCTTCCAGGATGCGCACACCAGACATACGGGTCAGCTGTCGCCCGAGCATTTCCGTCAGCGGCTCATCGCAGGCAGACAGTGATTCCAGGGCACCGGTAACAAAATCAGGCACCGGCACAAAGTTCTTGCGTACCGGCTTGGGCATGGCGCGCACCAGTGCCACACACTTATCAAACAGCATGCCCGGCACCAGCCACTGCAACCGGTTCTTTGGTAATAGCCGCAACGCTTCCACCGGCACAGTCAGGGTCACGCCATCGTCCACCTCCCCCGGGGCAAAATGGTAGCTCAGAGGCAGCTCCAGCCCCTCCCAGCGCAGCCGGTCCGGATACCGGTTAACCGTCACCTGTCCGGCATCGTGTTTCATCAGGTACTCTTTGGTCAGATGCAGCAAGTCCGGTTGCTGGCGCTCAGCTCCCTTGCGCCACTGCTCGAAACTGGCCCCGCCGCAGATATCCGCCGGAACCAGCTCGTCATAAAACTGGAACAGCGTCTCACTGTCCACCAGAATGTCCCGGCGACGGGATTTCGCTTCCAGCTCGTCCACTTCTTCGATCAGAGCCAGATTGTGCTTTTGAAACGCGCCTTTGGAATCAAAATGCCCCTCAACCAGCGCTTCGCGGATAAAAATTTCCCGGGCAACCACAGGATCAATGGGACCGTAATTAACCTTGCGACGACCGACCACAATCAGTCCGTACAGCGTCACCTGCTCAAACGCCACCACCTGTGAGCGTTTCTTCTCCCAGTGCGGTTCAAAATAATTCCGTTTCACCAGATGGCCAGCCAGCGGTTCAATCCACTGCGGCTCGATCCTGGCGCTGGTGCGGGCAAACAGCCTGGAGGTTTCCACCAGCTCGGCAGCCATTACCCACTTGGGCTTGCGCTTGTACAGCGTCGAACCCGGAAACAGGTAGAAGCGGCGATTGCGCGCCCCCATGTAGTCCGCTTCATCGTCTTTACTGCCAAGCTGAGACAAAAGCCCCGAGAGCAGGGATTTGTGCACATCGCCGTAACTGGCTGGACTGTCATTCAGGCGGAACTGCAAGTCTTTGCAGGCCAGCGACAGTTGCCGGTGCAGATCGCGCCATTCGCGCATGCGCATAAACGACAAGAACTGCTTGCTACAGTACTTGCGCAACTGGCTCTGGGACAGCGCCTGACGCTGTTCCTCATAGGCTTCCCAGAGATTGACGTAGGTCATAAAGTCCGAGTCATCGTGATAAAACTCACGATGGCGCTGGTCCGCAGCCTGCTGTTTATCTTGCGGCCGCTCCCGAGGGTCCTGCACAGACAGGGCGCTGACAATGATCAGCAGCTCATGGAGGGCGTTATGATCATGGGCCTCGATCAGCATGCGGCCCAGACGTGGATCCACAGGCAGCTGGCCAAGCTGGCGACCGATGCGGGTTATGCGCCGGTCTTTGCCCACTGCCCCTAGCTCCTGCAATAGCTTGAAGCCGTCGTTAATGGCCTTGCTATCAGGCGGGTCAACAAACGGGAAAGCGGCAATATCGCCCAACCCCATACGCAACATCTGCAGAATAACCGCCGCCAGGTTAGTGCGCAGAATTTCCGGATCAGTAAACTCCGGGCGGGAAAGAAAATCCGCTTCGGAATAAAGGCGGATACAAATCCCCTCAGCCACCCGGCCACAACGCCCCTTGCGCTGATTGGCTGAAGCTTGGGAAACAGCCTCTACCGGCAGTCGCTGCACTTTTGAGCGCACACTGTAGCGGCTGACACGGGCCGTACCCGGATCGATCACATAGCGGATGCCCGGCACCGTCAGCGACGTCTCGGCCACGTTGGTGGACAAAATAACACGACGCCCGGAGTGAGCCTGGAAGATGCGGTTCTGCTCAGCAGCAGACAAACGCGCGTACAACGGCAAAATCTCAGTATGGGGCAGTTTTGCCTCGCGCAGAAACTGGTGCGTTTCGCGAATATCCCGCTCACCACTGAGAAACACCAGCACATCGCCCAGTCGCCTGGCCAGACCAGCGCGCTCCAGGCCATCAATCTCTTCCAGAGCCGCCAGAATACCCTGTTGCAGTCGTTGGTCCGCATCACGGCCGTCAAGTTCCAGATCCTCCAGTGGTCGATAAAGCGTTTCCACCGGGTACGTACGACCAGAGACCTCAATGACCGGTGCATTGTCAAAGTGTCGGGAAAAGCGCTCAACATCAATGGTGGCTGAAGTAATGATCACCTTCAGATCAGGCCGTTTGGGCAGAATCAACTTGATATAGCCCAGGAGAAAATCAATATTCAGACTGCGCTCATGGGCTTCATCAATAATCAGCGTGTCGTAGCGATTGAGAAAACGGTCATGCTGAATTTCCGCCAGCAAGATGCCGTCGGTCATCAGCTTGACCAGGGTTGACTCGGTGGAGTGGTCAGTAAAACGCACCTGGTAGCCTACCTGCTCCCCCAAAGGCACGCCCAGCTCTTCAGCAATACGATTGGCCACGGCACGCGCTGCCAGGCGCCTTGGCTGGGTGTGGGCAATGGTGCCAAACACCCCCTGCCCGGCTTCAAGGCAGATTTTCGGCAGCTGAGTGGTCTTGCCTGAACCGGTCTCACCGGCCACCACCACTACCTGATGCTCCCGAATCATTCTGGCAATATCTTCCCTGCGTTCGATAACCGGCAGTTCCTGCTCATAGCGGATCGCCGGCAAGGCGGCCTGACGCTGGGCCACTAGCGACAGTGAAGCTGTTATTTTTTCCTGCAACCGCGCCTGCTCCGTCTTATCAGTGCGTTGCAGGCGACGCAATTGACCACGCAAGCGATGGCGGTCACGAATCATGCAGTTATTAATGGCCTGACGTGTTTTCTGTTCACTAAAGCCGTCGCTGAAGCCGGACACCCGGATACTCCCGTTCAATGAAATCAGTGCCTGGATACCAAGCAAGGTAGCGGTCAGTGACCGCCTGGGGGAAGGTTACCCGGCCGATGACCGACCGGACAAATAATTTTCAGATTGTGACTGGCTGACTAACCGGCCTCCTGGCTCTGCCTGGCCAGCTCGCTTTCACGCAGTTGACGGCGCAGAATCTTGCCTACATGGGTGGTTGGCAATTCAGTACGAAACTCCACTTGCTTAGGCACCTTATAGGCGGTCAGATTCTGGCGGAAATAGAGAATAACCTCCTCCGTGCTCAGCCCCGGGTTGCTGCTAACCACAAAGACCTTGATGGCTTCGCCAGAGCGTTTATCCGGCACACCGATCACCGCGCACTGGATCACATCGGGATGGGCCGAGAGCACTTCTTCAAGTTCATTGGGATAGACGTTAAAGCCGGAAATGCAGATCATATCCTTTTTACGATCGACGATGGTGACATAACCTTCGTCGTCAATGCGAGCAATATCACCCGTTCGTAACCAGCCATCGAATATTGCGTCTGCTGTCGCCTGTTCGCTCTGCCAGTAACCTTTCATGACCTGCGGGCCTTTGATGCACAGCTCGCCAATCTCACCAATGGACAACTCATTATCGTCCGCGTCAATGACCATCAGCTCACAGGAGGGCACCGGCAGCCCGATCGTACCGAGCTTGATCTTATCCAGCGGGTTGATGGTCACCACAGGCGACGTTTCGGTCATGCCGTATCCTTCACAAATACGACATCCGGTCAGGTTTTCCCAACGCTCAGCGGTATCAAGCTGCAAAGCCATGCCGCCGGAAATGGTGTTTTTCAGATAGGAGAAATCCAGCTTACGAAATGCCTCTTGATTCATCAGCCCGATAAACAGCGTATTCAGCCCGATAAACATGCTGAACGGCTTGCCGGTGAGGTCTTTGATAAACGACTTCATGTCCCTGGGGTTGGTGATCAGCACATTGTGCTCACCAAGCAGGATGGCCACCATGCAGTGTACGGTAAAGGCAAAAATGTGATAAAGCGGCAGCGGGGCAATAATCAGTTCCTCACCCTCTTTCAGATTGCCACCCACCAACGCTTTTACCTGGAACATATTGCTGAGGATATTACGGTGGGTCAGCATGGCACCTTTGGCCACACCAGTGGTACCGCCAGTGTATTGCAAAATGGCCACATCGTCGTTTTCACGACGCACGTCCACGCAGGCATGCGCGGCCCCCTGGCTCAGCGCTGTTCGCAAAGAGACAGCACCTGGCAACGAGTAGGCAGGTACCATTTTTTTCACGTGCCTGACCACCAGATTAACCAGGGTCCGTTTGACCGGTGGCAGCATATCCCCCACCTCGGTGACGATTACCTGCTTGATGGCGGTTTTCGCCAGTACCTTCTGGGCCATGTAGGCCATATTGGCCAGTACCAGCAACGCCTTGGCACCGCAATCACGAAACTGATGCTCCATTTCCCGCTCGGTGTACAGCGGATTGGTGTTTACCACAATCAGACCGGCCCGCAAAGCACCAAACACGGCCACCGGAAACTGCAAAACATTGGGCAGCATAATGGCAATCCGGTCGCCGGGCCGCAGGTCGGTGTGATTTTGCAGATAGCTGCAAAAGTGGCCGCTGAGTTCATAAAGACGGGAATAACTCAGCTCGTGCCCCATATTGCTGAACGCCGGCTTATCGGCAAACTTGCGGGTGCTGTATTCCAGCACATCGATAATGGATCGATACTGCCCAATGTCGATGGTTGCAGGAATGCCTTGCGGGTATTTGTCGTTCCAGAATCCGGTGGTCATGGGGTAATAAGCCTCCTGCATCCTTGATGAAGCTGTGGAGAAAAAACGTTGGCACGCAAGCTGTTCAACCTATCCTGAAACTGTCGCATTGAAAAATTTTTCGAGATTATCAGCTTTCCCTTATCCCGGATAGACGACCTACGGAAAATATCTGAAGAACAATAGAGAGATTCCCTGAAAAAAGCGCTAACACTCTCATTACCAGATGCATTAGCCCGACAATCAGATAACAATGGTCTGCGCAATAACCCATGCCAAAAAGGAAACGTCGCCTTGTTTTACCAGCAAAAAGCCCCATCCAACCAGCACATCTTCCCAGTAACCTGCGGCAATGGCAGGCGCTACAACAATTTGCGATGGGTAAATTTTTACTGATCCCCCACCGGCTTGAGTCGCAACTCCTTCGGCATGGTAAATACCACATTTTCAGGCTTACCGGCGAGCTCTTCGGGCAACTGCGCCCCCAACTCCACTAACCGACCGATCACGCCCTGAACGAGAATTTCCGGTGCGGAGGCACCGGCAGTAATGCCGATGGTGTTTTTATTGGTCAGCCAGGCAGGCTGCACATCGCTGGCATCATCCACCAGGTACGCTTGTGCGCCGCTGCGCTCAGCCAACTCGCGCAAACGGTTGGAGTTGGAACTGTTGACGGAGCCCACCACCAGCACCAGATCACACTGGCTGGCCAGCAGCTTTACCGCGTCCTGGCGGTTCTGAGTGGCGTAACAGATGTCGTCTTTCCTTGGTCCCTGAATGGCTGGGAACCGCGCACGCAGCGCAGCAATAACTTTGGCCGTGTCGTCCATGGAGAGCGTGGTCTGGGTAACGTAAGCCAGCCTGGTCGGATCAGACACGTGCAAAGAACGGACGTCGTCTTCGTTTTCCACCAGATACATGGTGCCGCCATTGCCAGTGTCGTATTGCCCCATGGTGCCTTCCACCTCCGGATGACCCTGGTGGCCAATCAGCACACACTCCATGCCATCGCGGGAGTAACGCACCACTTCCATATGGACTTTTTTTACCAGCGGGCAGGAGGCATCAAACACTTTCAATCCCCGTTGCTGCGCTTCGTCTTCCACCGCTTTGGGCACCCCGTGAGCACTAAAAATGACGATAACGTCATCGGGCACCTGGCCCAGCTCATCAACAAAAATGGCACCCCGCTGCTTCAGATCTTCCACCACGTACTTGTTGTGCACCACTTCATGACGCACATAGATGGGCGGACCGAACACGTCCAGCGCCCGATTCACAATCTCAATGGCGCGATCGACCCCGGCACAAAAGCCCCGGGGATTTGCCAGCTTGATCTTCATAGGAGAAATCCTGTCTACCAGTTCACGCTTATACGTTACGGCGTCTGAACAGCAACGATCTGCACATTAAACACCAGGTGATGCCCGGCCAGCGGATGATTGAAGTCAACCTCAACCGTCTGTTCATTAATACGACAGATCACTCCGGGCAACTCACCATCGGCTGCGTCGGTAAACGACAGTACCAGCCCTTCTTCCAGCGCAACGTCGTCTCCAAACCGCCCCTTGGGCAGGCGTTGGATATTGTTGGGATTGGGCATACCGAAGGCTTTTTCCGGAGGAATCCGGACAGTTCGCTCATCACCGGCAGCCAGCCCCAGCAGCTGCTGCTCAAATCCCGGCGGCAGATTACCATCACCAATAACCAAAGAGGCGGGCTGTTGATCGGGTGTGGCATCCACGACGCTGCCGTCTTCCAGCTGCAAGGAAAAATGCAGGGTAACTCTACTGCCTTGCTCAATAACCGGTGACACTGCGACGCGCTCCCACTGTTGTCATTATCTCAGGACGCAGACTTGCTCCGGAACATATCCAGAATCAGCATGGCAGCGCCCACAGTAATGGCCATATCCGCCAGGTTGAAGGCTGGAAAGTACCAGTTTTTGTAGTAAAACAACAGAAAGTCGGTGACATGACCATACAACAAGCGGTCAATCAGATTCCCGAGGGCACCGCCCAGGATCAGAGCCAGCGAGCACGCCTGCCAGTTCTCGCCGGCGCGCAGTTGTCGCAACCAACCCACCAGCATAATACTGACAACCACCGCCACGCCGCTGAGAAACCAGCGCTGCCAGCCGGAGGCATCACCTAAAAAACTGAAGGCAGCACCGGTGTTGTAGGCCAGGGTTAAGGAGAAAAACGGTAGCACAGGGAGCTGTTGGTAGAGCGTGAACTCCTGAATCACCCACCACTTGATCAGTTGATCCAGGCCCAACACAAGAACACTGAGCCAGAGCCAGTGGAGCTTTGAGGAAGTTTTAGTTTGCATGACCAGTTCCTGCGCAGAGATCCATGTCGGTAACGTTGTTGTTAAAATACCGAGTCTTGCCGTGAGCGATTGGCGCTGTAGAGAAGCAGCATTTTAGTGAACGAATCAATACTATGTACCAACAACAGGATTTGGATAGTGCGATTTACCGAAATACCCGGCAATAGCCGGGTATTTTTTGCTTAAGATCAAGCAAACCGACGCTGTTCGCCATTGCCCTGGACATTTTCCACACAACGGCCACACAACTCGGGGTGCTCCGCAGTCGCACCTACGTCGGCACGACGATGCCAGCAACGGTCGCATTTGCGGTGCTCTGATTTTTCAACCTGCACCTTAAGGCCGGCCAGCTCCGTAGCCGCCGCCTCACCGGCAGCAGCGAGGGGCGCCACGGTGGCCGCAGACGTAATCAGCACAAAGCGCAATTCATCACCGAGCTGATTCAGCGTCTGCACCAGAGCGTCATCAGCGTACAGCGTTACCTCAGCCTCCAGAGAACCGCCAATAACGCCAGCTACCCGGGCCTCTTCCAACGCTTTGTTCACGGCGGTCTTCACATTCAGAATGGTATCCCAGTACTCTCGGCCGAGGGTGTCGCCCGCCAGTGAGTTCAGCCCTTCGTACCAAGTCTCCAGAAATACCGACGCCCCACGCTGGCCAGGCATGGTTTCCCAGATTTCATCAGCGGTAAAGCTGATGATGGGCGCCATCCAGCGGACGAAGGCTTCAATAATGTGGTACATCGCCGTCTGGCAACTGCGACGAGCCAGGCTGTTCTGACCGGTGGTGTACTGCCGGTCTTTGATGATATCCAGGTAAAAGCCACCCAAATCCAGCGAGCAGAAATTGTGTACTTTCTGGTAAACCGTCAGGAAGTTATAGCTGTTATAGGCGTCAATCACCTCCTTTTGCAGCCTCAGAGTGCGATCCACTACCCATTTGTCCAGCGACAGCATATCGTCCCAGGCCACGGCATCGCTTTGCGGGTCGAAGCCGGTCAGGTTAGACAGCAGGAAGCGGGCTGTGTTGCGAATACGACGGTAGCTGTCTGCTGTGCGCTTGAGGATATCGTCGGAAACGGTGATCTCTGAGGTGTAGTCGGTGGCCGAAACCCACAGACGCAGAATGTCCGCCCCAAGGGACTTAAACACTTTCTGGGGCGCAATCACATTACCCAGGGATTTCGACATCTTGCGCCCCTGAGCATCAACAGTAAAGCCGTGGGTCAGCAGGCTTTTGTAAGGCGGTACATCGTTCATGGCGATGCTGGTTTTCAGCGAGGACTGGAACCAGCCACGGTGCTGGTCAGAGCCTTCCAGGTAAAGATCAGCCGGAAATTGCAGCTCCGGGCGACGGGTCAGCACGGAATAGTGAGTAACGCCGGAGTCGAACCAGACATCCAGGGTGTCCGTCACTTTCACATACTGCTCAGCGTCTTCAGCACTGAGCAGGTCAGCCGGCTCCAGATTGAACCAGGCATCTATACCCTCTTGCTCCACTTTCAGTGCCACCTGTTCAATCAGCGCCTGAGTGTCCGGATGCAGCTCCTCAGTCTCTTTGTTGATGAACAGGGCAATGGGCACACCCCAGGTGCGCTGGCGGGAGACACACCAGTCCGGGCTTTGGCCGAGCATGGCTTCCATGCGGTTACGGCCCCAATCCGGGGTAAACGACACGCCTTTGAGAGAGCTCATGGCCGTGTCCAGCAGGTGCTCTTTGCTCATGCTGATAAACCACTGGGGCGTGGCGCGGAAAATCAACGGTGTTTTGGTGCGCCAGCAGTGTGGGTAGCTATGTACCAACTTCTCCTGAGCCAACAGCCGGCCATTGTCAATCAGCACTTCAATTACTTTCGGGTCCACCTTGTAGACGTGCTCACCGGCAAAACGTTCGACATTCGCCCGGTAATGACCACTGTCATCCAAATAGTTGAGAGTGCCAATGCCGTACTGACGGGCGATGTTAAAGTCATCAACCCCGTGGTCTGGCGCAGTATGAACATTACCGGTACCAGCATCCACGGTAACGTGGGCACCCAGAATCAGCGGCAGCTCACGGTCATAAAATGGGTGGGCGACTTTTTTGTGCTCAAAGGCTGCCCCTTTGGCGCGGGCAATAATGGCGTAATCGGCAATGCCGTAGCGCTGCATGGCGCTGTCCACCAGCGCTTCAGCCAACACCAGACGGGCCGGAGCACCATTGACCTGACATTGCACCAGCGCGTAGTCCAGATCGCTGCCCATGGAGACCGCCTGAGACGAAGGCAGCGTCCAGGGGGTGGTGGTCCAGATCACCACAGAGACTTCACCCTCGCCCTGCCCTTCACCCTCGAAGCTCAGGGCACTGAGCAGATCGGCTTCGTCAATGGCCGCGTAGCGCACATCGATCTGGGTCGAGGTTTTGTCCTGATACTCAACTTCTGCCTCGGCCAGTGCCGAACCCCCAACTACGCTCCAATACACCGGCTTGTAGCCTTTCACCAGGTGACCATTGGCGGCTATTTTACCCAGAGCGCGGATGATATCCGCTTCGTTTTGGTAGTCCATGGTCAGGTAGGGATGATCCCAGTCGGCGAAAATCCCCATGCGCTTGAAGTCTTCGCGCTGGCCATCCACCTGTTTGGCGGCATACTCCCGGCACTTGTTGCGAAACGTCTGGTAATCCACCTTGTCGCCCGCCTTGCCGAGCATGCCCTCCACTTTGTGTTCGATGGGCAAGCCGTGGCAGTCCCAGCCGGGCACGTACGGCGCATCAAAACCGCTCATGGTTTTGGCCTTGACAATCATGTCCTTGAGGATTTTGTTCACCGAATGGCCGATATGGATATCGCCATTGGCGTAAGGAGGGCCGTCGTGCAGGATAAACTTTTCCCGTCCCTGGCTGACCTTGCGGATTTCGCCGTGAAGATCCATATCGTACCAGCGCTTGAGCATCTGCGGCTCACGCTGGGCCAGGTTGCCGCGCATGGGAAAATCGGTGTGCGGCAAATTCAGGGTATGTTTGTAATCGGATTTTTCAGAGGACATAGTATTTACCGGAGGCTTGATGATCACCGCTGATGATTAGCTAACAGCCTGCGGGCGGTGGCGGCATCGTCGGCAATCGCGGCCCGCAGTGCTTCAAGGGATGGAAACTTCTGCTCATCCCTGATTTTTTCTACAAATTCTACCCGCAGGGTCTGGCCGTACAAGTCCGCCTTGAAATCCAGCAGGTGCACTTCAAGCACAGGGCTTATGCCGGCCACGGACGGTCTGATCCCCAGGTTGGCTACGGCATCAAAACTGCGGCCATTGACCAGCGCACGAACAGCAAACACCCCCATCAAGGGCAACCGCTGACGGCAAACCCGGATATTGGCCGTGGGAAATCCCAGGGCTCTGCCCAGCTGCTGGCCTTTTACCACCCGGCCAATCATGGTGAACGGTCGGCCCAGCATACCCTCGGCATCCTTCAGCCGGTTTGCCGTCAGGGCATCGCGAATGCGAGTACTGCTGACCCGCCCTTGCTGCATCAGTACGGTGCGGGTATCGCACACGTCAAAGCCGTGGTGGTCACCCATCGTCTCCAGATGGGCAAAATCGCCGTTGCGATCGCAGCCATAACGGAAGTCATCACCCACAATCAGGTAACGAATGCCCAGGCCAGCCACCAGCACTTGCAAGACAAAGTCGTCAGCACTGAGGCTGCGCAAATGCTCATTAAAGGGCAGGCACAGCACCTGATCGACCTGATAATCAGCCAGCAGTGCCAGTTTCTCACGCAGGCTGGTCAGCCTCGCCGGTGCTTCATTACCCTGAAAAAATTCACGGGGCTGAGGCTCAAAGGTGACGACGCAAACCTGAGCATTAAGCTCAAAAGCCTGCTGCCTGAGCGCCTCAAGGATGGTTCTGTGGCCCACATGCACGCCATCAAAATTGCCGATGGTGGCAACACACCCCTGGTGCCCGGGCCTGATATTGTGCAATCCGCGGATCAACTGCATGGAGAGGCTGAAACTCCCTGACGTCCTGTATCTGACCTTTTGTTTACTAACGCCCCGGCGCAGCTGATGCAGCTGGCACAACGACGAAGCGCCGCAGTATACCCCAACCCAGCGGTCACTGAACAGGCACAAGCAGCGCCCTCAACACTGCCGGGGCGCGTTGCGCCAGACTCAGGAATAGAGGCGGTCGTAACAGTAGTTGGTGGCCTCAATAAAACCGGCAATGCTGCCGCAATCAAAACGCCGGCCCTTGAATTTATACGCCATAACGCAGCCACGCTGGGCCTGGGCCATCAGAGCATCGGTAATCTGAATCTCACCGCCCTTGCCGGGCTCAGTATCGCGGATCAGGTCAAAAATATCGGGGGTGAGAATATAGCGACCAATAATCGCCAGGTTGCTCGGCGCATCTTCAGCGGAGGGTTTTTCCACCATTTTTTCCACACGGATCAACTCATCGGAGATGGATTGTCCGGCAATAACCCCGTATTTATGCACCTCGTCCCGGGGTACTTCCTGCACAGCGACGATGCTGCAACGAAACTGCTTATACAGCTGTGCCATTTGCGCCAGAACACCCGGTCCGCCCGGGTTAATGCACAAGTCGTCGGCCAGCACCATGCCAAAGGGCTGGTCACCGATCAGAGTCTGGCCGGTGAGCACGGCATGACCAAGACCTTTCATCTCGTGCTGACGAGTGTAAGAAAAACTGCACTGGTCGATGACGCTGCGGATATCCGACAGCAGACTTTCTTTGTCCGTACCGGAAATCTGGTGCTCCAACTCGTAGTTGACATCAAAGTGATCTTCCAGGGAGCGCTTGCCACGGCCGGTGACGATGCAGATATCAGACATCCCTGCCTGCAGCGCCTCTTCCACGCCGTACTCAATGAGTGGCTTGCTGACAACGGGCATCATCTCCTTAGGCATGGATTTCGTCGCAGGCAGAAACCGGGTACCGTAACCTGCGGCCGGAAAAAGGCATTTCTTAATCATTTTGGTTCCTTGGATAGTCCGGATGCACCCGGACATTTATGGGCAGGGAGCGCCAATCATCCCAGTAAAATCAGAGGATCGTATTTAACTACGAATGCCCTTGGACAAACAAACGGGTTTGAGAAAAAAACACCAGACAGTGGGGTTTATTTAGCGGATTTCTGACTGCACAGGTTGCCGTACAACCAGCGAACCCGAATCAGTGGCGTAATTTTAAACAGCGGGATGAACAGCCAGTAAGTGGCAATACCAGAGCAGTTGGCGACCATGTCCCAAAACGACGGGTGGCGATAGTCAGTCAGGGATTGCAACAGCTCGATCCAGAGCCCATATACGGCGGCTGTCGCTGCTTTTTTCAGAGTAAAACCTTCCTGATAACAGAAGCCATCAATCAGACCGGCAATCACCAAAAAGGCCAGAAAGTGCGCCACCTTGTCAGCCGGTACAGGAAAATCCCAGAAAGTCAGCCTGATGCCACCGTCGTTATCAATGGGCAGCAAAGCCATAATCGTGATCGTGATCAGGGTGGTGGCCAAGGCCGCTTTACTGATTGGCACGTAGTGCCGGAGGATTATCGCTTCCATCGGGAGGACTTCGCAGTTCCTGTGCGGTTCGGTTTATTGTCAGTGAGCCTGCCCCTCAGTGAAGCAGGGATTTGCAGCTCACGCCAACAGCCAGGCTCAAGGGCGTCAATTTTCCACGGGCCGATCTGGCAACGAATCAATCTCAGCGTCGGGTGACCAATGGCTGCGGTCATTCTTCTGACCTGACGGTTTCGGCCTTCTTTGATGGTCAGTTCCAGCCAGCAGTCCGGCACTGACTTACGCACCCGGATGGGCGGTGTTCTCGGCCACACGGGTGGAGGATCAATCATGCGGAGGCTGGCCGGCAACGTTGGCCCGTCGTTCAGAACTATTCCGCCACGAAGATGGTCTAAAGTCTGTTCGTCAGGAACTCCCTCCACCTGCACCCAGTAGGTTTTCGGCATTTTGTGCCGGGGTGAGGCAATCCGGTTTTGCAACTGGCCATCGTCAGTCAGCAGCAACAGCCCTTCGCTGTCCCGGTCCAGCCTGCCTGCCGGGTAAACGCCGGGAATTTCGATGAAATCTTTCAGCGTCTGTCGACCAGACTGATCCGTGAACTGCGTCAACACGCCGTAGGGTTTGTTGAACAGAAGTAATCGGCTTTTTCGGGTAGGGCGTAGAACACGGGCCTGCATGAATGATCACTGATAAAAAATTACCGGATTATATAGGCAGGATGTTCTGTCGACCAGATCGTGGCTAACCCATACTAAAGGCAACTATCGTGACCACACCACCGGCAAGCAGCGAACCGATTGAACAACAGAGCACCGATTTGAAGGCTATTTTCCGACTGACCGCGCCCATCCTGCTGGGTCTTGCCCTGTGGCTGCTGCCCCCTCCTGATGGCCTCGACAGCCAGGGCTGGCATATGCTGGTGATTTTTTTCAGCACCTTGCTGGGGGTGATGGTCTCCCCCATGCCCATGTCCGCCGTCACCCTGATGGGCCTGACAACCCTCAGCCTGACCGGAACGGTGCCGCTAAAGCAGGCGCTGGCCGGTTACGGTGACCCGGTAACGTGGCTGGTGGTACTGGCCTTTTTTATCTCCCACGGGTTTATCAAAACCGGCCTTGGCCTGCGCATTGCCTACGGCTTTATGCGCCTGCTCGGGAAAAAAACCCTGACTCTTGGCTACGGCCTTACCCTCACTGACACCCTGCTGGCTCCCGCCATGCCCAGCACCACCGCCAGGGCCGGTGCCGTGGTCTACCCCATCATGCAGTCAATCGCCACCGTCTATGACAGCAAACCCGGCGCCACAGCCAATCGCATGGGGGCCTTTTTGATCATGGTTGTCTTCCACGCTAACGCCATCACCAGCACTATGTTTCTGACCGGTATGGCCGGTAATCCACTGGTGGTGAAACTGGCTGCAACCCAAGGTGTTGAACTGAGCTGGTTCAGCTGGGCACTGGGCGCACTGCTTCCGGGACTGGTCTGCCTGATTTTGATGCCACTGTGCCTGTACCGTCTGGTTCCTCCGGAGTTGAAAGAAACACCCAAGGCCGTCAGCATGGCCACTGAGGAGCTACAGCGCCTGGGACCGCTGAGCAAAGATGAATGGATTATGGCCGGCACTTTCCTGACTCTGCTGGTGCTGTGGATATTTGGCCAGCAGCTGAGCCTCTCCTCAACTCTGGTGGCCATCGTGGGGGTGTGCATTCTGTTGTTAAGCGGCGTGCTTGACTGGGACGATGTGCGTGGCAATAAAGGTGCCTGGGATACCATGATCTGGTTTGGCGCGTTTATTACTATGGCGCACTATCTGAGCACCTACGGCGTTGTAGACTACGTCAGTGAACAGGTTGGCACGCTGTTCGCCGGGCTGCCTGCGGGGCTGACCATGATTGCCATCTGCACACTGTATTACTTCTTTCACTACTTCTTCGCTGCCTCCACCGCCCAGATCAGCGCCATGTATGCCAGCTTCCTGCTGATTATGCTCAGCGCGGGTGTGCCACCCATGGGAGGTGCCCTGATGCTGGCCTACACCAGCAATATTTGCGCTATTGTCACCCATTACGGTAACGGGCCGGCACCGATTCTCTTCGGTGCCGGTTATGTGCCTTTGCTGTCATGGTGGCGGACCGGTTTACTGATGACCCCGATTTATCTGGTCGTATGGCTGGGGCTGGGCAGTCTGTGGATGAGCTGGCTTGGGTATTTTTGATCCGCTGATCTTAAAGCCTCCGGTGGAGGCTTTCACCATACGAATGACTTAAAGCACAAGCTCGATCACAAACGTCTTAATCAAAAAACCAAGAACGCCAAGCCCCAACGTGGCGAAGAGCACAAACATTCCCCACTTGCCAGCCCCGGACTTTCTGCCGAGGTCAAAGACAATACCTCCCATAAACAACATCAGCCCACCAATTAACATCGGCAACACCAACGCTTCAAACTCAGCAATATCCATCAGCGCTTCCTCTGTTCTCGCTTCATTGTATGCACTCCCCACTACCGCGCCAAGGTAGGCAGACATTCCTCTACAAAGATCACGATTAAGTCCGATATAGGACTCCAGAGAGTTTCGTTAGGTTTTGGAGGGTGTGTTATGGCGGTCAAACTCAAACTGGTGGATGTCACCAAGTTAAAAAAGGCCAGTTTTCTCGTATCGCAAGAGACAGAGAAGTCCGTTGCCGAGGCCAGGGTTATGCTGGATAAGCAAGAGGAGTTTTTGCAAAACGGCGGCATGGATCGGAAAAAGCTACGGGCGTTTATCAACAGCGATCAGTGGACCTCGCAACAAAAACAAAAAGCCCGGGAAGAGCTACTGCGTTTTCATAATGAGCTGAAAACTGATATGGCACGCGTCGCCTCTGCCAAGCGCAAGGAGTTAAACAATTCTGGTCGTTTACTTGAGCAGCGCAAGCTTCAGCCTGGCACAGCCACCAGAAAACAACGCTCAGGATTTGTATAAACCAAAGATAAAAAGCCAATCCGGCTGGGTTACCGTTGGCAATGCTGTACACAAAAAGGTGCCTTTTTAAACATTAATCACCGTTTTTCAGGAATACAGCATGAATCCGGTTAACGACGTTACCAGCAGCAGTAATATTAATACCCTTAATCCTGCAGAAATGAGCAAACAGGATTTTATTTCCGCCGTCTATCTTGAGCGGGGTGAAATGCTGGACTCAGAAGTACGGCGAATTATCGGTGAGATTGACAAAAGCAACCAATATGTTGATGCCATCAACAGCCTGATCGGCAAAGCCAACCTGGCAGAGTACGGCGATAACTATTATTCGAACACCACTTGGCAGGTTAATGGTAATTCGGTGGTACTGGATAACGGCTATGGGCTGAATGTGCAGCCCGATGGCAATGGCGGCTCGAGCGTAACTATTCTCGATGCCGAAGGTAATCAGCTAATCTACCAGAATCAGACTCTGATACCGATACCCGCAGGCACCAACGTTAATGCCCTTGAGGTGGGCATTCCTGTCATGAATGACATGACGTTCATGCTGGACGACGGCACTAAACTAACGTTAAAAGTCTCCACGCCAGGTGAGGCCTTTAATCAACAAAACCTTTCCGGCGGCCTGGCCAATGTTCAGTCCATAGTGATTACCCGGGACAATCAGGGTATGCGTATCGACAATCTTGATACGGCATCACCGACGTTTGGCACTCCGACCGTTGAAACCCCAACCGACTACGGTGCCCCAGAGCAGGCCCCAGTCAAAACAGAGACAATAAATGTTCCATCCCACCGGCTCACAACACTCTGGGATGATCAAAACAATGACAAAAATTATGATTTTATTGATGGCGACGCACTCAGAAACTTCAAAAATCAGTGGCTGCCAGTACTAAATGACAAGTCACCCGCTGAACAGCAAGCCATGCTGGATAAGCTTCGCGATGCGGGAAGCATCACCATTCACTACGATCTGGGTGACTCTGACGGTGTTGACGAAACCTACGTACAGAGTTACACCTATCCCGTTTTCTCTGGCGACACACTGACGACACTGATCAATCGAGTCGTTGACCGATCCGGAGCGGATTTCAGGCGATACTGTGAAGAAGAAGAAAGCGGTGATATAGATATTGAGTATCTGGAAATAAGTCTTGCCATCCCTTCTTATTCACACGAATACGTCATCCCCGACACCCAAAAAACAACGTCCACCAAAGGCGCCGAAAGCTTTTCTCTCAACAAAACGTACGACGATGTCAATGACTATAACTTACTTAGCTCCCAAGCCAGAGATCTGGTTAGCGACATTAAATTAAGCTACTTGCACGATTTAACCCCGGAACAACGGGAAGGTTTACGAAGAAAGTTGATGAACAATGGCCTAACCTTTTCCTGGAGAGTCGAGGATGATGAGTTCGGAGCTGGCGCTGATACCCACCGCAGAACACACTCAGTGGAATTAGTCAGTGGTGAAAGCCTTGAAGACTTCTTTGATCGTGCAGCCAAGTACTCAGCCGACTCCCTGGCAGGATGGATTCGTTTCGACGTGGGTGAAAAAGATATCAAAATAGAAGAGATTGATTTGTCAATCAGCACCCCCAACTTTTCGTACGACGTCTATGAGCAGCCTGTTGACCAACCAGAGGATACCGTCAACAACCCGAGACCAGTTAATATCCACTCCCGCGACAGCAACAATAATGACGGCCATATTCTGATCGAGTCCGGAGGCATTCACTCCTGGGAGTATGGTGGTAAGGCAGTAGGCTCATTAACTGAAAGCGATCCTAACGACCCTGCCAACCTGGTGACAGGCTATTTTGCCCGCAAGCTCGCTTTTCAAAACAGCCAGAGTGATGAGTATACCGGCACATCACCGCTGCTGACGCAAAAGGAAATTGATCTTCTGACCAAGATTCTGAAAATACCCTACGCCGATGCCAGCAGCAATGGACAACTGACGCCAGAAGAGTGGGTCGACCTGAAAGAGAGTCTGATCAATGCCCGGGACAACCTGAACGGCAACAGCCAGCTACAAACCGTGCAGCTGCAAAGGGCAATGCAGACATACAACCAGAACTACGAAGCCATGTCTAATGCTCAGCAGAAAATATACTCCCTGCTCAGGGATATTATTTCCAATATGAAATAACAGCGCTCATCAGTCGTACATTTTAACTCGATAACGCAGTTTTAAGTGGTTGACACAGGCGGGTATTTGTGAGGCAAAACGGCCAGACTACTGCTGCGGCTCGGTATCAAGCCCTGCAAGATACTTTTAGCACCACAACAGCAG